>JAABUZ0100002442.1_pt1 | contig 30808 bp, 29 predicted proteins | sample 5562091 | NCBI WGS metagenome assembly JAABUZ01 (sample SAMN12813069, study PRJNA571459) | rock metagenome | isolation source: Antarctica rocks | place: Antarctica: Victoria Land, Linnaeus Terrace sud | collected 2015-12-21
CCCCCGTCGACGTGCTCGGGCTGCTCCTCATCCTCGGCGGCGTGGCGCTCGCCTCGCGCGCCGCCCGGGCGCGAGTCCCCGTCAGCCCCTGAGGAACCGCGCGACGTCGCGGCGCCTGGCTCCGTCGGAGATCGTCAACCCCTGCTCTCCGTTGGGCAGCGTGGTCACGCCGTCGGGCTTGAGGATCCGCACGGGCGGCGTCCCGGCGGTGGCCATGGCGCCGAACATCCCGAGCAGCGTGAGTCCGCCCATGTCGGTGCGGATGGCCTTGGGCCCGGTCCACGAGACCCACGGCAGGCGGAGGAACGCCCCCGGCGAGGTGAGCTGGGCCTTGATCCCCTGGAGGATCTGCTGCTGGCGCCGCGCCCGGGTGAGATCGCCCTCGTTGACGGCGCCGCGGCACTTGTTCTTGCGCGTGCGCGCGAGGGCGAGGGCCTGCTTTCCGCTCAGGTGGTGGCTTCCGGGGCGCAGGCGCAGCGTGTAGCCGCCGTTCCTCGTGCCGCCGTTGATGAGCGAGAGGACGCACCCGGTGTTCACCCCCACGCCGCCGAGCGAGTCGATGAACATCGGGAAGTTCGCGAAGTTCACCTCGACGAGGTGGTTGACCCGGACGTCGAGGAAGCGGTCGACCGTGCGGATGGCGAGGGCCGGCCCGCCGAACGCGTAGGCCGCGTTGATCTTGGCGCGGCCGTGCCCCGGGATGTCGACCACCGTGTCGCGCGGTATGGACAGTCGCGCGGAGTGCCCGCCACCCACCCGCAGGAGCAGCATCGTGTCCGAGCGGCTCGGCCCGTTCACGTTGGCGCCGGGCTCTTTGGTTCCCTTCACCCGCTGGTCGGAGCCGAGGACGAGGACGGTGTTGGCCGAGGTGGGCAGCGCGCCCGCCGAGGAGAGGGCGCGCACGGCGCGCGGGGAGACGTGGCTCTGCTCGATCTGGGCCGAGGTCACGAAGAGCAGGAAGCCCAGCAACAGCCATCCGACGAGCGCGAGCAGCGTGTAGCCCACGACGCGCCCGATGGTGATCCTGCGCCGGCCGCCTTCGCCGCGAGCTCGGCCGCGCCGACCGCCGGCGCCGTCGCCTGCGCCGACGGCGTCGAGCGGGTCCTCGCCCGGGCGCAGGCGCGAGAGGAGGCCCCGGGGCCGAGCGCGATACACGCGGTAGTCCGGCGGTGGGGCGCCCTCGCCGGAGCGGCCATCGTCCGGCCCCTCGCGGCGCGCGCGGCGCGGCCGGCCGCCGCCGTAGACGCGGTACTCGGGAGGGTCCTGACGGGAGTCGGGTGGGTCCGGATCGTCGCTCATGGGCCTTATCTATAGTGGCCGACATGGCCGTCGGCTGCGTTATCGGCGTCGACCTCGGCGGCACGAAGCTCCTGGCCGGAACGGTCGATCGAGACCTCGGAGTGCGCCATCGCGCGCTGCGTCCGGCTCTCGGCGTGCCGGCTGCGGCCCTGCTCGACCTCGTGGTCGACGCCGTCGAGGAGGCGCGCCTCGCGTCCCCGGATCCCGTCGAAGCGGTCGGCTTCGGGATCCCCTGCCTGATCGACCAGCAAAGGGGCATGGCGGTGATGGCGGTCAACCTGCCGCTCGTCGACGTGCCCTTCCGCGAGATCATGGCCGAGCGGCTCGGGCTGCCGGTGTTCATCGACAACGACGCGAACGCGGCCGCGCTCGCCGAGCACCGCTTCGGCGCGGCGCGCGGCGCCCGCCACGCGGTGATGCTGACGATCGGGACCGGCGTCGGTGGCGGCCTCGTGCTCGACGGAGAGCTATATCGCGGCTCGATGGGAGCCGGGGCGGAGCTCGGGCACATGGTCGTCGACCTCGACGGTCCCCCGTGCCAGGGCAATTGCCCCAATCGCGGCTGCCTGGAGGCGGTGGCCTCCGGCACCGCACTCGCGCGTGAGGCCCGCCGCTTCGGCGAGGAGCGGCCCGAGTCGGCGCTCGGGGCGGCGCTCGCCGCGGGCCGCGAGATCACGGGCCTGTTGACCACGGAGCTCGCCCACGACGGCGACGCGTCGGCGCGGGAGGCGCTCGCGGTGGTCGGGCGGCGGCTCGGCGTGGGCATCGCGAACTTCGTCAACCTGTTCAACCCCGAGGTGGTCGTGGTGGGCGGCGGGGTGCTCGCCGCCGGGGAGCTCCTGCTCGAGTCCGCCCGGGCGGAGGTGGCCGCGCGCGCGCTGCGGCCCTCGCGCGACCTCGTGCGCATAGTGCCGGCGCGCTTCGCGCACGAGGCGGGCATGATCGGTGCCGCCGCCCTCGCCTTCGACGGCCTGGCCCGGCGGCCGTGAGCGCCGGTCGCCTCGTCGTCTGTCCGACGCCGATCGGGAACCTCGAGGACGTGACGCTGCGGGTCCTGGCCGCTCTGCGCGAGGCCGACGTGGTCGCGTGCGAGGACACGCGACGCACGCGCGTGCTGCTCGAGCGCTACGGGGTCTCGGCGACGCTCGTGAGCTATCACGAGCACAACGAGCGCGACCGCGCCGCCGAGCTCGTGGAGCGCATGCGGCGAGGTGACGTGGTCGCCCTGGTCAGCGACGCGGGGATGCCGCTGGTGAGCGACCCGGGCTTCGTCCTCGTGCGCGCGTGCGTCGGGGCCGGTCTGGCGATCGAGGTGCTGCCCGGAGCCTCGGCGGCGGTGGCGGCGCTCGTCGCCTCGGCGCTGCCCGCCGAGCGCTGGCGGTTCGTGGGCTATCTGCCGCGCCGGCGCGGGGAACTGGGGGAAGTCTTCGACTCCGCGCGCGAGACGCTCGTGGCCTTTGAGTCGCCGCACCGGCTGGCCGCCTCGCTCAGCGTGCTCGCCGAGCGGGATCCGGCGCGTCCGGTGGCGGTGTGCCGCGAGCTCACGAAGCTCCACGAGGAGGTGGTGCGGGGGCGTGCGGCGGAGGTGGCCGAGCGCTTCTCCCGCACGCCCCCGCGCGGCGAGGTCGCGGTGGTGGTGGGCGCCGCGCCGGCGCGCGAGCCGGAGCTCTCGGCCGCGCTCGACGCGCTCCGGCGCCTCGTGGCGGCCGGGGCCAAGCCCCGGCCCGCGGCGGCCGTGGTGGCCGAGCTCACGGGTGCGGGAGCCAACGCGCTGTACCGCGCGCTCGCCGAAGAGCGCCGCTCTGCGTCGTAGCTTCGGCCTCTTCGTGCCGTTTCGCGCGTGGTGTGCGGCCAGATGGAGGGAAGGGCCTAGCGTGCGACTCCGATGGCCCGCCGCCTCGTCCTGTCGCTCACCGTCGCCTGCCTGGCGGCCGCGTCTCCGGCGGCGGCCCGCGAGCGCTGGGTCTGGCCCGTGCGCGGGGCGGTCATCGGCCGCTTCCACGTCGGGTCCGACCGCTTCGCGGCCGGGCAGCGGCGGGGCATCGATCTCGCCGCCCCGGTTGGAGCTCCGGTGCGGGCGGCGTGCTCGGGGCGGGTGAGCTTCGCGGGCACGGTCGGTGCCTCTGGCCGCGTGGTGGCCGTCGCGTGCGGGCCGCTCAGCGCGACCTATCTCCACCTCGGGCACGTGGCCGTGCGGCGGGGCGCCTTCGTGGTGGCGGGTGAGTCGATCGCCACGGTGGGGACCTCCGGGCGCCCTGGTGAACCCGTGTCGCACCTCGCGCTCGGCGCGCGCATCCTCGCCCGGCCGCGGGGCGAGGGCTACGTCGATCCGCGGCGCCTGCTCGGAGAGGACCCGCCGGGGGGGCCGCCGGCGCTGCCCGTGGGGCGGCCGGGAGGGCCGCCCGCGGTCGCACCGGCGGGCACGCCGGAGCCCGCGCTCGTGCCCATGGTCCGGCCGGCGCCGGCTCCCGCTCCGGTCCACGCTCCGGCGCGGGTGAGAGCGCCGCGCGCGACCGGCTTGGCGGTCCCCCGGGCGGGCCTGCCGCTCGCCGCCCTCTGGCTCCCGGCCGGCTTCGCGCTGCTGATCGGCGCCGTTGCGCTAACCGCCGCGCGCCGGTTGCGCGCGGACCTCGATCGGACCCGGTACGCCCGCGCTCAGGCGTGGCGCGAGCGGCTTCGCGTCGCGACCCGTCGATGATCCGCTCCCCCCGGCCGGCCGGGGGCGCTGATCCGGTCGGCTGCTTCCGGCGCGAAGCACGCTTCAGCCTTGCGCGGGCGCTTCCCCGGAGTGAACGGCTTGCCGCGGGGGAGGCACTGAGGCTACTGTGACCGGGACGATGATCGAGGTTCGCGTCATCTACCAGCGCGACGAAGAGACGTGGGTCGCGCGCTCCCCCGATGTCCCCCACTGGACGGCCGAGGCCGGCACCTACGCCGAGTGCCGCCGGCTCGCGGAGGAGGGCGTCCGCTTCGCGCTCGACCGAGCCGACGTCAGCGTCGAGCACTTCGTGGCCGAGAGCGAGCTCGCCTCGCTGCCCGAGTAAGGGCCCTGGGCGCTCGCGTCGCTCAACCCCGCGGCGTCCGTTGCCGATAGGGGCGGCATGAGCGTCTCTCCTTCCGCGATCACGCCCAACCAGCACAGGCACCGGCGCCACGAGCGGGTGATCGTCGAGACCGAGCGCTACCGGTTCGTCGGAACCCTGACCCTGCCCGCCGAGGGCTACCGCACCCGCGTGAGCGATCTCTTCAACACGACCGACCGCGAGTTCATCGTGCTCTCCGACGTCGAGATCACCGCCCACGGAATCGCCGACGAGATCGGTCGCCGCCCGTTCGCGGCGATCAGCCGCTCGCGCATCGTCTTCGTGACCGACCTCGCGGACTGACCCGCTCGGGACGCGCCGCCCCGCCGTGGGCCGCCGCTAGCCTCCGGGCGTCCATGCCGTTCTACGTCACGACGCCGATCTACTACGTCAACGCCGCGCCCCATCTCGGGCACGCCTACACGACGATCGCCGCCGACGTCATCGCGCGCCACATGCGCCAGCGCGGGGAGGAGGTGTTCTTCCTCACCGGGACCGACGAGCACGGAGAGCCGGTGGCCGAGGCCGCCGAGCGCGAGGGCGTCACGCCGCAGGAGCTCGCCGACCGCAACGCGGAGCGCTTTCGCGCGCTCATGCCCCGGCTCGGCGTCTCCAACGACTACTTCATCCGCACCTCCGACCCGCGGCACGTCGCTCGCGTCCAGGAGATCATGCAGCGCGTCCAAGACAACGGCCATGTCTACGCGGGCACCTACGAAGGCTGGTACTGCCCCCGCTGCGCGGACTTCAAGACCGAGAACGAGGTGGGCCCCGGGAACACGTGTCCGATCCACGAGATCCCGCTCACCCGCGAGAAGGAGGAGAACTGGTTCTTTCGGCTCTCGGCCTTCCAGGAGCCGCTCGAACGCCTCTACCGCGAGCGCGAGGACTTCGTGCTCCCGCGGATCCGCGCCAACGAGGCGCGCTCCTTCGTCGCGGGCGGACTGCAGGACGTCTCGCTCTCGCGCGCGAACCTGCGCTGGGGCGTGCCCGTGCCCTGGGATCGAGAACAGGTCTTCTACGTCTGGTTCGACGCGCTGCTCAACTACGTGACCGCGCTCGGCTTCGCCCGTGACGGCGAGGATCTCACCTCGACCTTCTGGCCGGCGAGCCTTCACCTCATCGGCAAGGACATCCTCAAGTTCCACGCGGTGATCTGGCCCGCGCTGCTCCTCGCCGCCGGGCTCGAGCTGCCCGAGCACCTCCTCGTCCACGGCTACCTGCTCATGAACGACCGCAAGATGTCGAAGTCGCTGGGCAACGTCCTCGACCCGTTCGCGGTGATGGAGCGCTTCGGCACCGACGCGCTGCGCTACTACTGCCTGCGCGAGGTCTCCTTCGGACAGGACGGGAACGTCTCGCCCGCCGACTTCGAGGTGCGCTACGAGACCGAGCTCGCCAACGAGCTCGGGAACCTCGCGAGCCGGACGCTGGCGATGGTCGGCCGCTACCGCGACGGGGTGGTGCCGGCCGCCGAGCTCGATCCCGTGCTCGCCGCCGACTTCGACGGCCTGGCCGAGGAGGTCGCGGCCCTGATCGACCGGGGCGAGCTCACCCAGGCGCTCGAGCGGATCTGGCAGCGCGTGCGCCGCCTGAACCGCTACGTCGAGGAGCGCGCGCCGTGGAAGCTCGCCAAGGACCCGGACACCGCCCCCGAGCTCGACGCGACCCTGCGCTCGCTCTGCGAGGGCCTGCGCTGCGTCACCGTCCTCCTGCATCCCTACCTGCCGAGCACGGCGCACACGCTGCTGGGCGCGCTCGCGGCGCCGGAGACCGAGCTCGCCGCCGCGCGGTTCGGGGCCGGGCCCGGCGGCGCCGGCGTCAGCGCCCTCGCACCGCTCTTTCCCAAGCGATGATCGACTCCCACGCCCACCTCGACTCCTGCGAGCCGCCGAACTCCGAGCTCGTCGCCGCGGCCGAGGCGGTGGGCGTGCGGCGGATCCTGACCGTGGGGATGACCGGCGAGTCCTGCCGCTCGGCGCTCGCCGCGGCCGAGGCCTTCCCCCAGGTGTGGGCGGCGGTCGGGCGCCATCCCAACGAGGCGGCGGGCTTCGACGACGCCGACCTCGCCGAGCTCGAGGCGCTCGCGGCCCACCGGAGGTGCGCGGCGATCGGCGAGACCGGGCTCGACTTCTACCGCGAGGGCCCCCCCCGCGCCGATCAGGAGCGCGCCTTCCACGGCCAGATCGACCTCGCCCGCACGAGCGGCAAGCCCCTCGTCATCCACACGCGTGCGGCCGACGAGGACACGCTCGGGATCCTGCGCGAGCGCGCCACCGACCTGCCGGTGGTCCTGCACTGCTTCTCGATGCCCGACCGCCTCGAGGAGGTGCTCGCGTGCGAGCGGTGGCACCTCTCCTTCGCCGGGAACGTCACCTACCCCAACGCGTCCGAGCTCCGGGCCGCCGCCGCGCGGGTACCCGCCGAGCGGCTGCTGGTGGAGACCGACGCTCCCTACCTCAGCCCGCAGCCGGTGCGCGGCCGGCGCAACGAGCCCGCCTGCGTCGTGCACACCGCCGACGCGGTGGCCGCGGCCCGCGGCGTCGAGCGCGCCGAGCTCGAGGACGAGGTGGAGCGCACCGCCGCACGGCTCTTCGGCTGGTGAGCGCCGAGCTGCCCACCCAGCCGAGCCTGCGACGGCTGCGTGCACACGGGGTGCGGCCGAAGCGCGCCCTGGGCCAGAACTTCCTCATCGACTCGAACCTGCTCGACGTGATCGCGCGCGCGGCGCGGCTTACGGGCGACGACGTCGTGCTCGAGATCGGCGGCGGGCTCGGAGTGCTCTCCGAAGCCCTGGCGGCGCGGGCCGGGCACGTCCACGTGATCGAGATCGATCCCCGCCTCGAGCCGGCGCTCCGCGAGGCGCTCGCTCCCCATCCGAACGCCACCCTGCACATCGGCGACGCGCTCGAGCTGCCGCTCGCGGCGCTCCGTCCCGCGCCGACCAAGGTGGTGGCCAACCTCCCCTACGGCGTCGCCGCGAGCGCCCTGCTGCGCACGGTCGAGGAGCTCCCGGGGGTACTGCTCTGGATCGCCATGGTCCAGCGCGAGGTCGGCGAGCGGCTCGCGGCGGCGCCCGGGAGCGCGGCGTACGGCGTGCCCTCGGTGCTCGCGCAGATCGCGTGCACGGTGCGCGTGATCCGCCCTGTCGCGCGGACGGTCTTCCATCCCGTCCCGAACGTCGACTCGGTGCTCGTGGGGCTCGAGCGCCGCGGCCCGGCGGCGCCCCCGGCGCTCCGGGCGCTCGTGCAGCAGGCCTTCGCACACCGGCGCAAGGCGCTCGCGCGCTCCCTCGCGCTCGCCTCCGGCGCGCGGCCCGAGGCGCGCGAGGCCGCGCGGCGGGCGCTCGAGGAGCTCGGCTTCCCGGCCGACGTCCGCGCCGAGCGGCTCGCCCCCGAGGACTTCTGCGCCCTGGCGGCGCGGCTGGGCGCGGGAGGGGCGCGGTGAGGGGAGAAAGGCTCTGCGCGCTCGCGCCCGGGAAGGTCAACCTCTGCCTCTTCATCGGACCGGTCCGGGTCTCCGACGGGCGCCACGAGCTCGTCTCGCTCGTCGAGTCGCTCTCCATCGCCGACGAGCTGACGCTCGAGCCGGCGGACCCCTCCGCCCGGGCCGACGAGGTGCTGTGTCCGGGGGTGGAGGAGCCGAATCTGGCCGCCGTCGCCCTCGCCGCCTACCGGACCGCCGCGAGCTGGAACGCGCCCCCGGTGCGCCTGCGCATCGAGAAGCGGGTGCCCGTGGCCGCGGGCATGGGCGGCGGCTCGGGCGACGCGGCGGCGGCCCTCCGGCTCGCCGCCCACGCCGCCGGACGTCCCGGCGACCCGCGCCTGGCCGAGCTCGCCCCGACGCTCGGCGCCGACGTGCCGAGCCAGCTCGCGCCGGGAGCGGCGCTCGTGACCGGTGCGGGCGAGCGCGTCGAGCCGCTCGCGCCCCGGGAGTCCCACGGCCTGCTGATCCTGCCCTCGGCCGAGCGCCTGGCGACCGCCGCCGTCTACCGCGAGGCCGACCGCCTGGGCCGCCCGCGCCCTCGCGCCGAGCTCGGGGAGCGGCTCGCCGCTCTGCGCATCACGCTGGCCCAGAGCGAGGCCCTTCCTCCCCAGGAGCTCCTCGTCAACGACCTCGAGGCCGCCGCCCGCTCGCTGTGCCCGTCGATCGGGCTCGCTCTGGACGCCGCCCGCGCCGTCGGGGCGGAGCGCTCGCTGGTGAGCGGCTCGGGGCCGACCGTGTTCGGCCTCTTCGCGGGCCGCGACGGCGCCTCCGCGGCCGCCGCGGGCGCCCGGGAGCTCGCCGCCCGCTTCCCGGCCGCTCGAGCCGCCGTCCCGGTGGGCCCCGACGCCGGCGTCCCGCGCGCAGCGTGAAGGTCGTTCCGCTCGTCGCCGCGGCGCTCCTCCTCGCCGAGCTGGCGCTGCGGGCTCGCCGCGGGCAGCTCGGGCGCGCAGGCGCCGCGCTGCGCCTCCTCGTCCTCGCCGGCCTCCTCGTCTACGGCGTCGGGCTCGTGCACCCGCCGAACCTCGAGCGCGTGCTCACCGACCTCGGCCGGCGGCTCGGGCCCTGGACCTACGCGCTCGTCGGCCTCCTCGCCTTCTTGGAGACCGGCGCGTTCGTGGGGCTGATCGCTCCGGGCGAGCTGACCATCCTCGTCGGCGGAGTCGTCGCCGGCCAGGGGAGGATCTCCATCGTCGCCCTCCTCGCGGTCGTCTGGGCCTGCGCGGTGGCCGGCGACCTCGCCTCCTTCTACCTCGGGCGCCGGCTCGGGCGGGAGTTCCTCGTCCGCCACGGCCCGCGCGTGCGGATCACCCACGAGCGCCTGGAGAAGGTCGAGGGCTTCTTCGATCGCCACGGCGGGCCGGCGATCTTCCTCGGGCGCTTCGTGGGGCTGGTGCGGGCGGTCTCACCCTTCACGGCCGGCGCCTCGAGGATGCCGCTGCGCCGCTTCCTTCCCTTCGACGTGGTGGGAGCGGGCATCTGGGGCTGCGGCCTCGCGCTGCTCGGCTACGTCTTCTGGGCGAGCTTCCACGAGCTCGCCGCGGCGGCCAAGCAGGGCGCGCTCGGCCTCGGGCTCGTCATCGCCCTCGTCGTCGGGGTGATCGCCGGCTACCGCTGGCTGCGCCGCGAGGAGAACCGCCGGCGCGCGCGGGCGTGGGCCGAGCGCCAGGCCGTGCTCGGCGTGGCGCTGCGCCGGGCGCCGGCCGCGCCCACCCCGGAGGGCATCACGCTCGTGGCGCTCACGCTCGTCGGCGGCTTCGCGTTCTTCGCGCTGGCCGCGCTGGTCGATGCCCCCGCGCGGCCCCCGCTGCTCGACCGGGAGGCGGCGAGCCTCGCCGCCCGCTTGCGCACGGGCCCGGCGGTGAGCCTCCTTCGCGTCCTCACCGACATCGGGTCGAGCCCCGTGACGGGGCTTGCCGTGCTCGCCGCCGCGACCGGGCTCGGATGGCGGCGCCGCCGGCTGCCCGAGGCCGCGGCGCTCCTCACCGGAGCGATCCTGACCTTCGTGGCGGTGAGCGTCGCCAAGCCGGCCGCAGGCCGTGCCCGCCCGTCCGGCTCCCTGATCGGCACGGTCGACTCCGCGAGCTACCCGTCGGGACACGCCGCGTACTCGGTCGCGTTCGTCGCGGTCGCAGTGGCCGTCTCGCGGGCGCTCCCGCGAGTGGCGGCGCGGATCTCGCTCGTCGGCGTCGGGCTCGCGCTGGCCGTGCTCGTGGGCTTCAGCCGGGTCTACCTGCGCGCGCACTACCTGACCGACGTGCTCGGTGGGTGGGGCCTGGCGGTTGCCCTGTTCGCCCTCGGCGGTCTCGGGGCGCTGGCCGTCGCGCGCGTGCGGCACAATGGGCGCCGGTGACCAACGAGGCGATCACCTACCTCGTGGCGTCCTGCGCCGGCGTGTTCGGCCTGGCCGCCTTCGTCGGGCTGGTCGCCTTTCCCGCCGTCCAGGCCTACGGCCGCCTGTGGGAACGGGCCGCCGCAGCGTTCCTCTCGCTCTACGTCCTCGCCGCCTTCCTGGTCATCGGCGCCCTCCTCGGCGTCCTCGTGGTCTACGAGTGGGGCCGGATCTTCTGAGCTTCGCACCCGTCCTAGAATCCATCTCATGCCCTCGTCAAACGGCAGCGAGGGGCCGAGCGCGGGACTGGAGGCTCTGGCGGCGATCACCGACGCCGTCGAGTCGGGAGCCGGACTGCCCGCAGTCGTGCGGGCGGCGGCCAGCGTCCTGAACGCGAGCCTCGCCCTCATCGACCGCTCGAGCGCCGTGCTCGCCGCCGCCGCGCGCTCGGAGGCCGACGAGCGCTCGCTCACGGGCGACGCTCCCGACGTGGAGACGCTCGAGCTCAAGGTCGCCGACCGCACCGTGGGACGCCTGCGCATGCGGGCCCGCAGCGAGCCCTCGCCCGCCCTCTTGCGTCTGGTGACCACGCTCGTGGCCTCGGAGGTGGAGCGCCTGCGCGCGCCCGAGCGCGCCTCCGAGGAGGCGGCGCGCTCCTTCCTGCGAGCGGTCCTCACGCGGCAGGTGCCCGATGCCGACGAGCTCGTCGCCCGCGGTCGCGAGCTCGGCAGCGACCTCGCCGGTGGGGGAAGCGTGGTCGTGGTCCGCGCCCACCCGCGCGCGCCCGTCGGCGGCGACTGGCGCGCGCGTCTTCTCCTCGTCGCCGAGCGCACGGCGCGGGCCACCGCGTCCGGCACGATCGCCGCTCCCGCCGAGGGTCGCGGGGAGGAGATCGTCCTGCTCGTGCCCGACGCCGACCGCGAGGCCGGGCGCCGCGTGGCCGAGCTCGTCCTGCGCGAGCTCGAGGCGAGCCTCCCCGGGTTCCACTTCGCGGTCGGGCGCAGCCGCGCGGCGGGCGATCCCACCGAGCTGCACCGGGCCGGGCACGAGGCGCTGCTCGCCGCGAACGTCGCCGAGGGGGAGCCGGGCCGCTCGCCGCTCGCCTACGAGGAGACCGGCACCTACCGGATCCTCCTTCCTTACCTGAGCGAGGATCCACGCGAGCTCGAGCGCTTCTACGCGGAGACGATCGAGCCACTCAGCGCCTACGACGAGCAATACCAGACCGACCTGGTGGGCACGCTCACGACGTTCCTCGAGTGCGACGCCAACGTGGGTGCCACGGCGGCCCGGCTCATCACCCACCGCCACACCGTGCGCTACCGCCTCGAGCGCGTACGTGAGCTCTCCGGGCACGACGTGGGTCTGAGCGACGGGCGCGAGAAGCTCTCGCTCGGGCTCAAGGCCATGCGCGTGCTGGGGATGGCCCCCCCGCGCGGGCCGGCGAGCGAGCGCGGGACGGGCGCCGGGCGCGTGCCCCGCGACGGGTGAGCGTGGGCATCCGTCCGGGAGACCGCGCGCCGCAGGCGCCGCTGCTCGACGCGAGCGGACGCGAGACCTCGCTCGCGGCCTTCCGCGGCGAGGCCGTCGTGCTCGTCTATCTGCGCCACCTCGGCTGACTGCCCTGCCGCGAGCACCTGGTCGAGGTCGCCGAGCACGGAGAGGAGCTGCAGGCCCGCATCGTGTGCGTCACGTTCGCCGCACCGCCGCTGCTCGGCGCCTTCGCGAGGGAGCTCGGACTGGAGGGCGTGAGCCTCCTGGGCGACCCCGGGCGCGCCACCTACGCCGCCTTCGGCTTCGAGCGCGCGTCGTGGGCCCGAGTTTGGCTCGACCCGCGCGTCTGGGCGCGCTACGCGAGCCTCCTCGCCCGCGGACGTCGCCCGCGGGCGCCCGGAGAGGACACGCTCCAGCTCGGGGGCGACGTCGTCCTCGACGGCGAGGGCCGCGTCGCGTGGATCTACCGCAGCGCCGGCCCCGAGGATCGCCCTGCGCTCGCCGAGCTCCGGGCCGCGCGTGCGAGGATCCCCGCCTCGTGAGACGCGGCGCGTGGGGGGATGGTGCCCGTTACCGCACCGCCTCCTCGGCGCGCCGCGGGTCGGGCGCGACCATGAGGCGCGGCTCGGGCAGCGCTCCGTCGGTGCGCGGCACCGGCTGCGCCCGTGACACCGGCCGCGAGCACACCGCCGCCCAGATCACCAGGGGCACGACCGGCACGAGCATGCGCGGCTCGGCGGAGACCGGCAGGTGGACGGCCACGGCGCCGATCCCCAGCAGCGCGAACGGCCCCGCTCCCCGCGCGAGCCGCCGGCGCCCGCGCGCGCACGCTGCGGTGAGCCAGCCGAGCAACGCGAGCAGCGCGCCCCCAAACGTCGCGTAGAGACCCCAAGCCGGACCGAGCCCGCCCGAGAACGAGTACGGCAGGCCCAGCCACAGGCGCGTGGAGTTGGCGGCCAGCCGCTTGGCGTAGGCCACGGGATGTGCGGCGATGTTGCGGGTGGCCACCCGCTGCAGGGTGGCGTCGCGCGCCGGGGCGCCCAGACGCTCGAGCCGGCGGAAGAACGGGCGGTGGCGGGCCAGGCGCGGGTCGCGAAAAACGGTGTGGAGGGCGTGCCAGTCGCCGAGCTCCGCTCGGTCCGCCGTGCTCATCCAGTAGAGCGAGAGGCCGCCCGACGTCGCCCAGTACAGCGGGCGGCCGGTCTTCGCGTAGGTGAGCGCCAGCCAGGGCGTGCAGACGGCGAGCGCGACGGCGATCACCGTGGCGAAGCGGCGCGGCGCGGCGCTCTGGCGCTGCGCGCATGCCCACGCCGCGGTGCCCAGGAGCGCGAGGAGCAGAACCCATCCGAACTCGAGGCGGGTGAGCACGAGCCCGCCGAGCGCGAGCCCGCCGAGCACCGCCGGCCGGCGGCGCCCCGTGCGGCCATGCACGGTGGCGCCGTACAGGCCGCCGACGAGCAGCAGCAGCGCGAGCGGCTCCTTGTGGAGCGAGGGGACGAGCAACGAGAGCGGTGCGTAGAGCCCGAGCGCGAGCGCCCCGAGCAGCGCGCGCCGCGGCGAGACCCACAGTCGCAGCAACCGCTCGAAGAGCAGCACGGCGGCCCACAGCAGCGCCGGGCCGAGCAGACGCACCGCCCACAGCGGAGCGTGCAGCGCCACGAGCGGCGAGAGCGCGGCGGGCAACCCGGGCCCGTGCCAGAGGAAGAGGGTCGCGTCCGGCTTGGAGGAGAGCGCGTAGCGCCCGTGGAGGAGCGCGTGGGCGAGGCGCAAGAAGGACGGCTCGTCCCCGATCGCCCGGTCCCCCGGCGCGAAGAGGAGCCCGACGCCCACGTAGACGGCGAGGAGCGCGAGGAGGCTCCCCGCGCGCAGATGGCGAAACCGCACCCTCACGCCGGAACGAGCGGGAGCAGCTCCTGGAGCCTCACGTTCTCCTGCGGGTCGAGCACGGAGTGCTGGACGCAGGCAGGCACGAGCTCGTCCGAGTCGGGGTGGGCCATGCCGTAGGAGCAGGCTTGCAGGCGCTCCTGGGTGGCGCGGATCCGGGCGTCCTCGCTCAGCTCACCGCGCTGGAGCCCTTCCCACGCGGGCCGGACGTCACGGGCGTCCATGAAGGAGTGCATGACGACGGTGAGCGCCCGCGGCGGCTCGCGCCGGAGCGCCCGCAGGCCCCCCGCCCGGCGTGTGAAGCGAGCCGCCCAGGAGAGCGCCCCAGCGAGCATCCCCGGGTGGCGGGCGAAGACACGCGCCAGCTTGGCGGCCAGGATCGCGGGCGCGACGTCGAAGTCCATGCCGCCGATGGTGGCGAAGAAGCGGTCGCGCACCTCGTGGTCGGCGGCCACCCGGTCGTCCAGGATCGGCACCCACCGCTCGCCCACGAGCGCTCCGTAGGCGGTGCGGTTGCAGCGCTCGTCGCCGATCTGGATCACCTTGTAGGGGAGCCGCGCGCCGAGTCCGCGCTCGAGCTCCGCCCACACCTCGTCGCCCGAGAAGTCTCGGTAGGAGTCCTTCCACCGGTTCGTGTTCCCCACGTACGCCGCGGGCTGGAAGGAGAACATGCGAAAGCCCATGTCGCGGCAGTCGGCGAGCACCTGCGCGATCTGGTCCACGTTGCGGGGCGTCACGGTCATGTTGTGGGCGAGGTAGTGCGTGACCCCGTGCTCGCGCTCGAGGCGCTCGAACATCGCGCAGAACCGCCGGCGGTGCTCGTTCAGCTCCTCCTCGCGCTCGACTCGCTTGATCCCGCGACGGCCGAACATCATCGAGTCGAAGTGGCCGGCGAAGGAGACGTGGGGGAGGCGGACCCTGCCCTCGGCGTCGAGCACGAGGCGCTCGAGGTAGTCGTAGTCGAAGTCGCCGTGGGTCATGCTCATCGGCTTGCGGCCGTGGCGGCGCATCGCGAGCAGCGCCTCGGCGTGGTCGTCGGGAGCGAGCAGCGTGACCTCGCCCCCGATGAGCTGGGCGTTCTGTCCCGGGCCGCGCTGCGCGCTCAGGTAGGCCATCTGGCGCTCGACCTCGGAGGCGGTGTGCGCACCGTCGGTGCGCACGCGGTTGGCCTCGCGCGAGTGGTAGCACGGCGTGCACGCGAGGTTGCACCGCGGGAAGACCCCGTGGGTGCCCTCGCAACCCGCCGTGCGCCGGCCGAGCGCCTGGGCCGGGGTCTTCACGTGCCCGGGAAGCGCCTCCCAGCGCCGCGCGAGCGCGGCCTCGAGAGCGGGCGCCACGGGACGCGTCGCGCGCTCGAACCGTTGCCAGCGGGCGGCGAGGCTCACGCGGCGCCCGCCCCCAGCAGGCCGAAGACGTCGTCGACCTGCTCCCACCCGATGCGCAGGAGGAACTGCGAGTTGCGCCCGTAGGACTTGGCGCCGAGGATGAAGAAGCCGGGCTCGGGGTTCGTGAGGGTCTCGGCGCCGTGGCTCGCCTGGGCCAGGCAGTCTGCGCCGCCACCGGCGCTCGCGAGCAGGGCGGCGGCGAGCTTCATGGGCCCGGCGGTCGCGTAGCACTCGTGCACCTGGAGCTGGCGGTAGATCCCGAAGTCGCCGACGCTCCCGTTCAGCGCGAGCACGCGGTCGACCACCACCTCCTCGGCTTCGCCGTTGCGGAGCGTCACGGTCACTGCACCGTCGCGTCCCGCAAGCCGCTCGGTGACCCGGCCGGGGAGCACCTCGATCGCCGGCGAGGCGCCGCCCGCCAGCTCGCCGGCCGCCGCGTTCAGCGCCGCGCGCTCGGGCAGCGGGTCCTCGGCGACGGCGCCCCAGGCGGGCTCGGGCGCGCGCACCGCCCACAGCACCCGCGTCCCGGGCGCGTCGCGGGCGAAGGTGGCGAGCTGCCGCGCGGCGGTCTGGGCGCAGTGCCCGGCGCCGGTGAGGAGGATCCGCCGCCCCGCCCACGCCTCGGGGTCGTCGCCGAAGCGCGGGAGCCGGCGCTCGATCCTCCCGGCCAGGGCCCGCTCGCCGGGTGCGGGGATCCCGCCGTCGCCGAGCGAGTTGGGCTGCCCGTAGGTGCCCGTGCAGTCGAGCACCGCGTCCGCGTGCTCAACGCTCTCCTCACCGTCGGGACCGGCGAGCAGGAGGCGGAACGGATGCTCGCGCCGGCGCCCCGTCCCGATCTCCTCGTGCTTGAGCATCCCCTGCCGCGAGATCGCGAGCACGCGGTGGCCGAGCCGTAGGTGCGGCGCGACCGCGGGCAGGGAGGCCACCGGTTCGTAGAGGCGCTCGGCGAGCTCGTCCCCGGTGGGCAGATCCTCTCCGGCCGGCGCCTCCGGTCCGAGCGCCGCGCGCATGCGCGGGGATACGCTCATCTCCCACGGAGTGAAGAGCCGGACGTGGCCCCACTCGCGCACGTGCGCCGCGGGTCTCGCCCCGGCCTCGTAGAGCGTGAAGCGCCAGCCGCCCTCCTTGGCCGCGAGCGCCGCCTCGAGCCCGATTGGACCGGCACCGAGGATCGCGAGGCGGGGCGAGGTGGCGGTCAAGGGGTTCTTCCGGGCTCCGGAGCAGAGAACACGTCCGCGAGCGAGCGCCTCGCGTATTCGTACCGTACCCGTTGGCTAGCCTCGAAACCACCGTGCTCCGCGCTTCACTCTGCGTTCCTAACTCGTGCACGCTCGATCCGGCGCGGAGCGCGCGTTGACGCGTCTGGCGGTCTGCGGCGGCGTCTACGCCAACCCGCACGCGCTGCGCGCCTGGGTGGACGACGCGCGCCGGCGCGGCTGCGAGAGGCTCGTGTGCCTCGGCGACCTCGGCGGCTTCGGGGCGGAGTGCGACGCGATCTGGCCGCTCCTCGTCGAGCACGAGGTGGAGTGCGTCGCGGGCAACTACGACATCGCCATCGGCCGCGGCGACGAGGACTGCGGCTGTGGCTACGCCGACCCGCGCGACAACCACTTCGCCCAGCTCATGTACGACTACACGAGGGCCAGCACGGGCGTCGGGTTCGCCGCGTGGATGCGCGAGCTGCCCGGCGAGCGCCGGGAGTCGATCGGCGGCCTCGACGTGCACATGGTGCACGGCTCGCCGCTGGCGGTGAACGACTTCCTGTGGGAGTCGCTCGACGAGGAGGAGCTGGGCATGCGCCTCGCCCTCTCCGGCGCCGACGTGCTCCTGTGCACGCACACGGGACTCCCGTGGCAGCGGCGCGTCGGTCCCACGCTGGTGGTCAACGTGGGCGCCGTGGGCCGGCCGGCGAACGACGGGCGCACGGAGACGCGCTACGCCGTGGCCGAGATCGAGGACGGCGCGGCACGCGCGGAGCTCGTCGAGCTCCCCTACGACTGGCGCGCCCACGCCGCCGCGATGCGCGCTGCCGGGCTGCCCCAGCCGTTCGTGGAGACGGTGGAGACCGGGTGGTGGACCACGTGCCTCGAGATCGTGCCTGCGCGCGAGCGCTCGCGCGGCCGCTACCACGTCTACCGCGACGCGATGCCCTCCGGCTTCGCCGCCGAGGGCGTGGGCTGGGCCGACGCGCCCGCGGAGGAGGACAGCCAGCGCCCCGTCGTGCCGCTCTTCGGCTCGGCCGTGTTCCCCCCGCGGCTCTGGGTCTACTCGAACTTCCACTGCAACCTCTCCTGCGACTACTGCGTGGTGGCTTCCTCGCCGCGCGCGCGCCCGCGCTCGATCGGGCTCGAGCGCTTCTGCGCCCTCGTCGACGAGGCGGTCTGCGAGGGCTTCGAGGAGCTCTACCTGACCGGGGGCGAGCCCTTCATCGAGCCCGACATCGTGCCCATGCTCCTCTACGCGTCGGAGCGGCTCGAGACGGTCTGCCTCACGAACGCGATGCTCTTCGCGCACGGGCGCCGGCGGCGCGAGCTCGAGGCGCTGGTCGGGCGCGAGCGACTCGTCCTCCAGAGCTCGGTGGACGGCGCGCGCCCCGAGACCCACGACGCGCACCGCGGAGCCGGCTCGTGGCGCACGGCGATGGAGGGCATCGCGCTGGCGCGCGGGCTCGGGCTCCCGCTACGCGTGGCGCTGACCGAGACGCCCGAGAACGCCGGCGAAGTGGAGGAGCTCCGCGCGCTGCTCGACGGGATGGGCGTCGTCGGGGATGACTTTGCGGTGCGCCCGCTCGTGCAGCGGGGGCTCTCCGCGGGCGGGATGGCGGTCACCGACGCGGTCATGGTCCCCGAGCTCACGATCACCGCCGACGGGGCCCACTGGCACCCGATCGGCGGCGACATCGCCTCGAGCCCCGACTTCGTGGTCGCTCGCGGCGAGGTGGCGCTCGCCGAGGCCAAGCGCCGGGTCGTCGAGCGCTTCCTCGTCCTGCGCCAGGAGGACGGCTCGCTGCCCGCCGCCTTCCACTGCGCGGTGTAGGAGCACCCGCGCGGGTGGCCATCGGGATCATCACCGGGTCGGGGAGCTACTCCCTGCCCGAGCTCGAAGGGGCGGAGCCGCTCGCGGAGGACACGCCGTTCGGACCGGCGCGCTTGACGCGGGGGCGCTTCGCCGGGGAGGACGTGCTCCACGTCTCGCGGCACGGCGAGGGCCACGCGCGGCTCTCGAACCACGTGAGCTTCCAAGCGAACGTGTGGGCGCTGGCGGAGCGCGGCGCGCGCGCGGTCATCGGGTGCACGGCGTGCGGCGCGGTCGACCCCGAAGTGCCGCTCGGCTCGCTCGTGGTCTTCGACGACCTGCACTTCCTGGCCAACCGCCTGCCCGACGGCTCTCTGTGCACGTTCTTCCGCGAGTCCGGCGACCCGGCGCGCGGGCACTGGATCTACGACCGTCCGTACTCGGCCGAGCTCCGCGCGGCGCTCGTGGCCGGTGCGCGCGATGCCGGCCACCCCGTCCGCGACGGCGGCTGCTACGGCCACGTGGACGGGCCGCGCTTCAACACGCGTGCGGAGATCCGCGGGCTGGCGGCGTGCGGGGTGACCGCGGTGAGCCAGACCGGCGGTCCGGAGAGCGTGCTGTGCGGCGAGCTCGAGCTGCCCTTCGCGCTCGTGGGCTTCGCCACGGACTACGCCAACGGCGTGAGGCCCGAGGAGCCCACTCCGGTGCGGGAGCTCGTGCGGCTGATGGCGCAGAGCACCGAGGTCTTCGCCCGCACGCTGGCCGCTGCCCTGCCCCGGCTGGGCGAGCGTGCGCCGGGGCCGGCGGGCGTCGTCTACCGCTTCGAGCCGGCGTGAGCGCGGCGGCGGGCGCCGCCGCGCTCGTCATGGCTCGAGCCCCGATCCCCGGCCGGTGCAAGACGCGCCTCGAGCCGTTGCTCGGCCCGGAGGGCTGCGCGCGGCTCCAGGCCGGGCTCATCCGCCGCGCCGCGACGTGGGCGCACGAGGTCGCGCCGGGGGCCGCGTGGGTGGCCTTCGATCCGTCCGGGCGCGAGGAGGAGGTGCGGGCGCTCGTTCCGGCGGGGACGCGGCTCTTCGCCCAGGAGGGCGCCGACCTCGGCGAGCGGCTCACCGCCGCCAGCGCTCGCGTGCTGGCCGAGCACCCCGGGCCGCTGCTCGTCGCCGGCACCGACCTGCCCCGCCTGAGCGCCCGTCACGCCGCCGCCGCCCTCTCCGACCTCGCCGCGGGCTGCGACGTCTCCCTCGGCCCGGCGCTCGACGGCGGCTGGTACCTCATGGGGGTCCGCCAGGCGCAACCCGCGCTGTTCGCGCTGCCCTCCGAGGCGTGGGGCGGGCCGGAGGTGTGGAGCCTCACGCTCGCCGCCGCCGAGGCTCAGGGCCTCGGGCTCGGGCTGCTGCGCGCCGAGCGCGACCTCGACACTCCGGAGGACGCGCGCGCGATGCTCGCCGACCCCGCGCTGCCGCCCGAGGTCGCCGAGCTGCTCCACCCGGGGTGAGCGCGCCGCTGGTCTCCGTCGTCGTCCCCGTCCTCGACGAGGCGGCGGCGCTGCCCGCGCTGCTCGATCATCTGGATGACCTGCCGGGCCGCTTCGAGGTCCTGATCGTCGACGGCGGCTCGGCCGACGGGACGCCGGGGCTCGCGGCTGCGCACCCCTCGCGCCCGCGGGTGATCCGCTCGGCGCCCGGCCGCGCCGGGCAGATGAACGCCGGAGCGCGCGAGGCCGCCGGCGAGATCCTCCTCTTCCTCCACGCCGACACGCGCCTGCCCGCCGGCGCCTACTCCTCCCTGCGCGCCGCCCTGGCGGACTTCGCGCTGTTCGGGGGCAACTTCGCGCTGCGCTTCGACGGCGAGGACCGCTTCTCGCGCGCGCTCGGCGGGTGGTACGCGCTCCAGCGCCGGGCCGGCGTCTACTACGGCGACTCCGCGCCGTGGCTCCGGGCGTCCGCCTTCGCCGCGCTCGGCGGCTACGCAGAGCTGCCGATCATGGAGGACTACGACCTCGTGCGGCGCCTCGAGCGGAGCGGGCGGACCGCCTGCCTACCCGGCCCTGCCGTGACCTCGAGCCGGCGCTGGCGGGCGTTCGGGGTGACGCGCACGGTGGGCTCCTGGGTGGTCATCCGCTGGCTCTTCCTCGCCGGTGTGCCCGGGGAGCGCCTCGCGCGGCTCTACCGTCACGCGCGCTGAGCGCCCGCGCTCGCACGCGTTCAGGTTCCTCTCATGAGGGGGGCGGTAGGGTCGCCGCCGATGAGCCCCACCCCCTCTCGATTCCCGTCGCGATCCTCCCGGAGCCGCCCGCGACGGCGCAGGTCGCCCGCCGCGCGGGCGCGGATCCGGCGCCGGCGCGCGGTGGCGCTGCTCTGCCTCGTGATGACGCTGTGCGCGGCGGTCGCCTACGCGGCCGACGACGGGCCGCCGCCCGCGGGGCACGCCGTGCCGGCACTCCGGGCGCTCACTCCGGCGCCTCTGCCGCCGATCCCGGGTGCCGCGCCCGCTTCGTACCGAGTGCCTTCCCTGCTCGACGCCCGCGACGTCTACGCCGCCGATCGTCCCGGAGCGCTCTCGCCCGTCGTGCGCGCCGATCCGCCGCGGATCTACGTGCCGAACTCGACCAGCGACACGGTCGACGTGATCGATCCGGCCACCTACAAGGTCGTCGATCACTTCCCCGTGGGGGGCCAGCCCCAGCACGTGACGCCGTCCTACGACCTGAAGACGCTCTGGGTGGACAACGACAAGGGCAACTCCCTGACCCCGATCGACCCGCGCACCGGGCGCCACGGTGCGCCCGTCCCGGTGGCCGACCCCTACAACCTGTACTTCGCCCCGGACGGGCGCCACGCCATCGTCGTGGCCGAGCAGCTCCAGCGCCTCGACTTCCGCGACCCGCACTCCATGCGGCTGACGCACTCGCTGCCCGCGCACTGCGCGGGCGTGGACCACATGGACTTCACCGCCGACGGTCGCCTCGCCCTCGCCTCGTGCGAGTTCTCGGGTCAGATGCTCGTGGTCGACATCGCGGCTCAGCGAGTCGTGGGCCGGGTGCCCCTCAGGCCCGGAGCCATGCCCCAGGACGTCAAGCTCTCGCCGGACGGTCGCACCTTCTACGTGGCCGACATGGCCTCGAACGGAGTCTGGGTGATCGACGCGCGCTCCTTCGCGGTGCAGCGGCTCATGCCGACGGGCGCGGGGGCGCACGGCCTCTACGCGAGCCGGGACTCGAAGCTCCTCTACGTCTCCAACCGCATGGAGGGCTCGATCTCGCTCATCTCCTTCGCGACGCAGCAGGTGGTGAGGAAGTGGCGCCTGCCCGGAGGCGGCTCGCCCGACATGGGCGGCGTCTCGGCCGACGGGCGCGTCCTCTGGCTCACCGGCCGCTACAACGCCGAGGTGTACGCCATCGACACCGCGTCCGGCCGTCTCCTCGCCCGGATTCCCGTGGGTAAGGGGCCGCACGGCCTGAGCGTCTTTCCCCAACCCGGCCGCTATTCCCTCGGGCACACGGGAGTCTTCCGCTGAGCGCGCGCCGGCTCACGGTCGTCCCGGGACCGCGGGGCGGGTGGCTCGTGAGAGACATGACGACCAGGGGGCCACCGTCCTCCTACCGCAGCATCGAGCACGCCGAGGCGGAGGCTCGCCTGTACCTCGAAGCGCGCGGCGGAGGCGAGATCATCGTCCGTGAGGGGGCTCGGACGATCAGTCGGACCGTCGTCGGATCGTGACGGTTGGCCCGCTCATCTTCGTTTCATTGTGGCTCGGAGACTCTTGAGTGCTCATGTTCATGGCCTCCGCCTTCATCTCACCGGTCGTCATCGTGATCGCGGTCGCGGCGTTCTTCCTCGTCGTGGCGCTCCTCGCCGCCGCGATGGTGGTCAGCTACCGCTTCCGAACAGCTGCGCCCGCCCGGGCTCCGAGCGCGGATCGCGGCGCCCCCGATCCTCGACGAATCTTGCGGGGCGCCTCGTGCCGGCGCCCGCGCTCGCGCTCGCGCGGAGCATGTGATCGGACCAGAGGTCGGTCGATGACGGAGCGGGCGCGACGATCACGACGTCGATAGCCGGGGACCCACCAGAGGAGCGCCAGTCCTCAGCGCGGTTGGCACCCGACGGACGACCGGTCGAGAGACCTTCCGCTGGCGGCGATGAACTCGAGCGTGGCGCGGCGCGGCGCAAGGCGCATCCGCAGTGCCCCGTCGACCGAGTCGTTCGCGAAGGCCAGGCGTGCGTCGGTCGTGTCTATGCCGTAGCGCCCGTGACCCCCGGCGCCGACCACCAGCCTGACCATCCCGCGCGCCGGACGAAGTCGCTGCAGGTCGTGGTCGTGCCCGCCCAGCACGAGGGCGGCGTGTCCGACGAGTGCATCCTCGAGTGGCGCGACGTCGCGTTGGTCACCGTGCCGCCCGGCGCTTCGGCGCGGGCGGTGCCAGAAGGCGAGCCGGCAGGTCCCACCGCCCGAGCGCAGCCGCGCACGTAGCCAGCGCAGCTGCGCTGACGCCACCCCGTGCGGTGCCTCGGAGTTCAGGCTCAGCACCTCCCACCCCCCGATCCGAAAGGCGTACCACGGCGGGGTGGCGGCTCCGGTGACCGATCGCCAGTAGGGGTCGTATCCGAGATCGTGGTTCGGCCAGTCGTGGTTGCCGGGCGTCGGGGCGGTCCGGCGGGCGAGGGACCCGTAGACGGTCGCGAACCGGTCGCGGAAGTCAGACGCCGTGCCGTCGGGGTAGACGTCGCCCAGGAAGAGCAGGCGGTCGGGCCGGCCGGCGGTGATGCGGCGCGCGACTGCACGCGCAGCCGCGCTTCCGTCGGCGCCGTCGCCCACCGCCCACACCGTGGCGGGGGCGTCGGGCCGCGTCGCCGCCCGGAACGCTCGGTTCGGCACCGGCCGTGGGGGCGGCGCGGGGCGGCGCGCGAAGGCGATCGCCGCGCCCGCGACGCCGACGACGAGCAGGGCCGCCAGCCACGGCCAGCGCGCGTGCGCCCTCCTCGTCCTTCCGAACCGCGGGCGTCGCCGACGGCCGCGGTTCATGCGCTCGACGCGGGCGTCGCGGGCCGGATGGCCGGTAGCAACCGGCCGCCGGCCTGGCGCCGGGCCCGCGAGGCCGAGGACGTGGTCAGCATGGCGTCCAGTATCCCGGCTGCGGTGAGACCGTCATGAGAGGGTGAGGCAAGGTCTCATCGCGAGCTCACCGTCTCACCGCGGGCTCACCGACGCCTCGTAGCTTGCCCTTCGCTTGGTCAAACCCAACCGAAGGGAGCAGTACATGCTCAAGCGCATCAAGACCAGCGTGGGCGCCGTCGCGGCGCTCGCGGTCCTCGCACTCGGTGGCTCCGCAATCGCCAGCGCGGCGTCTTCTCACCACAAGGTGAGCCATAAGGGCCACCACTCGGCCACCCACAAGTCGACGCGCGCGAGCGAGCCGACCGGACCGGATCGCGACAACGTCCAGAGCGGCGACCAGAGCACTCCGGACGTCAAGGGCTCGAAGAGCTCGGAGAGCTCGGGAGAGAACGCACCCGAGAGCTCGGGTGAGTCCCCTGCGGGCAACGACGGGCCGGGCGGGCACGCCGACGAGCCCGGCAACGCCAACGCCGACCATCAGTTCCAGGGCCAGGAGTAAACGCTCCGCTGACCGACCGGCGACAGGCTCCGTCCGACGGATCGTCGGACGGAGCCTCGTCGTTCCGGCGTCCATCTCTAGGTCGGCGGCCGGGCGTCGGGATTGCCGCCGTCGGTACGCAGCCGGTATCCAGCACCGCGCACCGTCTCGATCGACTCCACGTCGAACGGACGATCGACCTTGTCGCGCAGATAGCGAACGTAGACGTCCACGACGTTCGAGCGGTTCTCGTAGTCGTGGTCCCAGGCGTGCTCCAGGAGCTGGAAGCGGTCGAGCACTGCTCCGGGCCGGCGCATAAACGTCTCTAGGAGGGCGAACTCCTTCGCCGAGAGCGAGATGTCGGTTGTGCCGCGCCAGACGCGCTTGGACGCGGGATCGAGGTGCAGATCCCCAGCCTCTAGCACGGTGGAGCGCTCCAAGCGTCCGCGGCGCATCAGCGCCCGCAGTCGAGCGGTCAGCTCGGCAAAGGAGAACGGCTTCAACAGGTAGTCGTCGGCTCCCTTGTCGAGGCCCCGGACCCGGTCATCCACCGCGTCGCGAGCGGTCAGCATCAGCACGGGCGCCCAAACGCCGTCGGCCCGCAATCGCTCGCACGCCTCGAAGCCGTCCATCCCGGGCAGCATGACGTCGAGCACTATCGCGTCGTACTCGGTCGCGCCGGCCATCCACAGGGCATCCTCGCCCGTGACCGCTACGTCAGCGGCCATGCCGTCGGCCCGGAGGCCGCGCCTGACGAGGCTGGCCATCTTCACTTCGTCTTCGACGATTAGCACCCGCACGAGCCCGAGCTTCACCGGCGCCGATGAACGAGAGATGAAGAGGGCGGCTCGGCGGCGGACCTCTCGGCGCCATCCTTTCCGGCATGCGACCCAGTCGGAAGCGTGAGCCACACGTCGGCGCCTCCGTCCGGCCGGTCTCCCACACGGACGGTGCCCTGGTGCGCCTCGGCGATCGCGGCCACGATCGCCATGCCCAGTCCGGTTCCGCCGCGTCCGTGGGCCGAATCCCCGCTGGTGAAGCGCTCGAACACGATCTCGCGCAGCGCGGAGGGGAAGCCGGGGCCGCGGTCGCGCACGTGGAGCTCGACGCCGCCATCGACGGCGCCGGCCTCCAGTTCCACGGTCCCGCGGCCGTGCCGGAGGGCATTGTCCACGAGGTTTCCCACGGCCTGCTCGAGACGCAGGCGGTCCGCGTTCAGCACGAGATCCGGCGGGGCGCGGAAGGTGAGCCCGACGTGCTCCTCCTCGGCGCGCCGGGCATAGCGCCGGACGACTCCTTCGAGCACGTCCCGTGCCTCGATCGGCGACGGGCGAACCGGCAGACGACCCTGTTCGAGACGGGCGAGCACGAGCAGGTCCTCCGCGAGGTCGATGAGCCGATCGGTCTCCTCCGCGGCGGAGCTCACCGCCTCGCGTACCTCCGCCAGGGACTTGCCGCCGTGGAGCGCGAGCTCCAGCTCGCCCTTGAGGATGGCCAGCGGCGTGCGCAGCTCGTGGCTCGCGTCGGCCACGAATCGCCGCTCGCGGGCGAGCGCGTCCTCCAGGCGCTCGAGCATCTCGTTGAGGGTCTCGCCCAGGCGCGATACCTCGTCGCCCGAGGGCGGGACGGGCAGCCGGCGCCCCGGTAGGCCGGCGTTGACCTCTCGCGCCCGCCGGCGCATCGAGTCCACCGGCCTAAGTGCTCCGGCGGCCGCACCGTACCCTGCCAGTGAGGCGAGAAGCAGGGCGACCGGGCCGCCGAGGAGCAACAACCCGCGGAGCTTTCCCAGCGCATCGTCACGCGGTTGGAGCGATGCGCCCACCACGACGATCAGGTGGCGGTCCTGCGCGACCGTGGGAGTCGCCAGCAGGCGGACCGGATTGTCCTCCTTGCCCACGGGAGAGCCGGGGTGGTCGACGAAGATCGTGTGCGAAGCCGCCCGTCGCCGCTCCGCAGCGCTCAGCAGCGGCCGGTGGCGCAGCGGTGGCGGGGCGTCGACCACGTGCCCGGAAAGATCGAAGATCTGAGCGAGGTTCTCGCCGCGCTTGGTGAGCGGGCTGCGTCCCGCCTGGGCGAGGCCCGAATCCGCCTGGCTGACCAGAGCGATGACATCGCCCGCGCGCGATTGCAGGCCTCGGTCGAGAGTGGCGTCCAGTTCGTTGGCTAGGCGCAGGTAGAGGAAGGAGCCGGTGGCGGCGAGGAGCACGGCCATGGCCGCGGTGAACGCAAGCGTCACCCGCACGCGGATGGAAAGGCGATCCAGGGAGAGGAAGCGCGGCACGGTGCTCGCACCGTACGCCCGCCACGCTATGAAGGGTCGCTCACCCCGAGCTAACCGGAGTCAACACACGGGCCACTACTCTGCGCGTCTGTGCTCGCCGTCGATGACAGAACCGCTCCGATGGGCGTGGTGGAGCAGTACCCTGCGAAGGCGTCCGGGCGCGAGCGGCCGGCGGCGGAGAGCAAGGCCGTCTTCGTCACCGAGCACTCCGGGCGCGCGCGATGGATGACCGTCGGAGGCTGGAGCGTTGCGCTTCTGGCGGCGGCGTGGATGCTTGCCCTCGGGGCTGGGATCCCCGGGTTCCTACGGCTGCCCGGGGTCAAACCGGGTGCGTTACTGGTGCAGGGCAACCGGAGCGCGCCCCGAGAGCTCGGGCTCGTCGCGAGCGGGCATCGGCCTCCCGCCGTGTGGCGCGCTCGAGGAGGGTCCGCGCACGCGTTGAGCGCCGATCCGGGCGCTGCCAAGGCGGTCGCGGACCCTGAGATGGTCGACTACCGACCCCCAGCCCCGGATGCCCCGGACCCCAGCACACACGCACACGCACCCCGTGCCGTTCCGCCCCGGCCAGGTTCCGCGCGGCGTTCAGCACGGCGCACTCGGCCAGTGCGACCCGAGAACGGTGCTCCACGTCGCCCGAGCGTTCGTCCCCGGTTGGGCGGCAGGCACCGCGGAGGGCGTCTTCGCGCACCTGCGCGCCGGCCCGGACCACGGCTCGTATGAGCCGCCTCTCGACTCTTCTCGTCGTCCTCGCCGCGCTGGTGCTCTCGAGCTGCGCATCGCGCAGCGGCGAGGCCAGCGCCTTCGGTTCGCGTTCGGCTGCCGCCGCCCACCGTGCCCTCTCGGGCCTGAGCGCCGCCGAACGCCGGCGGGCGGATGAGCTCGTCTCGGAGTTCGAGAACTCGACCACGTCGATTCCGTACTGCCACGTCGAAGCGTTGGGGGACGGCCGCGGGTACACCGTCGGGCGGGCGGGCTTCACCTCGGCGACGGGTGACCTCCTCGAGGTCGCCGAAGGCTACTCGCGGCTCGCCGCAGGCAACCCCTTGGCACCGCTGCTCCCGCGATTGAGGCAGCTCGCCCGGCGCCAGGACGGGAGCACCGCGGGCCTCGAACGGCTTCCCCGAGCCTGGCGCGCGACCTGCCGGAATCAACGGCAGCGCCGCGTGCAGGATGCCGTGGTGAACGAGCTCTACTACCTCCCCGCCGTGCAGCTCTGGCGCTCGCTGCGTCTGCGAACGCCCCTCTCGCTGGCCGCGCTCTACGACGCGATGGTGCAACACGGCGACGGGGATGACCCCGACGGGGTACCCGCCCTCGTGCGCCGCGCCACGCGCCGAGCAGGGGGGAGACCGTCGCGCACCGTCGGCGAGCGCCGGTATCTCCTTGCGTTCCTGGCGGTCCGTAGGGCCGATCTCGCCCACTCCTACGATGTAGCCTCCAGACGAGGGTTCGCCGAGTCGGTGGACCGCGTCGATGTCTGGACGTACCTCGTGAGAACGAGGCAGTGGGGGCTCGCATCGCCCGTGCGAGTGCACACGAGTGACTACACGCTGAGACTGCGCTGAGCAGGCTGGTGCCCGGCTTTGCCTAGGGGGCTGCGCTCGCTTCGAGCCGGGGGCCTCCCGTCGGGCCATTGGCTTCTCTTCGCCTTCTGTCTGGTGGCGTTGGTGGGGATGCTGCTCGTGCAGGGGGTCTCCGCCCACCGGGTCGGAGCGAGCTCGACGGGACCGACGACCGCCACCGGAGGGGCTCCGCTGACCGGACTGGGGCCGCTGCTCAGCACCGGTCCGCGTGGCCTTGGCTCGCTGGGCGGGTCGCCCGGCCGGCGGGTCGCCCTGACCTTCGACGACGGGCCGAGTCCGCGCTGGACGCCGCAGATACTCCGGGTGCTGGAGCGCTTCCACGCCCCCGGGACCTTCTTCGTGGTCGGGACCCAGGCGGCGCACTACCCGGGCGTCCTGCGCTCCGCGTACCGGCACGGGTTCGAGATCGGCGACCACACCTACACCCACGCCGACCTCGCGCACCTGCCGCCCTGGCAGGCCGACCTCCAGATCGGCCTCACGCAGAGCGTGGTCGCCGGGATCACCGGCGTGCGCCCCCGGCTGTTCCGCCCGCCGTACTCCTCCACCGTGGGCGCGGTCACGTCCCGCGAGGCGAAGGTCTACGCGCGGCTCGCCCGCGAAGGCTACGTGGTGTCGTTGAGCAACTACGACGGGGAGGACTGGCAGCGCCCGGGCGTCGGCGCGATCGTGCGCAACGCGATGCCGCGCGGGGGGCGGGGCGGGGTCGTCCTGCTGCACGACGGCGGTGGCGATCGCCGCCAGACCGTGGCGGCGCTGGGACGGCTGATCCCCGCCCTCGAGCGCCGCGGCTACCGGCTTGTTTCGCTCTCCGACCTCGCCGGCCTGCGCCGCTCGGCGGTGGAGCTCTCCTCCACGGGCTGGCAGCGGCTGCGCAGCGGGCTGCTCGTCGGCGGCCTGCGGACGGCCTCGGTGGTGACGCGCACGCTGACCGTGGTGGTGCTGCTGGTGGGCCTCCTCACCGCCCTGCGCATGCTCGCGCTCCTCGGGCTCGCGCGCCGGCACACCCGCCGCGCGCGGCGGTCGGCCGGCGAGCGGGTGCCCTTCGCCCCGCCCGTCTCGATCATCGTCCCCGCCTACAACGAGGAGATAGACATCGAACGCTCGGTGCGCTCGCTGGCGCAGAGCGACTACTCCGATCTCGAGGTGATCGTGGTGGACGATGGCTCCGAGGACCGCACGGCGGAGATCGTGAAGGGACTCGGGCTGGAACGGGTGCGACTGATCGTGCAGCCCAACGCCGGGAAGGCCGCGGCGCTCAACCGCGGAGTGGCGGCCGCCCGGCACGAGCTCGTGGTGACGGTCGACGCCGACACCGTGTTCGAGCCGCAGACCGTGCGCCGACTCGTGCAGCCCCTCCACGACGAGTGTGTGGGAGCGGTGTCGGGAAACACCAAGGTGTCCAACCGCCGACGACTGCTCGGCCGCTGGCAGCACATCGAGTACGTCATGGGCTTCAACCTCGACCGCCGCATGTACGAGGTGCTCGACTGCATGCCGACCGTCCCAGGAGCGATCGGCGCCTTCCGGCGCGCCGCGCTCGCCGAGGTCGGCGGCTTCTCGGGCGACACCCTGGCCGAGGACACCGACGTGACCCTCGCGCTCGGGCGCGCCCGCTGGCGGGTCGTCTACGCCGAGGACGCGCTCGCCTACACGGAGGCCCCGGCGACGCTACGCGGCCTCTGGCGCCAGCGCTACCGCTGGGCCTACGGCACCCTCCAGAGCGTGTGGAAGCATCGCGGGGCCGTGCGACATCCCGATGAGGCGCGCATCGGTCGCCGGGCGCTCCCGTACCTCGCCCTCTTCCAGATCGTGCTCCCCTTCGCGGCGCCCCTGATCGACCTGTTCGCGCTCTACGGACTGCTCTTCCTCGACCCGCTCCCGGTGGCCGGCTACTGGCTCGCGTTCAACGCCTTCCAGCTCGTCCTCGCCCTCTACGCCTTCCGCCTCGACCGGGAGTCGCCGCGCCCCCTCTGGGCGCTTCCCGCGCAGCAGTTCGTGTACCGCCAGGTGATGTACCTGGTGGTCTTCCAGTCGGTGGTCAGCGCGTTGCGCGGCGTCCCCCTGGGTTGGCAGCACATCGCCCGCACCGGAGAGCTCGGGCTACCCGAGGCCCGGCCCAAAGCCCCGCCGGCGGCGGACGTGGCCCGGTGAACGCCCGGCATACCGCCGCGTTGGTCATCGCCCTCGCCGCTGCCGCTGGGCTCGCACCGGCGCTCGCGGCCCGCGCGCCGGGTGAGGCGGCGGCTTCGAGGACGTCTCCCAGCGCGACGATAACCATCGGACTCGACCGCCCGGTCAACGTCTTTCTACCCGACCGGGCGCTCGGCGCCGGCCTCGACGGCCACGACCAGGGCGACACCGCCCGCATCTACACGCGGCCCAACCTGCGCGCGATGGGCTCGGCCGGTCTCGGGTCTCTCAGCTACCGCCTGCGCACCGAGCTCGGCGTGGAGGCCTGGCACTGGAACCCGCGCGGCCGGTGGAGCGACCCTTCCCGCCAGGAGGGGTACTGGACCTCGTCGAGCCGGCCGGCTCGACGGCTCGAGGTCTCCTACGGCTACCGCCTGCCCCGCCGCGGAGACACGATCGACCAGGCCAACGACGATGGCTACTCGCGCCTGGACGACGGGAGCCCGCGCACGTTCTGGAAAAGCAACCCCTACCTCGACTCCCGCTTCACGCACGAGAGCGCCGCGCGCCATCCGCAGTGGGCGCTCGTGGACCTGGGACGGCGCCGGACGCTCAACGCGCTGCGCATCGCCTGGGGCGCCCCCTACGCATCACGGTTCGCGGTGCAGGAGTGGGACGGCGCCAACGCCATCTTCACCACCGCCCCGCTTGCGGGCCGGTGGCGCACCCTTCCGCTGGGTCGCCTGGCCGGCAGTCCCGGAGTCCAGACCGTGCGCCTGGGCCGGCACGCGCTGAAGGTGCGCTACCTGCGGGTGATGCTGCTGCGCAGCTCCCACCGCGGCCCCCGCGGCTCCCACGACGTCCGCGATCGCTTGGGCTTCGCGATCCGCGAGTTGTCCGTCGGCACGCTCGCCGGTCACCGCTTCCGCGACCTGATGCGCCACGCGCCGTCCAACACCCGCCAGAGCGTCACCTACGTCTCCTCGACCGACCCTTGGCACCGTGCCCGCGACCGGGACCCCCACACCGAGCAGCCGGGCTTCGACCGGGTCTTCGCGAGCGGCCTGACGAGGGGACAGCCGGTGCTCGTGCCGGTCGCGGTGCTCTACGGAACGCCCGAGGACGCCGCCGCCGAGCTCCGCTTCCTGCGCCACCGTCGCTACCCGGTACGGCGCGTCGAGTTGGGCGAGGAGCCCGACGGGCAGCTCGCCAGCCCCGAGGACTACGGAGCCCTCTACGCGCG
>JAABUZ0100002445.1_pt1 | contig 30773 bp, 39 predicted proteins | sample 5562091 | NCBI WGS metagenome assembly JAABUZ01 (sample SAMN12813069, study PRJNA571459) | rock metagenome | isolation source: Antarctica rocks | place: Antarctica: Victoria Land, Linnaeus Terrace sud | collected 2015-12-21
GTTTGGCAGGTAGGGCTTTCACCTACATCAGTCGAGAAGTTCAGTTAGACTTGGGAGTCTTGACTGGAATGCCTATGTACGGGCTTTCACCGTGATTCAGCACTCAACGAATCGCACCACTTCTCGACATCAAAACTATCCCTTCTCCTTGCAGTCTTCAAGCTCAGTTTCGGATCAGTTTGTAACTGAAGCCACTCAGAAGTAGCTACATGATCCGAATTTGAACTAGTGCAACTCAATGAAAACAGCAATCCTAGAAGTCTACTGACTTCGCCATTAACAGCGATAGCTTCTCCTGCTAACGCAGCAATGCCAAAAACCGTAAAAGGCTTCTAGAATCGCTGACGGCACGCATCGGAGGTATCCTGCACTGCTCCCTGCCACAAATTCCTATCCTTTAGAATGAAGTAGCCTTGGGTCTTCTTCCTTTGAGTGTCTGAATGGGGTTCGCTATGCGTCTACCTCTTTTGGCTGAACTACAAATATCTTGCCATAAAATTAATTTGAGGCAACCCAACTAAAGTTGGTTATTACTCGCTCATTTTTCCAACCTTGGTTGGGTAGCGCTGCCGCCAACCTTTTTTTATATTCTTAGATATGATATACAACTCAGATTCGACTTGCCCTAAATCCAACTTTCCTTGCAACAATTGTCCCCAAGTTGCAAAAAAGTGGGATATGTCTAGACTGTTAGAAGACTTGGAGCGCGCCAAAACCGAATATTTCTCTTCTAAGCTCAGTAGTGCAGAGATAAAGAGGCTGACGCCAACTGAAACTTGTTGGTTGCATCTATTGCTCTTTGGCTTGAATCCTAATGAAATCGCTCGTCAACTCAGTAGAACCAGTCCTCGATCCGAGCTATCTAGAACACTTTACAAATATATTGAAACTCTGACTGAAAAAAAGATAAAAAACTGGGCACAAGTCAGACTCTACTTGGAAAATCAGGGATATAGAATAGAGAGACCACCTGGGGACATTAACAGGAGTAGCTTAATAAAGCTTACTGTGCTGCTCGAAGGTAAATTACTTGACCCGGTTGATTTGCTTGACATAATTACGCAAAATCTTAAAAGAGGGTCTTTTAGACTAAAGAGCTATTACTACGAAGAATCAGAGTAAAAAAATGAGCAAGATTAATGCCAGAAATCTATTAATGTTATTCGAGGGTTCTCAGTTAGAGTTTGAGCAGATTCAAGCTCTGTATGAATCGGGACAACTCAGTAAGTTGCTTGGTGTTTCTGCCCTAGATGTGGGCGCAGTTTCGGAGTCCCAACACCCGGTGGAACCAGCCGCTCCTTTGGAACGGGATTCGGTTGTAGTACGTTTGAGCCAATGGTTTGAGAATCTGTTTGATTCCAATTGGATACCTGTGGATAGGATACCATCTCCCGCTTACAAAAGTAGAAGTGGGGTGCGTCCTAAAGTTATTGACTTGGCCCCAACTACTGGTAGCGTGAGTCGAGCAAAGGTAATTGACTTGGGAATGCAGATATCAGGGCAAGCTGTAGCGTTAGTTGTCCGGCTGATATCACGAGCCGATGGGATAATAGATATTTACCTGCGCTGCTATCCGGCTGGGGATTCGATTTATTTACCACAGGGTCTGCAACTGCTAGTGCTGGATGAGTGTGGAGCTACTGTATTAGAGTCTAAAGCAAGAAATTCGGATATTTGCTTGCAACTGGATCTAGAGGGGCAACCAGGAGGCCAGTTCAGTGTCCAATTGAAGTTGGGGGATTGTCGGATTACAGAAAATTTCCTCATCTAATTCGGTCAAAAACTCTTCGGGTGTGACCTTGGCTTGGCGTAACATGCCACTTAGTTTGCCACTTGCCAGTTCCCGACTCAGTGGGACAGTACATCCTACCACCCCTGACGGGGTCTGTTTTCTTAAGGCAACATGGCTGCCTTTTTGCCTGACCTGCACAAACCCAAGACGCTCTAAGGCTCGAATTGCCTCTTGTCCTGAGATTCTGGGCAGTCTAGACATAATTCGCCTCAAAGGTGGTCATGATCGCAAAGCTATTTTCAGGTAGAGGGAATTCCTCTAAATACAGCTCAGTTGCTTCTTTGAGGTTAGCGATCGCTTCCTCAATACTTTCCCCCTGGCTAACTGTGCCGACTTCCGGGCATTCAGCCACATAGATGTCCTCTTCTTTGTGAATGATGGCGGTGAAGGTCTTAATAGCCATAGTCTCTCTGGAGAAGCCAAATGAACTGAATTCACTCTATTCAAGTATTCCTAAATCTAGGGGCAATGCGAGTGTTGCTGTCACCTACTGCAAACTGGGCTGAAAGTATTACTGTATAAGCATTTTACCAGATAAATTTTGGCTTTCAACCTTACCTACGCGCGCTCGATACACTACAGCTCGAATCACAGCATTCAAACCAGCGCAGTCTCCACCACTGGTAAGAATTCCAATACGTTTGCGTTCTCCCATATTATTTTTGATTAGTAGAGGCTAAGCAGTAGATTAAACAGCAGTGTGTGGGGGTACATAGCCATGTACCCCCACACAAATCCTAGAGCTGCTTTACTTCAGAAACGAGCTTCCCAACCATATCTTTAGCACTGCCGAACAGCATCATGGTTTTGTCTTTGTAGAACAGCTCATTGTCTACACCAGCAAAGCCTGTACTCATACCCCGCTTAATCACAATCGTCTGCTTCGCCTTATCCACTTCCAGGATGGGCATCCCGTAGATCGGGCTAGCGGCATCGTGACGAGCGGCTGGGTTAACCACATCGTTTGCTCCAATCACCAGAGCGACATCCGTCTGCTCAAACTGCGGATTGATATCCTCCATATCAGACAACTGCGGATATGGCACATTCGCCTCTGCCAATAGCACATTCATGTGTCCCGGCATCCGTCCAGCAACCGGGTGAATTGCATACTTCACATCCACGCCCATACGTTCTAGCTGATCACCCAACTCGCGCACGCTGTGCTGCGCCTGAGCCACCGCCATCCCATAACCCGGAACAATCACAACAGAACGGGCATAGCCCAACATCATCGCCCCTTCTTCTGGATCAATACTGCGGACGGTTTTGTCGCCTTGGGCTGTTGAACCACCACCAGACGCTCCAGCTTTGCCGAAGGCACCGAACAGCACACTGATCAGAGAGCGGTTCATCGCCTTACACATAATCTGAGTCAGGATCAAGCCAGATGCCCCCACCAAGGCACCGGCAATGATCAACATGTTGTTCATCACAACGAAACCAGCAGCACTCGCAGCTATCCCCGATAACGAGTTCAACAGCGAGATCACCACCGGCATATCGCCACCGCCAATGGGAATTACAAACAACACACCCAACAGCAGGGAAACAGCAACCACTCCCAAGAACACCGGTAGGTTGTCTGGCGTGATTAGTAGATAAGCACTGCCCACCACAAAGCTAACCAGGAGCAAGGCGTTAATCGCTTGCTGTAACGGAAATGTAATCGGGGAACCACTGATTATACCTTGCAGTTTCGCAAAGGCAACCATACTACCAGTGAAGGTGACGCCACCAATGAAAACATCCAGCAGTATCGAGATGTTGGCATCGAGGGGTATTGGTTGTGAGGTTCCTAAGAGCCGCCAAAATTCCGCCACAGCAACCAGAGCGGATGCTGCGCCTCCAAGTCCGTTCAGCAAACCCACCATTTGGGGCATCTCGGTCATTTGCACTCTTTGTGCTGCGATCGCTCCGATCAAAGAGCCAATTACTAGACCCAGCAAAATCATCTCATAGTTCAACACCTGCTGATCCAGCAGCGTCGCCACCACAGCCAGGAGCATCCCAATCGCTGCCCACAAATTGCCTTGACGAGCCGTGGCAGGTGAACCCAGTTTCTTCAAACCCAGGATGAATAACGATGCAGCGACTAAGTAAGTCAGCTGTATCCCTGTTGGCAGAAAGTCGCTCACGCTTTCACCTCTTTCTTCTTAAACATTTGCAACATCCGATCTGTAACCAAGAAACCACCCACCACGTTGATGGTTGCCAGCACCACAGCTATCAAGCCCAGAATGACTGACACATTCCAAGTGCGCTCCCCAGAGACAACCAACGCTCCAATCACGGCAATGCCAGAAATCGCGTTGGCTCCAGACATTAAGGGGGTATGGAGCGTTGGTGGCACTTTGTTGATCAGTTCAAACCCAGCAAAAGACGCCAAGACAAATACAAACAAAGCAGCAATCAATGCTTCACTCATCGAGCTACAAACTCCTTTTATACAGTTGTACTAACCTGGGCTAGGGCATCCCGCACTCTTTGGTTGCGAATCTCACCGGCATGGGTAATGCAAGCAGCTTTAACGATGTCGTCCTCAAAATTAAGCTGTAGGGCGCTGTCCTTGATCAGATATTGGACTAACGTCAAAAGGTTCTTGGCATACATCTGGCTGGCGTGTACCGGCATCGACGAGGGCAGATTAATTGGACCGATGATGGTAACGCCGTTCCACTGGACATCTTTGCCTGGATCGGTGCAGGCGCAGTTACCCCCTTGTTCAGCGGCAAGATCGACAATTACTGAGCCTGGCTTCATCTGAGCTACCATCTCCTCAGTTACTAGGATCGGTGCTTTCTTGCCAGGAACTTGGGCGGTGGTGATGACTACATCCGCCTGCTTGACGTGTTCGGCTACAACCTCCTGGGTGCGCTGCTTTGAAGCCTCGGAAATTTCCTTGGCGTAGCCACCTGCCGCAACGGTGTCTTCATTTAGCTGGACTTCGACGAATTTGGCTCCCAAGCTCTGCACTTCTTCCTTCACAGCGGGGCGGATATCAAACGCTTCCACCACAGCACCCAGTCGTCTGGCAGTTGCGATCGCTTGCAGTCCCGCCACACCAGCCCCCATCACAAACACCTTCGCTGGTGCGATCGTGCCAGCAGCTGTTGTCAACATCGGGAAGTACTTAGGCAGCGCTGCCGCTGCAATCAGTACAGCTTTATAACCCGCCACTGACGCCTGCGACGACAAAGCATCCATGCTCTGCGCCCTGCTGGTGCGCGGAATCATTTCTATACTGAAAGCCGTTACCTTGCGCTCCGCTAGACGCTGCGCCACACTTGGCTCACCCAAGGGATTGAGAAACCCGATTAGCACAGCCCCTTCTCGTAGCAGGTCAACTTCTGAGCGCCCATCCTCTCGCTCTTGCGGTAGTCCTACCTTCAGCAGGATATCCGCCTCGCTCCACAAGGTGTCAGTATCAGAGATAATCTTGGCTCCTGCAGCTTCATAAGCGGCGTCAGAGAAGAACGACCGCTCCCCAGCTCCTGCCTCTACCCACACCTCCAAACCTTGTTTTACCAAGCGGGCGACAGTGTCAGGCACTAAGGCGACACGACGTTCACCGACTTCAACTTCTTTGGCAACCGCTAGTTTCATGCAATCTCCTTACGAGGAACATTCAATCTGTGCAAGCGCCTTGAGTTCAAACCGCTTACATTTTTCAAACAACCGGACATCCGTGAGTTATTAGCCGGAGTGCTGTTAGTCATCTGAAAGCTAATAGATTTCCAAAGCGCGAGCGCTTTACTTCTAAGCAAGCCCCGACTTGAGGCGGGGTCTTTTTCAGTTTTGGAATTGCGATGCCTCAATTTCAGTGAGCGATAACAAAGCATTCGACTTTGCACATCTTATGCTAATCCCCTTTTCCTGATTCCTTGTCTTCAACTTGTGTTCTGAATTAAAGGAGGGCGATGCTATCGAGTTGCCGAATCTGATACTAGCCTCATCTGTTAGAGCGTGCAATATTAATTACCTGCTCAAACAGCCAGGATAGTCTAAAATGAGTCTAAGATGAGTTTAATCCGCCAAAAATCTAACAATTAAGGCTTTGTTCAAACTTCGTCTGGGATGAATTTAGCGTAGTCACTCGTGCTTGTGGCAGTTGAATGTCTTAAGTTTTATAAAAAAATAATAAATTTTAGATACATTTATACATATTCAGAAACATCTTTACCAGTCTGTTCTGATAAATATGAGTCCTTCGCCTGTACCACCGTACATTCACTGAAGTAACTTAGCAGTGATCAGAAGTCGTGCCAAATTCCTCAGTAAAATTACGCTTGAACTACTAGCAGAAGGAGGGCTAAGCTTCTTTTATAGTCAAATCCCTGTTTGTTTACCTTGAAACCTCCATAGTTTGGGCTCTTCCGAGTAGCGAATCATCCATGAACATGGAGCAGTTGGTCCAGCAGATAGAGGAAATACGCTGTCGTATGGTGGCGCTGGAGCAGCGCAGTGGCGAATCGTCTTTACCTCAACAACAGCTAGGCGAAGAAACTTTCGAAGAACTCCGCACCGCTTTGGAGGAACTGCAAGTAGCCGAGGAGGAGTTGCGCCAGCAGAATGAGGAGCTAATGATTGCACAAGAGGCGGTGGCAGCAGAGCGTCAGCGCTACCAGGACTTGTTCGAGTTCGCGCCAGACGGCTACCTGGTGACTGATGCGAACGCGACGATTGGAGAAGTCAACCGTGTCGCCGCTGAACTGATAAACGTTTCACAGAATTTCCTGGTAGGCAAACCGCTAGACCTATTCTTTACTGAGCCAGAACGCCAGGACTTTTATTCTGAAATGACCCGGCGGCTGCAGCAAGTGAACCGGATACAGGATTGGGAAGTGCGCCTTTCTCCGCGTAATGGTGCGCCCCTTGACGCTGCCCTAACGATGGTCGCTGTCCGCGATCAGGAAGGTAAGCTGGTCGCCGTACGCGTATGTGTGCGCGATATTACCGACCGTAAGCGAGCCGAGGCCGCTCTGCGGGAAAGCAACGAGCACTTCCGCTTGTTAGTAGAGAATGCGAAGGACTATGCAATTTTCACGCTGAACCCCAACGGATACTTAGCTAGTTGGAACATAGGGGCAGAAAGCTTTTTAGGCTATCAGGAAGCAGAAATAATTGGTCAGCATTTCTCCGGCATTTTTACGCCTGAAGACCAAGAACGCGGTGAGGACCAGAAGGAACTGAGGACGGCAGCGGCGAACGGTCGAGCTGATGACAACCGTTGGCATGTTCGTAAGGACGGCACACGTTTGTGGGTTAATGGCACCTTAATGGCATTACGAGACGAGGCAGGAAATCTGCTCGGCTTTGCGAAAATAATGCGCGACATGACCGAGCGCAAGCGGACGGAGGAAGCACTGCGCCAAAGTGAACAAGCTGCTACTGCGCAAGTAGAGGAACTGGAAAAGCTCAATCAACTCAAAGATGACTTCTTGAGTACAGTTTCCCATGAATTGCGAACTCCTGTGTCCAATATGAAAATGGCAATTCATATGCTGAAAATTGCTCCATCTGGCGAAGCTAGGGAGCGCTATCTGCAGCTCCTACAATCAGAGTGTGAGCGAGAGGCTGAACTGATCAACACCCTTCTGGACTTACAGCAGCTAGAAGCCGCGTCTTATTCCATCTCGCTCGAGCCCGTAAGCCTCCAAGACTGGTTACCAAGCACTATTGAACCCTTTCGGTTGCGAACCCAGCAACGCCAGCAGCGCCTGTCGCTCTCGCTTCCTTCCGTCCAACTCGAACCGCTGCTCTCAGACCGCGCTGGTTTAGGACGAGTCTTGACAGAACTCCTCAACAATGCTTGTAAATACACTTCATCAGGCGGTGAGATTGTCCTAATGGTCCGCCAAGACTCCGACCCATTAGCCGGGGTCGAGGACCCAACTGCTGCTCAGTCACTGGATCAAACTCTAGTGACTAGTTTTATCGTTAGTAATCAAGCAGAGATTCCTTCTGAGGAGTTGCCACGCATCTTTGAGAAGCTGTATCGCATCCCCAAGGCCGATCCCTGGAAACAAGGTGGGACTGGGTTAGGGCTAGCCCTGGTGCAGAAGCTAGTCCAGCAAATGCAGGGAACTATCAAGGTTGAAAGCTCCGGGGGATGGACTACCTTTACCGTCCAGTTACCCAATCAGCCAAAGTCTTAAAAAGGACTTGGTTTATCTGAATACTGGTAGTCTTACCTAAGAACACTTGGGGATTGGTTTAATGACTGAGGTGCGTGCATTGATTTTTGACGTTGATGGAACCTTAGCAGACACTGAGCGAGATGGTCACCGTCCGGCATTTAATCGCGCCTTTGCTGAAGCCGGGCTAGATTGGGACTGGTCTGTCTCGCTGTACGGTGAATTACTGGCGATCGCTGGTGGAAAGGAGCGCATCCGATTTTACTTGAACCAGTACCGACCAGATTTCGAGCCGCCTACGGATCCCGAAAAGTTGATTGCCGACCTTCACGCTGCCAAAACCAAGCATTACAAACAACTAGTAGCCTCAGGTGCCATCCCGTTACGTCCTGGGGTGAAGCGATTGCTAGAAGAAGCTCGAACACAAGGGGTGCGCTTGGCGATCGCCACCACAACTTCATTACCAAATGTCACCGCTCTGTTACAACACGCCCTTGCCCCAGATGCACCCGAGTGGTTTGAGCTGATTGCAGCGGGTGATATCGTGCCTGCGAAGAAGCCAGCGCCAGATATTTATCAGTATGTGCTGCAGGTAATGGGCTTGTCGGCGCAGCATTGCTTAGTTTTTGAAGACTCGCACCACGGTTTGACAGCGGCAGCTCAAGTAGGCTTGAAGACGGTTATTACTGTTAACGATTACACGCGTTCCCAAGATTTTTCTGGTGCTAGGCTGGTGTTAAATCACCTAGGAGAACCGGAGCGACCATTTACTGTTCTCGCTGGTGATGCTGGGGATGCCAGTTACGTAAATCTAGCACTGGTACAGCGTTTGCACGATAATTAATTTAGCGCTTACGTGTGTATTATTAGATCGATACAGGCAACACACGAGGATTTCCAGGAGTTGTGGCCTGGCGCTGAAGAACTTGCAGCGTTTGCAATTTGTACTCTTAGGCTATTTTGCAGTGACTGTAGCGAGTGTTGCAGTGATGCCTGATGTGCTGCTTTGTCAACCTTGGTTTGCCCCTTACAATTCTAGCGTTGATGGGGTTAAATATTTATGCATGGCTCAAATACCGGGTTGAACCGAGATTTTACTTTGTTGACTACGTGCATGCAAACAGTTGACATGGCTCGGATGTATCGGGATTACGGCAAGGAATGAGGCGATCGCAAACTCTTCGTCTAAACAGAATCTCATTAGTGAGGATAAATGGCATACAACAATTTCACGCTGATTAAGGTCAAAAAAGACTTTGAGTTGACCATAGACGAAACCCAAAACTTATTTCAGGGAGTAGAATCCGTCGCAGCATCAGACTTCCTGACACAAACCCTAGATTATTACCTGCCCTTGGCGACGGCAATTAACACCGAGAAAGCTCGGTCTGAGTTTATTATTGCGCCAATCATGGGTGAGATAAAAAGACGGGCAAAGAATCGAGTCAGCTTGTTTTCTGGGTCAGAGTTTAATGTAGATCAGGCAAAAGGACTTAACGGTTATTGTGATTTCATTTTGAGTGCTTCTCAAGAGCAGTTTGACATAACTGCACCTGTGTTTACAATCGTTGAGGCTAAAAAAGAAGATATTGTTGGTGGTGTCGGTCAATGCATTGCTGCCATGCTTGCCGCTCAACTCTTCAACGACAATGCTGGAAACAAGATCAAAACGATTTATGGAGCAGTCACCAGTGGCACAAACTGGCGATTCATCACACTGGAGAAAAAAGCGGTTTGGATTGATTTAGTAGAGTATTACATTATACAGCTCGAAAAAATACTGGGGATTTTGATGTACCCTATTCAATAGAATGCTTGTGAACGGTAAAACCGTATTGGTAATTAGTCACGACGACGAATAGGCACCTGAATTTCACTACGCTTTAGTGCGTCTGGGACAAAGGGCGAATCATAAAAAAAGCGTCGGGGCGGACCATCCACTTTATAGTTTGGGTGCTGGGTAAGCCAGTCACGCAACTCCTCCACATGTTGCTGGTAGCTGACATAGTTATAGTTACCCTGAACTCCAATGCTAACGACCGTCATGGGTGGAGTGTCTTCCACTCTGATTCCTTTGGCGATCTGCTTGGGATCAACATCAGGGCGGCGATAGAGAAAGGAAACCTCAGCTTCACCCTGCTCATTAGGCTGACCTTCCTTACCTACCCATAAGGTGCTGAGCGGATAACGGGCTTCTACTGGAGCCGTCATAGAAATATTATTCGAACTGATATGGTTAAATAGAGGACTGAAAGCGGATTCTGCTGCTTGAGCAAGCTGACCCTGGTAACGAATTGTGCCAGAACGGTAAGCTGGGTAGTGCTTCACTTCAATCTTTCCAGCCGGAGTAGGCGGTGGAAACCCTTCTGGAAGGGGTGCAGAACTAGCGTTTACGATTCCAAAGCCGATGAGTGCGATCACTAGTAAGCCCAGTGGTAAGAACAGAACTTGCAACTTCATAACGTAATTCTATCAGTTCTGCCGAGGTTTCCATTTAGTTTCCATTATCAAGGCTGAAACACCCGCACAAAAGGCTTTTTGCGATAGCGGCGCTAGACATCGAAGTCACCATCCAGGGTAGCTCAATGTCTAGCCTCCCACCATATATAACAACCTGCTTACAACCGAACTTTTATTTAGCGTTGAACGTCCACAGAACCAGTCAGTAGTAAATTTTAGTAACCAACACTCAGTCCCAGTCTTCAGCTACCAGACCAATGTTTTCCATAGGAGCCTCTATGCGACGCGTACTTTCTACCCTAGCCGTTACCAGTTGTTTGCTGATTGGGTTGCCAGCTGGCAGTTGGGCGGACTCTTTACCTGGATTCACGCTGTTTAGCGGTGTCAAGAGCGAAAATCAACTGCCTTACCGCTTAGATTTTGGCGGTGTAAGCAACATGTGGGATCGTTACAGGCTGAAAATTCCTGCCAAGAAGATGAAATTGGCGGTTTCCGAATTTGCCATTTCTTATCCGAACTATTACCGAGCCGATTTTGACACCAAGAACATTGAGGTGCGTGTCGAAGACAAAAAAATACCGCTTCAGGATGTGAAGTGGGACAAACAGAACCACCTAGTTGAAATCGCTCTCCAAGAACCAGCGCCTGCAGGCAAGTCAGTCGATGTGGTGTTTTCTAACGTGAAAAACCCAGCCTTCGGTGGCACTTTCTATTTCAACTGCGAAATCCTCTCTCCTGGTGACGTCCCACTGCGTCGTTACCTCGGAACGTGGATCTTGAGCATTGGTTCGTCACCAGATTCATGATAATGTAATAGATTGTGAGTTTTTTATCAGAAAACCAAGCACTGAGCACAGGTTATGAAGCGCACCCTAGAAGGCACCAACCGTAAAAGAAAAAGAACCTCTGGTTTTCGCGCCCGCATGCGCACCCCAGATGGTCAAAACGTGATTAAAGCTCGCAGAAAAAAGGGACGGTATCGTCTTAGCGTTTAGTGACATTTCCCAAGAGTTGATGCAGTTGCGATAAACCACGTGTGGCTTTGCCCAAAGCAAATCGACTTCAGAACAGGCACGATTTCCGGGCGGTGTTCCGGCAAGGAACTCGTCGTAGCAGCCCTCACTTAACTTTGAGAGCCTTACGCTCAAAAGTGGAAACTCCCCCAGATGCAGTCACAGCCACACCATCAGGATCAAAATACCACATTACCCCAACGCGAATTGGCATCTCGATTAGCCTCAAAGTCAGCAAGCGAGCTGTAATTCGCAACCGGATCAAGCGGCAGCTCCGGGCAGCGTTTCGCTGCCTGTTGCCCCAGTTATCGCCTGGATGGCGGCTGGTGGTTGTTGTTCAACCGTCGGCAGCACAAGAGTGCGATTACCAGCAATTTCTGCAAGAATTAGAGCAGTTGTTGGCAGAAGCCGAGGTACTAAATGGGCATTCGTGAGGAAGTCTACTATGAAGGCGGTCCCCATATTGGGGATTTGATCATAAATCTGCTGATCGGGCTGACGTTCATTGGCTTGCCGTTGGCAGTCGGAGCGATTGTCCGGGCATTGTGGCTACGCTACCGCATCACCAGTCGCCGGATTTCCGTGACTGGGGGATGGATGGGGCGCGATCGCACTGACATCATCTACTCAGAAATTGTCAAAATCGTTAAAGTTCCCCGCGGCATTGGCTTGTGGGGCGATATGGTACTAACACTCAGAGATGGCAGTCGTCTGGAACTCCGGGCTATCCCTAGGTTCCGCGAAATCTATGACTACATAAATGAAAAAGTAGCCGCCAAAAATCCGAAAACGAGTGGTGCTACAGAGCGCTAACATCTTTTGTGGTTAAAAAAGCGCTGGTGACAGGATACCCTTGGTGCCAACGCTCCCCCTACAGTATCGGATAGATTAGATTTGTGACAATTTAGAGTATCTCAGGTTGACTTTACGCTAATGGACTTTGGTATCGGGTTTCTCACCAACAACGTGATGCTGCCGATCCTAGATTTTTTCTATGGGATCGTGCCAAGCTATGGACTTGCGATCGTGGCGTTGACACTGGTCATCCGCTTTGCGCTCTATCCCCTGAGCGCGGGTTCGATTCGCAGTATGCGTCGCACGCGGGTTACTCAACCGTTGATGCAAAAGCGAGTCAAAGAAATTCAGGAGCGCTACAAAGACAACCCTGCTAAGCAGCAGGAAGAAATGAGCGCCGTTTACAAAGACTTTGGCAACCCCCTAGCTGGGTGTCTTCCGGTAGTGCTGCAAATGCCGATACTGTTTGCACTGTTTGCCACCCTGCGCGGCTCCCCATTTTCAGACATAAACTACACTGTCAACCTGCAAATCTTACCGCAAGAACAAATCGAACAGGTTCAACCCCAAACCTTTGCTACTCCCCCGCAAAACATATACCTTACGGATGGGGTTCATGCTCCCATTATCGCTATGGTTCCCGGCGGCAACCGCTTAACGGTGGGGGAGAAAACCAAAGTTGAATTCCAGAGTGTGAATGGCAAACCCCTCACAGCGCTACTAACCGAACATCCTGAAACAAAAATTGCTCCCCACTGGCAAGTTACCAAAGGGGAAGAGCGAGTGAAACTGGATGCAGACGGTAACGTAGAAGCCCTCCAGCCGGGAGAAGCAACGATTCAGGGAACCATTCCAGGACTGGCAGCAGACAAAGGATTTCTCTTCATCGATGCTCTGGGTCGGGTTGGCGCATTTGACCCAGACGGCAAGATCCACTGGGATATTGTGGGGATGGTAGTGTGCTTTGGCCTCAGCCTCTATCTTAACCAGGTGCTTTCAGGTCAAGGTTCTACTGGCAATCCGCAGCAGCAGACAGTTAACCAGATCACCCCAATTATTTTCTCAGGGATGTTCTTGTTCTTTCCTCTGCCAGCTGGGGTGTTGATGTACATGCTGATTGCTAACATCTTCCAGACACTCCAGACATTTGTTGTCTCCCGCGAACCACTGCCGGAAAACCTGCAAAAAATCGTGGAGGCGGCGGAGGCGAAAGAGCCAGATAGCAAAGAACGCCAGGCACTCCCCTTTGAGCCAGGACGTCCAAAGAAAAAGACTTCAGGGTAATCTATGACTGATAGTCAAATGCAGCGGGGTCAGCAGTGGTTAGAAACACTGCTGCAACTAACAGGAGTGTCTGCTGATGTTAAGGCTGAGTTGGAAACAACCGCTCTGTTAAACGGCGATTTACAGGAACCGGATAGCTACTGGTTGACGATTGATGAAATCAACCTAACGCCAGAACAAATTCAGGTGTTAATTGGTTCTGAAGGTAGAGTGCTAGATGCAATTCAGTATCTGGCCAATGCGAGCCTGAACTTGAGCCAAACACAAGATCAGCAAGCCTCTTACACGGTTGAATTGAATGGCTATCGCGTCCGTCGCCAAGCCGAAATCCAAGCGCTCGCGGAAAATGCCGCTGAGCAGGTGCGCGCTTCTGGTAAAGAAATTGAAATCAAATCACTTTCGTCGGCTGAGCGCCGTCAAGTCCATACATTCCTCAAGGACTTTACGGATTTAGAGACGTTTAGCCGAGGCAAAGAGCCGCATCGCCATCTCGTCGTGCGACAGCTGCATTGACTCATAGGCAGGCCCCCCTGCCTATGATGGCGTTCCAAGATTAAACTGGAAATGTAGCAGCGGCGGCTTGCTGCTGGGTACAGACATAACTTTTCGTGAGAATGGCTCACAATCGCTATGGATGCAATTTACATTCCGCGGCTAACAAAACTGCCGGAGCAAACAGAGATCCTTCAGGTTGAGGAGTTTTTGCCCGGTCTGGAGACACTAACGCCAGTTCGCGGTAGGATACGAGTTCAGCATAATGGGAATTACCTAGACGTGTCAGCCCAGGCAGAAGCGATTGTTACTTTGACCTGCCACCGATGCTTGCAACAATACAATCATCGCTTAGTGGTCGATACGTCTGAAATGATCTGGTTAGACGAAGCAGCTGAAAAACCATATGACGGTCCCCTAGAGCGGGAAGTTCCTCTGGAAGATTTAATAGAAACGCTATCACCGCAGGGCTATTTTTATCCCAGCGAGTGGCTGTACGAGCAGCTGTGCCTGGAAATTCCTCAGAGGCAGCTGTGTGATACCCAGTGTGCAGGCATTCAAACAGCCACTCCCAGTTCAGAACAACTAACTGACCGACGCTGGGCCTCCTTGGAAGCACTGAAAAAAAAACTCTCCAGCTAGAATTCAGCAAACCAGAAGCCAGAAGCCAGAAGAAATAATATTCTCTGCTGACTCCTGACGCCACGACTCCTGACTCCTTACCCCTCACGCCCCTTATGAGCTTCCATGACGAGTTTGAACTACTGCTACGCGCCCGCTATCCCTTGATCTATATCCCGACTTACGAGGAGGAGCGGGTGGAAGCGGCGATCCGTAAAGAAGCGACTCGCCAGGGCAATCGAGCGGTATATACCTGGGATTTTGTCGATGGCTACCAGGGCAACCCCAATGACGCCGGTTTTGGTCGTCGCAATCCGCTGCAAGCTTTGGAATTGGTGGAAAAACTACCGGCAGCTGCCCCAGCTGTTTTCATCCTGCGGGACTTCCATCGATTTTTGGAGGATGTTTCCGTTTCCCGCAAACTGCGCAATCTGGCGCGGCTGCTCAAGTCCCAGCCCAAGAATGTGGTGTTACTGTCGCCTCGGATTGCGATTACAGAGGACTTAAGCGAAGTTCTGACGGTTTTGGAGTTTCCGTTACCAGCGGCAGGGGAGATAAAAGCTGAAGTGGAACGCATATTAGCAGCCACTGGTCACTCGCTGGGTGTGAAAATCCTGGATGAACTGGTGCGATCCTGCCAGGGTCTTTCAATGGAGCGGATTCGTCGCGTTTTGGCACGGGCGATCGCGATGCACGGTGAACTGCAACCCGAAGATGTGGAACTGGTTCTAGAAGAAAAGCGCCAAACCATTCGCCAAACGCAAATTTTGGAATTTTACCCGACAACGGAAAAAATTTCTGACATTGGCGGTCTAGATAACCTCAAAGATTGGTTGCTGCGGCGCGGCGGTGCATTTTCGGAACGGGCACGACAATACGGTCTGCCCCATCCACGCGGGTTGATGTTAGTGGGGATTCAGGGGACTGGGAAATCTCTCACCGCTAAGGCGATCGCACATCACTGGCACCTACCCCTGCTGCGCTTAGATGTCGGGCGGTTATTTGGTGCCTTGGTAGGTGAATCCGAATCCCGTACCAGGCAGATGATTCAGGTCGCAGAAGCCCTAGCTCCCTGTATCCTGTGGATTGATGAGATTGACAAGGCATTTTCTGGACTGGGCGGCAAGGGTGATGCTGGTACCACCAGCCGCGTCTTTGGCACCTTCATCACCTGGTTAGCCGAAAAAACCTCGCCGGTGTTTGTCGTCGCCACTGCCAACGACATCCAGGCTCTGCCGCCGGAAATGCTGCGCAAAGGCCGGTTTGATGAAATCTTTTTCGTCGGTTTGCCCACCCAGGAAGAACGGCAGGCCATTTTTGCCGTGCATTTATCCCGACTGCGGCCCCAAAAATTGAAGAGTTACGACCTTGATCGGTTGGCGTACGAAACCCCAGATTTTTCCGGCGCAGAAATTGAGCAGACCCTGATTGAGGCAATGCATATCGGATTTAGCCAAAACCGAGACTTTACCACGGATGACATCTTAGAATCTGCCAGCCAGATTATCCCTCTAGCGCGAACCGCTCAAGAGCAAATTCAGTTTTTACAGGATTGGGCTGCTGCTGGTAAAGCGCGTCTGGCTTCAAAACATAGCAGTTTGAGCTGTCGTATTCAGCGCCAACTCCAGTAGCAATTTGTGAACCAGTCAAGTGTCCGGGTGAGGAGGTTGTAACAATGTTTTGGTCTGGTCTAGCAAAGTTTTTGCTCGGGTTTATCTTGGCGATCGCCCTCCTGATTGGCGGCGGTGTCGCGGCAGCTATGTACTTCATGAATAAAGTCTCAACCCGCCCACCTAAACCCATCTTTACGAATGAAAAACCTACGCTTAAAGCCCAACATCGACCTAATAATACTAAAGCCAGCACAACGCTACCTACCGTTCAACCCAGTGCTACACCAAGCCCCACTTACACTAGCTCACCCAAGCCCCTAGAATCGGGAGCCTACAAAGCACGGGCAAATTGGCCACAAGGTTTGAGCCTGCGGTCAAAACCCAATCTAGCTGCTGAGTACGTTGGTAGCGTTGGCTACCACCAACCACTTATAGTGTTGGAACAAAGCGCCGATAAAAACTGGCAGCGGGTTCGCCTTGAAGGTAGCGAACGAGAAGGTTGGATCAAAGCAGGCAACATAGAGCGAGTCGAGAGACAATAAGTCAAAGGGGCATCAGTGTTCGCTGGCAAGTGGGACAGACAGCGTGAATCGTCAACTGGCAATCCAGCAGGTAATAGCCTTCTTTCTGGGCAGTTTTCGTTCCAATCTTAAAGATCGAATCGTTTTTAAATTCAATTGTCTTGTTGCACCGCACACAGATCAGGTGATGATGGTGGTATGGGTAGGGCTGATTCAGTTCATAATGTTTATGTCCCTCTCCTAGCTCTAGTTCTCGCAAAATTCCCATCCTAGCCATCAACTTCAAAGTTCGGTAGATAGTGGACAGGCTGATTCCTTTTCCTTCCTCTTGCCTTTCTAGCTGATGGTAGAGATCCTCAGCACTGAGATGTTCGCCTCTGGGAAGCTCCTGAAAAACATGTAAAATAGTCTCCCGCTGGGGAGTTAAACGCCAGCCGCGATCATTAAGTTCCGCTTTGAGTGAGACAGCTGTGTAAACCGTCATAACCAGCCTTTCAATAAAGCCTTCTTATTGAGAAGGATAACAAGATTGGTTACCGATTTGCAACAAGCTTTGAATATTGAGAATAATTTTTAACTTCATGAAAGGAGTCAGGAGGAATCCTGACTCCTTTCACTAACCCAAGGATTCCAAATAGTCCCTTACCCGGTTGCGACGCTTGGGTTGTCGCAACTTCTGGAGAGCTTTGGCTTCAATTTGACGCACCCGTTCTCGCGATAGCTCCAGAGCCTGCCCAATTTCTGCCAAGGAGTAAGGGTGTCCATCTCCCAAACCAAACCGCATCAGAATTACATCCCGCTCCCGATCAGTTAAATCTGCTAAAAGGTGATGCAAGTCGCGGTACAAGGCTTCTCGCATCATCACCTCCTCCGGTGACACAGTATGCGTTTCGAGTAAGTCCCCGAGTTCGGTGTCTTTCTCCTTACCCACTTTGGTTTCTAACGAGACAGAGCGAGGCACTCGTGATAACACTTCCCGCACTTGGGAAGGTGTCATGTCTAACTCGGACGCGATGTCCTCAATGGTGGGGGTGCGGCCTTTTTCTTGAGCGATTTTGCGCTGGGCTTTCTTAATTTTGTTGAGCTTTTCCGTAATATGAACCGGTAGGCGGATCGTGCGGCTCTGGGTAGCGATCGCCCGTGTAATCCCCTGACGAATCCACCAGTAGGCGTAGGTGCTAAATCGGTAACCCTTTGTTGGGTCAAACTTCTCAACTGCCCGCTCCAAGCCCAGAGTTCCTTCTTGAACCAAATCCAACAGTTCCAAGCCGCGATTTTGATACTTTTTCGCCACTGATACCACCAAGCGGAGGTTCGCCTTGATCATGTGTTCCTTGGCATGGATGCCTTGGGTCTGAATTTGCTCTAGCTCCTCCACTGTCACACCGGCAAGCTCAGCCCAGCGCCGTTTCCCCCTTGACAAAATTGGCTTGAGTTCAGACACGGGTACACCGGCTGTAGAGGCTAAGCGTTCCAGAGAAGGCCGATGCCCCAATTCAGAGGCTAGACGCTCCTGGACTTCAATTAACCGAACATAAGGCTTGAATCACTTCATCCGCGATGTCATCCGTGCCGGAGAGTAGTAACCGCATCCGCAGATGGCGCTGGACTTTTTGGGCTTCTGAAACCTCTTCATCTCGCTCTAATAAGTGAACCCGACCAATTTCCTGAAGGTATAAACGTACCAGATCAGTAGTGCGACGGCTGGCATTTTGCCGCAAGCTAGCAGCGCCGGTAGAGTCAATCTCCAGGTCAAGCAGGTCATCCACCAGTAGCTCAGCGTCATCGGTAGTGAGATCCGGCTCAAAGCCCTCGGGCGACTGTCGGTTGTTGTAGGTAGCATCCGCGTAAAAAGATGTTGGTGGCATATCGTCTCAATCGCTCCTGGTAACAATAGACTTGTCTGTGCTGCTTCTTGTTGCTATTGTTCCCGTCATTAAAGATGAACTAACATCCTTGGTAGTTCCGTTAAGCGGGTAAGATGGTATGTTGTCCAGGGGACAAGTAAGCAGCGCTGATTAATCCCTTGTAGGGATTGAAACTCAGTAATTGGCAACTACATCACTGCTTAGATGATTTCCTGAATACTTGCCTCCAAATTGGCAAACGATTTTCCTCGATCAATCGAACGGGTTGGACTCCGGCTTAATGTTTCGGAGCATCAGTGCTAAAAGCGCTTGTCGCGGTGTAATTTTACCCTGGAGTAAGCGATAGACTTCAGCTGTAATCGGCACAGAAATACCTTGCTGATTGGCTCGTTGGATCAAAACCTGGGTGGTGTTAACCCCCTCAGCGGTTCCTTCTAAGTGGGCGAGAGTTTCCGGTAGGGTTTTACCCTGAGCCAACTGGTACCCGACTTGATAATTGCGGCTCAAGGGACTGTTGCAGGTTGCTAGCAGATCGCCTAGCCCAGACAAACCGTAAAACGTCTCAGTCTTGGCACCCCAACTGTTGCCAATACGAACCATTTCCGTCAGACCACGAGTTACCAGAGCAGCTTTGGCATTGGTTCCCAGTTGCAACCCATCACACACACCAGCCGCGATCGCAATCACATTCTTTAGTGTTCCGCCCAGTTCTACTCCTAGTGGATCAGGATTGGTATAAACCCGGAAAAGACTAGAGGAAAACACCGCTTGTACCACCTCAGCTGCCGTGGCGATAGAGCTGGCAACGACAGTTGCAGCTGGCAATTGCTGTTGAATTTCTTTAGATAAGTTGGGACCGGAGAGTACAACCACCGGGTGGGTGGGAAACACGGCTTGCCAAATCTGAGAGGGCGTCCAGGTGGTTTCTGGATCTAAGCCTTTGGTAGCCGTCACGAAAATCGTCTCTGGGGAGAGGCGCAAGGACTGTAGCTGTGTTACCACTGCTCTCACGCCTTTCATCGAGACAGCTGATAACACAATTTCAGCGCCCTCTAGCACCGCCTCCAGATTCTCAGGAGACTGACGCGACCACACACGTACATTATGACCATTCCCGGACGCCAGGGATGCCAATGTCGTACCCCAAGCGCCAGTACCAAGAATTGCTAGGCTTATCTGTCGCACAGGTGTTTAACGCTCGACTCTTAAATCTTTAAACTTTCATCCGAGGGTAAAGTTGCATTAATTCCCTTACCTGTTCAGCATGATAAGAGCTGCGGGTCAAGGGGGAGGACACCACCTGGAGAAATCCCAATGACTCGCCAAACTGCTTCCAGGCTTCAAATTGCTCTGGCGGCACAAAGGTGTCTACGTTCAAGTGTTTTTGACTGGGCTGGAGGTATTGCCCAAGCGTCAGGATGTCGCAATTTACAGCTCGCAGATCCTGCATGACTTCCCGGATTTCGGCGTCAGTTTCTCCCAGTCCCACCATCAATCCAGATTTGGTGTAGACCCCAGGAGCAGATTCGCGCGATCGCTTTAGCAGTTCGATTGTCCGCTCATAGTTACCTTGGGGACGCACACGGCGGTAGAGACGCGGCACTGTTTCCGTGTTGTGGTTCAGCACTTCTGGTTCTGCTTGAAGAATCACCTCTAGGGCATCCCAGTTGCCACACAAGTCTGGAATCAGCACCTCAATTGTCGTCTGGGGCGAGGTGGCGCGAATCGCTTGAATACAGCGTACAAACTGAGTCGCCCCTCCATCCACTAGGTCATCTCGGTTCACAGAGGTAATGACGACATGGTTGAGCCTTAGCCGCTGCAATGCCTGCGCCAGTCGTTCTGGTTCTGTGGGGTCTAGCGGTTTAGGTTTTTTCTCAAAATCGATATCGCAGTAGGGGCAGGCTCGTGTACAAGCTGGCCCCATAATCAAAAATGTGGCTGTACCGGCATTGAAGCACTCTCCAATGTTGGGGCAAGAGGCTTCCTCACAAACGGTATTGAGGGCTAGATCCCGCAGAATTTCTTTAACGTTGCCTACCCGCTCCCACTGAGGTGCTTTGACCCTCAACCAGTCTGGCTTAACAGTCACGATTGGCTCTAACTACTGAAGTTTCTCCCTTTTTGATCTTAACAGGTAAATCAATTGCAGTCACCCAACTTGGTAATTTACTGCTTCGACGTGATATCTTAGATCTCAATAGAGTAAATGTGGCAACGGGATGTAGCGCAGCTTGGTAGCGCACTTCGTTCGGGACGAAGGGGCCGCAGGTTCGAATCCTGTCATCCCGATTCACCAAAACCCTTGCCAATGATCATGGGTCAACCTGTTTGTCAGGCAGCGTACACCCAAGCAGAAGTGATTTGCAATAAGCAATAATTAATGCGATTGAGACCAGACTTTTTGAGATTGAACCTGTCTTATTGATAAGAGGCGTTCGCCCTGGGGGGTATCGCCAGTTTAATCCCCATGCCCAGACCAGAGGCGTTGTATCTGGGCATCGACCCATCAATAAGAAAAATCAGAATGCCTATCCCCCAGAAGTTACTGCTCTCGTTGAGCGTTTAAACCAGGAGCTTGATCAGACTGAGCAGATAGCTATAAGGGGAGTAAACTTAGCTAGAGACTGGTTGTCTCGGTTTCCTGACAATGCCGCACTGCTCCAGTATTTTGCTTACTTCAATGCCGTACAGTTTTCTGTGGAGTCTGCTAGGGGAAAAATGCAAAGTTTAATGGGGGCTGTTGTTTCCGACTTAGATATTCAGAATGCTGGAGAAGACTTAGCAACCCTACTAGGACAAGTATTGGAAACCAAGTTAAGAGTTGAACAGTTTGTTAGTAATTTAGAGGTTCAGTCATGAACAAAGAATTGGATGAAAAAAAGTTAATTGAAGGGTTAAAACTTGGTAGAGAGATGGTAGAATCAGCTCAAAAAACGGCTGAGATGGCAACAGCGATTGCCTACAAATATCAGCATATTGCCGCTGGGACTTACGATCCAGAGAACATGAGACTTCTGTGTGAAGCGCTCGACGTGGAGCTACCTTCTGAAAAACGACAGCAAACGAATAGTAGACACTGATTGCTTGCCAGCCTCTGCCTCTTGCCCCAGGTCAGTTAAAGCAGATTCAAAATTTGATTCATCAGCACTGGCAAGGCGTTGAAAATTTGATAAGTTTCTTTTGGTGATACCAAGGTCTGAGACTGTGGGAGGTGGGGTAACTTCGTGTGACTCCACCAAATTTTTGTTTTGTTTATTAATTCCCTTTCCCCTAGGAATACCTGGATAAGGGGATGCATTTGGGCTGGTTGATTGACCTCAAAACACAGAATGTTGAGATTTATCGACCGGGGCAGGCTGTGGAAGTTTTGCAATTTCCCAAAACCTTATCTGGGGAAGACGTACTGCTAGGTTTTGTCTTAGATTTGAAGCCGATTTTTGAGCTGGGTTGAGCGCTAGTCAGCTGCCCAATAAGTGAAGGTAGAGTACGTACATACCTTATGTCATCCGGGAAAATACTCAACTTTTTTGACCTGAACCACGAAAGATCCGAAATTATACCCGTGTTTGTATGGTTCAAACTGGCTAATCTTTAGGCGGAGATAGCTCTAGCAGCAACAGAACAGAAAAGTTGGTTAAGCCAGTAATGCTCAATATTAGCTCTTTCTACTATTTCTACTTATTGAATCCGAGTATCGTCAACAGTCCCATAAAGCAAAATTATTTTTGTTTACGCTGTGATTCTGAAAACCATCTGGTGAAGACTTCCTGAACAAATACTTCCCAAAAGTGGAGGAGAGAGGAGCAGCAAGAGATTGACTACTGATAGCACTTCTCAGAACCTGCTTGATACCATTCTCGCGCTGCAAATGACAGTAGCCTGGGCAGGCGAAGGACTTTGCGACCCTAAGCGCCTTAACTGGTGGCGTACTGATCTAGTCGATGAACTTGGTGGTGGAGATCTGTTCCAAAGACTCTCCTACTTCGAGAAACTCGGCTACAAGATTCAAAGTTCTGCGGGGCAGGAGTGGCAGCGAGAGCGAGATGCCCGCAGCATCATCCCAGATGAGATTAGCATGAGCGTTGGAGAGAAGCTCAAGACACTACTAGGCAACGTAGAACGTCCTCGTTACAAGACTAGGTCTTTCCCATGGGCTGCTCTCTATAGCGACGGAAACCAGCGGCAGGATGAGCGCTTGCAGATGCCGAATGATTTGGCAGTAGTAACGGTAGATTTCCGCTACACCAATACCGAAGACCGCAACCCCGTCACCTGGGTTCAAGCCAGTGATAGTCAAAACCTACGAGATCGCCTCATCTGGGTTGTGGGTAGGGCGGGGGCTGTGTCAGCCCAGGTGAAAGAACTCGCTCGTTCCCGCTACATGATCAACAAGTATGCCGTTCGCCGCGAGTCCATCTCTAGAGATAAGCAGCGTTTGCTACTGGAGGAACAGAGCCGCTGCGACAAGTTAGAGAAGGATGTGCACCGAAGTGATCGCCCAGACGTTTATAGAGGGTGAGATCTACTTCCGCGGGCGTCAGATCGAGAAGCAGCAGTATGGCTCCAGCTTTGCCAGTGTCCTGGAGCATGTGGGCGAGAGCATCTTGCCGGAACTCTATAGCCGTTACGTAGATGTAGCAGTCACGCCAGGGGAGTTGGCACAACTCCTAGAACCAAATCTCTCTGGACCGTCACATAAGTTCATGAGGAGTGGGCTGGGCATCCTCGAACTGGATGCGGGCAAGTATATGCCGACCTGTAGCGGGGAAGTCCCCTCCCGCATTGGTCAGTACATTCAAGACCAGAACGGCATTTCGGGTAGTGTGCTGCTAGCTTACTTTGGTGGATCACCCTACGGCTACCCTGCAGACGTGGTGAAGGCTTGCTTGGTTGGGTTGCTGCGGGCTGGAAAGATTCAAATTCGTCCAGAAGCTGGATCAGAGATTACCTCAGTGCGTGACCCTGGTGCGAAGGATATGTTCATCAAAGACCGGGAGATTAAACGCGCTGACATTCTGCCTCCCAGCGATATTGATGATGTCAGTCCAAGGGATCGGATTGCCATTTGCAAGTTTTTTAAGGAGTACCTGAGCTTTGACCTTGACCGGGAGAATGATGCGATCGCCGATGCGGTATTCCAACAGTTTCCCAATCAGGTCAGGCGGCTGCAAGAGTTGGAGCAAAAATACAATCGACTGCCGAACCGCCCAGAGTTGCCCCCAGTGCTGGTTAATTTGCGGCAGGCATTGGAGAAGTGTACGCGATCGCGGCAAATCAAAGACACAATACTTGCGGTCAAAAAGAATCTGGATGCCCTCCGGGATGGAATTCAGCAGCTCGGCATTCTGCTTACGGATCTGACTGACAGCAGCGTTAAGGCAGTGGCACGGGCGGTGAGCATCCGGGATAACCAGGTGGCTCAACTGAGGCAAATTGGTCGCTTGGCAGAGGTGAGTGAGGCGGTTGCCGCCCTGGAAGAGCAACTCCAGAGTGAGCGAGCGTGGCGGGAGATTAACAGCCTGGAGCCTCAGCTACAAGAGATTGAGAAGCACTACAGAGCTGTGCGGCTGAGCCTGATTGAAAGTCAGGAGCAGCAGGCTGAGGCGATTCACAATCAAATAAAGAAGCGTTGGGGTTACAATGAACCCAGACATTTTGGTCAAGCCCTCATCTGCATTAGTGTCTCGCCTCTCAAAAGTTGGTTTGTTTAAGGGCTTGACCAAAATGTCGGAGTTTTTTCTAGGGGCTTCACCACGCTGAGTGCGGACAAGGGAGAGTACGTCCTTCGTCCTGTGCAGAAGGCAGTCTATGACACAACCCAAGATGCACTTTATCCTAGCTTAATGCAATTGCGGGACTCTGCACCGATGCAACTCCAAAAGGCTGAGCAAGAAGCAAACACCTGTCTCGACAATACCCTGTCTTATGTGACGAAGAAGCAAGTGATTCAGCTACCCGTGAACCTGAGTGGTAAGGAGGTGAGTACTCCGGAGGAAGTAGAGGCGTTAGTCAATCAACTTCGAGAGCGCCTCCTTGCTCAGCTTAAGGACAAGATTCGTATTCGCCTGATTTAGCATCAACGTTATGACACGCACAAATCACGATCAGTTTGCCAAGCAGTATTTAGCTGAGTTGTTGGCTCTCCTCGGCTCAGTCGAACCAGGCCGCGAGCTGGCTGGTGAAGTGCAGCAGGCAGATGTTTGGTTTGTCCCTGGCGAGGTAGCTGAACCTGAGCGTCAGGTGCTAGGACTACTTAGTCATATGGCATCAAATCCTTGCCTACTAGAGCCGTTTCGGAACTCACCCAGTCGGACTGAGGTGCGCTCCTGTTTACTGAAGTTATTTTTGCTGCATGGCGAATTCCAGCGCCAATCCCGCCGCGACCGGGCATCAGGAGCGGCAAGCGATACCCTAAAAGAAGGCGACTTGCCCCGTTTATGGATTCTAGTTCCCTCGGCTTCAACAGCACTGCTGGACGGATTCGGGGCCAAAAGAAATGAATTAGACTGGCCCGAAGGGGTCTACCTCTTACCTCAATCTCTAAGAACAGCGCTGGTGGCACTAAACCAACTACCACGCACCTCTGAAACCCTGTGGTTGAGGATTCTAGGAAAAGGTGCAACTCAAAGGCAAGCTATTGATGAATTGCTAGCACTCCCCAAAGAACACCCCCTACGCAACAACGTACTTGAACTTCTGGCTAACTGGCGGATTTTCCTAGAGGAGAGGCAAACTTTAGATGAGGACGAGAGGGAACTGATTATGAACTTATTACCAGCTTATTTACGTTGGCGAGAAGATACTTTGCAGGAAGGGAGACAAGAAGGGAGACAAGAAGTCATTGAGAATCTACTCAGAGTCAGATTTGGCGCACTGGATTCTGAACTCTCCAGTTTAATCGAGCCTTTGTCGCAGTTGCCGCCAGAAGAGTTTACCCGCCTGCTCCTTAACTTGGAACGCTCAGAACTCTTGAATCGGTTTAGAGAGGAATGACACGCTTGTTAAGCCCAAAGCCCCTTGTGGACAAAGTTCTTGTAGGGTGTAGCGGAATGATTGACAGTTAACAAGCGTGCCATTCGCTCATGGGTAGTGATATGGAAGTAGTGGTGAGGCTCAAATCCTTTCCATTTCTGCATTATAGCCATGAATGAAGTACCAAATCGCCCCAAAGGGAATTGTTGAGCTTTTTGGAAAATGATAAACTTTCTCTTACAAGTCGAGAAACCCGTTGTCTGAAGGTATTATTCAACCGTTCAATATGATTGGTTAGACCTGTTTCTTTACCAACTGCTCGATGACGTTCATGGGGAATAACTGTAATGTTACGCTTGCCAAAAATCTGTATAGGCGAAGGCACATTGCTGATAAACTTCTGGTAAATCAGCCCATAATTTACGAGCTGATTTTCTGGTTCTATGTAAGGATTCAGGTCAGCGGTTGGGGCAAAAGAGATGGCTGGGATGTGCCACTTCCTGATTTCGCCATCAAGGCTTGCTTGAAAAACTCTATGACCGACCGTCCCTGTCGCCGACAGGTTTGCACTACACGCTCGTAAATCTGCCGTTTGAGCAAACCGCTCCATAGAACGGGACCCCCCACTGATCTTCCGTTTGGTTACTGCTAGACGTAGCGAACGCTCAGCTTGGTTAAAGTCTTGTGGCACTTCCGGGAGGCCCTTGAAAGTACCACCAAAGTTCTGCTTTATCACGCACGCGATCTGGCTTTAGCCAGATATCTGCCTTCGGCAGATCGCAGTAACTTACCCGCCTCATATCCAGCTCAGGCCAATCCAAATTGCTCGATGCTCTGGGTTATGCGTACCTTGAACTCAGAAGCCCAAGTAGAGTAGGCGATCACATCCTGAGTTTCTCGCCAATACCGATGTTGCCTAAAGGCTTCATCAATTAAGTCCAAGAACACTTGCCCCAACACTTTCTTTGTTGCCATGACTTAAGGAAACCACTTTCTTGAAGTGACGCCTCAGATGTGCCAAACATTTCTGCTGCGCGGTGACGGGATAGCCATTGTAAACGCGCTCAGTCATCGCTACTCACAAAGATAGTCAAACGCTTCTCCTAACTGAACAACTGCGTTCGGCACTATGAGCGGGTATCACCAGCATGGAACAGGCAGAACTCTTGCCCCGCAATTACCCACATCCACTCCTTCAGCCCCAACACAGGCCACGGCGATTCGTCCACATGTACTTGGGGTTGCAGCTTCGCCCACTGCCGTAATAATTCGACGCTCCCCTCAACAGCCATTGCCATACGGGCATTGGTGGCTTGCAGTGTACCCACCCCGATCTCAATGTCGCCGAGTTCGCGTAACAGAACTTGAAAGTTTCACGCACGGGCAGATGACCGTAGTTGCCCAACCAGACCAGCAGCGCTTGTACACTCACGCCCAAGTCTTGCCCAGGCACCAGGCTAGAAGGCCACTCAGCGGCGTGAATTTGACCACAGTGGGTACACTTACAGCTATGTCGCTGGTATTCCACAATTTCAATAGTCCGCTCCACCAGTTGAGCCACTTGCTGCACCTGCACCGCCACTGGTTGAGAGTTAAACTCAAGGCTTCCACAATGGGGACAGACTTGGGGCGGCACAATTTGGTAACGATCCACTCGCCCGAAGCCAATGCGTGTTTTTCCTACATGTCGAGAGGTGTTTCTGCATAAATTGGACAGGCTTTAAACACCTCCCTTATGGAGTGCGACAGACAACTATTTAGATGAAGCCTGTCCAATTTATGCCGACAACGTTGTACGTCCGGGTTGCCCACCTGGCTTGCGCTTTGGTTCTTCTGTTGCTGTCTCTGGTGGCTGTAACGCTTTGGCTTTTTCAGAAATCTTATCGCAGGTCTGTTGAGGGAGGCTTTGATGAGGTCTGGCTATCTTGATGCAGGTTAACTTGGAGGCGATTCACTGTCTGCATCAGTTGCGAGGGTGACCCGTTGCTGTTCTGTGAATGATCGCTACCAGTTCCTCTGTGGGCAACTGTTTAAGATTCTCTGGGTCTGGTAATTGCGGTGGCATGGCTGGGGTCATGTAGCTAATTTACTGGAAATTTCCCCCGATGTCTTGTCCTAGACCTGAATCCTTACGGTTCTATCTCCTACAAAGCAACCAACAAGTTTCCGAGAATCACGGTCAATCGCTAGCCAGATATAGACCTCATTTTTCTTGCTATCAACGAATGACCACATTTCATCACATTCAATGGTTAACCTACCTGGTGATTTTTCTGAAACCTTTACCTGGCGCGGAGTACGAGCCAGCTTTTGATTGACATACTCTTGCAGCCAAGACCAACTTACTTGAGTAACTCTGGCAATTCCTCGCAGTGATATTCTCTCAAGTAAGAATCGATCAATGAGCTGTTTTATTTCCTGTGAAACAGTGGTTTTAGTAGGATTGTCAATAAATTGGCGACCGCAGCTAATACAATTGATGTTTTGGCTTATTCTGATGAACCGAACCATTTTTAATCAAATGCCTAGAACCACAGGCAGGACAGAGTCGTTCCGGGAGTTCTTCACAATTCCCCTGGGATAATTCTACCGACTCTCGTGCTAATTTAGACAGTAGCAACACACATGAGGAAAGAAAGAATGCCCAAATACTTATCATCAAAAATACTAATTTCTTGGTAATTATTTGAGGGTTAATTTTATTAGATAATATTATACATGCTCCTGACGGGGTAAGGGTTCTGTCCCACCACTACTTCCATATTACTACCCTGATTTCTATGCCTGGATGCAGGAACAAGCGAAGTTACTCAGATAGCAAATGTCAGTTGCATCTGCTCACTTGCTCATTGCAAAGATCTGTTCAGCCGTGAGAGTCAGGTTAGGAAACAACCGAAACTCAATTCGATCTTGCCCTCGAAATACTTTTCCTGGTAGGTACTCAACGTTTTCGAGTTGATAAACGGTGATGGTAGGCTGTTTGGGTGAACCAATGAACCGAATGCCTCCGAAAGCGGCGTAGTCTACGATAATGTACTCTAAAACGCCCAAATCTTCGTATTCAGCGAGTTTGGTCAGATAGTCATCCTTCCAGTTGTTGCTAACGACTTCAATGATTCCCGGCGGTGGAATGTAGGCAGCAGCAGAGCTAGGACTACCTTTCATCCGTTGCCATTCCTCTTGGGCAAACACCACAATGTCTGCTTTTCTGCTCCTTTCCTTCTCCCCTGGCTCTGTCTTCAGCCGAATCTGTTTAGACTGCCGGGATACATAAGGCAAGTTATTTTCCTGGCTGTGGTTTTCGAGATAGGTACACAGCCGCTCGATCAAATCCTCGTGATTGGCATTTGGTTCAGATAATGGCACAGGAAACCCATCAAGTAGCTCAAAGTCTCTGCCTGAGCGATCATCCCAGGCTAGGAACTCTTCAAAAGTCAGTGGTTTTGGGACGGTTGCGTACATGGCGGATCGCCCTCGCTTTATTGCTGGAGGTACTTTAACCAAACACCAGTAAAAATACCATTATATTTATCCTTAGCCGAGGATAGGCTTTAGCTAAGTAGACATCAGCCAGCCAGAGGGTTGCAGTAGTCAAATGAGTTCACTTAGTTTGAAAGATGTTTTGTACCATTGTTTTGTCTACACTTGCAGCAGCTTGATCGAGTTCTGCAATCTCGTTGGAGTCTAATTGCCAACCCAGGGCACCAATATTCTCCTGAGCCTGTTCCACACTCTTCGCTCCAGGGATTGGAATGGTTCCTTTACAGATGCACCAGTTGATTGCTACCTGCGATATAGTCTTATTTCTTGATTGGGCGACTTCTCGTAAACATGACAACAGCGGGCGGATTCCTGGCAGTAGCCGCCTAAACAGCAGACCTCGGATGCCCTTGGGGAAAGGGCCTTCGAGAGAGTATTTTCCTGTCAAAAGCCCCAATGCAAGAGGGCTGTAAGCAATCAGTTTTATCCCAAGCTGATCGCAAACGTCTTTGATCTCTAGTTGAGTGACAGGATACGTAGACAGCAGTGAGTACTGAACTTGCAGGGTAGCAATTGGAACTCCTCGCTCGGCAAACTTTTTATGCACGCGTTTGAGCCGTAATGGTCCATAATTGGATAAGCCCACTCCCTTGACCAGCCCTTGCTCGTAAAGAGCGGCGAGACCATCCAAGAGTGGCCCCTCCTGCCAGGGAGCATAGTTGGCTGTAGACCAGTGCATCTGCACCAGATCCACGTTTCTTTCCAGGCGCTGGGCAGAAGACTTGCAAGCCGACATCATTGACTGGCGTGTCAATCTCCATGGGTAAGCAGCAAGTTTGGTTGCAATGCAAATATTTTCTTTGCCTGGACCTAGATATTCCCTGGAGAATCGTCCCAAGAGTAGCTCACTCCGCCCATTCAATTTACCAGTTCCGTAAGAATCGCCTGTATCAAATAAAGTCACACCGTTGCTCACACAAAGGTTAAAGACGGCTTGCAACTGGTCATCCATGCTTTCGTCGTATCCCCACAGCAGTCGGTTGCCCCATGCCCAAGTCCCGCAGCCCATGGTTGAGAGAAAGAGTTTTTCGCTAGTCTGCATATTTATTCTCTTTATTGTTGATGGGTTTGTTTCCTCAACCCATCCTACGAGCGATCGCGCTTGGGCACTCCGTACGTATACCAAACATCAACCACCATGTCCTACCAGAGAGCTGCTATTGCTAGAGCCACCTACTTCCTCGCATACGTTACCTGCGATAGCGTCTATATTAAAATTTTTGAATTAAGCTCATGTAATAGATAAAGGTTAAAGGAGTACCTGTGGCTACTCAGACCAGTCTGCAAGGGGATATGCGTGACGCTATCGAACAATTTAAAGAGGAAGAGGAAGGAATATTCCAATGGACAAAGCAGTGGTACCCAGTAGCCGTTGTAGACTTCCTAGACCCGTCTCGCCCACATGCAATGCAGTTACTGGGAAAGGATATTGTCTTGTGGCGGGATGGCTCCGGCAAATGGCGTTGCTTTGAAGATTGTTGTCCCCATCGACTGGCTCCTCTTTCTGAGGGCCGCGTGGAGTCTGATGGTACACTTTTAAGTAGTTAAACAGAATTGATTACAAAAATAAGTGGTAGAATAGATCCTGTAAAAAAATATGTAATTATAGCAACTTTAGATGATACTCATCCGCAAAATTAATCCTCTTTCTTTAAAATTACT
>JAABUZ0100002446.1_pt1 | contig 30758 bp, 29 predicted proteins | sample 5562091 | NCBI WGS metagenome assembly JAABUZ01 (sample SAMN12813069, study PRJNA571459) | rock metagenome | isolation source: Antarctica rocks | place: Antarctica: Victoria Land, Linnaeus Terrace sud | collected 2015-12-21
CGGCGACGGTTTGGGCGCGGCCGGGGGTGCCGTCGGCGGCGATCGGCACGACCACCCCCCCAGCGGAGGAGTTGCCGACGGCGACGCAGCCGGCGCTCGTGCACCCCACCCCGGAGAGGACATCGCCTCCGGCGACGGCTCGGGCGCGGCCGGGGGTGCCGTCGGCGGCGATCGGCACCACCACCCCCTCGGGGGAGTTGTACCCGACGGCGACGCAGCCGGCGCTCGTGCACCCCACCCCGCCGAGCTCCTGGGTTCCGGCGATGGCCCGCGGGGCGCCCAGGGTGATGGCGGCCTGCGCCGCTGGTGGCGCACCCACACCCAGCGAGAGAACCAACCCGACCCCGGCCAGCAGCCGCACTCCGCCACCAACGATGCTCAAGACCCGCATCGGCTCCTCCCGCCCTTCGTGTCACATTGACGGTAAGAACGGTACTACATTATTGATCTATTGGTCGCGTCGACCACGGCAGAGAGTCTCCTACGTGCGCACCCGCAGCTTCGAGCAGTCCGCCCCGCACGACTCGTGAGGCGGTGGTTAAGCTCATCAGGCATTGCGAGAGTTGACCGGCGGCAGCGTCCTCACGTGTGGCTCGGATCCCCCTGGTTAAGCACGCGGCGTAGCGGTCACGTCCTTTTCGTTGGCGCCCCGCCATGCGCCCAACGTGTGCGAGACGTGGTCGCGGACCTGGTCGCGCGCAGCCTCGCGACCGAGCCCGGACATCAGCAGCTCGTCGTATCGAGTGTCCTGATGGCGGACCGACGCAACGACCGCCAGCTCAATCGCGCGCCGATCGAGCCCCCGGCCCGCCGTGGTGCGGCCGACCCGCCCGCTTCCACGCGTCGCCGCGTGAGCGGCGATCTGCTCCGCGCGCGCTTGCGGACAACCCGGAAACAGCCGCCTGATCTCGCTCGCCATCCGCTTCTGCAGATCGAGGTCCTGCTCCGCACGCCGGGCTGCCTCTCGGTCCCGTCGGCGCGCCCGCGCTTCCTCGTCGACGAGACACGCCTCTTCCGCCGGCTCAAGCGCATCCTCCTCGACGAGGATCCCCTGGCGCTCATAGCGCCGGCGCGATCGGCTGAAGCGAACCACCACCGCCCACAGTCGACTCGCGGCCCTCGCTCGCCTCGTCAGCGCGGCGTCGCCAGACAGCAGCAACACAAGATGGCTCATGTCCGCGCAGCTCATGCACACCGCTCCGGATTCCTCCATGATCAACAGGCCGCCGCTCTCCGCACCACAGATCGAGCACGTGAAGTCCTTGAGTGGCCAGATCACGACGAGCTCGGGTGGACGGTTCTGGCGCTCCGACAGCCGTGCCCGCTCGCGGTCGGTGAGTTCGGGCGCGAGCCAGTGCGTGCGAAACGCGCGCTCGATCGCCTCGTCGCCGCTCGCGGAGAACCGCAACGGCTCGCGAGCCCGTGAGCGCGCCAAATACGCAGCTTCGCTTGGCTCGAGACCGAGCGCCGTTGCCCAGCGACGTAACAGCTCCATCGCCAGCGCCAGCTTCTCCGGGCCAACCTGGACGAGCTGCTCGAGATCCGCGACACGGCGCTGGCGCCACGGATCCAGATGAACCGGGTGAAGCCACCCCAACCCCGTCAGCACATCGATCGGCGCGACGGACTTTCGCTTCTCGAGCGCTTCTTCGGCCGCACGTGCGACGCGCCGTTCGAGTTGCGTGTTGTCGTCCACGGACACCAGCGTCAGACGGTACCGCCACCGGCTCGGTGACCAAGCCCGCCATCTCCTGGGATGAAACGGTGGATATGACCAACTTTTCGTCGCAGACGCAGACATCAGTTGAGAACTTCGGCATCTGCGACGGACATGACACAGGCGTGTAACCCCTGCCCGAGCCCGTGGGGGTGCGCAGCGTAGAGCTCGACGATCGCTGGCAAACGCTCCTCATCCTCTTCACGCGCGAGGACGCAAGCTTGCCTCGTCGACCCGCCGGCGTGGTACCGGTCCGGGCCTTGGGCAGGCGCTCGGCGAGATCGAGCGGGTGCTTGAGACGCCGCTGGCGGAGTTGATGGATAGCGACGAGGAGCGGCTTCATGCCCGGAAGCCCACCTGACAGGCTGACCAGAGAGGGTCCGGTCAACTCAGGTTTGGCTCTTCACCGGGCGGCGCAGCAGGTTGCTACCGACTGGACAAAACGGTCATAACTGGCACTGTGTCCCGCAACGGCTCGTGCCTGCCCGGACTCACTAATCGCCTTCGCGATCAGAATTGAGTCGCTCTCCCGATACTGAGGAAACCGCTTCCGCTCATTGGGCTTCAGTCCACTGGGACGGAGCGCCCTCGCGAGGGCCTCCTTAGAGTCTCTGATCTTTCCTAAAGACGTGCGCGTCGCGGGCTGTGTCCATGAAGGTCGGACGGCCGCTACCTGTTCCGGGAAGAGGAACCACCAGGTCTCTAGTTCCCAAGCAGGGACTACGGCATGGACCTGACACGGAACTTGTGCTGCACGCAGCGCGGCTTCGATCTCGGCGGCAATCCGTTGGTGGCTCGGCTCGAGGTCATCTGCGTCTTCATGAGCAAAAACACAAAGAACCTCCGAGCGCGCGGACATAGCTCGAACGACGTCTGCTATCTGCTCAGCGTTCGACGCCCCTTTGCGCGGCTGAGTGCCCTTAATCAAGACCTGAGGTTGCACCACGGGCTTCGCATCGACGTCTGGGCAAAGCGACCCGATGAGCGTCGCTATCGACTTCCGATCGTTCTCGCTCTCTCCGAACACCAGGACAACTGGCCTACGTTGGCTTGGCACTTAAGTCGGAACCCCGCCCAGGACGCCGGAAAACCACATCTCGCCCAAATCGAGTCGATCCTCGACACGCTCAGCCATGAGATCCATCTGCTCCCGAGAGACTGCTGGCACCACGGTAGCCCCCGTCTCATGATCTCTCTCGCACACGAGAAGCTCGTCCGTGCGAAGTCGTCCAACCAAAGCCGGCGAATGACTCGCCAACAAGAACTGGGTGCGCCCGCTTGCCTCTCTCAGCCGATCGATCAGACGGTCAAAAAGGTGAGGATGCAATCCATGATCAATCTCCTCCATGCAGGTAAGGCCGGGAGGATCTGGGTCATACAGCACCGCCAGGAGCGCCAGCGCCCGCACAGAGCCATAAGAGGCGTCGGCTAGTTTGGTCAATCCTGGAAGCCATCGTTCCTCTAGTGCGAGAACGACGCTATTTTCACCTCCACCAACACCCTCAAAATGGATTGTCTCGAGTCCCGGGATAAAAGCGCGAGCATCCTCCAAGAGCAGCTCGTAGTTCTCGGGGTCATGTTCGCGGAGTCGGTAAAGAAAAGCGCTGAGGTTGCTGCCGTTAGACGCCAATGTGGTTCCAGAGTCGACCGCCGCTGGCCCCCGCGCGGCGATTACGTCGATCTCTACGACGCGAAATGTGGCGAACAAGTCAGCGATCTGATTGACCTGTCGTCCTCCCTCGTCTTCGGAAAGCTTCGGCAAGGTCGCGAGGCCCAACGAATCGCTCCGAAGCAGCTCCTGACGCCTCGTGGATGGGTCCCTATTGGCTCTCTCGTCGACGACCTCAATCTGGCCGCCCTTAATCGTGATGCGACGGCCCTGCTTCGCCGTCCGCTTGAACTGAAAGGACTCCTCACGAGTCAGAGTCAGGTAAGACCGACGGGTTCGCGTCGCCCCCAAGTAACGAAAGCTGAGACTGTAGACATCGCGCGCTGTTGGCGAACTGTGCTGAGTGACCTGCGCCTCGATCTCGATCGCAATACGCCTTGTCTTTGCCCCACGAAAAAGAACGTTCTCGAACCCACCTCTGACATCGAGTGCTGGCCCTAGGTCACTCCGCACAGAGTCGCCGAGAAAACGGATTACGTCGAGTAGGTTGCTCTTGCCCGAGCCGTTCGGGCCGACAAGCACATTGAGAGGACCCAAGCCGACTCGCGCATGTGCGATGCTTCGGAAGTTCGTAACCTCGATGGCTGTTAGCGCAGGCATCTCGTCGAACAGTATTCGACCCCGTGCGGCCGCGACCTCCGACCGGGCATTCTTGCTGGCAGGCAAGCGGCTGGCCAAGCCGTCAGCCGGTCTCGTTCGCGTAGCCCGCCGCCGCGCGGCGCCCGAGGAGACCCTTCTCGGCAAGTGCGTCGCCGGCAGACAAGATTCCGTCCGGGATGCCGGTGGACTGGGCCCGTCCGTCACCGCCACCAACCTGCGGCAAATTGAGCGGCGTTCGGCCACTGCTCCTGCTACCCAGAAGCGGTATCACGCCCCTCGCTGCCGAGAATGGGCAACCGGCGTCGGCACACCGACGTCGCCCGGCTGACGGGCAACCTTGCTGCCTTCATAGGCAGCCGCGGCGTCATGCCGGTGGACGCTGACAGTCACTTCACCGAGACGCGATCGTCGCTCGCCGGTTTAGCGCACGAGTCCTTTGGCGAGAGGCTGTCGCACAAATCCTCGGGTCCGATGACTTCTTGTACATCTCCGACAAGGAGTCGATTCTGCGCCGAGATAGCCGCAGAAGCGGAGGCCGCCGGCGATCCGACTCGCTACGCCCAGGCTGCGCGGCGCAAACCCTCAACCAGCCTCAGGTTTTGGACCTGAAAGGACTCGGCGCGCAATTCGGACCCTGAAACGCCTCCCAATCCGGGCTGTCGAGACGCCGCAACACCGGCCGAATTACAGCATATTCCCGAAATGGCGAGACCCGGACTCGAACCGGGGACACCACGATTTTCAGTCGTGTGCTCTACCAGCTGAGCTATCTCGCCCTGGCCGAGCGATGCTAGCGGCCCGCGGTGGCGCTGGGTAGGGCCTGAGCGCACCAGCGCCACCCGCTCCCGGAAAGCGCGCCACCAGTTCCGAAACCCCAGATCGCCATCGCCGCATTGCGCAACCCGGCGCGCAATCCGGCTAGGCTGCGAGTCTGTGTGGACGAGCGTGGATGGTCCGGTGGTCGCCGGCCGGGACCTCTTCAAGCGCTTCGGCGAGGGCGCAGCGGCGGTCGATGCGCTGCGCGGGGTGAGCATCGAGCTGGCCCCGGGCAGCTTCACCGCGATCATGGGACCTTCGGGCTCAGGGAAGTCCACGCTCATGCACCTGCTCGCGGGCCTGGACCGGCCGACGGCGGGTGAGGTGTGGATTGGCGCCAGCAAGCTGACCGGCCTCGACGACAACGAGCTCACCCGGCTTCGCCGCTCGCGCGTCGGCTTCGTCTTTCAGTCGTTCAACCTCCTACCGGTGCTCAGCGCCGAGCAGAACATCGTGCTGCCGCTGCGGATCGCCGGGGAGGAGATCGACAGCGAGTGGCTCGAGCGGCTGCTGGGCGCCTTCGGCCTGCGCCATCGCCGCGGGCACCGGCCCGCCGAGCTCTCCGGCGGCGAGCAGCAGCGCGTCGCGCTGACGAGGGCGCTGATGAGCAAGCCGGCGATCATCTTCGCCGACGAGCCCACCGGGAACCTCGACTCCGCTGCGAGCGAGAACGTCCTCTCGATGCTCCGCATGTCGGTCGACGACCTCGGGCAGACGGTCGCGATCGTCACTCACGATCCGGTCGCCGCGGCTCAGGCTGACAGGCTCGTGTTCCTCGGCGACGGCCAAGTGACAAAGGAGGAGAGCCGGCTCTCGGCCCCGGAGATCCTCGACACCCTGAAGGCCCTGCGCTGAATGCGCGCCTTCCTGCACCGCTGGCGATCGCGGCGGGCGTTCCTCGCAGGGCGCAAACCGGCGCCCGCGCCGTCCCCAACGCGGCGAGCGCTGCCCGCCTTGCTCAAACGCAGGCTGCCGCTGCCCGCCTTGCTCAAACGCAGGCAGCCGGCGCTGTCACCCGAGCACTACCCGATACTCCAGTTCTCGCTGCGCAACCTGATCGCCCGGCGCCGGCGCGTGGCGCTCTCAGCGCTGGCGGTGTTCGTCGGGGTCTCGATGATCTGCGGGACGTTCGTCTTCACGGACACGATCGGCGCCGCCTTCCATCAGCTCTTCAGCGACACCGCCGGGGGGGCGGACTTGATCGTCTCCAGCCGGGAGAACACGTCCTCGCCCTCCGGCGCACCGGCGGTCACGCACACCGCGCTGGTTGCGAAGATCCGCAGGCTGCCCGGCGTGAAGGCGGCCTACGGCCAGATCTCCGATGTCGCGACGATCGTCGGGCGCCACGGCCAGGTGCTCAAGACCACTGGATCCCCCACGCTCGCGGTCTCCTACATGCCGCCTCCCTTCACGGGCATGAGCTTCGTCAAAGGTGAGCGGCCGCGAGGCCCACACGAGGTAGCGATCGATCAAGCGACGGCCAACAGCCAGGGATACCGCGTCGGGGACCAGATCCCGATCGTCACTGGCGAACCGGTGCAGCGCTTCAAGGTATCAGGGATCGTGGCGCTCGGCGGTGCGTCGCTGGGCGGCGCGAGCTTTGCGATGTTCGATCTCTCGACGGCTCGCATCCTGTACGGAAAGCAGGGGCGGGTCGACCTGATCTTCGTCGCGGGCGCCAAGGGCGCCTCCCGTAGCACGCTCCTGGCAGAGATCGGACCCCTGCTCTCCCCCGAGCTCGTCGCGCGAACCGCGCAGGCCCAGGTCGACAGCGACGCGGGGCGGCTGTCCGGCCAGCTTCAGATCCTCACCGACGGGCTGCTCGCGTTCGGGCTGATCGCTGTGTTCGTCGGCGCGTTCGTGATCTTCAACACCTTCTCGATCACGATCGCGCAGCGCTCGCGGGAGTTCGCCCTGCTGCGCGCGCTGGGGGCCGTTCGCCGCCAGGTCCTCGCTTCGGTGCTGATCGAAGCTGCCGCAATCGGCGCGCTCGCATCGCTCGCCGGACTCGGGGGAGGCTTGCTCGCAGCCGGCGCGATCCGGGCCTTGCTGAGCGGGGCCGGGTTTGAGCTTCCCTCCACCGGTCTGGTCCTGGAGGCACGCACAATCGTCGTGGGACTGGGTGTGGGAGTGCTCGTGACGGTCGCGGCGGGCCTGGTGCCGGCGCTGCGTGCGACGCGCGTCGCGCCGTTGGAGGCGCTGCGCGAGAGCGCGGCGCCGAGAGCGCCGGCAGCGCGCCGAACGTGGCCGACAGCCCTGGCGGCCGCGGTGCTGGGAATCGCGGGACTGGCGCTCGTGTTCCTCAGCTCGGGCTCGACCGGAGCGCGCCTGGAAGCCAGCGCTGTGGGGGCCGTGCTGCTCGTGCTGGCGATCGTCCTCACTACCCCGCTGACCGTTCGCCGCCTCACCGCCGTGATCGCTTGGCCGCTGGAGCGCAGGGGCCGGATCCTCGGCCGGCTCGCGCGTGAGAACGCCACTCGCAACCCCGGCCGCACGGCGGTCAGCGCCTCCTCGCTGATGATCGGCCTCGCGCTCGTGCTGTTCGTGACCGTCTACGCGAGCGGCTTGCGCGCGTCGACCAGCGCGATCATCAAGCAAACGTTCCTCGGGGACTTCACGGTCGAGAGCCAGGACGGAGCCAGCTCGATCCCGGCTGCCAGCGCGCGCGCGGTGGCGGGCGTGCCGGGCCTGCTCGCCATCTCCAGCCTGAAGACCGCGAGCGCCCATCTGGCCGGTGCGGGAGAGGTGACGGCGGAGGGCTTTGACCCCACGACGATTGGAAGTGTCTACCGCTTTCACTGGATCGACGGGTCGCGGGCAACGCTGGAGGACCTGACGCCCGCGGACACGATCGTCGAGCAGGACACCGCGCGCAGCGCCCATCTGAAGGTCGGCGATCAGGCCAGCCTCAGAACGGAGACCGGCCGCCGGATCACCCTCACCGTCCGCGGGATCTATGCCGACCGCGCGCTGCTGGGCGGCTTTGCGCTGCCGATCGAGTCCTTCGACACGATCTTTCATCAGACGCGCCTGCAGGAGGTGTTCGTCAAGCTCGCCCCGGGTGCCAACCGAGCGCAAGCCGCCTCGGCGCTGAACCGGGACTTGAGCGCCTTCCCGGGCGTCGTGGCACGGTCGGAGAACCAGCTTCGCAGCACGGTATCCGGGCGCGTGAACAGCATCCTGCTCCTGTTCTACGCGCTGCTGGCGATGAGCGTGCTGATGGCGCTGCTCGGGATCGTCAACACCCTGACGCTATCGATCCACGAACGGACGCGTGAGCTCGGGATGCTGCGCGCGCTCGGGATGACATCGCGCCAGGCCCGGATCCTGATCCGCGACGAGAGCGTGATGACCGCGGCGCTCGGTTCTGTCGTCGGCGTCCTGCTCGGGCTGTTCCTCGCCTGGATCGTCACCCGCGCACTGAGCAGCGAGGGTGTGGTATTCGCGGTCCCGTGGGCTCAGGTGGTGGGCCTGCTGGCGGTGGGACTGCTCGCGGGCGTGCTGGCGGCGGTGGCGCCGGCGGCGAGAGCGGCGCGGATCGACGTGCTGGGCGCGATCGCGCACGAATGAGCGAATGAGCGGGGGATCCCTCGCGGTGCACCCGCGGGTGCACCGCGGGCAGTCATGCGCGCCGGGACGCCGTTACGTCCGCGAGAAGTGCGCAAGCGGAGCAACGGGAGGCACGCGGACCGCCGCAGCGGATACGCTCCTACTCGAATGCGTCGCGCGCTCGTGTCAGCCGTCGTCCTGGTAACGGCAGTGGCCGCCCTTGCGCTCGCGGGCTGCGGCTCTTCGTCCTCGGCCTCCTCTGCCTCCCCACGTGACACGGCGCTGTCCTACTTCGCCGCCGGCTCGCCGGTGGTGGCAGTGATCTCGACCGCTCAGACCGGCCCCGCCGCCCAGAACGCCCGCGCGTTCGGCGCCCACGTCCCATCCGGCCGTGGCGGTCTCGCGGCGCTCCAGAGTGCGCTTGCCCAGAAGGGCCTCGGGCAGTACGCCAACCTGGCCACGCAGATCAAGCCACTGCTCGGCAATCCGCTCGCCATCGGCGCGGCGGCAGCCCCCACCGCGTCGCACAAGGCCTTCCTGCTCGCGTTCGTGGCCAAGGACGCCGCCAAGCTGGACAAACTGGTGCGTGGCATTCCTGGACTGCGCAGCGCCGGGGGCTACGACGGCGCGAAGCTCTATCAGGTCGGTCCGCTCGCGCTTGCGGTCGGCGGGGCGACACTGGTGCTGTCCGGATCCGTCGCTGACCTCAAGGGCGCACTCGACGTCCATGCCCATCAGCAGGGCATCGCTGCGGCCACCTACGACAAGACGCTCGGCGGCCTGCCGCGCAACTCCGCGCTTACGATCTTCGGCAACCTCACACGAGCGCTCGCGCAACCGTCGGCGGCCAAGGCGCGCCTGATTCCGTGGGTTGCGGCAATTCGCTCCTACGCGGTGACGCTGAGCGTCGCCCGCACGGGCATCACCGCCAGCTACCGGATCGACACGACCGCCGGCAAGCTCAGTGCCGCCCAGCTCCCGCTGCCGCTGGGGACAACGGCCCCCAGCGTGGACGCGCAGGCGCCGGTGGCCACTGGCATCAAGCAGCTCTCGCATGTGATCGCGTTCGGCGAAGCCGCCGGCCAGGCGGTCGACCCGGCCGGTTACGCCAAGCTGACCCAGCAAGTCGCGCAGCAGGGCATCGACCTCAACAAGGACATCGTCTCGCAGTTCACCGGCGACGGCGAGCTCGATTTCGCTCCGGGAGGAGGAGCTCCCTTTCGCGCCCAGGTCCATGATCCCGCGGCGGCGCGGCGCACGCTCGCCAAGGACACGGAGCTGAAGCCCATCGGTGGCGGCTTCTACATGAGCAAGAAGGCCCGCAAGCCGGCAAGGGTCGGAATCGTCGGGAGCGAGCTGGTGGTGGGCCAAGGCACGCCGGCCCAGCTTCGGATCTTCGCCGGCGCGCCGGCGAGCCCGATCGCGGGCACGCCCGGGCCGCTCGCGTTCCGCGTCGCGCTCAAGACGGTGGTCGCGCTCGGCCTGTCCCAAGCCCACCAGAGCCAGCCGCTGAACCCGAGGATCGCTGGGCTGCTGAACATGTTCGGCGACATCACCGGGTACGCCGCCAACAACACCTCGAGCCTGTACGGGAACTTCGCGCTGGCTTTGAAGTGAGGCTGAGCCTGCCTCTTGGCGGCTTGCGGGGGGCGAGTAGCGCTTGCGGGAGTGGTAGTGCGCTTGCGGGAGGGGCGAGTAGTGCTTGCAGGGGCGGGTATTGTCTGAGGCGATGCGTCGCGCGCTCGTGCTGTTGTCGATATTGGGAGCGGGAGCCCTGGTGCTTGCGGGCTGCGGCTCCTCGTCGTCCTCGGCGAGCAGCCCGCGCGCCGCCGAGCTGTCGTATTTGCCGGCCGGCTCACCGTTCGTGATTATGGCCGCGACAGATCCGAACGGCCCTGCGTACCAGAACGCGAATGGCTTCATCGCCCGCTTCCCCGCCGCCAAGATCGCCCTGGCGGCGCTCGGGAGCTCCTTCACCGCCAGCAGCGGGGTCAACTTCGACCGTGACATCAAGCCATTGCTCGGCAACCCGATCGCGCTGGCGGCTTTCAACCCCTCGGCGTTCTCGAAGACCTCGACAAGGCGCTTCGTGGTCGCGTTCGTGTCCAGGGATGCCGGCAAGCTGGCCGCGCTGATCGGGCGCAAGGGCACGCAGAGCACGGGGACCTACGACGGCGCAAAGCTCTATCAGAGGGGTTCGACGGCAGCCGCGATCGACGGAGCCACCTTGGTGATCTCCGATTCCCTCGCCGACGTCAAGAGCGCACTCGACAGCCACGCCCACAACGGCGGCCTCAGCGAATCCGCTTACGCGCACGCGGTCGCCGGTCTGCCACAGAACGCACTGCTCCAGGCCTACGGCAGTCTTTCGGGAGTCCTCGCGAAGCCGTCGGCGGCCAAGGCGCGCCTGGTCCCGTGGGTCGCGGCGATTCGCTCCTATGCGTTCGCGTTGAGCGTCGCCGACACGGGCATCACCGCCAGCTACCGGATCGACACCTCTGGCGCCAAGCTGAGCGCCAATCAGCTTCCACTACCCGTGGGGGCAACAGCCCCGAGCGCGGACGCCCAGGCGCCCGTGGCCGTCGGCATCAAGCAGCTCTCACATCTGATCGGGTTCGGCGAAGAGGCCGCTCAGGCGGTCAACCCGGCCGCCTACTCCAAGCTGGTCAAGCAAGGCGCGCAGGCGGGCATCGACCTCAACAGGGACATCGTCTCGCAGGTCACGGGCGATGCCGAAGTCGATTACGCCCCGGGGGGAGCTGCAGCCTTTCGCGCCCAGGTTCGGGACCCGGCGGCGGCGCAGCGCACGCTCGGCAAGGACGTCAAGGCGCTCAAGCCCATCGGTGCCGGCTTCTACGAGAGCAGGAAGGCCCGCAATCCGGCGAGGGTCGGAATCGCCGGGAGCGAGCTGGTGGTGGGCCAGGCCACGCCGGCTCAGCTCCGGGCCTACGCCGCTACGCCGGCCAGCCCGATCGCCGGCACGCCCGGGCCGCTCGCGTTCCGCGTCGCGCTCCAGACGCTGATCGCGCTCGGTCTCGCCAAAACCGGGCACCCACCGCTGAACCCGACGGTCGCGGGCGTGCTGAATATGTTCGGCGACATCACCGGGTACGCCGCCAACACCACCTCGGGGCTGTACGGGAACTTCAGCCTGCCTTTGAAGTGAGGCGGCCCACCAACTCGAGCGCGCCGCGCTTTGAGAGCGGCTCGTTGAGGTTCCCGCACTTGGGCGACTGCACGCAAGAAGGGCAGCCCAAGCCGCACGGGCACTCGCCGATCAGCCGCCCCGCGTCGGCGACCAGGCGCTCGAACTGATCAAAGCCCCGGCGCGTGATGCCAACGCCGCCGGGATGGCCGTCGTAGATGAAGATCGTCGGGCCGCCGGTCTGCGGGTGCGCGTTGGTGGAGAGGCCGCCGATGTCCCACCGGTCGCACATCGCGATCATCGGCAGCACCGCGATCTGGGCGTGCTCGAGCGCGTGCAGTGCGCCTAGGAGCAGCTTGGACGGGAAGGGCTCGCTGGTCCTACGCGTCGCGTTTTGAGCGCTCGAGCCGCTGCCGATCAACTCGTCGAGCTCGTACCACAGCGCCCGCGTGGAAAACTCGACGGTCGGCAGCTCCAGGCTTTCGAAGCCGAGCACGCGGTGGTCCTGGAGCGCTTTTCGCTGGTAGCCCAGCACGGTCTCGGAGTAGACCACCGCGCCGAACGAGAGCCTCACCCCTAGCGCGTCCCGGCGCTCGTGCAGGCGCTCGATATAGGTCGCGCTCTCGCGCTTGGCCTGGGTGAAGTAATCGCCCGCAAACGACTCCAGCAACACCCGGCGGGCGCCCGGGTCGAGCTCGCGCACGAGATAGGAGCGCCCGAGGTGCAGGTAGACGGCGCCCTCGTGGACGGTCGAGTAGGCGCGCGCGGCCTCGACGGTGCCCAGCACCTCGCCAGAGCCGGCGTCGATCAACGCGAAGCTCTCAGCCGACGCCGAGCGCAGCGCAACGCGCGCCGCCGGATAGTCCTCGGCATTGCGTAGCACGAAGCCGGTGGCACGCTCGCGCAGGGCGCCCGCGTCTGCGAGCACCTGCGCGTGCTCGCGCCACGCGGGGCCGAGGATCGGCGCGTCGTCCTCGTTCAGCGGTGCCTCGTGCGCCGCGCAGAGGAGGTGCTCGGCGTAGATCTGGGGGCTCTCAGGGTCGATGATCGCGGCTTCCACGGGGCGGGCGAGGAACTCGTCAGGATGGCGGGCGAAGAACTGGTCCAGCGCGTCCTCGCCGGCCACGTAGACCGCGAGTCCCCGCCCACGGCGCCCCGCGCGCCCCCACATCTGGCGCAGGCTGGCGACGGTGCCCGGAAAGGTGACGCAGATCGCAGCGTCGAGCTCGCCGATGTCGATCCCCAGCTCCAGCGCGTCGGTGGCGACCACCCCCAGCAGGCCGCCGGAGCTGAGGCGGCGCTGGATCTCGTGGCGCTGGGCGGCCGTATAGCCGGCGCGGTAGGGGGCGATCCGCTCGGCCAGCTCGGGAGCCAGCCGGTCCACGGCGTGGCGCAGGATCAGCTCGACACCCTTACGGGACTTCATGAAGCAGATCGTGCGCGCGCCGGCGCTGATCAGCTCGGCGAAGAGCTGGGCCGCTTCGTAGAGCGCCGACGCGCGCACCCCGAGCTGCTCGTCGAGCAGCGGCGGGTTCCAGATCGCCACCCGCCGGACGGCCTGGGGAGCGCTGTCGTGGTCGACCAGCTCGAAGTCCTCCAGGCCGGTGAGACCCTGCGCGAGCGCTACCGGGTTGGCGATCGTCGCGCTGGCCAGCAGGAAGCGCGGCTGCGTGCCGTGGATCGCGGCGAGCCGGCGCAGGCGGCGCAAGACGTTGGCGACGTGCGAGCCGAACACACCGCGGTAGACGTGGGCTTCGTCGATGACCACGAACGCCAGGTTGGAGAGCAGCTCGTCCCACGCTTCGTGGTGGGGGAGGACCCCGACGTGGAGCATGTCGGGGTTGGTGAGGATCAGGTTGCTGCGCTTGCGGATCGCGGCACGCTCGCTCCGGGGGGTGTCACCGTCGTAGATCGCCGGGCGGATCGCCTTGTGCAGGCCGAAGGAGTGCAGCGCGCGGGCTTGATCCTGGGCCAGGGCCTTGGTCGGGTAGAGGTAGAGCGCACGCGCACGGCGGTCGGTACACAGCACCTCGAGCGTCGGGAGCTGGAAGCACAAGGATTTCCCGGATGCGGTCCCGGTGGTGATGATCGTGGGGCCGGCGAAGGCCTTGCGCAGAGCTTCCTCCTGATGCGCGTACAGATGAGTGATGCCGGCCTGCGCAAGCGCGGATCTGACGCTGTGGTGCAGGTCGTCCGGAAGCGAAACCAGGCGCGCGGAGCGCGCGCCATAAAGCTCGTCGTGGACCAGCCGCTCGTCGTCGCGCCCGGCCTGGAGCAGCGCTTCCCAGGGCTCGGCTACGCTGGCGATCGACACCGTCAGGGAGTATGGCGGGGCGGGTGCGGTCACCCGCTCGTGGGCGGTCGCGGTCTTCCGCGCGGGACCCGCAGGCTCAGCCTCTCGGCCACAGCACTTCGCTCACGAAATCGCCTACGGTGCGCTGTATTCTGTGAGCGTCGGATTACGCGCGGACGCGGCGGCCGGTTGCCCAGTTGAAGCTGGCTTCCTACGCGGAGGCTGTGAGGCAAACCACGAATTACATGACCGTGAACAATGGACATATAGACATTGGACTCGTCCTAACCGGTGGAACGATCGGGGCGCAGACCGACGACTCAGTCGTTCGACTTCCGAATGGAAGCTCCGCAGACAGCTCGCCCCACCTGGAGGCCCTTCTGGGCGCGGGGCCGCCTCCGTCTCTTGGATGTGTGACCCACCTCAGGCGTCCTCTCACCATCCTCTCGGAGAACGTCCAACCGCAGGACTGGCTGATGATGGCAGAGTGCATCCGCTCGCTGGTCGAACAGCAGCGGGTGTCTGCAATCCTTGTACTCCACGGCACAGACACGATGACCTACACAGCCGCGGCGCTATCGTTCCTGACATCAGACTTAGAGGTGCCAATCGTCCTGACCGGGTCGAATTTTCCTCCGAACGATCCTAATTCAGACGCTGGCAAGAACGTTCATGACGCGCTCGTGTCGCTGCTGTCGCTGGGAGCCGGGACCTTTGTAACCTTCGCTGGCGGACCCCACTTGCCTGGTTGGGTCCACCAGGGTTGCCGTGTACGCAAGCTTCGCGCCTCCGGACAGGCATTCTTCTCTGTCAATCGCGAGCCCGTAGCGCAGATCGTCGGAGATCAGTTTGTACCGATCGAAGCGGCAGCCGATTGCACGCCTGTGGCGTCGGCTCCGGCACTCGATGAGCGGGTGACATCTATTCGTCTCTATCCCGGTCTTGACTTTGATGCGTTGTACGACTCCGTCCGAGCCGCCGGCCAACGCGGTGTTGTAGTTGAGCTCTACGCATCAGCGACGGGACCCATGGCATCGAAGTCGCGATCACTACCGTGTTTCATAAGCAGATGCACGGATGCGAGCATCGTTGTTGCAACCACGATCTTCATGGCTCCTGCAAGACCCGGCCATCTATACGAATCCACCATGGCAACTCGAGAGGCCGGCGGACTATTCTTGGAAGACATGCTGCCAGAGGTAGCGACCGTAAAGCTGATGTGGGCGCTGGGACAGTCAGAAGACCATGACTCCGTGGTGCGCCTGATGGCGACTCCGGTCGCGGGGGAGCTATCAGTGGCGAATGTCCGATAAGGAGAACCAAACCGTCCAACTCGAGCTTGCCGTGCTAATCGGCGGCGGGCTGATCGTGCCAGTCGTTACCGCGCTCTTCTTTCCGGCTATTCCCAAGAACCTGCGCGTGCCAGTCGGACTCGGGATCGGCATACTCGTGATCCTGGCGGCGATCTTGTATGTGGCCCGCATTCTCCGCCGAGAGATATCGGGAAGGAATGAAGACCTTCTGAGGACATTGGCCGCGGGCCGCGTAGATGAGACCGCCGGAAAGATGTGGAGGGGGAGCATTACGAATGTCACTCTCCGGAGCGCGACTATTCACACCCTTGTGGATCGCCTCATTCGTGACGTGCCTGTAACAAGAAGAGAAGCCGCCCTGTATGAGGCCGGGCGCGAAGTCGGCGCCAGTTGGGGCAAGGACTTCGACGCCGAGTGTAGCCGAAAGGGTTTGGACCTCCGGGCAGACTTGGAGCAGGCGCTTTCATTGTGGGCCGGCTATGACGCCAACGTGGGCATGGGTCGCTACGAGTTTGACTTGGGACCAAGCGGATCTGGCGAGGTGAGGGTTACAAATAGCTTTCTGTCCGATCAAGCGGCGTGCTTTCCGTTGAACCACTGGTTCGCGGGATATTTTGCGGGCACCATCGAGCAGCTCCTGGGCCAGCAGATTGAGGCGATTTTGGGACACGCCTCTACTCGTCGACAGCGTCTAACGCACTTCGCGATTGTGGCTACCGGCGACGACGGCTAGCAAGCGTGAAGGAGCTCCCTTCGCATGACACCGTGTCGACCAAGCTTCCCAGAATCGCCGTGGTCAGAGACGCCGCCCTCCGAGAGGCGCTTCAGAGCGTGCGGCGGCTGGTCGGTGGGAGCGCCTTTACGACCTGGCACTGACGGGCGCGCAGGCGCTCCTCGCGGAACTCCGAGCACCGTCGGCGCCTGCGGCTCGAGCTCAACGACATGGCCTGCTCGGACAACCCGCCCTGGGACTTCGAGGTTCTGCGCGGCATCGGGCTCGACTGGGGCCGGTGATGGGGAGCTCGGAGCCCCGCTCGAGCGATTGCCGCCGTCGTGGCGGCCGGCCGTAGCGCCTACCCTACGCGGCACCGTTGACGTGCGAGGGGCGTAGGCGCTACCGTCGTTGCCGGCTGATGCGACGCTACGCACTTGTCACGACGATCTTATTGTCATTGTGCGGCCTTGCCGCGACCTCGCCGAGCGCCGCAAGTGCTCGCCCTCACTGCTCCGGCATATATTGGCGGACACTTCGTGACGGAGCCCAGTTGTGTCCTCGCGATCACGGCCTCATAGCAGACTATGCATTGCTCCGGCTCCGATGGTCAGCATGGGCGGGTCGGTGGCTCGTGGCACCGGATACTTGACATGCGGGGGCTCGGGGTGTCAAGGAACCCACCCTCAGAAAATGGCTATCAAGCTGTCGCGTCCGCGTCGGTGCCCCGATCGCGTGAGGATCTATTCACGCTTCGACACTTGGTTCTACGCTCCCCACAGCAACCGCCTGATCAAGCACAGCGGATATCGGATCCTTTGCAACGGGATGGCGGGGGGGGGCGGCGGCTAGTAGTCACTCTCCCTCGCGGCGAGCGATTGCTGGAACGCGCGGTGCGCTGCCTGGACCTGCTCAACCGCTCCGGTCGGAGCCGTGAAGGCTTGCGGCGCTCCCCAAGCCAGATGTTATCGCGCTCGTCGGAGGCTAGTGTGGTACGCTCGTCGGAGGCTAGTGTGGAAAGCTTCCGCCCCTGCGGCTTTTCCAGGGCCGCCAACGCAGGAGGAGACCGAGATGACCCGATTGGCCCGGCTCGCCGTGATCATGGTCGCGATGTTGGCGGTCCTGGCACCGGCGACGGCACTGGCCGACACCGCAAGCACGACGCTGCACGTGGTCGGCAATGGACGCGTGTTCGTCACGCCGGACCGCGCCACGGTCGCGATCAACGTCAACCGCTCCGCCGCCACCCGGCAGCTCGCGCGCCGGCGCGTGAACGCGATCACCGCCCGCATCATCAGCGGTCTGGTTGGGACCGGAATCGAGCGGCCGAGCATCCAGACCTCATCGATTACGCTCAACAGCTCCCAGGTCACGATCGGCCCTGTCGGCCATCGCCGCCATCGCATCAGCTACAACGCCGAGATCGACCTGACCGTTACCACCAAGCAGATCAAGCTCCTGTCGCCGCTGTTCGCGATCGCCTCGCGTGACGGCGCGAGCAGCTTTGCCGGACCGAGCTTCGACTTCTCCGATCCCTCCGCCGGGCTCGTGGGCGCTTCCGCCGCCGCGCTGGCAGACGCCAGACGGCGCGCCGATGCGGCCGCCGCGGCAATCGGGATGCATGTGATCGGCGTGCAGTCCGTCGACCTCGACCCGGGGTCCGGCTCGGCGCAGTCGCCCAGCGCCCCGGCCGCCGGCGGAAGCGCCCCCAAATCGTCCCCGCCGAAGACGCCGGTGCTGACGGGCCGCCAGGAGGTCGACGCTCAAGTGGATGTCGTGTACGAGCTCGGGAGCTGATCGCGGTCCCAGAGTCGAGAGTCAGGGAGTCGGAGGGTCAGAGAGTTGCCCGCGCTCAGGCGTAATCCCGGTCAGCAGTCGGGCCATCAGGAGCGCCGAGCGCAGCGAGCCGTCGCGGCGCCGGTAGTGATCCCGGCGCAGACCCTCGACCTCGAATTTCGCAGAGGTGTAGAGGGCGATCGCCCGCGAGTTCTCGGGCCAGACCTCCAGCTCGAGCTTGTGCGCTCCGCTGGAACGGGCGTGCCGGAGGAGCGCGTCCAGGAGCGCCCGCCCAGCTCCCCGCCCCCGCGCCTCGGGAAGCATCGCAATCGCGAGCGTGAGGACGCCAGGAGCATGGGTCTCCTGCGCGCCAGCGTATCCGAGCACCCGGCTGTCCCGCTCGAGCACCAACAGGGTCCCATTGCCCGGGCCCTCGATCGTCTCCCGGAAGCGAAGGGCGCGCGCCGCGATGTCGACCGGGGGCTCTATCCCGATCAAGCGCTCCTGCGCGACCGCCGCCATGACCTGCGCGATCGCCTCCGCGTCCTCGCTGCGCGCTTGCCGCGCCGTCGCGATATGGGCAGGGTTGACCATCGCTCAGAACCGTGCAGCAGTCGCGATGACGCGCTGGGGGCTTACGCAGTGGTGCCGTAATCGCCGCATCATGGCGTCGCGTGGGAACTGCGCTTCATCGGACCGTGTCGCCGACCGGGTCATCGTCTGCGAGCTGGCTCGCGAGGACCTCGTGAACCGACAAGTGCAGACGGACGTTGACCGGCAGTCCAACGGCCTCGACCTCGTCGCGACCTTCGCGCAGCGCCTGCTCGAGCTCGGGGTGATCGGCGCGGACCGCGGCCGTGCGCATTTCCAAATTCTCCAGGTCCTTCACCCGCGCTCCGATTCGCTCGAGCGCCGCGGGCCCCACGATGAGCTTCGACGATTCAGCGCGCTGTCAGAAATCGGGGCCATCTCTCAGCGCGCGAGTCTCTCACTTCAACCGGCGACCGGGGCCACGCCGCGCGACTTCGTAGAAGCTGAGCATCACCACCGCCAGCGATGATCGAGTAGCCAGCCTGGTTGTTGGAGTGGCCCGCGAGGGCGCCGCCCGAGGTCTCCCACGGCTTGTGCGAGTCCGGGTGGCAGGTCGGTTTGCTGGCGCTGCAGGCGACGCGCGTCGCGGTGAGCAGTGGCGCCGAGCACTTGTAGGCTGGTGACGCGCAGGCCGCCGGGTGCTTTTGGGTCGTGGAGCAACCGGTGCGCGGCGGCTTGGACGTCGGGGCCGGCCTGGCCGAGGATCGCGAGCGAGGCTGCGGCTCGTGCAGGGCCGGGGTCCTGCGTTTCGCGCAGGCACGCCCGGGCGAGGCGGTGGCCCTCGAGCCCGAGGCAGTCGAGGATCAGGTGGGCGTGCTCCGCGCTCAGGGGGGCTTGGTGCCACAGGGCCCTGGCCTTCGTAGCAGCCAGCACCGTGTAATGCTCGGCCCCCTGCACGCGCGTCCGGCTGGTGGTGAAGATCTGAGGGGTGCCCATCCGGCCCGGCCGCTCACCCTCCGGTCGCCAGGCCGCTGACTCGGTCGTCCGAACGAGTGCACGGGGACTGTCGTTCTCCAGAAGCGCGGACGCGATCCAGCGCACCACGAGCCGCCGGCGGAATCGGTCCAGTACGGTGTGCCCACGGCCAAACCACACTCCACCAATCTACTGCGCTGAGATGGAGGATCCCTGATGACAAAAATGATGCGTTTTGGTAGTGTCCGACATCGCGTGATGCTCGCCGCGCTTGGTGGTTTCGGGATCGACGAAGGGGTCCATCACGGTGGTTGGATGACGCTGATTACCGGCATCGTTGCGGTGGTCATAGCGCTGGCGTACAACAGTGATCGACCGGAGAGGCCTCCCCCGAGTCGTTTGGCGAGCGGGTCTTGTTCTACTTCGGCCTGCGTTAGTGCTGAGAGGAGTCGGCCGGGGGCGCTGAAAGCTGACGTCAGCCGCCGCGAAAACATCCCACTCCTCGGCGTCGCCGGAGGGAGTGACCGGTGCCGGCGCAGGTGCTGCGGCACCTGCGCGCCGAGTGGACGCGGCCTGATCGGTTATCGGTTGCCCGGCCGGCGGCGGCCGAGCGAGCCTACCATGTCCCGCAGCACCCGTGCAGGCTCGCCGGTGATCCGCGAGAGCGCCTGCAGCACACGGTCAGATACCCCCAGCGAGGACAGCAGCCCCTGCTCCATCTGGTGGTAGTACTGGGCGCCTTGTCAGCCTGGCCGGCGACATCGAGCAGGCCGGCGAGGCGCTCGACGAGCTCACCTCGCTTGATCCCCGCCCTATCGCGCAGCCGCGGAAGGACCGTGGGCCAGAGGCCCGATTGGCTGCCGAGCGCGCGCTGGAGAGCACTGATCGCGCCACGCCGCGCCAATCCGCCGCGAACAACCGGTCGAAGGCGCTTACCAAGCGGATGATGGAGCAGCCGTGAGATCGGCAGCCGCGGAGGCGTTCGCCGGGAGTGCTCCCAGGACATGCGTAACCCAAAAGCAGGCGCGCGGAGCGCGCCCCATAAAGATCGGCCCGAGCTAGCCGCCGGTCGGCGTTTACGCGGGCGAGCCGCGGGCCGGTTCACGCGGTCGGCCGGCTGCTACGGTCGCGCGCGGTGCGCTGCCTGTACGTAGACCTCGATGAGACGCTGCTTGGGTTCAGGGCGTCGTTGCTGCTGGACGGGAGTGGAGGATTCTCGGCGCGCGGCGTGCGCGCGCTCGAGGCGTGCTGGCGCGCGGGGGTCGAAGTCGTCCCATACTCGGGGCGCCGGCAGTCGAGCGTGTTCGAGAGCGCGCGGATGCTCGGGTCCTGCGCCTACGTCTTCGAGCTCGGGTGCGGCTTGGTGATCGACGACGAGCTCGAGTGGCTGACCGGCGGCTTGACACCGTCGGATGCGGACGGGTCCATTTACGATCAGATTGAGGCGTCGGGTGCCCCCGCGCTGCTGCTGGAGCGCTTTGCGGGCATGCTCGAGTACCACACGCCCTGGTCGGCAGGACGGGAGGTATCACACCTGCTGCGCGGATCGGTTGACATCGCCGAAGCCCACGCCGCGTTGGCCGCTGCCGGCCTTGACTGGCTGCGCCTGGTCGACAACGGTGTCATCCGCGCAGATGCCGAGCAGATGTCGGGGTCGCCGATCGCCGGAGCAGGCGCCGGGTCGCCGATCGCCGGTGCAGGCGCCGGGTTGCCGATCGCCGGGGCAGGCGGCGAGCTCCCGATCGTGCGGGCCTATCACCTGATCCCGGGCGTCGCGTCAAAGGCGCGTGCGGTAGCCCGGCACATGCAGGCGCGCGGTTACTCGGCAGAGGACTGCATAGCGGTGGGGGACTCGCGTGAGGACATGGGCGCGCGTGAGGCGGTGGGAACCTTCTGGCTGGTCGCCAACGCGCTGGAGCGAGACCCTTCGCTCGCGCGGGAGTTACACGGTTTGCCCAGGGTCCGGGTAGCCGAGGAGGGCTACGGGGCCGGAGTGTACGAAGCCGTGGTAACGACGCTCGCCGAGAGAGGCTGAGGCGGGCTGGCTGCCGGTGCGTCAGGCGGGGCTAGCAAGCAGCACGGAAGTGCGCGCTGCTTGCCAGAGCCGCCCCAACTGCCGTTAGCCGACCAACTGCCGGATCTGCTGACGGTGCTGGCGGCCTTGTGCGGGTTCCAGGAAGTAGACGGCCGTTGCTCCGAGCACCACGCCGGCGGCGACGAACGGTGCTCGACGCGACTGCTTGGGCGCCTGGAAGAGCCCCAGCTCCCGCGCGGCCTGCGGAGCGTACAGCGCCAGCGTCGTCCCGACGGCGCGCGCTGTGTTCCCGAGGCGGCGCGCTTGCCGGCGGGTCCGCCGCTTACCGATCGTGAAGCGCAGCTTTGCCGCTGGAGCCGCCGCCTTCCCGCCATAGCGCAGCAACTCAGGATTCTTGGCCACCGCCTTGGCGGCCTTGACTGCCAGCTTGCCCTTCGTCGTCCTACGCAGCACGGCCATCGCTCACCTCGCTTCTCGTGATTTATCCTGTGAACGGCAGTTACCCGCGCGGTCCAAGGGCTACACATTTCCTCCGTCGTCCAAGCACGGGTCCGTCCCGCCAGGAGCGGCGGACTGCAGCGGCGGACCGGCGGGTGCCCGAGGCCACTACGATCCTTTCGGCGAGACGGTGGAGAAATGCGATCAACGTGATGAAAGTCGCGGACAGACCGATCTCGGCGATCGGTGGCGGTGGCGAGCGGGGATCGGTGACGCGGATGCTTGTGACACTCGGTTTCGGCGGTTTCGGCGGTTTCGGCGGTGTCGGCGGTGTCGGCGGTGTCGGCGGTGTCGGCGGGTAATGGACGCGTTCAACCATTCATGAGCTCGCGGAGGATCGCATCGGCGCGGCCGCCCCGGGGCGGCACGGCTCGCTCGCTCGGGCACGGCCTACAGGTCTGGGTGCGAGTGCATGAGCTGCGCCAGGCGGTGGTCGACGGCTTCAAGCAGCACGATCTGTTGACGTACTCGAGCGCGATCTCGTTTCAGATCATCACGGCGGTAGTCCCCTTTGCCATGTCCATGCTCGCGCTGGCGGGGCTCCTCCACATGAACGGCGTCTGGGTAAACCACGTCGCTCCGGAGCTCCGAACGCATGTCTCGGCCGCCGTCTTCACCGTGATCTCGAACGTCGTCATCAAGGCCCTCTCCGGCAGGCAACTGTTCTGGGCGACGCTGGGCGGCGCGCTCGCCGCGTGGCAGGTATCGGGGGCCGTGCGAGCGGTGATGGGAGCCTTCGACCGGATCTACGGGGCGGGCTCCGAGCGACCATTCCTCAGGCGTTACCTGATCTCGTTCGCGCTTTCGATCGCCACGGGAGGGTGCTTCATCCTCGCCACGGTGTGCCTGGTGCTCGCTCCGTTCTTCAGCGTGCGCCATCCAGGCGCGGCTTGGGACGTGTTCGCGTTCATCGCACGCTGGGCGCTGGCGATCGGATTTCTCTCGCTCGCGGTCGGCCTCTTGGTCCATGTCGCGCCCTCGTGCGCTCAGTCGCTGCCCTGGCTCAGCCTCGGGACGGCGATCGTGATCGTGTGGTGGGTGATCGTTACGGTCGGCTTCTACTTCTACCTGACAGGCTTGGCGTCATACGGGTCGGTGTTTGGAAGTCTCGCTTCGGTGATCGTGGCGATCGGCTATCTGTACATCTCCACGACCGCATTCCTGTTTGGAGCCCAGCTCGATGCGATCATCCGCGCCCAGGCCACCGGCGCCCTGTCCGGGGTGAAGATCGCGCCGGCGCAGGGCTCGTAGCGGTGCGTCCCGGTTGCAGGCGACGCTGAGAGGGTAGGGGGAACGAGGCTGAGGAGCTGGATGGGGCTGGGGCTAGGCGGCGTGGGGGCTACTAGGCGGCGTGGGGCTAGGTCGGCGGGGGGCTGGGGCTAGGCGGCGCGGGGGTAGATGAGTAGTTCCACGACTGATTGCCAGGTCGTGGGATTGAAGGAGACATAAGGCAGCTGGTCGAAGTCGGCGGTGCTTTCTGTCACCGCCGACTCCCGGGAGGAGCCTCGATGCTCGCCGACCTCGACCTGCTGCTGATCTACGTGTTCTGCATAGCTGACGATCTCCTGCCTGAGAAGCCGTTCAACCACCGTCGAAGTCTGACCGACGCGGAGGTTGTCACTTTGGCGGTCGCTCAGTCGATCATGGGGATCCCGAGCGACTATCGGTTTGTCAGGACGGCCATCAAGCGGCTGGGGCACCTGTTCCCGACGCTCACCCAGCGATCGTGGTTCTACAAGCGCCGCGATCAGCTCAGCGACACCATCGAAGCGCTGATCCAGACCTTCGCCAGTCAAAGCCCGGGCTGGGAGGACGACCTGCTGCTGGTCGACTCCACCCCCGTCGAGTGCGCCCGCTCGCGCGAGACCGTCAAACGCGCCGGCGCCTCCACTCTGGATGACGCGCTGGCCAACGCCGCTGACTACGGCTACTGCGCCAGCCACAGCCGCTACTTCTACGGCCTGCGGCTGCACACCCTGTGCGCCCCAGACGGCACCCCCCGAGCGATGGTGCTGACCAGCCCCAAAGACAACGAGCGCGACGTCTGCCTGCGCATGCTCGCCCGCGTCAACCAGCGCGGGCCGCTGACCGTGATCGGCGACAAGGGCTACGCCGGCCAGCAGTTCCAGGCCGACGCCGCCAGCCTCGGCGCGACGATCCTCCGGCCCCGCCGCAAAGATGAACCGGGCAAGGGCCCGCACCTCGCGCCGATCCGGCAGCGCATCGAATCGATCTACTGGACCGCCAAAGACATCCTCACCCTCGAACGCCACGGCGCCCGCACCCTGCACGGTCTCAGAGCCAGGATCGCCAGCCGCCTGCTCACCCTCGCCGCCGCGATCTCGCTCAACCACCACCTCGGCCGCCCCAGCCGCAGCCTCGTGGCATACGCCACATGAACCCGTGGAACTACTCATCTAGGCGGGCGGGGGCCTGAGGGCGGGCGGGGGCCTGGGCGGCGCCACAACTCGACACTCGCGGCTTCATCGGAGACGACTGTTGGTTCGGGGCAGACCCGCAGCGACCGTTCACGGTTTCAACCCACCGCTGTCGTAGAGGTCCGTCACGCGAAACGCGGGGGTAGCCGCCGAGACATACACAAGCGGCCCTTCGCCCGTGTTCGTGATCCCATGGCTCTCGCCGGACGGCACGAGCGCCATCTCTCCAGGCCCGAGGTCCTGCTCCTCGTGGCCGATCCGCATGCGGCCTCCTCCGCTGAGCACGACGTAGACCTGCTCGGGCGAATGCTCGTGCATTGCCTGATGCGCGCCCGCGGCGACCTGCACCCACGTGACCGTCAGTGCGCTGGCGCCGGGATCACCGGCCTGCAGCAGCACGCGGGACACGAGGCCGTTGACCTCTCGACGTGGAGCCGTCGAAATGTTGGCGGTGAGCATCGACATATGTTATACCCATGTCGTATGGCCGGAGTGCTCGATGACCTACCCCCCTCGAAGGACGAGCTGGCCTTCCACTGGAAGAGCGGGCGGCTGTGCCTGGACTTCGTGGCGACGGTCGGCGAGCGCTGGCGGCGTTCATTCGAGCGGCTGCGCACGCCGGAGGACCTCGAGGGTTGAATTGCCGCGACCGGCTGCTTCAGGACGCGGGCGCCCGTCTCGGCCACCCAGCTACAGGCGGCGCGCGAGCTGCGCGAGGCCGTCAACAGGTTGGCGCGCCCCGGACTGGCGCAGCAACGCGGCGACCGGCGCCTGGTCAACGCGTGGGCTGCCCGTCCGGCCCCGGCCCCACAGCTCACGGCTGAGAACGAGATTGCATGGTCCGCCCGGCGTCCGGCCGAGGCGATCTTCTCAGGCGTCGCCCGCGACGCCGTCGAGCTGCTCGCCGGCCCGCTCGCCGGACGCATCCGCGAGTGCGCGGCGAAGGACTGCGCGCTGCTGTTCGTAGATGCCTCTCGCCCGGGGCGCCGGCGCTGGTGCGCAACCGAGGCCTGCGGCAACCGCGAGCGGACCAAGGCCTACCGTGCTCGCCGGCTGAAGGAGCCGAGGTGAGCCGCCCGGTAAAGGAGACGAGGCGAGCTATCGCGTACTGCGGGGCGCCCAGGCGTTCTGGCGTCCCTCCAATCAGATGGGCGTCCTGAACTGCGATCTCGCCATGCAGCTCGAGGCGACGGCGCTCGGCGCTCGGCTCTGGGCACTGAAGCCGGGCGAGGCCTCGACGCGTCACCGGCACCGATCGACCACCGAGCTTTACGTCGTGCTGGAGGGCACCGGTCGCCTGCGCGTCGGCGACGAGCTCCTGACGCTCGCGCCACTGGACTCGGTGCTCGTCGAGCCGAGCACGATTCGCCAGCCCTTCAACGACACCGAAGACGATCAGCTTCTGGCTGGTCGCCGGCGCGCCGCCCGAGCCGGCCAGCACGCTCGAGATGAGCTCCGAGGAGCTGGCCTGGATCTATCCCGACGGCCCGAAGGCACTCCCCGTCGAGCTGCAGCGGAACTGAGCATGACGCTACTCACCCGCCGACCTGGCCGCGCCAGCCCTCGGCCCCGTACTTGCCTGGCCGGGTCAGCCCGCGGGCACGAGGACCAGCCGCGACCGTCAATCAGCCCGCGGCCCCGTCTGCTCAGACTCCTGGGCGTCGCCCACCGCCCAACCCAGGCGCTCGACGAGCTGGGTGGCGAAGTGGTCGCTGTCGAAGTCGGCGGCGATCACCCGCTCGCGGAGCAGCACCGCTTCCTCCCCATCCCTTCCCCGGTCAGTGCGCCGGTCAGCCGTCACGATGATCTGAGGCATGGCCTGTGTCCTTCCTTCCGATTGAATTCCGCCCAACAGTGCCAGCCTCAGCTTCAGCGCGCGTAAACATCTGGTGTATTCTGGCTCGCAATCGAGCAGACCGGACACGGGTCCGCTCCCGCAAGCGCCCCCAGTAGCCGGGCGGTACCGCCGGCGGTCTCCAGCGCGCCGGCGGTGGAACCGTCGCTCGCACCAGGGCCACCCACTCCTCGAGTGGAAGCTCGCCCGCGATCAGGCGCCCGAGCCCCGCCGTGACCGGAGCCTCCACGCCCGCGGCCACCAGCGCCCCTGCCAGCAGCGGCACGGACGCGAGCGCCTCGATCGCCTGGCCGACGCGAGCCGGGATCTCGTGCGCGGGAACGCCCTGGGCGAGCAGCTCGCCTGCCTGCCGGCTGCGACTCTGCGGCGCGAGCGCGGTCGCGACGAGGTCCCCGGTCCCGGCGAGGCCGATCATCGATTCGGGCCTGGCGCCCTGCGCCTGGGCCCAGCGCCACACCTCGGCGAAGATGTGCCCGGCGGCGGCCCCGGCGGCGTTCAGCCCTTGCGCCTCGGTCGCGCCCGACGCCAGCGCGGCCGCGTTCTTGGCCGCCCCCGCCAGCTCGACCCCGATCGGGTCACTTGACTCCTCGCACACGACGCCCGCGCGGATGAAGACGCCGGCAAGCGCGGTCGCGAGTGACTCCTCGGTCGATGCGGCGACGAGCGCCGCGCCTTCGCTCACAGTTTCACGCGCGTGCGCGGGGCCCCCGACGCAGCCGACCCGCTCGGAGCCGAAGCGACTGCGCAAGAGCGCCGTCGGAGGCCTGCCATCGGGCGGGACGAGACCCTTCGCGAGCGAGATCACGGCCGCCTTGGGCGGCATGCCGGCCGCCTCCAAGGCGGCGATTACAGCGGGAAGCTCGACCGACGGGACGCCGAGGAAGACGTAGTCCGCGCGCGCGAGGCCCGCGTCGACGTGCTCGATGCGCAGCTCCCTCGGCAGCTCGACGCCTTCCAGGTAGGTGCGATTCTCACGTTCCTCGCTCAGCCGCTGCGCCTGCTCACGCGTGCGCGTCTGAAGCGTCGTCCGCAGCCCCCCGCGGGCCAGCAGCACCGCGACAGCGGTCCCGAACGAGCCCGCGCCGATCACGATCGCCCGCTTGGTCCCGGGCGCCGGCAGGTGGATCGAGACTCGGGGGACGGGCGGCACGAGCGCCCGAGGCTACACAGGGAGGGCCGAGGCTAGGCCGCGCCGGGGGGCGTGGGACAAAGGAACCAACGTCGTGCGCCGAGGCTAGGCCGCGCCGCGGGCGCGGGAGCGAGAGCCCTCGTGTGCCGCGGACTCATCCTCACGCGCTACGGCGCCCGCGAGCGCGCGCGCAGCCTCGCCGACCTCGCCAAAGGCATCGGACACCTGGGCGGCGCTGGACCCGGTGATGGCCCGGTTGAGCGTCGCAACGGCGGCGTCAAAACGCGTCCACAGCTCCGCCGGACCGCGGCGCCCGGTGCCGGGCTGGAGCTCATAGGGCGGCTCGGCACGCTCAGCTCCCGGGACCGGACGCCACAGCAGACCTGCCGCGTTCGCGAGCTCCCACGCGACCTGCTCGCTGGTGGCCGCCTCGGCGAGCGCGCGCAGTCGCTGCGCAAAGTCCTGGTCAGGAGGCGCGAGCTTGTGCGCGCGCATCGCGTGCGCCCAGCCCGTGCCGGCCTGTCGGACCGCCCGCAGGACCCGCGCCCGCTGGCGATCGAGATCCTCGCTGAAGCTCAGCGGGTCAGCCATCGTCGTCACCCATCGCGGTCCGCCGCCGTGGACCAGCCGCCGTGGCCAGCCGCCGCGCTCTCAGCCATCGCCGTCACCCATCGCCTTCCGCGGACCAGTCGGGCTCGGCCACGCCCACGGGCTCCCCGCCCCAGAAGTCCTCAGCGCTTGGTCCGGCGTCCCGTCCTGACCCCCCGCCGTTGGTGTAGCCCTCAGCCAGCAGCCGCTCGAAGTCCGAGCGCTTGATCCGTACGCGGCGGCCGACCCGCAGCGCGCGCAGCGAGCCTTGGTCGATCCAGTTGCGGACCGTCTGCTGGTTGAGCTGAAGCTTCTGCGCCACTTCGGCGACGGTCAGGTACGACTCTTCGTTGCCATCCATCTCCACTATTTCATCTCCAATTGAGACAAACTGGAACCAATTCAGTCGCTATAGTAGCGCCTGGGTCGGACGGAAACACTCCTACCGGTAACGGAAGGTCTGCAAATCCCGTGAAAATCGAAGGCGAAGGCGAAACCGAGGGCGAGGGCACGGAACGCGGTGCAGGCATGCACCCCGACGGGTGCACCCGCGACGGCGGTCGCGAGGTAGCCAGCAACGTCGTGCACTTTCCGGGCGACTGGATCGGCCCGCGGGACGAGCTGATACCGGTCGTGTCGACCCCGCGGGCCGAAGACTTCTGGAGCGGGGACTCGGCGGCGCTCCACGGCGTGCTTCAGGGGCCCGGGGAGGACACCTACCGGCCGCAGGAGGAAGCGGTCGGGGATCCAGCGTCGGGCGTACCGGTCGGTGAGGGCACAGGTTGGCCAGATCGAAACGCCCCTGCTGCCCGGCCCGCGCGAGCGCGCGCGGGCCGTCTGGCTTTTCACGCTGCCGCGCTGCGCCTTCCCACGATCCCCTTCCCCGCGGGGCGCACCGCACCGTTGATCGGCGTTGCCTTCCTCGCGCTGATCTGCCTCACGCTGGCGATCGCGAACCTCGGCGGCAGTGGTCCGAGCCATCTGGCGCAAGCGGCGGGCCCTGGCAGACATCCCAGCGCGCCCGGCACGCTCCGGCCCCCGGGGACCTCCCAGTGGATGCACTCGACTCGCCCCGCGTCGACGCAGCGGAACGTGAGCGCGCTTCGCCGGGGTCCTTCTTCTGGCGCCGCTCCACATCGCGTTACGAAGTCCGGCGCCGCGGACGCCCGGAGCGCAGCGGCTGCCACGCGGCCAGACATGCCGGCGGTGTACCCCGCGGCGCCCCCCAGCCCGCCGTCTACGAGCTCGGGGCCCAGCACGAGCGCCGGTGGTGGCTCCCGCGGCGGCTCAGGGGCGGGGGGCGGGGGACCCGGTGGCGGCTCCGGTAACTCCGGTAGCGGCGCTGGCGGCGCTGGCTCGGAGAGCGGGGCCCCGGCCGGCGGCTCCGGTGCAAGCAGGGGGCGGTCCGCCAGCACTCCGAGCCGGGGCGGAAGTGGCGGCGCCAAACCTCCGGCCTTCGGTTCGGGCGGCAGCCTCGGCCCCGGCCATTCACCCGACAGCTGAAAGCAAGAACGAGAAAGGGATAAGACATGATCAATCGCATCCTCCAGTGCCTGCGCTCCCAGTCAATCGGGGTCCTCGCGCTCTTCATCGCCCTGGGCGGTACCTCCTATGCCGCCGTCAACCTGCCTTCGGGCGCAGTCGGGACGAGCCAGCTCAGAGACCACTCCGTGACGCCCGCCAAGCTCGACACCGCCGCGCGCCGGCGCGTCAAGCTCGGCCCCACCGCCGACGTGCGCTACTGGGCGCGGGTCAGCGCGCGCGGGAAGGTGATCGCGGGGAGCCCGGGGGCGCGGGCGCAGATGGTCGGGACTGGTCTGTACGCGATCACGTGGGCGCACCGCCCGCTGGGCACCAACTGCATGCCGTTTGCGAGCGTCGGCGGAAGCGTGTTCGGCCTGGCGGTGGTCTATCGCCAGCCCAGCAGGCCGCGCGAGATCGACGTCGAGTCGTTCGTCGGCCTTGGAGCGGGATCACCTCCCAGTACCTATACCGAGCGCGCCGCCCAGGTCTACGTGATCGTGGTCTGCCCCTCGTGAGCGCCTTGCGGCTCGCCCCGGCCCTCACCGTCCCCTGTCTGCGCCGCGCTCTTGCGCTCGCCTGCGCCTTCTGCGCCCTGTCCCTCGGCGCGCTCCTGGCCGCGGGCTCCGCGCGCGCGGGCTCCTACTGGGTCTACGCCTGCGGGCAGTACGGAAACGCCGTCTGGGGGCCGAGCGCCAACACCGGCGCCGTTCGCCCGAGCTCGCACTGTCCTGGCTCCGGGCTCCTCGTCCTCTCCACGGGCGCCAGGGTCGGCGCCGGGGCCTACGCGCGCTGGGCGGCAACGGCCCCGGGCGGGCTCGCGATCACCCAGATCAGCGTCCCCGGCTACCAGCTCGCCGTCAACGAGATCAACCAGCGGCGGTCCGGCTACGGCGGCGGCTTCTTCTGGGCCGGCGGCGGTCAGGGCGTCAACCACACCGAGACCTCCTACAGCTCGCCGCGCTTCAGCTCCCCCTACGTCGGCTTTCAGGTGATCTGCGGCGACGCCTCGTGCGCGATTGGCGACGCCAGCATCCAAGCCGGCTCGATCGGCCTCCTCGTCGGGGAGGGCAACGGTCCCTCGGTCACCGCCGATGGCTCTGACAACCTCTGGTATCGGCAGGGCTGGGCGCGCGGTAGCTGGCCGATCTCCTTCTCGGCCAGCGACCCCTCGGGCATCTGCGGCACGCAGGCGGTCATCGACGGCCAGGGCCTGCCGGGGCCAGCAGCGTCGCCGAACCCCACCGTCTGGCAGCAGTGCCCGCAGCTCACCGACACCCAGGCGATCAACACCGGGCTCTATCCCGACGGGGCGATGACGCTGCTCTACTCCGCGCGCAACGCCGCGGGCAACGTCAGCTCGCCGGCCAAGACCGCCTACGTGGATAACGCAACGCCCACGGTTGCCCTCTCGCCCACCAGAGACGTTGCATCGAGCACCGGCGCCACCCAATATGTCGCCGCCAACGCGAGCGCCGGGCCATCCGGTGTCGCGGGCATGGCGTGCTCGGTGGACGGCGTCGGCCAGTTCTATCCCGGCGCCAGCGCACAGATCCCGGTCGCGGGCCTCGGCCAGCACGCGATCACCTGCGTCGCCG
>JAABUZ0100002448.1_pt1 | contig 30747 bp, 29 predicted proteins | sample 5562091 | NCBI WGS metagenome assembly JAABUZ01 (sample SAMN12813069, study PRJNA571459) | rock metagenome | isolation source: Antarctica rocks | place: Antarctica: Victoria Land, Linnaeus Terrace sud | collected 2015-12-21
GAGCTCGTCCGCAACCGCGGACCCTGGAAGAACATCGACGACCTGGAGATCGCAGTCGCCGAGTACATCGACTGGTTCAACTTCCGCCGCCTGCACGGCGAGATCGGCCTCGTGCCCCCGGTCGAGTTCGAGACGCAGCACCGAACCAACAACCTCCCCGAGCAGCCTGCTCAGCGGGAGTTGGAAGCCTCCATCAAACCCGGTACTTGACACACCGCGGTGGAGGCATCCGCCGGCCCGTCGACGCCGCTCCGGCAGAGGCCCCTGCGCGGCAAGGCCGGACTGGCCGTGGCCTACTGGCTGTGCGCGCACCCGGACGAGGTGCTCTCACCGACTGGGCACAGCGCCGACCTGGGCTTCGCGCCGTCCACGATCAGCACCGCCGTCGCGGCCCTGGCCGACAGCGGGCTCGCCGACGAGGATCGCCGTGCCGTCCTGCCCGAGCTGTTCTGGGAGCTGGCGGGGGCCTGGCGCCCGCAGTGGACCTGGCTGGCCAGCAGACCCAACCCTGAAGACGTGCCCGATGCCGAGCACGGCACGGCTTGGGCTCTCACCGGCGACCGTGTGGCCGCTGAGAGCGGGGCCCCACTGGGCAGTGCCGGCCTCGGACCGCTTGAACTATTCGTGCCCGGCCCGGTCAGCATCACTGTGGCGGCCCGACGGTACGGCGTCGCCCCCCTCGGCGCCGGGCCAGCGGCGGTTGCGGTCGCGCCCGTCCGACAGGTATTCAGTGGCCTGCACGAAGTGCGACTGGACGGCTGGCGCGCCGCCCCGGACCTCGCCGTCGCCCTCGGCCTCGCCGGCGACCCCGCACGTGGCCGCGAGATCCTGCAGGACTGGCAGGGGCAGGGCCATGTCTGGCTCTGAGCGCGGTGCGCTGCCGGTCCAGCTGCCCGGCCCGGCGATGCGTGCCCTCGTCCGGGCCGTGGCGCAGATGAGCGAGGCCGACCTCGGCCGGCGGGCCGTCATCGGAGGCGTTGCGGTCGCCGCGAGACTCGGCCAGACCACCGGGTCACGGCCGACGTCGACACCGTCGTCGACCAGGACCGGCTCCCCGCGGCCATCGCCGTCCTCAGGGCCCTGCCCAGCGCGAAGGCCGACCCGGCAGGCGGCCAGCACCGCCTGCTGCTCGAGGGCACCAAGGTCGAGGTGATCGAGGTGGGGCGGATGCCACCGGGCGAGGACCTCGACGAGCTGACTGACCGGCAGCGGCTGTTCATTGCCGCGCACAGCTGGGCACTGGACACGGCGTCCCCGGTGACTGTCGCCAGCACGGGTCCCGATGCCGGAACGGCCGTAGCGCCGTTCGCGACCGTTGCGGCGCTGGTCGCGATGAAGCTGCACGCGATCCAGGACCGCTCCGGTGACAGCAAGGCCAAGCGGGCCGGCGACGCGTGGGACCTGCACCAGCGCCTGACGCTGCACAACCGGTCAAGCGCGGTCGCCGCCGCGCTGCGCGAGGCGCCTGACGCCCTGTCGGCGGCGGTGCTGCTCGCGACGCATGGGTGCTCGTAGCCGGCGCCACGCGTACGCGGTCGTGGTTGCGGACGAGCGGCGGCGTGCAGGCGACGGTCGGCGCGGAGGAGATCCGGGCGCTCGGTCAGCAGCTGCTCGACGGCCTCAGCTGACGTCCCAGGGGGCCGCTTGCGGACGCCTCTGGACGGGCGAGGAGCGGCCTCAAAGCCGGTCACTCTGCGACGTCTGTGGCTACCACTCTGGCTACCAATAGTAATTTCGTGATCTTGACGGGGGGGGGGCTGCACCCCGTCTGACCTGCGGTTTGTGTGGGCGATACAGGACTTGAACCTGTGACCTCTTCCGTGTCAGGGAACAAGGACGCTCGCGTCACCTTCGGCTGATGTCGTGCGGTTTCAAGCGTACAGCAGGGAATCGTTGCAGGTCGCGGGCCTCTTTCGGGCTCATCGGTCTGGCCCCTTGAGTGCAGTCGGGAACAGCCGATTGGGAGTTGGTCTGCCATCATTTTGCCATCAAAACGATCTTGGTCCCCGAGTAGCTTCCTTGATCGAGGGAAGGGCCCGATCCGCATTCCGGCAGCAGCGGGGTGGCAAGGGCCCCGGCCGAGGGGTCACGGTGTGCTCTGGAGTCCTCGTTGGTTGAGGTGGCGGCGACGCTGAGGCTTTCGTCCCGATGGCGGACGGATGCTGGCTTACCGTCCTGGTCGAGATGGCCGCGTTTGTGTAGCGCGTGGCGTCCATGCCCAGGAGGGCTGCGGCTTCGGGTGCGGCTCGGTGCGCTACGGCCCAGACACCTAGGTGGTTTCAGGGTGTTCCCGGTGACGCTCCCATTTCCCTCGGCCTGGGACGGGGATTCCTGCCTCAGTCAGCCATCGGCGGGCACTCGTGGTGGAGCAGTCGTAGGTCGAGGCGATGGTCTGGGTTGAGCCGCTTTGCCGATACACGGCAACGACGCTGCCCAGGAATCGAGCTCGGGCGGTTGCCCGTAAGCGATATAGCGCGGGCGATTGCTGGTGATCGTGCAGCGGGATGTCCCACTGATGGAGCCGCTGGCGGATCACGCCCTGCGACTGGCCGGTCAACAGTTCGATCTGTGGGCTGGAGCAGCCGGCCTGTGCGTACAACTCGGTGAGCAGTACGCGGCTTAATGGGACGGGGTCGGGGAATCGTTCTGCGATGTGGCCGGTGGCGCGGCGTCGCGGGATGTGGTGTCGGTCCAGCACCTGGCTGATCTCGGGGTCGTCGTAGAGGGCGTCGAGCAGGCACAGCCCGATCGGCACCCGCGGGGTGCCGCCCTGACGGATCGGTAGCCCGTGGGCATGTCCAGTCCGCAGCACCACGCCGGCGGGCACGCCAAGGACCTGCCCGACTTGCTGGGCGCTCATCCCCTCCTCGACATACAGCTCGTCGACAGCGTCGGCCGGGGCCTGGACACGGCTACCGCGCCCAGGCAGCAGGGGCAGTGCCGTCGCGTGCCCGCGGTCGTGCAGTTCTCGGCGTACCGCGCAGCGCGGCCGACCGATCGCCCCCGCGATCAGGCTGTAGGCCCAGCCCTGCCGGTATTGCTGTTCCACCCAGTCCCCCTCCACGACGGGGAGCGCCGGCGCCTTCGGGCGCATGGCTGCAGCCGCCCGGACCGCCGCCCGTTGCCGGGCTGGGTCGATCTGGACACCGGCATCGTGCAAGATCTTCAGTACCCGGGCCACCGGTACACCGACGCGGCGAGCGATCTCGGCCGCCGTCACCTCCTGCTGCTCATACATCCGGACGAGGTCGGGCACCGGCACCGGCAGCGGACGTGGTCCCGCGAGGCCAATATCGGCCAGCCAGCGCGACGCCGTCTGAGGATGCACGCCGAACCGGGCCGCGAGCTGCTTGTGCGTGAGCCGTTCGGTCAGCCTCAGCCGGCACAGCTCGTCGGCGGGCGGCGGCGGCTTGCGGGGCGGGAGAACGTGCGGCACCCCCGGCCCGCCGCCGGGCGGGCGCAGGACCACCCCGGCTTCAAGGAGCCACTTGCGGACCAGATGCCTGGTCAGCTGCAATCGCTCGGCGACTGTGGCCACCGAGAGCCCCTCGGTCACATACAGCTGCAGTAGCTCCACGGTCGGGGGCGTCACCGGCCGGTTCTGCCCCCGCGGCCGATTATTGCTGCTGGCGCGGGGGAGCGCGATGTGAGCCTCGGTGAGCCAGCGCGTAGCGGTGCCGTAGCTGACACCCAGGACGCGCGCGACCGCGGCCACGTTCATCTCGCGCTCGGCGAGCTCCCGCAATTCCACAGGCAGGGGAGGACGAAGCTGCCGCCGTCGACCCCCCTGAGCTTTGGTGCGGATCGGGATGCCGGCCTCCAGCAGCCATCCACGTGTCGTCTTGGCGCCGACCCGGTAGCGGGCGGTCAGATCAGCCATGGGCCGGTCTTCCTCCACGTACAGCCGGCGCAGCGTCCCCGCATCAGGCCGTCCCTCAGCCGGGGTGCGCCTTCGCTGCCCAGCCGACATCGATGGGCTCACAGCGAGCAGCGTGCCGGGCATCGTGGTCGCATCCCGGTTGGGCTTCATGGTGGCCAGCATGCTGGCACCCACGGCGTTCATCGATCAACCGGCGGAGTCGTGCCGCGACCTCCAGGGCTGACCTCCAGGTCGGCATGACGGTCACCCCTGCGCCTTCCAGCACCCCCAAGCGCCTGCCATCACCTTGCCGTCGCCGAACAGGCGAGCCACGCATCTGTAGACGTCGGTCGCAGCCCGGTCTGGGCCGGTGGGTTTGGCTGCGACGGCCAGCTGCTCCTGCCCGGGGGGATACTCGTCCCGCGGGGACCAGGTGAGGTTCGACGTTCCTGGAACATCCGGTCCCGCAGACGGCGGACGTCGACCCCGGCCGCGAGCCATTTCCTGACCGTCGGTCACAGCCGCGCCGCGGGCGCACCTACCAGAGGTGAGGGGCCGGGGTTGTCCACAGTTTCACGCCCGGCCGTCGCAGGCCGGGTCGGGCTGTCCATGGTGGAGACCGCAGCCGCAGGTCAGGGCCGCACCATCGTTCTGGAGGTTTCCTTGTCCGAGCACCCGACCGCCGACACTGACCGATCCGTGCCAGCAGCCGGCTCCGGTCGCTTTCGCGATCAGGCTGACGATCCAACTGCGCCGCCGGGTGGGATGCCGTCGCTGGCGCAGGACCGGTCGGTGCTGGCCTGGCTGCACCAGTCCCCGCAACTGTCGCAAACCACCACCGGGTACCTGTGTGACGCGCTTGTGGAGTGGGCCCTGCTCGGGCTGCCTTGGCCGGACGAGGCCGAACCGGCCGCCGGGGCCGCGGGTGAGCACCTGATCATCCTGCGGGACATCATCGAGCGGCTGCTGATGCGGATCGACGTGGCAGCGCCGTTGTCGGCCACCCTTGACCTGGGCCGGATCGGGGGGCTGCTGCAGCAGGCGCTTTGGTGCGAGCTCGACCCGGAGGGTTTGCGGCAGTCCCAAAGTCGCGAGCTGCTGCATCGGATGCCGCAGCTCGCTGATCCGCCGGCCCGGGTGGTGTTGGCCGACGGGCGGGTGTTGTGACCGGCTGGGGGCAGCATCTGGACTACCTGGCAGCGGCCAGCGCGGCCTTGCTGAGCGCGGACCGGTTGCGCACCCGACCGATGCAGGACATCCAGACCGCGCTGGGCTGCCGGGACGCTGTCGTGAGTTCGCTGCGGGACCTGGTGGGCGCCGTCAGCCACGCCCCACCGATTGCGGTGGGCACCGAGCTCACGCTGGCCGAGGTGACCCAGCAGCCGGGTCCAGGGCTGCACCACGCGCTGTCGGCGCTGCCCAGGGCGGTCCCGTTCGGCACCGACCTGCGGCTCGCGACCCTGGACCCGGCTCTTCCCGTCGACGAGCGGCACTGGCGTGCGGCTGCCCGCGCCACGATCAGCCTGGAGCGTTACGTCGACGCGCTCGGGCGACTGCCCGACGCTCACGCTTGGGCGGCGCTGCGGGACCTGGCCGACCTCGCCGCGGCTCTGCCCGCCCTGGACCACGGGCTGTCCGAGGCGATCCGGCCGTGGCTGTCCACCGGTGCGGACCTCACGCCCGCGTACGCGATGCTCACCCACCCCGCTCACGACCTGGTCCGGCTCGCTGCCGGGGAGATCCGTGCCCGCGTCCCCGCCGCCGAGCACAGCCCCCGCCGCGGCCCGACCGCCCCCACCGCCGCCGTAGCCGGCGCTCGCGGCAGCGGCTCGGCCGGCACTGCCGACCTGGCCCGGGCCACCGCCGCGTTCTCCGATGCCGTCAGAGCCCGCGGCGGACAGCTGTCCGTCGGTGACCTGCGGGCCGTCACCCGAGTGCTCGAAGTCGGCGGCCACACAGCGGCGCAGGTGCTACACCGCGCGGCGCCGGTCGTGGCGGGCGCCGCCGACGCCGCCCTGGCGCTGCAGGAGATCAGCCCGTTGGCCGCCCGGCTGCGAACGGCGCCGGCCCGGAGCATGACCAGCGAACACCTCGGGCTGCTCCGCGACAGCCGTGACCTGCAAACCCAGCTACAGACCCTTGCCGAACAGGGACAGCAGCTGCCCGGCGGCGCCACCACGCTCGACCTGCGTCGCCTGGCCGCCCCAGCCCTCGGATTCGCCCAGCACCTCCCGATGCTCACCCAGGCGCTGGAGGCCTCGATCGGCGAAGCCCTCACCCACGGGTTGATGCTGGTGCCCAGCGCGGCCGACCGCACCAACCCGACCCGGCTGGCCTGGGTCACCGTCACGATGAATCCAGCGGGGAACGATCCGCCCGCGGTACACGACCTCGCCAAACGGTTGGCGCGGGCCGGCCAGGACCTTCGCCCCGCCCTGCAATCCGCGCACGGGGACATCCACAGGCACGCCGCCGCCCCGAACGCGACCGGGCAGGCCGCCACCGCGGCACGCCGGCACGCCGGCGCCGCCCGCGCCGAACTCCGGGTGGCCCTCGGGCAGTTGAGCGACCAACCGGCGGTAGGTTCCGCGCCACTGCCCTCGCACCCTCGGCTGCCCACCGCCACCAGCACCGGGGTCCGGCGATAACGCAGCGCACACGCCCTGACACCAGGTGCAACACGATGCACTCTGGCACTCTCGTTGCCCGGCCAAGGACGATGGCGACGCGAATGTAGAAGGCTGCGGCGACGTCCTCCCACAGACGCGTGGAGCTCACCTGCATCGGGCTACCATCGGGCGGCACTATCGAAGGCATGAGCAGCTGGAGCGTCCGTCAGCTCAGCATCACAGCCGCCAGTGTTCAACCGCCCGTACTGGGCGCCATCCCAGTCACCGATCCGGCTCCGGGACGGTTCGGGTCGGCGCAGTCGAGACAGTTTCGGTTTTGACCACCATGCTGGAGCCGTGGCGAAGCGGCAGAGGATTTCCCCGGGAGCGCGCTGGGAGTCGCTGGTCGGCTACTCACGGGCGGTGCGCGTCGGCCAGTGGGTGGCGGTCGCCGGCACGACAGCAGCAGCGGAGGGCGGCGGCGCGGTCGGGGGCGACGACATCGGGGAGCAGGCGCGCGAGGCGTTGCGTCGCATCCAGCTCGCGCTTGAGCAGGTGGGCGCACGGCTGGAGGACGTCGTGCGGACCCGCATGTTCGTGACCGACCTCGGCCGGTGGCAGGAGGTCGGGCGCGCGCACGGCGAGGTCTTCGCGGACATCCGTCCGGCAACCTCCATGGTCGAGGTCAGCAAGCTGATCGACCCTGCGCTGCTCGTGGAGATCGAAGCCGACGCCGTGGTCCTGTAGACGATCGTCAGCGAGCCACCCGTTGACGAGTTCCCGTGACCGGGTGGGATGCCGAAGGTGCCGTGTGTGCCGGACGGTTCAGCTGGTGACGTTGGGGGCGGGTCGGGTCACTTCGGCGAGGTGGACCAGGGCGCGGACGGTGGCGTCGGCGTCGACGGGGTCGAGGGCCGCGAGCAGGTCGGCCTCCATCCGGCGGACATCCCGCCGGCACCGGGCGAGCAGGTCACGGCCGGTGTCGGTGAGGTTGACGACGCGGTTGCGGCGGTCGATTGGGTCCGGCCGGCGGTCAAGGAGCCCCTGGGCCTGTAGCCGGTCCAGGATCGGAATGAGGCGGGTCTTGTCACGGCCGACGGCGCCCGCCAGCTGGTTCTGGGTCTGCGCCGGGCCGCGCTCGAGGCCACCCAGCACGACGTACTCCCACATGTCGACGCCGTGAGCCCCCAGCAGCGCGGTCTCTCGTTCGACCAGGACCGACCGGAGCTGGTGGAGCAGGGCGGCAAGGTCTCTGCGCCCCGGTGGGTCGTCGTCGCAGGCCGCGTGCACGCCATGACGCTAACCATTGACTGACCATCTACTTAGGTAGATCATCTACTGATGGTGATGGCTCCCGACCTAGCCGAGCGCCACGACGACGCCCGGACCGCCGCCCGAGCAGTCCTGCACCCAGTGGGCACGCCCGACCTGCCCCGCCCCACACCATGCCGCGGCTGGAACCTGCGGACGCTGACCGAGCACATGATCGGGCAGAACGAGGGCGTCGCGACAGCGATCGCCGGCGGGGACGCCGACGTCACCGCCTACACCCCACGCCCAGTCGCCGACCCGGCCGGGCTGATGCAAGCCTGGGACGAGTCCGTCGGGCACCTGCGGGCGGCCGTCGACGCCGCCGACCCCCATCAGCCCGTCCGACTCGTCGAGATCGCCCGCGTCGCCACCGTTCCCGCCGCAGCCGCCGTCGGCATGCACCTGCTCGACGCCGTTGTCCACACCTGGGACGTCGCCACCGCTCTGGGCGAGCGCTACCGGCCCGAACAGGCTCTGCTCGACCTCGTCGTCGATGGCTCCCTGCAGGTACCCGCCGGTGATGCCCGAACCCGCCCCGCCGCGGCCTTCGCGCCCTCCATCGAGGCGACCAACACCGACCCCTGGACCGTCTCCCTCGCACGACTCGGACGCAGTTGGACTGCCTGACCGCTGTCCTCACTACCTCCGCTGTTCCCGACAACGATCGTCAATCGGCCCGTGCCTCGGCGACCTCAGAGCCCGCCGGATGCGTAGATGATCTGGCCGGTAAGCCAGCGGCCCTCCGGGCTCGCGAGTAGGGAGACGGCGGCGGCGATGTCATCGGGTCGTCCGAGTCGCCCGAGCGGGGTCAGCGTGGCGATCTGGGCGAGTGCAGCCTCGGGGTTGGCGTGCCCGGAGCAGATCGGTGTCGGTCGCGCCCGGGCAGACCGCGTTGACCGTGATACCTCGGGCGCCGAGCTCGATCGCGGCAACCGTGGTGAGTTGCTCGATCGCGCCTTTGCTGGCGGCGGAGGCGGCAATGCCAGCAGCGGGCAGCCGGGTGTTCACGGCCGAGATGTTGATGATCCGGCCGTCGTCGTTCATCGTCCGGGCGGCATGGCGGGTGGGGAGGAACGCCGACTTGGCGTTGACGGTCATCGTGAGATCCCAGAGATTGCGTGCAGCGTGCGTGGCTGGGCGCCGCCTTGAGGAGCGCACCCCTCCTGACCTGGCCTTTTGCCCCTAGACCTTCCTCGGCCTTGCTACACCTCAGGAACGTCGGACGGCCCACAGACGGCCCAGCACCTGCCCTTGGGCATTGATGACGTTGCGCGGAGTGAGCGCGAGTTCGCACTCGACGGCTGGGAGCCGGATCGCGGTCCTACACCCGCCGGGTGTCGTCCCCGGAACTGTCGTAGGGGCGAGGCACCATCGGACTCATGAGCGGTGAAGACGTTGAGCGGGAAGTGGCGCGGCGGGTGGCGTCGTACCAGTCAGCGCTCACGAAGGCGCGCGCCGAGGTCGAGCGCGAGCGGGAGCGGGCTAACGGGCTAGAGGGAACTCGCACAGGCCGGCCGTGGTGGCGGCGACGGCGCACACCACTGCCCTGATCAGGAGCAGGTTCAGGCTGCGATGCGGTCGCGTGACGACGCGTTCCGCGCGCTGGTCGAGGTGGAGGAGCGGCACACCGCCCGTGATGACAAGTACTGCCGCTGCGGTCAGCCGTTCGCCGACTGCGGCGACCATCAGCTGGTCGCCCACTACCCGGCCTACACGAAGTGGAAGGAAGACAAGCATGTCGCTTTCGCGTGACCCCAGGCATCAGGCGTCGGCGAATACCGACGCGGCGACCTGGCGGGCTGCGTCGGCCTGCATCCCGGGGACGCTGTGCGTGTAGGTGTTGAGCGTGACCCCCGCCGTCCCGGCCGCCACCCGGCCCGCTGCCTGCCGCCCGCGATGCTACGGAGGTGCTGGACGCGCTGGCCGCCCAAGTCGAGGCGGTGCCCGCGTGATCTACCAGCGGTCGCTCGCCGAGTTCCGGTTGTGCCGGGACGCCCGCCGGGCCGCGAGGCGTCGGGTGGCGCAGCGCGGCGTAGCCGCTGGCGCCACTTCCACCCTGTCTTCCACCGTACGACGACGGAACGTCCCCGACGGACCCGGACGGAGGAGCGGCAAACGGACTGGTCACACGAACCGGGCCGGACGGCACCGGACGCACCCTGAGCTCCCCCACGCGGCTCATACCCAGAGGTCGCCGGTTCAAATCCTGCCCCCGCTACAGAGGAAGTGCAGGTCAGGGGCGGTTTTCCGGAAGACCGGGAAGCCGCCCTTGATCATTTGACCGTCATTTGACCGTGGCCGGGGCCGTCCAGCCTGGCACAGTGGAGCTCTGGATGCGGTGAACGGGGACGTGGGAGCTTGGCGATCAAACGCGCTGGCAAGCTAAGGGGGCGAACGCTGCCTCAGGGACTGGACCGTCGGCTAGCGAACTATTCGCTTCCGAGCTTGCTAACGCTGGCCACAACTGCCGGCGCCTCGCTGCCGACACTACTCGGGCAGCTCGCCGAAGCCGGGTAGCAGGTCACCTCACACCGAGCAGCACGAGCAGTGAAGCAGTCGGAACCCGAATCTTGCGGCCGACGTGGATGACGGGCGTCGGCCACGCACCCTCGCGGACGAGCTCGTAGGCGACCGTCCGCCCCACGCCGAGGATGCGTGCGGCGGTGACGATGTCCACCGTCGGCGGCAGCTTGGTCAGGTCGATGGCGTTCGCGGCCGGGGGTTCCTGGTCGGCGACGAGGGCGAGTTGTGCCTTCATGTTGGCTTCCTTCATCTGATCGGTTCGTGGTCGAGGGCGAGGTGCTGCTGATGGCTGCGTTCGAGGACGGACGCGAGGCGGAGCTCCCGCGTACCCGACGGGTCGGTGCGGTTCGGCGCTCCGCAGTCGAGGTCGTCGGCTGGCTCGAAAGTCGGCGCGACGTACACGTGCGTGGCCTCCCGTGCGCGGGACAGGCCGACGTACCCGGCCTCGCGGTAGAGCCCTGGGTCCGCCCAGAGCAGAGCCCGGTCGACGGTGAGGCCCTGCGCCTTGTGAATCGTGAGGGCGTAGCCGTGGTCGAGTACGTCATGCCCGAGTAGGGAGCGAGGCAGCTCGAGGCGCCGGCCCTCGCCCGTCGTGATCATGACCGCGTCGAGCCCGACGCCCGTCACGGTCGCCTGCGTGCCGTTGAAGACGGACTGGCTGTGGAGGTTGCGCGTCACGATGACCTCGTCGCCAACTCGGCCGTCGATCGCACCGCGGTCTGTCTGCACGCGCATCGAGGTCGACGACAGGCGTTCCTCCGCGAGGAGTCGAGAACGCACGACGTGGTTGAGCCGGTCGGCCTGCGCGCGGGTACGAGCCAGGATGAGTACCTGACGCGGGTTGTCGACCTCTGCCCGGTGCAGGAGGTAGTCGGCGACCAGCTGGTCCCGCAACGATTCGGAAGACTCGTCGGTGTGCAGCCGACCATGCTCGGCGTATGCGTCGAACGCCGCCGACGTCTGGCCTGCACGGACCGCTTCGAGTGCGTCGGCCTCCCAGGGTTCGACCTGGCGGTGGTGGCCCTCGAGATGGACCGCCGCATCGCGGCGGCTGAGGGCTGCGAACAGACCGCCGGCCTCCATCGCCGGCAGCTGAGCAGGATCACCGACGAGCACGAGCTTGCAGCGCATTCGGCGGGTGAGCTCGATGACACCGGCGAGCTGCCGAGGGCCGACCAAGCCAGCTTCGTCGAGGAGCAGAACCCCGTCGGTGGGTACGTGCCGTTCGGGATGGGAGAGGAGTCGTGCCAGCGACGTCGCCGATGCCCCAGTGGCACCCGCAGCCCGTCGGCCGTGATGGCCGCCACCGCGACGCCGCAGACGTCGACCCCCGTGCTCGTCCAGGAAGCGACCGCCGTGGCGAGCGCGCGGGTCTTGCCGGATCCGGCCGGACCGCTGATGATCTCGACCCCCCCGTCCCGACAAGGTGATGTCCCGCACCAGGGCGACCTGATCGGGCCGTAACTGCGTCGACGCGAGTGCCGTGTCGACGACGAGCCCCTCGACCACAGCCAGGTGCTCGGCCGCGCGGGCAGTGACTGCATCGAGGGTCGCCTGCTCGACGGCCAGCATGTCGACCGTCGTGTACGCGACACCGTCGTTCGATAGGACCGGGACGACGTCGTCCTCGCGCAGCAGCTCCCCGGCCAAGGCCAGAACCTGGCGGCCAGTGACATCCGCGCCCGGTGGCAGGTGTTGGCAGACCTCTCGCACGAGCTCGCCCCGGTCGAAGGTAGACGTCTCACGGGTGACGCCTTCCGGGCCGAGGACCCGCGCGGCCAAGGCCTCTCGTACGACGGCTCCAGGCCGACGTTCGCGGCGCAGCAGCTGGCTGACATCGCGGGCGTCGAACCCAAGGCGGGTGGCCTCGGCCAGCCAACGGTCGCGTGGGGTGCCAGCGTTCTCATTCTGCTTCGCCGGCCGCGTTGCCAGGCACGCAGCCTGGGCTGCCGCCGTACCAGAGAGGCCTCGATCCTCCAGCGCCCGCTCGATCTGGTCGCGACGCTTCGAGAACGCCCGCAGCACCTCCCGCGGGATCCCGTCGATCTCAGCGATGCCCTTCTCGATGCCGGTCCAGGCGACGCCGAGTCGGCGAGTCAGCTCCGCCCGCAGGACCGCTTGGTAGAGGTACGACACCGTCGTCGCTTGGCGGACCATCGTCTGGGAGTCAACAGCCGACCAACGCCCGTCAACGCCGCAGACAACGTTCGCGATGACGACGTGCGTGTGCAGCTGAGGATCCAGCAGCCGCGACGGGTCGTGGTCGAACGCGGCGCCGATGAGCCCGCTCGTGGGTATCCGCCGAGCACGATGGCCGTCGCCTTGGTGGCCGCGGGCGGCGCGGGCCGAGAGCCGCTCCAGCACCTCGAGCGCCTCCCAGACGGCCGTACGGTGCGCGGCTGCGACCTGGCCCGCGACGTCGGCGTCGCCCAGGGCGTAGAGCACGGAGACCGACTTCGGAGCGGAGCAGGTGACGGCGAAGCCGACGCGGCGGGCGTCGTACGGCTGGCCCTTGTCATCACGCCGCATCACCGACGGGACCAGCGCCGAACCGTCGAGGCCCCGACCTGACAGAAACCCACGCAGCAGCTCGCCGTCGCCGGGACCGAAGTCGTGACGTAGGCCGAGCGCGGCGGCGCCGCTCCAGACCCACCGACCCGGGAGCTGATCGTGCCCGACGTAGTAGCCGAGGTCGTCGCACTCGCGCCGCGTCAGGTAGTAGTCGGCGACCGCCGGACCGCGTCCGAGCGGGTGGATGGATATCACGAGGTCATCTCGTGGCTGCAGCTGGTGGTCATGCCGGCGATCGTGGAGCGGGTACGTCCCGGATTACGTCCCGGACGCTTCAGAAGGCGCGGGACGTTCGCCCAGCCCGCGGATCCGGGACGTCCCGGATTGCGTCCCGGACCTTTCAGAACACCCGGGACGTCCACACCTTTGGCGGTCTCCATGGTCACCAGGGGTGCCCTCGGATCACCCTGGGTGCCATGGATGGGGAAGGGGGGCGTTGACAAATGGACCGCGAGCCGTTCGAGCCGTACGACCGATGGCTGGATGCGTCAGAGGAGCGCTTCACGATGGCGCTCGTCGCCGACGTCGCCGAGGTCCTCGTGCGGCACGGCTACCCGCCGCCGGTCGGGGTGACGCTCGTCGACCTGACTGTGGGCCTGTACCGGGCGGTGCACCACACCCGTGCAGCTGAGCCCGGCCTGTCAGGGCTTCCCTTCCTTGCCCCGGCCTTTCCCCTCTCTGCCTTCCCTTCCCTCCGGCCCTCCCTGCCCCTCCATCCCGCCTTTCCCTGCCTTGCCTCTGCCCCCCTCCAATCCATCCGCACACCGCTGTATCGGTGATACGAGCGCCCCGCCGCCCTCCCTTGGACCTCCCGCGCGGGGGCAGCAGCGCCCGATAGGTTCAGGTCTGTGGATGAGGTGCAGCTGGCGGCGGAGCAGCGCGCCCGCGTACTCATCGACCGGCAGCTCGCCGAAGCAGGCTGGTACGTCCAGCACAAGAAGGACCTCAACCTCTTCGCCGGGCAGGGCGTCGCCGTCCGCGAGGTCATCATGGCCGCCGGTCATGGCCGCGCCGACTACCTGCTGTACATCGACCAGCGCGCCGTTGGGGTCATCGAAGCCAAGCCCGAGGGCATGCCGCTGTCGGGGGTGGAGTGGCAGTCCGCGATGTACGCCGAGGGATTGCCGCCCGAGGTCCGGCTCAAGGCTCTGACCCACGACGGCCGGCTGCCGTTCGTGTTCGAGGCGTCCGGGTCGGAGACCCACTTCACCAACGGCTTCGATCCCAGCCCGCGGGTCCGGCGGGTCTTCGCCGTTCCCCGGCCGGAGACCTTCGCTCGGGCCCTGCGCGATGCCGAAGCGGACGCAGCTGCGCAGACCTGGCGTGCCAGGGTCAGGCAGATGCCCGCGCTGCAAACCGAGGGTCTGCGTCCGGCGCAGGTCGAGGCCGTGACCGGCATCGAACGCAGTCTGGCCGAGCAGCGTTTCGACCGGTCGCTGGTGCAGATGGCCACCGGCGCTGGGAAGACGTTCACCGCCGTGACGTCGTCGTACCGGCTCCTCAAGCATGGCGGATTCCGGCGGGTGCTGTTCCTCGTTGACCGCAACAACCTCGGTGACCAGACGCTGCGCGAGTTCCAGAACTACGCTACCCCCGACGACGGCCGCCGGTTCACCGAGCTTTACAACGTGGACAAGCTCACCGGCGCCGGCATGGTCGGCTCTTCACATGTGGTGATCTCGACGATCCAGCGGGTGTACGCCGCGCTGCGCGGCCAGCAGGTCGCCGACGTCGACGACCCGGGCATCGACGACTACACCCCCGACGCCCCGGTCGAGGTTGTCTACAACGCGCAGATGCCGCCGGAGGCGTTCGACCTCGTGATCGTCGACGAGGCACACCGCTCTATCTACGGGGTGTGGCGTGGGGTGCTGGAGTACTTCGATGCGCACGTCGTCGGGCTGACCGCGACGCCGGTGAAGCAGACGTTCGGCTTCTTCCAGCAGAACCTCGTCTCGGAGTACACCTACGCGCAGTCCGTTGCGGACAACGTCAACGTCGACTTCGACGTCTACCGCATCTCCACCCAGATCACCGACCAGGGCTCCACGGTCGAGGCAGGAACCATTGTCCCGGTTCGCGACCGGCGTACCCGACGCGAGCGCTACGAAGCTCTCGACGATGACCTGAACTACACCGCGACCCAGCTCGACCGGGCAGTCACGTCGCGCTCGCAGATCCGCCTGGTGCTGGAGACCTTTCGCGACCGGTTGTTTACCGAGATCTTCCCCGGCCGAACGACAGTGCCCAAGACGCTGATCTTCGCCAAGGACGACAACCACGCCGAAGAGGTCCTCACCACCGTCCGTGAGGTCTTCGGCAAGGGCAACGACTTCGCCGCCAAAATCACCTACAGCGCCCGCGACCCCAAGGGACTGCTACAGGCGTTCCGCACCTCGGCGACGCTGCGCATCGCGGTGACGGTGGACATGATCGCAACCGGCACCGACGTCAAGCCGCTGGAGTGCGTCTTCTTCCTACGAGACGTGCGCTCGGCGTCGTACTTCGAGCAGATGAAGGGCCGCGGCGCCCGCACCATCAGCAACGCCGACTTCCAGTCCGTCACCCCCGACGCCGAAGCGAAGACCCGGTTCGTGCTCATCGACGCGATCGGCGTGACCGAGCACGACTACGTCGACGCCTGCCCGCTCGAGCGGGCCAAGTCGGTCTCGCTGAAGAAGCTGCTCGACAAGGCCGCATCTCTCACCCTTACGGAGGATCAGACAGCGACCCTTGCCTCCCGGCTGGCCAAACTCGAACTGCAGCTCACGCCGGCTGAACGTGTGGAGCTCGACGAGGTCGCCGGTGGTTCGCTCAAGGACCTCGTGCGAGGTCTCGTGTCCGCGGTCGACTCCGACGTGCAGGCCGTCGCCATCGACGCCGCTCCCATGCTCGACGGGGTGCTCGACGCGAAGGCCGCCGTGCAGGCGCTGCTCGATGACGCGGTACGACCACTGGCGGCGAACCCTTCTCTGCGCCAGCGGATCCTGGAGCTGCGCGCCAGCCACGACCAGGTCATCGACGAGGTCAGTGTCGATGTCCTGCTCGATGCTCGCGGTGTCGTCGACGTCGAGCGAGCGCGATCAGTCATCACGTCGTGGCGCGCCTACCTCGAAGAGCACCGCGATGAGATCACAGCCCTGCAAGTCGTCTACTCCGAACCGCGGTCACGCAGCCTCACGTTCGCGGATCTGCGCGAGCTCGCCGAGCGGATCCGCCGCCCTCCCTACAACTGGACTCCCGACCTGCTCTGGAACGCCTACGCCGCCATCGAGGTCGACAAGGTCCACCGCGCGGACCGGCACACCGTCACCGACCTGGTGAGCCTGCTGCGCTTCACCCTCGGCGTCGACGGCGAGCTCGTCCCATACGCCAGCATCGTCGAGGAGCGGTACGCCGGCTGGCTCGTGCAGCAGGAACAGGCAGGGGCGGTGTTCACCGAGCGGCAGCGCTGGTGGCTCGACCGCATCGCCGACGTCATCGCCACCAGCGCCGGGATCACCGACGAGGACCTCGACAACGCGCCCTTCACCGAACGCGGCGGCATCGACGGCGCCGTCCGCGACCTCGGCGCCGATGCCGGCACTTACCTCCAGCAGCTAAACGCGGAACTTACCGCATGAGCACGGTGCCCAGAGGATGGCGATGCGCAGCCCTCGCCGACGTGTGCGAGGTGGTCTCGGGAGGCACTCCAAGGACGGGTGTTGCCGCGTACTGGGATGGAGATATCCCGTGGCTTACTCCCAAGGACCTTGCGCTGGACAAGAGCCAGGTGGTTCACGGCGGGGCGCGGAGCATCACGCGCGAAGGCCTGGCGAACTCATCGGCGAAGCTGTTCCCCGCCGGCTCGGTGATAGTCAGTTCGCGCGCGCCGATTGGCTACGTCGCGATCGCTGGCGAGCAGATGGGCACGAACCAGGGATGCAAGATCGCCGTCCCGTCACCGGAGATCGACTCGCGGTACCTGTACTGGTTCATGCTCCAGGCACGGGATGACATGGAGGCCCGAGCCAGCGGGACGACGTTCAAGGAGATCTCGGGCAAGGAGTTCGGCCGGACCCGGTTGCAGTGGCCGGAGTTGAGTGAGCAGCGGCGCATCGTCGAGATCCTCGAAGACCACCTCTCCCGCCTCGACGCGGCCACGGCCATTCTGCAGGCAGCTCGACGGAGACTCCAGTCGATGGAAGCCTCTGCACTGTCCGTGTCCCGAAGCGGCCGAGAGCTTGCACTTGCGGAGGTGGCCGATATCCAGGGCGGCATTCAGAAGCAACCGAAGCGAACACCTCGGGTCAACGCGTTCCCGTTCCTCCGGGTCGCCAACGTGACTGCCCGCGGACTTGAACTGGACGACGTCCATCAGGTCGAGCTGTTCGGCAATGAGCTTGACCGCCTACGACTCGAAGTTGGCGATCTTCTTGTCGTCGAGGGCAACGGAAGCCCGTCCCAGATTGGCCGTGCCGCGACGTGGGACGGATCCATCACGAACTGCGTGCACCAGAACCACCTCATCAGAGTGCGTCCAGGTCCGAAGCTTCTCCCCGACTACCTGGAAGCCGTCTGGAATTCGCCCGAGACGCGTCGTGAGCTGACTGATCTTTCGAGTTCAAGCAGCGGGCTCCATACGCTGAGCGTCTCGAAGCTCTCGACCCTGCACCTGCCGGTGCCGAGTTTGGAGGCTCAGGCTCAGGTGGCGGCAGCGATCCACGAGGTCCGCGACTCCCGACGACGTCTCGACGTCGCCCTCCGTTCGTCAATCGACCGCGGCGCCGGCCTGCGGAGAGCGCTTTTGGCAGCTGCGTTCTCGGGTCGGCTCACGTGACGGCCACGGAGCTCCCCGGCCGCGCCTTCCGCAAGGCGTTCGGCCGCCGCCCAGTGGAGGCGATGGCAGATCGGCGGTCGTTCGAGCGCGGGCTGCTCTACGCCGCCAACGGCCGGGTCGGCAAGCGGACGGCCACCGAGTCGAGTGTGAAGGCGAAGGTTCGTGGCTCGTCTCCCTACCAGGTGAAGCTCTGGCTCGACGAGGGGCCGGCGGCGTACGAGTGCAGCTGTCCGGTTGGGATGGAGGGAAGGTTCTGCAAGCACGCCGTCGCGGTCGCGCTGGTCGTGACCAATGCGGTGCCTGATCCAGACCAACACGCCGAGGCGGTGATCGACATCCGGGCGTACCTCGCCGGCCTGGACCACGAGGCCCTGGTGGAGCTGCTCGTCGAGCGCGCCGCCGAGGACGAGCACTTCGACGCGCGCTTGCGGATGTCGGCGGCTCGGGCCACGCAGGGCGCCCCGCCGATCGCGGTCTTCCGGCACGCCCTCGACGAGGCGTTCGTGGTGGGCGACTACGTTGGCTACCGGGAGATGTACGGCTACGCGACGAACATCGAGTCCGTGCTCGACTCGCTGCGGGAGCTGCTCGACGACGGTCACGCGGAGGCGGTCATCGCGCTCGCTGAGCACGCGGTTGACCGGGCCGAGGACGCGGTGGGTTACGTCGATGACTCCGATGGCTGGATGTCCACGATCGCCGAACGGCTGCAGGAGCTGCACCACGACGCTTGCAAGGCGGCCAAGCCGGAGCCGGTGGCACTGGCCCGCACGCTTTTCGAGCGGGAGCGCCACTCGGGTGACCTCGACGTCTTCCACGGTGCGGCGTCGACGTACGCGAAGGTCCTGGGGAAGAAGGGTCTCGCCGAGTACCGACGGCTGGCCCAGGAGGAGTGGGACTCGCTGCCACCGCTGGCTCCCGGTCAGGAGGAGCGCAGCTACGCGTCAGGGCGCTTCCGGATCACGCAGATCATGGAGACCCTCGCCGAGCTGACCGGCGACGTCGACGCCGTCGTGGACGTGCTCGCCCGTGACAGGTCGTCGGCGTACCAGTTCGTCCGGATCGCCGAGCTGTACACGAAGGCTGGGCGGTACGACGACGCGTTGGCGTGGGCGGAGAAGGGTTTGGCGCTGCACGGCGGGTCGGACTCGCGGCTGGTTGAGGCTGCAGCCGAGGAGTACCATCGGGCGGGTCGCGGCGCAGACGCCGTACGGGTTGCGTGGGATGCCTACAACGCCTCGCCGGCGCTGCGGACCTACCGACAGCTCGCTGAGCAGGCGACGCGAGCCGGGCTGTGGCCGGACTGGCACGAGAAGTCCCTCGCGCTGTTGCGGGAGCGCATCGCACACAAGGATCGACAGCCGGCCCGCGGCCGCGTCACCCGCTGGGCAGCTCCGGGAGTGGACAGCTCGACCCTCGTCGAGGTGCTGCTGCACGACGGTGATGTCGAGCAGGCGTGGGCGGAGGCGAGCGCGGCCGGTTGCCGACGTGACCTGTGGCTGAAGCTGGCTCAGCTGAGGGAAGGGGAGCACCCGCTGGAGGCGATCCCGATCTGGCAGGGCGAGATCGAGCGGATCATCGACGCGAAGAACAACCAGGCGTACGCGCAGGCAGTTGATCTCATCATCCGCGTCCGTCGGCTGATGCGTGCCGCCGACCGCGAGGCCGACTTCCCGCCGTACACGGCGAAGCTGCGCACGACGCACAAGCCCAAGCGCAATCTGATGAGGCTGTTTGACGAGCGGAGCTGGTAGGTGTCTGACGCGAGGCGACTGGTCGACAAGCTGTGGTCGTACTGCAACGTGTTGCGCGACGATGGTGTCTCGACGATCGAGTACACCGAACAGCTTACGTACCTGCTGTTCCTGAAGATGGCGCACGAGCGGGAGACTCGGCCGTTGAAGCCGGAGCGGATCGTGCCGCCGGAGTGCTCGTGGCAGCGGCTGTTGGACAACGACGGCGATGAGCTGGAGGTGACCTACCGGCACATCCTGGAGCAGCTCGCCCGTCAGCCAGGCACGTTGGGGGTGATCTTCCGCAAGGCGCAGAACCGCATTCAGGATCCGGCCAAGCTGAAGCGGCTCATCGTTGACCTGATCGACAAGGAGAACTGGTCGGCGGCCGGGGTCGACCTCAAGGGCGACGCGTATGAGGAGTTGCTGAGTAAGGGCGCGGAGGACATCAAGTCGGGTGCAGGGCAGTACTTCACGCCGCGTCCGTTGATCCACGCGATCGTGGACTGCATCGACCCTTCACCGGGTGACACGGTGATCGACCCGGCGGCGGGTACGGGTGGGTTCCTGTTGGTCGCGCACGAGCACGCCTCGCGTGATGCGGAGAACCTCACGCCGGACCAGCGGGCGCACTTGCGCGATGGCTTCGTGCACGGCATCGAGCTCGTCGATGGGACCGCGCGGCTAGCGGCGATGAACCTGCTGCTGCACGGCATCGGTAAGCCCGACGGGCCGAGCCTGATCGAGGTGAAGGACTCACTGATCGCCGACCCGGGAACACGGCGGTCGGTGGTGCTGTCCAACCCGCCGTTCGGCCGCAAGTCCTCAATCACGATGGTCGGCGCCGATGGTCGTGAGGCGCGGGAGGACCGGGAGATCGAGCGGCCGGACTTCGTGGTGACGACGGCGAACAAGCAGATGAACTTCGTGCAGCACATCGCCACCATCCTCGACATCAACGGCCGGGCCGCTGTCGTCGTTCCGGACAACGTGCTGTTCGAGGGCGGCGTGGGGGAGACGCTGCGGCGCAGGCTGCTGGCCGACTTCGACGTGCACACGCTGCTGCGGCTGCCGACGGGGATCTTCTACGCCCAGGGTGTGAAGGCCAATGTGTTGTTCTTTGACAAGAAGCCCGCGCGTGAGGCGGCGTGGACCGACCGGCTGTGGGTCTATGACCTGCGGACCAATCAGCACTTCACGCTGAAGCAGAACCCGCTGCGCCGCGAGCACCTGAAGGAGTTCGTCGACTGCTATCGCGGCGACCGGGTCGAGAGCGAGCGGTTCACGTCGTTCTCCTACGACGAGCTGATCGCGCGGGACAAGGTCAACCTCGACATCAGCTGGCTGCGCGACGTGTCACTCGAGGACCTGGACAACCTGCCCGCGCCGGAGGTCATCGCCCGGGAGATCGTGGAAGACCTTACGGCTGCGCTGGCGGAGTTCGAGGCAGTGGCTGCGGCGCTTGAGGCCGGGGCTGCGACCAGTCGTAGACCTGATCCGGCGTGAAGGAGCTGGGACATCGACAATCATGAGCCGACGCCAGGGCAAGGCGCGCCCGGCGCGACCCAGACCTTCCTGATCGCGGTCCCCTCTCTCAAGGTGACCAGCTCCTGGAACCTCGGACCCGTAACGATCCACCCCGCTTCGGAGCTGGAGAGACTCGCGGAGCCCACGATGCGTCGGGTGATCGGATCCTTTGAGCGGGAAGCCCTGGCGAGACTCAACGCAGGGTCGATCGCGGAGGTACCGGCTGAGACTGCCGAGTTCGCCCTCGAAGCGGCCCGTAGCGCGGTGGACGTCCTTCGCGTCTTCTCTCGCTGGTACACCAGGCAGAGCGCCCTTGTTCCGGACTTCGGTCTGGTGAGCGTGTACGAGATGCAGCCGATCATGTACCTCGTGGCCGACGGAACGGGCGCCGGCTTCCACTCGTTTGGGAAGCCCTACGGTTTCGACTTCCCACCTGACGCAGAGCGGGCGTGGGCGAGCGAGCCGGCCTTCGCCGTGGTAGCCCGTGCAGCCGCCACGGATCCTGACGGCCTTCCAGAAGGGCTCCGTCGGGCCGCTGTCGGGACCCGCTTGTTGGCTCGGGCGCTCTCGGATCCCTCGCCGGGGATGCAGATGGTCGGCTTCATGACTGCCCTGGAGGCCTTCCTGATGGACAAGGATCCCGGCCGCTACCGGCTGGCTCGGCACGCGTCGTACCTCTCCTGCTTCGTCGGCTCGGACTGGCGTTGCCGAGAGCAGCCTTCGCCGTGCCTGTTCCTCACGACCGAGCCGAACACCGATCGACGACGCGATCAGATCAAGGCGGCGTCGCGCGGCGACCCCACCTGGCTCTGCATGATCTGGTCGTGGTACGACCGCTGGTACCAACGGCGCAGCGATCTGGTGCACGGCAAGGCGATCGAGATCGACCCCGGCGAGGTTCAGCACGCGACTCACTGGCTCGTGGGTTACGCGCTACCCGAGATCTTGCGGTGGCTCGTCTCGCACCCCGGTGACCCAATCAGCGATCTCGAAGCTGCGCTCGGCGATCTGCCTCCGACCTCGGATGAGCGATGGCCCCCACATGTCGCTCGATGAGGATCTCGGCTGCCGGCACAAAGGTGTTGGTCAGGGCGGCGAGACGGCGGCGATTCGCTGGATGAGCTGCCGGACACCCTCGGCGGCCTCGTGGACATCGCTGATCGGGAAGGCGACCTCGGCGGCGAGCGGCGGGTATGTGCCGATCCACCCGTCGAACACCGTGACGGCCGGCGGCCATGAATGCATCCCGCGGAGCTCGAAAATCTCCTCGCAGGCAGCGCGCAGCTCGGCCAAGTCGTCGTCTTCGATGAGCTCTCCGAGGAGCAGGAGGTCTATGAGGTCACGAAAGCGGTCATTGCTCCGCCCATCGGCAGGTGTCTCCGTGCAGGCATGCAGCTTCTGGGCGATCTGGTAGCGCACGGATACGCAGGGAACTTCTGTCGGCGCCTCCAGTCCCAGTGCGTCCAGCGGCTTGCCCGGCAGGCGGTCGATCTCCCGGCCGGCCTGCCCTTCAACCACCGCGATCTCCAGCTGCACGGTCGCCCAGGAACGACCTCGGTACGCGAGCTTGATGTCGACGCGTTGGGCGCGGGTCTCGGCGATCGGCTCCAGCTCGGTGCGAGTGGCGGTGAAGTCTCCGTGGCCGCGGCGTAGTGCGTCATCGAGGTGCTCGACCATGTTCAGCACGGCATGCCGGAACGTCGCATCGAAGTCCTTGGTGGCGCGGGCCCGCAAGCCCAGGCGTAGCTCCATAGCCGCCCCGCCCTTGAGAACGAACAGCGGGTCGAGGTTCTCGTCTCTGGCGTGGTCGAGAAGGCCCGCGACGACCATGAAAGAGATCCACCGCTGAAGGCGTGCTGGCGCGATCCCGTCTTGTCGTGCAAGGTCGCCGACCCACCGCTGTAGCACCTGGACGTTGTGCGGCGGCTTCCGTCCCGTGCTCATCTCCCAGCTCCTCGTGCAGAGCTTTCTTGTCGGCCCTGTCGGAGCGCCGTGATCTCGTGGAGCTCGTCTCGGCCGAGGAGGCCACGTCGTTCGGCCGTCGCGACGGCCTGGTCGATGAGCTGACCGCCAAGCCCCACGTCGATCCCGTCGAGGATTGCGCGTCGCACCGTGACAATCGGTATTCCTTCGTGGAGGGTGACGTCGGGGGCGTCCAGAGCCCGCAGGTGCAGCTCGTACATGGCCGGAAGGTCTCGACGGAGTCGATAACCAGAGGGCACGGTCAGGTGGATACGGGCCGGGTTCACGTCGCAGACGTCGTGCAGATCGAGGGCGGTTTCATGGCTCAACACCGTTGGCGTCCTCGGCCACAGGGTGGCCTCCATGTACTGGTCGAGGGCGTTGGCTGGCACGATCGGGAAGCGGTACAGGCCGCGGGAGAGACTGTTCAGCACTCCGCGGTGGTGCATGAGGCGCAGCTGCGCCGGATCGATCCCCATCGCGCGAGCGTCATCGGCCGTGACATAGCCGTACTGGCCGTTCGCCACGTCGAGGAGGGTCATGTAGATCCGACCGGGCATGACAGAACCGTATCAAAATGAAACGGTATTGGCAAGGCTAGGCATCGACGTTGCCCGTGTCCTTCAGGACGGAGGTACATCGTTCAGCTATGCTGCCCTCCAGGCTGTCTCGTGCTTCGCCAGCCAGTCGAGCATGGCCTCGCCCTCGCTGGGCCTGCGGCCCAGGCCGCTGAGGCAGTCCAACGCGATCTGGGACGGGGCCACATAGCTCACGCCATCCTCAACGACGACGCGGTCTGAGCTTCCCCTGAAACCGCGGAGACTTCTTCATGGTGGATGGGTTGTCTTCCAGGGGCAAGTTCTTGTTGGGCGTGTCGTCGACCTGGTCGCCGGTGAGCTCCTCGAGAAGTACCACTTCCTCGCAGTTGGGGCAGGTGCCGCCGGCGCCGAGGCGCTGGCAGGGCCGGTTGCAGTCGTGGCACCACTGCTCGCCCAGGTAACGGCTATCGCAGCTCCCGCAGGCGTAGACGGTGCCGTCGCGGCATGACCGTCGGGGCGGCAGTTGGACGCCTGGCCTGGGTGGCTGGTGTCGACGCCGGTAGGCGTCCTGCCGATACGCTGGTGAGCAGTATCGCCGCGCTCTCCCGGCCGGTACTGGACCTTGGCAGGCTGCGCAGCTTGCCGTCACGCTCACGTCACCTGACGGGGCCGCGAAGGCGGTCCTCATGCGGCGTCCTTGGCGCGTAGTGCTTCGGCAGCCAGTGCCTGCTCGTGGCCGATGGGGCTGCGCATCGCCAGGGTGGAGTGCCGACGCTGGGGGTTGTAGAACTCCTCGATCCAGGCGCCGATGACCTGCCGGGCCTGCTCTCGGGTCGCGAACGTGTGCCGGCTCAGGACCTCCCACTCCAGGGTCGAGAAGAACGACTCCGCCGCCGCGTTATCGAAGCACGACCCAACCCGTCCCATCGACTGGCGGACCTTCAGACCAGCGCACAAGGTCGTGAACGCCCCGGCGGTGTAGGTCGAACCGCGGTCGGTGTGGAAGATGACCTGGGCGATGTTCGCGGGGCCCCCGCGGACCGCCACAGCCATCCGGATCGCGTCACACGCCAGCTCGGCGTTCGGGTTGTCCGACGTCGGCGCGGCGAGCAATCGGCGTGAACACAGATCGATCACCGTCGCCAGGTAAAGCTTGCCCTCAAGGGTGGGGACTTCGGTGATGTCCCCGACCCAGCGGGTGTTGATCGTGGCTGCGGTGAAGTCCCGCTTGAGCAGATCACCGAACTTCGGGGCGCTCTTGTCCTGCCGGGTCAGGCCCTTGTTCCGCTTGAGCTTGCGGCCCCTCAGGCCCTGCCGTCGCATCGAGTCCGCGACCGTGTTCACCGACACCCGCCACGCCAGGCCCCGAGCAAGCCTCTCGGGACCACAAAGCCTGTCCAGTAGGGCGTCAGGGTCCTTACCCGAGGTGCCGGAGGCGGCCGCCGCTTCGCCCTGATCGGCGTTGGTGACGTCGCCGGCGGGCTCCTCATCGGCGGGCTGGGCGTGCAACTGGACGACCTCTGCGGGGGTTTCCGCGGCCAGCTCGGCGAGCCCCGGGTGCGGCAGCTCAAGGTCGACCAAGTCCTCCCAGACCCGCGGCGAGCCGTAGCTGGCCCCCGACTTGCTGAACGCCGCGCGGACCACCTCATCCAGCAGTGGCCGCCGTTGCCCTCGAGCGGTGGTCGGGGCCTTGACCCACTTGTAGAACCACGCCTCGCTCACCGCCAGGACCCGACAGGTGAACGCGTGGGGCACCCGGTAGAAGGTCCTCTGGTCGGCGATGGAGCGCGCCACGCTCACTTCGTCGCCTCCTTCACCCATTATGCCGAGCACCGGATTATGCCGAGTTCGGTGCGGAAGGGCCTGCGGTGTAGGGGATCGGTGGGCCAAGTCTCGGCATAATCCGGGACCTTCCGTCGCGAGATTTCTCTCCAAGAAGCGCACCTTGGAGAGAGGAACCGATCATGAACAGCAGAGCAACGCGGGCGCGAGTGGAGGGTCCGCTGGGCCCGTACGCGGACCGATTCCGGGTCGAGCTGGGCGAGCGGGGTTACAGGCCGAGCGCCGCCGCTGGGCAGTTGCAGCTGATGGCTCATCTGAGCCGCTGGCTGGTTGAACAAGACCTGGCCGGAGTCGACCTGACACCAGCCGTCACGGAGGAGTTCCTGCAGGCCAGACGGTCCGCCGGCTATGGGCAGTGGCTGTCGATACGCGGCTTGGCGCCACTGCTGGGTTACTTGCGTGACGTCGGCTTGGCACCCGCCGAGGTTCCGATCGCACCGACCAGCCCTGAGGAGGTGCTGTTCGGCTGCTATCTCACCTACCTCGTCGCGGAGCGGGGGTTGGCCGCCTCGACGGTCCGCAACTACCTCGAGGTTGCCCGATTGTTCGCGTCGCACCGGCAGGCGTCGGCACAGCCAGATCTGGGCGAGGTGACCGCGGCACAGGTCTGCGAGTTCGTGGTCGCAGGCTGTTGCGACCGTAGTGTCGGGTCCGCCACGCTGCTGGTGGTCGGGCTGCGGGCGCTGCTGCGCTACTTGCATGTGGCTGGCGTCACGGCGTCGGGGCTGGCTGATGTGGTCCCGCCGGCGGCGTCGTGGCCCAGCAGTTCCCTGCCCCAGCCGATCGACCGGCGTCAGGCGCTGCGGCTGCTGCGCAGCTGTGACCGTAGGACCGCAGCGGGACGCCGTGACTTCGCGGTGCTCACGATGCAGCTGCGGCTGGGACTGAGGGTCGGCGAAGTAGCGGCGCTGGACCTGAGCGACGTCGACTGGCAACACGGCGAGATCCTGGTCCACGGCAAGGGCCACCGGGACGAACGGCTGCCACTGCCAACCGATGTCGGTGAGGCGCTCGTCGGTTGGCTGCGATGCGGCCGCAGACCCTGCGGGTCAACGCGCCTGTTCACCACGCTCATCGCCCCGCGGGGTGAGCTGACCAGCAAGGCCGTGTCGGCGATCGTGCGACGAGCCTCGGTGCGCTCGGGGGTCGCCGTCACGGCGCACCGGTTGCGACACACGGCCGGCACCGAGCTGCTGCGCTCCGGCGCCAGCCTGCCCCAGGTCGGTCAGGTGCTGCGTCACGCCAGCCTGCTCAGCACCGCGCTCTACGCCAAGGTCGACCACGCGGCGCTGTCTACCGTGGCGCGGCCGTGGCCAGCGGGCGCGCGATGAGCGTGCTGCGCAGGGCGATGAGCGACTACCTGTCCCTGCGTCGGGCGCTTGGTTTCAAGCTCGTCGCCACCGGACAACTCCTCGAGCAGTTCGTTGCCTATGCCGAGTCGGTTGGTGCCGACACCATCACCACGCAGTTGGCCGTGGACTGGGCCATACTCCCGCCAGCCGGCTCCGCGAGCTGGCACGCGCAGCGTCTCAGCGCGGTGCGCTGCTTCGCTCGCTGGCAGCGCAGTATCGATCCGAACACCGAGGTGCCGCCAGCGGACCTGTTGCCGGCGCGCCCCCAACGGACTACGCCGTATCTGTACTCCGAGCTCGACACCGCCGCGCTGATGACCGCAGCCGGACAGCTGCCCTCGCCGCTCGCGGCCGTCACCATGCAGACCTTCATCGGACTGGTGCTCTGCACCGGGATGCGCCGTGGCGAAGCGCTGGCCCTGGACCGCGATGATGTGGATCCGACAACCGGGGTGCTGACCGTCCGGCACGCAAAGTTCAACAAGCCCCGACAACTTCCACTGCATCCTTCGACGGTGACCGCGCTGCACGCCTACGCGACCCGCCGCGACACATTGTGTCCGCACCCGCGGACGGCAGCGTTGTTGGTGTCCACCACCGGCGCTCGGCTGGCGGCCAGCACCGTGTCGCACACCTTCCGGGGGCTGCTCCAGCAGACTGGGATCGGACCACACAGCTCAGGCTGTCGGCCTCGCATCCACGACGCCCGGCACAGCTTCGCCGTGACGACCCTGCTCGACTGGTATCGCGACGGCAACGACGTGCAGGCGCGACTGCCGCTGCTGTCCACCTATCTGGGGCACGCCGATCCGGGCCACACCTACCACTACCTGTCGGCCGCACCCGAACTGCTCGCCCTCGCGGCCGACCGGGTGCAGCGTCTGCCCGGAGCGACATGATGACCGCGCTCGCTCCAACCCTGCAGGCCTTCTTCACCGACCGCCTGGTGCGGCAGAAGAACGCCAGCCCACACACGGTGGCCGCCTACCGCGACACCCTGCGGCTGCTGCTGCTCTACCTCACCGACCGGACCGGAACCGCACCCAGCGACCTGAAGATCGACGACCTCGACGCGCCCCTGATCGCAGCGTTCCTGGACCACCTGGAACAGCACCGCGGTAACAGCGTCCGCAGCCGCAACACCCGCCTGGCCGCGATCCACTCGCTGTTCCGGTTCGCTGCGCTGCGCCACCCAGAGCACGCCGCGCTGATCGCGCGGGTGTTGGCCATCCCGCCCAAACGCTACGTGCGGGCGGTCGTGTGCTTCCTGAACGACAAGGAGATCGACGCGCTACTGGCCGCTCCTGACACCAGCCGCTGGCTAGGCCACCGGGACCACACGCTCCTGCTGGTCGCGATCGAAACTGGGCTGCGGGTCTCAGAACTCACCGGCCTGGGCTGCGGTGACGTGCATCTGGGAGTCGGAGCCCATCTGAGTTGCCTCGGTAAGGGCCGCAAGCAACGCTGCACGCCGCTGACCAGCACAGCCGTCGCGGTCCTGCATGCCTGGCTCGCTGAACGCCAAGGCAGCCCGGACGACCCGCTGTTCCCGACCAGCCGCGGTCGCCGTCTGAGCCGCGACGCAGTTGCGCTGCTCGTCACCAGGCACGCCGGAACCGCACGCCGGTACTGCCCCTCGCTCGCCGCGAAGACTGTCACGCCACATGTGCTACGGCATACAACCGCCATGCGCCTACTGCGGGCAGGCGTGGACACCTCCGTGATCGCCCTTTGGCTCGGTCATGAGAAGGCAGAGACGGTCCAGATCTACGTTCACGCAGACCTCGACCTGAAAGAACGGGCCCTTACTCGGACCGCTCCGCTCGATGCGACCCCCGGCCGCTATCAGCCCTCCGACGCTCTCCTCGCCTTCCTGGAAGGGCTGTGATTATGCCGAGACTTCGCCCACCGATCCCCTACACCGCAGGCCCTTCCGCACCTAGCTCGGCATAATCCGGTGCTCGGCATAATGGGTGTTATCCCGACATCGGGATAACACCCACAGGACCACTGATCGCTTGAGGACATCCCGTTCCATCCGGAGCTCAGCGTTCTCGCCGCGGAGCCGCTTCAGCTCCGCCTCACCCGCAACGCCAACTGGCCCGTCGCCCTCACCCCGAGCCGCCCGGTCCTTACCGACCCAGTTCCCCAGCGTGCCCGGGTTCACGCCCAGGTCCCGCGCGACCACCGCGATCGGCTTCTTGGTCTCCCTGACAATCCGGACAGCTCCCTCACGGAACTCCGGGTCGAACTTCCTTCGGATCTCTGGCATGACTACTCCTCATAGTCCATGCCTCCACGACTCTGGGGGACGCTCAGTCCCAGACGACTGGATCGAAGGGGTACAACAGGATCACGTTTGCGCCTCCGCCGGGGTCGCAGGGACGCAAGTCGAGCGCTCGGGCCGTGCTCGCGACGTCGGCGCAGTAGACGGTAAGCAGGACTGCGGGGGCGACGGGAGCGATCCGCACGGCGGCGAAGGACGTCGTGATCGCGGTCTGCGTTGTGACTTCAGCGAGCCCCGTGAGGGCGGTGCAAACGCCTCTGACAGCGAGGAACAGCTCCGATCCGTTGGTAGAGAAGGTGTCGTAGGTCTCCGCGTATCGCCGGAGGAGGTTCTTGATGTCAACCGTCTGGACTCGACCCCGCGCGTCTCGGTCGATGACTGCTTCTCGGTCGAGGGCGTCGAGCAACCTCGATACGTACCCCGGACCTAGTACTACAGTTGCAGTTAGTTTGATCTTCTGCGGCGTGTCGTCTTGATGTTGTTCGTTGGCTGCGCAGTCTGGTGCGGTGGCTGATCATGTTGGGGTGGCGGAGGTAGAAAGCTGGGCGGCGGGCCTGGAGGAGGTGCACGAGCGGATCGCGTCGCGGTTCTCGCGGTCCGAGCCGCGAGAGCGGGTGGTGGCGTATCTGGGTGGCTTGCTGGGGCCGTTGGAGCGCAAGAACGGCTGGACGCTGGCTGAGCAGGCGGGCGAGGCGAATCCGGATGGGATGCAACGGCTGCTGGCGACGGCGGACTGGAACCCCGACCGGGTCCGTGATGATTTGCGTGATTACGTGGTGGAGCATCTGGGCGATCCGGATGCGGTGTTGGTGGTGGACGAGACCGGGTTTTTGAAGAAGGGTAGTCGATCGGCGGGGGTGGCCCGGCAGTACTCCGGCACTGCGGGCCGGGTCGAGAACTGCCAGATCGGGGTGTTCTTGGGCTATGCCAGCCTGGCCGGTCGCACGTTCCTGGACCGGGAGTTGTACTTGCCCAAGGCCTTGGCCCAGGACCGGCCGCGGTGTGAGCAGGCGGCCGTGCCCGAGGATGTGACGTTCGCGACCAAGCCTGAGCTGGCGATCGCGATGCTCACCCGCGCGCTGGACGCCGGGGTGCCGGCCAGGTGGGTCACCGGCGATGAGGTCTACGGGCAATACCCCGGCCTGCGCGCGTTCTTGCAGACCCGTGGGATGTCCTACGTGCTGTGCGTGGCGAGTAACCAGTGGGTCTGGGTTGACAGCCAATCGGGCAGCGCCGGCGCTGGCGGCCTTGGGGGACGTCGTCAGCTGCAGGTGAAGACCCTCGCGGCCACCGTGCCACCCCAGGCCTTCAAGAAGCTCTCAGCGGGCCAGGGTGCGAAGGGCCCGCGGGTCTACTCCTGGGCCCGCACCCCGGTCGGGCTGCCGGGCAAGCCAGATGAGCCACTCAAGGCCGGCTGGCTGCTGATCCGCCGCAGCCTGGCCGACCCCAGCGACTGCGCCTACTACCTGTGCTCCGCCCCGGCCGGGACCACCTTGGCCACCCTGGTCGCGGTGGCCGGAAAGCGTTGGGCCATCGAGGAAACCTTCCAGACAGGCAAGGGAGAAGTCGGCCTGGACCACTACCAAGTCCGTCGCTACGACGGCTGGTACCGACATATGACCCTCGCGATGTTCGCGCACGCCTTCCTCACCGTCACCCGCGCCGCCAGCGCGGGAAAAGGGGGGGCATCAGATCCCGACGAGGACCTCATCCCGTTCACCGTCCCCGAGGTCCGCCGGCTCCTGAGCAAGCTGATCTGGAACCGCCCCGCCACCCCCACTGCGGTGCTCGGCTGGTCGCTCTGGAGACGACG
>JAABUZ0100002451.1_pt1 | contig 30710 bp, 25 predicted proteins | sample 5562091 | NCBI WGS metagenome assembly JAABUZ01 (sample SAMN12813069, study PRJNA571459) | rock metagenome | isolation source: Antarctica rocks | place: Antarctica: Victoria Land, Linnaeus Terrace sud | collected 2015-12-21
TCGGTCCGCGCGACGGGCTGCAGAACGAGAGCACCGCCGTCCCGGTCGGCGTCAAGGCCGAGTTCGTGCGGCGGCTCGTCGCAGCCGGGCTGCGTACGGTCGAGCTGACCAGCTTCGTGCCCAAGGCGTGGATCCCCCAGCTGGGAGATGCCGAGGAGCTGATGGCCCTGCTGCAGGACGAGCAGCCGGCGCGGGCCCCGGTCCTCGTGCCCAACGCGCGCGGGCTCGAGCGGGCGCTGGCTTGCGGCGCCCGGGAGATCGCCGTGTTCGCCAGCGCGACGGAGTCGTTCGCCCAGCGCAACCTCAACCGCAGTGTGGAGGAGTCGCTGCAGATGTTCGCCCCCGTGATCGCGGGCGCCCGCAGCAGTGGGCTGCCGGTGCGGGGCTACGTCTCCATGTGCTTCGGAGACCCGTGGGAGGGTGACGTGCCCCTCGAACAGGTCGCCGATGTCGCCGCACGGCTCGTCGACCTGGGGTGTGACGAGATCTCCCTCGGCGACACCATCGGGGTCGGAACCCCCGGTCGGGTCGTGCGCCTGCTGGCCCTGCTCGGTGAGCGCGGCATCGGCACCGACCGGCTCGCGGTCCACTTCCATGACACCTACGGCCAGGCGTTGGCCAACACGCTCGCCGCCCTGCAGGCCGGGGTGACGGTCGTCGACGCATCCGCCGGCGGCCTCGGCGGGTGCCCGTATGCGGGCAGCGCGACCGGCAACCTCGCCACCGAGGACCTCGTCTGGCAGCTGCACGGCCTCAGCACCCAGACCGGCGTCGACCTGGGCGCGCTCGTCAGCACGAGCCGGTGGATGGCAGCGCAGCTCGGGCGCCCCAGCCCCTCCCGTACCGTCGCGGCCCTGAGCCCAGCGGCCGACGCTGCACTGGCTCAGGAGTCACCCGCAGTTCCGCCTTCCGCTCCGATGGGGGTGTCCTGATGCTCGACACGCAGCTCACCGACGAGCAGACGCAGCTCAAGAAGACGGTCGCTGCCTTTGCCCGCGAGGTCGTCGCGCCCGTCGCGGCCCACCACGACGAGACCAAGACCTTCCCGTACGACGTCGTGCGCCAGATGGGCGAGATGGGACTGTTCGGCCTGCCCTTCCCCGAGGAGTACGGCGGCATGGGGGGCGACTACTTCGCCCTGTGCCTTGTGCTCGAGGAGCTCGGCAAGGTCGACCAGAGCGTGGCCATCACGCTCGAGGCAGGCGTCTCGCTCGGTGCGATGCCCGTCTACCGCTTCGGCACCGATGCCCAGAAGCAGCAGTGGCTGCCCCGGCTCTGCACCGGCGAGGCGCTGGGCGCTTTCGGGCTGACCGAAGCCGGCGCGGGCAGCGACGCCGGCGGCACCCGCACGACCGCGGTGCTGCAGGACGGCCAGTGGCTGATCAACGGGACCAAGGCCTTCATTACCAACTCCGGCACCGACATCACCGCGCTCGTCACCGTGACCGCGGTGACCGGGACGAGCGCCGGCGGCAAGAAGGAGATCAGCGCCATCCTGGTGCCCGTGCCGACGCCCGGCTTCACGGCCGAGCCCGCATACAGCAAGGTCGGCTGGCACGCCTCCGACACCCACCCGCTCACCCTCGCCGACGTGCGGGTGCCGGAGGAGAACCTGCTGGGCGAGCGCGGCCGGGGCTACGCCAACTTCCTGCGCATCCTCGACGAGGGCCGCATCGCCATCGCCGCCCTTGCCGTCGGGGCGGCGCAGGGCTGCGTGGACGAAAGCGTGAAGTACGCGAGGGAGCGCGAAGCATTCGGGCGACCCATCGCGCAGAACCAGGCCGTCGCCTTCAAGATCGCACGGATGGAGGCCCGGGCCCACGCCGCCCGAACCGCCTACTACGACGCGGCGGCGCGGATGCTGGCCGGGTTGCCGTTCAAGAAGGAGGCGTCCGTCGCGAAGCTCGTCGCCGGAGAGGCGGCGATGGACAACGCGCGCGACGCCACGCAGGTCCACGGCGGCTACGGCTACATGAATGAGTACCCGGTCGCGCGGCAGTACCGCGACAGCAAGATCCTCGAGATCGGTGAGGGCACGACCGAGGTGCAGCTCATGCTGATCGCGCGCGAGCTCGGGCTGTGACGCGAGCGCGACGCGCCCACGCATGCTGTTCGCAAGCACGTTCCCGATGAGCAAGGAGACCCGGTAGGCATGGACAAGGTCGTCGCCACCACAGCCGAGGCCGTCGCCGACGTCGCGTCGGGTGCCTCGCTCGCCGTCGGCGGGTTCGGCCTCTGCGGCATCCCCCAAGGCCTGATCGACGCGTTGCTCGCCGTCGGCGTCACCGACCTCGAGACGGTCAGCAACAACTGCGGGGTCGACGAGTGGGGGCTCGGCTCGCTGCTGCGGGCGAAGCGGATCCGGCGCACGATCGGCTCCTACGTGGGGGAGAACAAAGAATTCGAGCGGCAGTTCCTCGCCGGCGAGCTCGAGGTCGAGCTGGTCCCGCAGGGCACCCTCGCCGAGCGGCTGCGTGCGGGCGGAGCCGGCATCCCGGCCTTCTACACCCCCGGCGGCGTCGGCACGCAGATCTCCGACGGCGGCCTGCCGCTGCGGTACGCGCCCGACGGCTCGGTGGCCGCGGCCAGCGAGCCCAAGGAGGTGCGTGACTTCGACGGCACGCCTTACGTCCTGGAGCGAGCCATCCGCACCGACTTCGCCCTGGTGCACGCCTGGAAGGGCGACCGGCATGGCAACCTCGTCTACCGCAAGAGCGCGATGAACTTCAACCCGCTGTGCGCGAGCGCCGGCCGGGTGACGATTGCCGAAGTCGAGGAGCTCGTCGAACCCGGCGAGATCGACCCGGCACAGGTGCACACCCCGGGCATCTTCGTGCAGCGGGTGGTGCACGTCCCCGAGGTCGAGAAGCGCATCGAGAAGCGGACGATGGCACGAGTGGGAGAGGTGCGCTGATGACGTTGACCAGGGACCAGCTCGCCGCTCGTGTGGCCCGCGAGCTGCGCGACGGCCAGTACATCAACCTCGGGATCGGGCTGCCGACCCTCATCCCGGACTTCCTGCCGCCTGGCGTGCACGTCGTCCTGCAGTCCGAGAACGGCGTGCTCGGCGTCGGCCCGTACCCCACCGAGGAGCAGGTCGACGCCGACCTCATCAACGCCGGCAAGGAGACCGTGACGGTCCAGGCGGGGGCCTCGTACTTCGACTCGGCGCTGTCGTTCTCGATGATCCGCGGGGGCCATGTCGACCTCGCCGTGCTCGGAGCGATGCAGGTGAGCGCCGGTGGCGACCTCGCCAACTGGGTGATCCCCGGGAAGATGGTGAAGGGGATGGGGGGCGCGATGGACCTCGTCCACGGCGCCAAGCGGGTGATCGTGATGATGGAGCACCTGGCCCGCGACGGCAGCCACAAAATCGTCCAGGAGTGCTCCCTGCCGTTGACCGGCCGGGCCTGCGTCCACCGCATCGTCACCGACCTGGCGGTGATCGACGTCGGGCCGGGCGGGCTCGTGCTGCGGGAGACGGCGCCCGGCGTCAGCGTGGAGCAGGTGCAGGCCGCGACCGGCACGCCGCTGCAGGTGAACCTGCTCGACGCGGCGGCGGGCGAGCAGGTCGTCAGCGCCTAGCAGCCGGGTGGCCGCCCCCACTCATGCCGGAGGCGGCCGGGAAAGCCAGGGTGCAGCCGCCGGCCGGGCGCGCGTCATCGTCGTCAGCTGAGAGGACTTCTCCCATGCCGGAGCCCGCTGCGGCTCCCGTTCCCGATGCTGCGCCACGTGCACTCAGCCGGCGCGGGCTGGCCAGCATGATCGACCACACCCTGCTCAAGCCGGAAGCCACTAGCGCCGACGTCGCCGCGCTCGTGGCGGAGGCCCGAAGCCTCGGCGTCCTTGCGGTGTGTGTCTCACCGTCGATGCTGCCGCTCGAGGCCGCAGGCCTGGCCGTCGCGACCGTCTGCGGCTTCCCGTCCGGCGCACATGCCAGCAGCGTCAAGGCGGGCGAGGCCGGCCTGGCGGTGGCGAACGGGGCGGACGAGATCGACATGGTCATCGACATCGGGGCGGCCCGCGCCGGACAGTGGGCGCGCGTCGAGGCGGATGTCGTCGCGGTCCGCGCCGCGATTCCCGCACCGCTCGTCCTCAAGGTGATCGTCGAGTCGGCGCTGCTGGACGACGACGCGCTGGTCGCCGCCTGCCGCACCGCCCGGGACGCGGGAGCCGATTTCGTCAAGACGTCGACGGGGTTCCACCCGGCCGGCGGCGCCAGCGAGCACGCCGTGCGGCTCATGGCCGACGCGGTGGGAGGCCGGCTGGGGGTCAAGGCGAGCGGCGGGATCCGCACCACCCAGCAGGCGCTCGCCATGGTGACGGCCGGTGCCACCCGCCTCGGCCTGTCGGCCTCGGCGCAGATCCTCAGTGGGCTCCCGGACTGACCGGCGGCAGATGTGACTCCTTGTCGCGAGGGCGATGCCCGCCCACCTGCGCAGGAGGGTGCAGGTCGCACTGGGGCTCGGGCGCTGGCTGCGGCGGCTTCCCCGGGCGGGAGCGGCAGGCGAACCGGACACGTCGCCGTCACCTCGTCGACGTCGGTCCGGACCGCGGCGTGGAACCGGGTCACCAGCTGGTCGAGGATGCGGGGGAACCCGGTCAGCTGACGCCGGGCAACCCGACCAGCTGCGCGACTGCTCCCGCGATGACGTGGTCGCCCGCGGCGTTGGGGTGCAGGTGGTCCCCGGAGTCGTAGGCGGGGTTGAGCGCCGTCGGGTTGGCGGGGTCCTGCAGGAGCGTGTCGAGGTCGAGGATCGTGACGCCCCGACTGCTGGCCCACGTACCGGACCGCAAGGTGGCGTTGACTTGCTGGCGAGCCGATTCCTGGCTCGCCGTCCACCCGGAGTTGCCTGCGCGCGGTGCGATGGTGGCGACGACGGTGTTGAGGGTTTGCGCGGTTCCCAAGTCGGCCGCCTGGGACAGCTTGGTCAACAACGTGTCGGCACTGACGCCAGCTGCGAGATCGTTGGTCCCCTGCTCGACGAGCAGCCAGGTGGGGTAAGGCTCCTGCAACAGGTGCTTCAGTCGTGTCAGGCCGTCGGGCGATCCGCCAATACCCGGCTGGCTGATTTCACCGCCACTAACCGAGTCGTTGGCGAGGGAGGCACCGCTCGGCCGGAGCATGTCGGGCCAGCGGTAAGGCCCGTACCCGTCCTGATACGACCTGGCCGAGATGGAGTCACCGAGGACTAATAGTGACTCCTGTGCAGGGCCGTCGACCCGAATGCCGCTGACCCAGTGCGTCTTCGCGTTCGTGGTGAAGGCTGAGCCAGGCGCCGTCGCCGCCTTCGTCAGGGTGCCCGTCACGCAGCCCGCAGGCTCGGGTGCCTCGGTGCGCGGGCCCGCGTCACCTGCGGAGCCGACCACCGTGACCGCGACCGCCTTCCCGGGCGCCACAGGGATGCCTACTGGGTCGCTCACGACATCTGTCCCACCTGCAGGAACGACTACGGATCCCGCCCTCCCGAATGTCAGGGCAAAGGAGGTGCCAGCGGTGACGTCGAGGGAGCTCGGGCTTGCTGCCGCGGCGACGCTGGCCGCCTTGACGGTGAAGCCCGAGCCGTTGAGCGGGTCGGAGAACTCCACCCGCAGCTGGGTGCCGGACCCGCTCAGCACCGCCACGAATCGACACGTCGTCGTCTGGGTGGTGGTGGCTACAAATGCGTTTCCCGATGCCCAGGAAGCGTGGGTGCCCGCTATCGGCGCTGCGTTACACGCCGTTACGAAACAGGCGACGGGAATACCCGTCAGAAGTGCTGCGCGCCGTGAGCGCGCAATGGAGGGGAATGACACGCTGCAATCCTAGAAGTCGTCGATCTCCCACGCAGGGGTTCCTGCAAAGACGGAGAAGCCGACTACGACTTGTCACGAATCGCTGACAAATCCCGAAAAGGACATGACGCTGCGTGCGGGCGACGAGCACTCACGTGTCGAGTGCCTGCAGCGCCTGCCGGACCGAGGTCTGGGGCCGGGCGCCCGGGAGGGCGTGCAGCACCCGGTCTAGGGCGGTTGAGGGAGGAGAGCCTGAGATGAGGCTGCCGTAGGCCGCCGCTACTACCGGTGTCCGGGTGTGAGCGTGTACGCAGTGCAAGAAGACGGTCTTGCCCTCGTCGCGCAGGTCTCTGATGACTGCCGCTGTGTCGGCGATGACCCGCTGCAGGTCGTTTTTGGCGTCGTCCTGGTCGACCACCGGACCTCGACGTGGTCGCGCGGGTCCGGCGTCAGGGGAGCCTGCTCGGTGCCCGAGGTGAGGTCAGCCCGGTGGCTGCCACCTCGGCGATGGCGCACGCCATCTCGGTGTCGTCCGACCACTGCCTGGGAGCGATGCCGCCGAGGCCTCCGCCGAGCATCCTCGCCGGTCCTGTGCGGCGAGCGGGCGGGAGCCGAACTCGTCGGGCAGCCCCAGCGGGTCGCCTGCGGCTGCTCCCAGAGGGCGCCGACCGCCCGGTGATGCAGGCGGGCGTCAGTGCGCATCACCCACCGGGTGCTGCGCTGCTTGCGGGCGCTGTGCTGTTCATAGGCGCTGTGCTGCCGGTGGGCACGTAGATGCAGAAGGGGTGTCCCGCCGGGTCGGCGTAGACCCGCAACCGCTCCTCCGGGTCGTTGGAACGGTCCAGGAGCAGCCGTGCGCCGAGAGTCATGGCTCGGTCGTGCTGCGCGTCGAGATCCGCCGCCGTCGGCACGGTCAGGTCCAGGTGCAGCATCTGCGCGTGCGGCCCGTCCGGCCAAGTCACCTCCGGCAGCTCGCTGACCAACTGGAACGCCATCATGGTGCCGCCGCCGGCATCCCGCAGCACCAGCCAGTCCTCCCCGTTGGGGTCGGGTTCGCCGGCAGCCGGCGGCTCGTCGCCCGGCCGGTACTGCAGGCCCAGCAGCTGGCGGTAGAACTCGGCCAGGGCCCGAGCGTCGGTGCAGTCCAGGACGATCTGACGCAACGTCGGGTAGGTCTGCTCCGGATCCACGTGCACCTCCGCGGGACAGTGTGGCCTACACGTCCTGGCCGACGTCACTCTGCCTCACGCCGCCACACGGGAAGGCCGCGCTGCGATGACCTGCCATGACCTGCCATGACCTGCCATGACCTGCGAGGTCATGGTGCAGTGGGTGCAGGCAGGCTCGCATCCGGCTCAGGCCATGGAGGGGCAGCTGGCGGTAGGGGTGTCGGTCGGGCAGGTGCAGCGCCGTCTTTCGGCTGCTGCGGGCAGGTCGGCCGTGTTCGAGCAAGTTCGGTCGTGCCTGGTGCTACAGTGACGCACGTGGAGTCGGCGGTGGGCGTGCGCGAGTTGCGGCAGAACCTCAGCCGCTACCTGGAGCGCGTGAAGGCAGGCGAGGCGTTCGTGGTGACGGAGCGCGGCAGCGAAGTCGCACGGCTGACGCCGTCCGGTGGTCGCCGGAGCGCACTGGCCCGGCTGATTGCCGAGCGGGGCGCAACGATTCCGCAGGGCGATCTGCTTACCAAACTGGGGCCACGCCATCGCGTCGACGGCCCGTCGACGGCGGACGTGCTCGCCGAGCAGCGAGCGGAACGTCTCTGAGCGCCAGCGCGTCACTTGCGTACCTGGACACGTCGGCGTACGTGAAGTTGATCGTCGAAGAGCCCGAGTCCGGGGCTCTACACCGCGAGCTGGGTCGCTGGTCGGCGTGGACCTCAAGCGCGTTGCTCGGGGTTGAAGCGGTGCGCGCCTGCCGGCGTTGGGGCGACAGCGTCGCCGACTCGGCGGACGCGAGCCTGAGCGACGTCGCGCTGGTCCCGATGGACGATGCAGTCCTGGCGGCCGCACGTCGTCTCGACCCCATCGAGCTCCGGTCGGTGGATGCCATTCACCTGGCGACCGCGTTGAGCATCGGCACCGATCTTGGAGCGCTGTTCAGCTACGACGACCGGCTGACGGCGGCGGCTGTCGCGGCCGGCCTGTACGTGCTGACTCCCGAATAGACCTGCCGCTCCGGTAAAGGATCGGCTACCGGTCGTCTGGTGTCGCGGCAACTCGGCACCGCCGAGTCGGAACGCTCCAGTGGAACCGGCGAAGGTCGCGACAGCGCTGACCCCCGCGGCTCTCAGCTGCCAGTCACAGCGTGGCCTGGCAGTCAGGGCGGCGGCAGCTGTTCTGGAAAAGATCGACCCCCCTGGACGTCGTCGCGAGCGAGCTCGCGATCGAGACGTTCCTACCGGCGGACCCGGTAACTACCGCCTGGCTGACTGCGGCGTCGAGCACGTAGGAGAACGGCCGCCAGCGATTGCCGCAGGTGCTCGTGATGCTGCGTCACCAGTTCGGCGGATTGAGTTCATTAGGCCAGGAGGCCGAACCCAATAGTGCAGGCAGCCGAACGCTCGTGCTGATGCCACTGCCTGCTCCGACAGCCGGACCAGTCACTGACCGTTTCGTCCAGGGAGCGCCGTTGACCGCCTCGCCGCTCACCGGGCTGCCGCCTGCTCACCTCGGCGTCTCCGCGCCACGGCAAGCCGTCGCCGGCGTCTCGACCGCACTGCCCACGAGCCGTCACGACTACGCCACGCGGGGCCGCACGAGCACCGACGGCCGGCATCTGCTGCGTGACGGCCGCCCATTCCGGGCCCGCGGCGTCACCTACGGCGGTTTCGCCCCGAGGTCGGATGGCGCCGAGTTCCCCGAGCCGGCACCGCTGCGCCGTGACCTCACCGCGATGGCCGCGCTCGGCTTCAACGCCGTCCGCACCTACACCCTGCCGCCCGTCGACCTGCTCGACGCCGCCGCCGAGCTGGGCCTCGTCGTGCATGCCGGCCTGCACTACAGCGACTGGCGCGCCGTGGCCGGCACCGGCCGCCGGGTCCACCGCAAGGTGCTCGATGCCGGCCTCGCGGCGGTCGAACAGGCGGCGCAGCGGCTCGCCGGGCGCTTCGAGGTGCTCGCGGTCAGCGTCGGCAACGAGGTCCCCGCCGACCTGGTGCGCCTGCACGGAGCCTCCGCGGTCGAGCGGACGCTGGGCCGCCTGGTCGACGAGCTGCACGCCGTCGACGACGGCCTGTTGATCAGTTACGGCACGTACCCGAGCACCGAGTACCTGCAGGTCCCGGGCCTCGACCTGGTCACCGCCAACGTCTTCCTGAGCGACCCCGCCGCCCTCTCGCGCTACCTGAGGCACCTCGCCGTTGCCGTCGGCGACCTGCCACTGTTGGTGGGTGAGCTCGGGATCCAGCTGGCGCCCGCAGCAGCAGGCGTCAGCCGCGAGACGGAGCAGGCACACGCCCTCCAGACGCAGCTCGATGTGGTCGACGAGACGGGTGTTGCTGGCGCCTTCGTCTTCAGCTGGACCGACGACTGGGTCGTCGGCGGCGAGCAGGTCTCTGCCTGGAAGTTCGGCCTCACCGACGCCGCTCGTCGCCCGCGGAGCGCGGCCGCGACAGCCGGCGCGTGGGCCCGGCGGTCGCTGCGGAGCGTTCGCGAGGACTGGCCACGGGTGTCGGTCGTCGTCTGCGCCTACAACGAGGCGGCCAACCTCGAGGCCTGCCTCGCCTCGCTGGCGAAGGTGGACTACCCCGACCTGGAGGTCGTCGTCGTCGACGACGGGTCGACCGACGCCACGCTCGACATCGCCCGCCGCTTCCCCTTCCGGGTGCTGCCGGTGCCGCACGCCGGCCTGTCAGTGGCCCGCAACGCCGGCACCCGGGCATGCACCGGGGAGATCGTCGCCTTCCTCGATGCCGACGCCGCCTGCCATCCCGAATGGCCCCACCACCTCGCCCTGTCGATGGCCGACGACGGCGTCTGCGCAGCCGGCGGCCCGAACCTGCCGCGTCCCACCGCCGGGCTCGTCGAGCGGGCAGTCGACGCCAGTCCCGGCAACCCGGTCGAGGTCCTCAACGCGCCCGACCGTGCCGAGCACCTCGCCGGCTGCAACTGCGCCGTCCGCCGCGACCTGCTCCTCGCCTGCGGCGGGTTCCAGGCGGACTTCACGGCCGCCGGGGACGACGTCGACCTGTTCTGGCGCCTGCTCGATGCCGGCAACGGCGTGGCCTTCAGCCCGGCCGCGCAGGTGCGGCACGCCCGCCGCGCTACGGTCCGGGGCTACCTGCGCCAGCAGCGCGGCTACGGCCGGGCCGAGCGCATGGTCAGCGGACGCCACCCGCACCGCTTCAACCGCTCCGGTCAGGCCGTCTGGGCCGGGTCGCTGTACGGCGGCCCTGCCTCGGCGTTCGGCCACCGGCGCGGCGAGGTGGACTACGGGCCGTCCGGCACTGCGGCCTACCAGCCGGTGCGGGCCCGCAACACAATGCGGGCGCTCGACCGCCTTCCGGCGCTGCTGCCGGCACTCGCCGCCGGCACTGTCGCGGCCCTGGCCATCGGCCTGCTGGTACCCGCGGTGCTGCTGCTCGCCGCGGCGGGCGCTGTCACCATCGCCGGGTACGTCGCCATCGTCGCCGTCGGCACGACCGTCGGCCGGCGTGAAGGGTCGGGCACCAGGCTGCGCTTGCTGGTCGGCCTGCTGCACGTCCTGCAGCCACTGGCCCGGGCCCGCGGCCGCCGCAGCTCGCGGCCCCTGCCGGGCCTGGGGCTGCCGGTCGTCGCTGCCGGTGACCGCGTCGGATGGGTCGACGCGCAGCACGTCGTCCTCGCCGGCTTGGGTGCAGGGTCCGCCGCGGCGGCGGTACCGACCGCCACGATCTCGCCGTCGCCGTCGGCTGGCTGCTGACCGCCCGGCTGACGACCGGGCTGCGCTGGGGCGCCGCCCCCGTGCTCGGGCTGCGCTGGCGGCTCGGGCCGGCCGCGCCGGTAGTCGGCGGGCTGACAGCGGTGACCGCGCTGGGCGCCCTGGCGGTACCGTCGGTCGACCCGACGCGGGGGCTGCTCGTCGTCGCCCTGGTGCTGTCGCTCACGGTCGCGCTCGGCGGCGTCGAGCTGCTGCTGCTGCGCTCGAGGATCGCCCGTGCGGCCGGCAGCCGGCGACCCCCCGCCCGGTGGGCAGCGGGACGCCGTGAGGAAGAACTTCCGCCTGCTGCCGCGCATCTGGCCGCACACCCGGCCGTTCCGGGGCTCGCTGGCCGTGTCGGCGGGCATCATGCTGCTGGCCGTCGTGCTCGGCCTCGCAGCCCCGTGGCCGCTCGCCTTCCTCGTCGACAGCGTGCTCGGCCGTCGGCCGGCGCCCCCGCTGCTGGACGCCGTCATCGGCCAGTCGCGGACCGGCATGCTGATCATCGCGGTGGTTGCCGGGGTCGTGCTGACGCTGCTGTCGGGGCTGCTCGACCTGCTCGACGAGTACCTCACGACCCGCACCGCGCAGCGGATGACGCTGCGCTACCGCAGCCAGCTGTTCGAGCACACCCTGCAGATGTCACCGGCGTACCACGACGGGCGGCGCCGCGGCACCCTCATGTTCACGATCAACCACCACGCGGCCTGCATCGGGGACATCACCTCGACGCTGCTGCCGCTGACCCGCAACGCCCTCATGGTCATCGGGATGATCGTCGTGGCCGCCAAGCTCGCGCCGGTGCTGGCACTGCTGGCGATGACCGTCCTGCCACTGCTATACCACTCGACCGGCTGGTATGGCCGCAAGATCGAGCCGCGCATTCGCGGCGTGCGTGACATGGAGGGTGAGTCGCTCTCGATCGTCTACGAGGCGATGTCGATGGTGCGGGTCATCATCTCCTTCGGCCGGGAGCGTCACGAGCACGGCCGCTTCGTCCGGCAGGGCTCGCAGGCGGTCGAGGCGCGGATCGGCCTGTCCGTGCGTCAGACGATGTTCAGCCTGGTCATCAACGTCACCGCCGCTCTCGGTACCGCCCTCGTCCTCGGCTACGGCGCGCACCTGGTGCTGGTGAACAAGCTGACGGTCGGCGAGCTGCTCGTCGTGCTCACCTACGTCGCCGCGGTCTACAAGCCGCTGACCGCCATCAGCGGCACGCTGGCCGACCTGCAGCAGCAGCTCATCAGCCTCGAGGCGGCGCTGCAGCTCGAGGACGCCCTGCCCGACGTCGTCGACCAGCCGGACGCCCGCGACGCCGGCCGGCTGAGCGGCGCCGTCGCCTTCGAATCGGTCGACTTCGACCACCTCGGGCGGACCGGGACACTGCGGGACGTCAGCTTCTCCGTCGTCCCCGGCGACGTCGTGGCGCTCGTTGGGCCGACCGGCGCCGGCAAGAGCACCCTGGTCAACCTGCTGCCCCGATTCATGGAGCCGGCGGCGGGGCGGGTGCTCGTCGACGGCATCGACGTCCGCGACCTAACCCTGGCGTCGCTGCGCAGCCAGATCAGCGTCGTCCTGCAGGAGCCGCTGCTGTTCTCGGGAACGATCGCCGAGAACATCCGCTACGGCGACCTCGACGCCGACGACGACCAGGTGTACGAGGCCGCCCGGTCCGCAGGCTGCCACGACTTCATCGAGGCGCTGCCCGACGGCTACGGCACGATCCTCGGCGAGCGCGGCGCCCAGCTCTCGGGCGGGGAGCGGCAGCGCATCGCCATCGCTCGGGCGTTCCTACGCGACGCGCCGCTCCTGATCCTGGACGAGCCGACCTCCGCGGTCGACAGCCGCACCGAGGCCGGCATCCTCACCGCTCTGGACCAGCTCATGGCCTCGCGGACGACCTTCCTGATCGCGCACCGGCTCTCGACGATCCGCTCCGCCACCAAGGTGCTGGTGATCGACGGCGGCAGGCTCGTCGAGAGCGGCACCGCCGCAGAGCTGTTGGAGCAGGACGGCTTGTTCCGCGAGCTCGTGGATGCCCAGGCCGCGCGCCCCACCGCCATCGTCGAGACCGGTCCGGCCGAGGCGAGCCCGGCCGAGGCTGGACAGCTCGTCGAGGTGGAGCTGCCCGTTGTTCCGGCTCCGGCTCCGGCTCCGGCTCCGGCTCCGGCACAGGTACCTGCGCAGGTCCCCGTGCCCTTCTCGGTGCCAGCAAACGCGGCACCGCCCGTTCCGGCCCGCCCGGTCGGCCGCCCGGCGATCGTCCTGCTGGGCATGCTGACGAAGATGCCGGTCGCGGGCGTCGCCTGGCAGACGCTGCACTACCTCGCCGGGTTCGAGCGGCTCGGCTACGACGCCTACTACGTCGAGATGCACGGGCGCACCCCGTCGATGCTGATGGCGACACCGGGCGACGACCCGACCGCCCTCGCGGGCGCCTACCTGTCGCGCCTGTTCGGCCGCTTCGGCTTCACCGACCGCTGGGCCTACGTGCCCGGGCCGGGCACCGACGGCGGGATCGGGATGCCGGCGACCGAACTGCGGCAGCTGCTCCGCGAGGCGGCGCTGGTCATCAACCTGCACGGCGGCACGGAGCCGAGCGAGGAGCTCGCCGCCTCCGGCCGACTCGTCTACCTGGAGACCGACCCCTGCCAGCTGCAGGTCGAGCTCGAGGCGGGCTTGCAGACGACCCACGACTTCCTCGCCCCGCACGTCGCGTTCTTCACCTTCGCCGAGCGCTACGGCCTGCCGGGCTGCGAGCTGCCGGTCGCCGCCGGGTACGACTTCCGCCCGACCCGGCAGCCCGTCGTGCTGGATTTCTGGTCCGGCGCCGCGAGCGCCCCAGCCGCCAGTGGCGGTGCGTTCACCACCATCGGCAACTGGCAGCAGAGCTGGCGCGACGTCAAGCTCGGCGGCACGACGTACTCCTGGAGCAAGCACCTCGAGTTCGCCAAGGTGCTCGGGCTGCCGGGCCGGGTGCCGGCGGGCGAGTTCGAGCTCGCCCTGTCGAGCCTGCCGCCGGAAGGCCGCGCACTGCTGCTGGGCAGCGGGTGGCAGGTCGGTGACGCGCTCGGCATCTCGCGCGAGCTCGACCCCTACCGCGCTTTCATCCAGGGCTCACGCGCCGAGTTCACGGTCGCCAAGGACCAGAACGTCCGGCTCAAGAGTGGCTGGTTCAGCGATCGCAGCGCCAGCTACCTGGCCGCCGGCCGGCCGGTCGTCACGCAGGACACCGGCTTCGACGTCGCGCTCCCGCTCGGGGCTGGGCTGCACGCCTTCAGCGACCTCGACGGCGCGGTCACCGCGGTCGAGCGGGTGCTCGCCGACCCCGCCGGGCAGGCGCAGGCCGCCGCCGCACTTGGCCACGAGTACTTCGGCAGCGACGCCGTCCTCGGCCAGCTGCTCGCCGACGTCGGGCTGCCCCGACGCCTCGGCCGGGGCAGCGCCACGCCCAGCCCGTCGCCGCTGCCTGGGGGCCTCGACCTGAGGCCGGTCTCCCGGCGGCCGCTGCAGCTGGCCGACGCCACCGTCGAGGTGGCCCGGCAGCAGGCCCTCCCGATGCCGCCGCGCGGCGTCGACGGCGGCGAGACGTACGAGGTGTCGGTCGTCGTCGTCACCTACAACCAGCTGCCCATCACCCGGCTGATGCTCGCCACCCTGCTCGGCGACCCTGCCTCGGCGCGCATCCAGGTAATCATTTCCGACAACGGCTCGACGGACGGCACCGCCGCGCTCGTCCGCCGGATCGCCGCGCGTGACGCCCGCGTCACCCTGGCCGGGTCGCCCGACAACGACGGGTTCGCGGCCGGGGTCAACCGCGGCGTGGCTGCAGCCGTCGCGCCGGTCGTCGTCATCGCCAACAACGACCTGGTGCTGTCCCCGGGGGCCCTGCCGAGGCTGGCCGCGCACGCGGCCGACCCCACCGTCGGGGCCGTCGGGCCCGCCACCAACCGCAGCGGAGTCGGCGCCGACCTCGGCGAGAGCTACCGCACGTGGGGCGAGTTCGTCCAGGCCGCGCAGCAGCGGGCGCTGGAGCACGTGGGTGACACGACCGAGGTCGGCGTGCTCGCGTTCTTCTGCGTCGCGCTGCGCCGCGAGGTGCTCGACAGCATCGGCCCGCTCGACGAGCGGTTCGGGGCCGGCATGTTCGAGGACGACGACTACGCCCAGCGGCTGCGGGGCGCCGGGCTGCGGCTCGTCGTCGCCGAGGACGTGCTGGTCCACCACCACGGCGAGGCGACCATCGGGGCCCTCGTCCCCACTGGTGAGCACGCGCGCCTGTTCGCGGACAACCGTGCCGCCTTCGAGGCAAAGTGGGGGGTCGACTGGATGCCGCAGCAGCGCACCAGCGCCGCCGCCGAGCAGGAGGCCGCGAGCGTCGTCGAGTCGGTGCGCGACAGGCTCGCGGGCGATGCGCGGGTCCTGGTCGTCAGCCGCGGCGACGACGCGCTGCTCGCGGCGAGCACCGGCGCCGGGCACTTCCCGCAGGGGCCGGACGGGGCTCACCCGGGCCATCACCCCGGGGAGGACGACGTCGTCCCGAGCCTTTCGGCGCTGACCGCAGCGGGTTGGACCCACCTGCTGCTCCCGGCCAGCTCGGCGTGGTGGCTCGAGCGGTACGGCGCGCTCACGGCGCATCTCGACGCCACCGCCCAGCTCGTCGTCGACGAGCCCGCCTGCCGCGTCTACCGGCTCTGCGCGTCGGTACCGGCCCTGGCCTCCACCGCCTCGGGACCGGCACCAGGCGTTGCGGCGGCAGGGGACTCCTCGTGACGGGCCCGGTGACGGTCGTCATCCCGGTGTACGGCCGCTGGCCGCTGACCTGGCGCTGCCTGGATGCCCTGTTCGCCGCCGAGCTGCCCGAAGGTACGCGTGTGCTCGTCGTCGATGACGCCAGCCCCGACGACACGGCGGCGCGGCTCGCCGCCTACCCGGGTGTCGAGGTGCTCGCCCATGCCCAGCAGACCGGTTTCGGCCAGGCCTGCAACGACGGCGTCGCCGCTGCCCGGACGCCGTGGGTGTGCCTGCTGAACAACGACACCGAGCCCCGGCCCGGCTGGCTCGCCGCGCTCACGGGCGATGCCGCCGCGCATCCCGGCACCGCCGCCGTTGGGGCCCGGCTGCTCTACCCGGACGGCACCGTGCAGCATGCCGGCGTGGTCATCGGCCGCGACCTGCAGCCGCACCACGCGTACGCCGGCTTCCCCGGCAACCACCCCGCCGTCATGCGCTCGCGCGACATGCAGGTCGTTACCGCCGCCTGCGTCCTGCTGCACCGCGAGACCTTCCTCGACGCCGGCGGCTTCGACGCGGGCTTCCGCAACGGGCACGAGGACGTCGACCTGTGCCTGCGGATGCGGGCCGCGGGGCGCCGGGTGCGCTACTGCGCCGAGGCGGTGGTCGTGCACCTGGAGTCCGCCACCCGCGGCCGGCGCACGACGGAGTCAGCCGACAACGGCCGTCGCTACCTGCGGCTGTGGGCCGGCACCGTTCGCCCGGACGACCTCGAGACGTACGCCGCCGACGGGCTGCTGGAACTGTCCTACGACGGCGACGGCACGCCGCTGCGACTCGCCATCGACCCGCGCCTGGCCGGCGTGGGCGCCGCCGGCCGGACGGGCGAGCTCGAGGTCCTGCTGCGCGAACGCTCCCGGCAGGTCGCCGAGCTGCTGGCCGACACCATCTCGCTCACCCTGGCCGTGGCCCCGCGGCAGGTGCCGGCCGCCCGGCGACCGGCCGAGGCGACCACCCCGGCTGCCGATGACACGGTGCAGGTCGCGCTCATCGCCCTGCAGCGCGCGCTGGCCGACCGGCTGCCCGGCTACACCCCGGGCGGCGGCGCCGAGTACCGCGAGCTGGTCCGCCGGGTCCGGTCGTCCGTCACCGACCTGGTCCCGGCGGGCTCGTCGGTCGCCGTCCTCAGCCGCGGCCACGATGACCTGCTGGTGCTCGGCGAGCTCTCGGCCGAGCACTTCCCTGCTGACGACTCGGGTCGCTACCTCGGCTACCACCCCGCGGGGGGCGCCGAAGCTGTCCGGCTGCTGGACGCGGCTCGAGGACGGGGCGTCACGCACCTCGTCGTCCCTTCGCCCGAGCTGTGGTGGCTCGACTACTACGCCGAGCTCGCCGCCGAGCTGGGCAGCTGCCCGGCCGGCGACCCCGGCACCGCCCTCGTGTACGAGCTGGCCCGTACCGGAGCGCTGCGATGACCGGCCCGGGGCGCCGTACCCGCCGACCCACGCATCGGGGCCGCCCCCTCGACGAGCAGCTGCTGCGCCAGCTGTCGACCGACGTGCGCGCCACCCGGCTGATGCTCGCCACGCTGGTGGAGCAGATGAGCCGCCAGGGGCAACCCCTCGTACCGGTTCCCGAGCTCCGGGTCGAGGGGACTCCCGACCCCGCCGCCCCGGCGACGGACCAGCCGGTCCCGGTCCCGCCGCCACGTCCCCTGCCGGGGCCCCTTGCGGTCACGCTGCCGGCGCAGCCAACCAGCGACCTGATCGAGCGCCGAGCCGCCGCCTACGCCCGGCTCGTCGAGCGGTTGCACGCGGCCGTCGTCCGGGTGGTGCCCGCAGGCGAGCAGGTCTTGGTGGTGAGCCGCGGCGACGAGGCCCTGCTCGACCTGCCCGGCCGTCCCGGCTGGCATTTCCCCCGCACGGAGGAGGGCCTGTGGGCCGGCCACCACCCCGCCGACAGCGCAGCAGCGATCAGCCACCTCGAGCAGCTGCGTAGCGCAGGTGCCCAGCACCTCGTCGTGCCCGCGACGAGCGCCTGGTGGCTTTCGCACTACGCCGGCTTCCGCGCCCACCTCGAGCGCACCGGACGGCTGCTGCTGCGCGACGACGTCGGGGTCGTCTATGCGCTCGATCCGCCACCGGTGGAGGCCGCCGTTCAGGCCGCCGGTTCCTCTCGTGCCGCTCCAGCCCGCCGCAACCGCAAGGACACAAAGTGATCATGGTTCCAGCCCCCCGCTCCTCCAGCGACCGCCCGCTCACCGTGCTCAACGTGGTGCACGGCCACGCAGCCGAACGCCCCGGCGGTGCCGAGACGTACGCGCTGGAGCTGCACGAGGCCATGCGCGCCGTCGGCACCCTCAACCCGGTGCTGCTCGCCGCGACCGGCCCCAGCGGCACGGGACGACCCTCGCCGCACAGCGGCACCCTCGTTGAGCCGGTCGGGGACGACCCGTCGCAATACTTCTTCCACACCGACGCCGCGGACTACGACTGGTTCTACTCGACCGCCCGCAACAAGGACATCTACACCCGGCACCTCGCCGACTTCCTCACCGCCTACTCACCCGACGTCGTCCACGTCCAGCACTCGCTGTTCTTCGGCTTCGACCTGCTGCGCCAGATCCGCCGGACGCTGCCGAATGCCGCGCTCGTGTACACGCTGCACGAGTACCTGCCGATGTGCCACCGCGACGGCCAGCTGCTGCGCACCAACGGGCGTCCGTGCAGCGGGCCGACCCCGCGCGGGTGCGCCACCTGCTTCCCCCAGCACACCCCGCAGGAATTCTTCCTCCGGGAGCGGTTCGTCAAGTCGGCGCTCGACCTCGTCGACGCGTTCGTCTGCCCCAGCCGCTTCCTGCTCGAGCGCTACGCGGAGTGGGGCATCCCCCGCGAGAAACTGATCTTCGAGGAGAACGGGCGGCCGCCGGTGGGCCGGGTGCCGAGCCCCGTCGACCGGCCGCGCAACCGCTTCGGCTACTTCGGCCAGTTCACGAGCTACAAGGGCGCCGACGTGCTGATGCAGGCCGTGCGGGAGCTGCACGGCCAGCCTGCCGGCGCCGGGGTCAGCGGCGCTGTCGCCGGCGCTGCCAGCAGCGAGTTCGCCGCCGGTGCCGGCAGCGGTAGCGCGGGCGCCGCACCGACCCGCAGCGCGAGCCCGGCCTCCGTGACGCTGCACGGGGCCAACCTCGAGCACGCCCCGGCCGAGTTCCAGGACACGTTCCGCGGGCTGCTAGCCGGCACCGCCGGCATCGTGAAGCTGCACGGCCGCTACCAGCCCAAGGAGCTGCCCCGGCTGCTCGCCGACGTCGACTGGGTCGTCGTCCCGTCGCTGTGGTATGAGAACGCGCCACTGGTCATCCAGGAGGCGTTCCAGCACGGCCGCCCGGTCATCTGCAGTGACATCGGCGGGATGGCCGAGAAGGTCACCGACGGCGTCGACGGCCTGCACTTCCGGGCCGGGGACTCCGCCCACCTGGCCGAGGTCATGCGCCGGGCGGTCGAGTCCCCCGGCTTGTGGGAGCGGCTCGCCGCCGGCATCCGGCCCGGGCACGACCTCGACGCCCACGTCACGCGCCTGACGGCGCTCTACCGCCGGCTCGTCGCGCAGCATGCCGAGCGCGGAAGCGCTCCGGCTGCCCCTCGGTCAGCAGGGGCGGGCATCGACCCGCACACCATCACCATCGAGGAGGTCGGCAGTGTGGCCTGACCAGAGTGGCCGGTCGCACCGCCTGGCCGGCCTGTCCCGCGTCGTCGTCGGGCGCGTCGAGCTCGCCACCCTGATCGGCGACGTGCTCGTCGTCGCCGGCTGGCACGGCGTCGACCCGGCGGCGCCCGGCGCCGACGCCTATCCGCGTGCCTCGCGGGTCGACGCGAGGGTTCTGGAGCTACCCTCGCCGCCGCCCGAGCTGGCCCCGCCCACATCGGGCGACGGCTCGCGCGCGTTCCTGGCCCTGCTGGACGGCGGGTCGCCATCCGGCCCCCTCGTCGTCGGCGTCGGCCGGGTGGGGCTGCTCCTGCTGCCCGAGCATCTCGACGGCGCGATGGTCGACCTGCCGACCTTCGTCGACGGCGCCCTGGTCGGGGCCGGCCCGCAGGTGCGCGCCAGCGCGGCGCACTTCCTCGCACAGGTCGCGCCGCTGCACGCAGGTCCCGAGGCGCTGCAGGTGGCCGACCAGCTGCGCGGCGCCGCCGAGCTGCTGGTCGACCGGCTGCCCGGCTCGGTGATCAGCCCCGGCATCCCGATTGGGTTGTGCGTCGACCAGCTGCTCGGGCTCGACGAGCACACCTTCTACCTGCGGGGCTGGGCGCGTGTGGGGGACGGCGCCGAGGGACTGCGCACCCACCTGTCGCTGCGCTCGCCGGAGGGGGCCCGCGCCGAGCTGGACGAGATCGTCGTCCGGTTCCCGCGCCCCGACGTGGAGGCGTTCTACGAGGCCTCCCGCACCGTCCGCGACAACGCCCGCAGCGGCTTCCTCGCCTGCGTGCGCCTCGACGCCCCGAGCCGGTTGCGCGACGGCTGGGTCGTAGAGCTCAACGACGGCGCCGGCAACGCCTGCGAGGCACCAGCCCCGGCAGTCGTCGACGACCAGGAGATCGCGCGCACCACGGTCCTGGGTGACCTCACCACGATGGAGTCGCTGCCCGGCGCCGACCGGCCCGGGCGCCGACTCATGGCGAGCCTGGCGCACCCGGCCCTGTCAGCGCTGCAGGACCGCCGGTGCGGACCGGGTGCGGTGAGCCACTCCATCGTCGAGGTTATTCAGCACGGGACCCCCCCGGCCGCGTCCGACGTCAGCGTCGTCGTCCCGCTCTACCGACGGATCGACTTCCTCGAGCATCAGATGGCCGCCTTCGCCGCCGACCCCGAGCTGTGCCGTGCGGACCTGGTCTACGTGCTGGACAGCCCGGAGCTCGCCCGTGACGCCCGCACGCTCGCACGCGAGCTGTACCCGCTGCACGGTGTGCCGTTCCGGCTGGTGCTGCTGCGACGCAACCTCGGCTTCGCCGGGGCGACCAACGCGGGCGCCTCGCTGGCCACCGGGCGACTGCTCCTGCTGCTGAACAGCGACGTGCTCCCCGACGAGCCGGGCTGGCTGTCGGCACTCGTGGCGGAGCACGACGCCCTGCCCGAGGTCGGCGCCGTCGGTCCCAAGCTGCTGTACGAGGACGACTCCATCCAGCACGCCGGCATGTGGTTCGACAAGCCCCCTGGCGCGACGACGTGGGCGAACCTGCACTACTACAAGGGGCTGTCACGGCACTTCCCGCCCGCTGACCTCAAGCGCCAGGTCCCTGCGGTCACTGGCGCCGCCATGCTGCTGTCGCGCACCCTCTACTTCGACGTCGGCGGCCTGGCCGGCTCGTTCGTGCAGGGCGACTTCGAGGACTCCGACCTGTGCCTGCGGTTGCGCGAGCGGGGGCTGGCCTGCTGGTACATCCCGTCCGTCGAGCTATACCACCTCGAGGGCCAGTCCTATCCCGACGAGCTGCGCCGCACCGTTGCCGCCTACAACGGCTGGCTGCAGACCATGACCTGGGATGCCGAGCTGCGTGCCCTGATGGCGGAGCAGGCGGCGGGCTTCCCCGCCCCGGTGCCAGACCGGGTGCCTGAGCTGGTGCCCGGCCCGCTGCCGGTGCCGGCCCAGCTGGTGCCAGCTCAGGCGGTGTCGCCTCCTCGGCGGTCACGGGCTGCGGAACCGCAGCCGGCTCCCGCCGTCGTACCGGCCCGACGCTCTTCCCGCAAGCGGCTCACCCAGCCGCAGCGCTGACCCCCCGCCGCCCGTCCTCCCAGAGCGTCCAAGAAGGAGCAGACATGCGCATCGCCACCATTCAGGGCCCGTTGCAGATCGGGCTCGACTACTCACGCGACATGCCCGCCGGGCGGGCGAACCGGCTGATCAACCCGCAGCTCGACGAGCGCCACCCGCACAACATCGGGGACTGGTTCGTCACCACCTCGAGCGACCGGATCCTTGACTACGACGAAGCAGTCCTCATCAGTCGCGACGCCCCGCAGGAGGACTGGGACGCGCTCAACGCCGAGTGCGACGTGCTCGTGCTGAAGGGCGGCAACTACGTCCAGCACGACTGGCTGTCGCAGCAGTTCGGCCTCGAGCTGTTCTCCAAGGTGAAGATCCCCATCTTCCTGTTCGGCATCGGGCTGCAGGCCGGCCGCGCCGAGAAGGTGGACTTCGCGCCGGAGGAGGCCGAGATCTGGCGCCTGCTCTCGGACCGGTCAGCGGCAATCTCGGTGCGCGGCGGCAGCACGGCCGAGGCGCTGTCGAGCATCGGCATCTCCAATGCCGTGGTCACCGGCTGCCCGACGACCTACTGGTCGTTGAAGCCAACGATCTCGGTGCGCGAGCCGGGCCGCGAGCGAGGCAGCTTCAGCTTCCGCCAGGGGCTGTACTCATCCGACCCAGAGGTCTACCGCGCCCAGTTCCGCGCCATCGAAGCCGCCCGCGACCAATTCTCGACGCTGTCGGTGATCCTGCAGGGCGAGGAACTGCTGCTGCAGCGCTACCACATGGCGACCCGCTGGGCTGCGGAGCTGGCCGTCACCCACAGCAAGATCGAGGGCACCGGGCTGACCCGCCTGCGCCGCGAGCCGATCGACGTCGAGGCGCTGGGGGACGAGCTGCACCGCACCTATGACGGCTTCAGCCGGCCGGGCCTCGTCCGCTGGCTGATGGACAACACCTTCTTCAGCTACGACGTCGGCGACTACCTCGACCACTACCGGGCGCAAGACATGGTGCTGGGCTGTCGGCTGCACAGCAACCTCGTCGCGATCGCGCACGGGACGCCGACGTTCTTCCTCACCTACGACCAGCGCACCCAGGAGATGGCCGACACCTTCGAGCTGCCGAGCTGCCCGGTGACCGCCTTCGACGACTCGATCAATCTGCACGACCAGAACTGGAGCGGGTTCGAGAAGCGCTACCAGCACTACTTCGGCGAGATGCGCCGGGTCCTCGACGACTGCGGTGTCGCGCACCGGCTGGAAGCGGGCTGAGCGTGCGGGGCAGCGGGCACAGGGTCACGGGCAGCGGGCCGTCCGTCGTCGTGGCAGCTGCCCTGAGCGCACGCCCGACGGCCGGCGGCCACGCGTGGTTCGTCCGGACCTGGCTGCAGGGACTGGCCCGGCTCGGCTGCCGGGTCCTGCTCGTCGACCGCCTGCTGCCCGGGACCCCGCTGGCCGCCGCCGAGGCGCTGGTCCGTGAGGTGTGCGGCAGCGCCGGCGTCGACGGTGCGTTGCTGCTCGGCGACCGCCACTGCAGCGGGCCGGCCTACGCCGAGCTCGCAGGCCGGGTGGCCGCCGCCGACGTCGTGCTCGACGTCATGGGCTTTCTCGGCGACGGCGCCCCCGACCTGCTCGCCTCAGCGCGGCTCCCGGTGTTCCTCGACGTCGATCCCGGCGTCGGCCAGCAGTGGGCCGCGCTCGGGCTGCACGACCCGTACGACCGGTACGTGCGGTTTGTGACCGTCGGCAGCCGCATCGGTACACCCGGCTGCAGCGTGCCGACCGGCGGGCGGCAGTGGCTGACGACGCTGCCACCGGTGCTGCTCGACGAGTGGCCCCGTCAGCGGATGCCCGGGCGAGCGGTGACAACCGTGGGGATGTGGCGCGGGCCGTACGCGCCGCTGCAGGTGGGCGGGCGGCGTCACGGGCAGCGCGCGCACGAGTTCCGCCGCTACGCCGGCCTGCCGGCCCGCTCGCCGTTCCCGCTGCAGGTGGCCATCGCGTTCGAGGCGTGGGACGCGGCCGACCGGGCATCGCTCGACCTGGCTGGTTGGCAGCTGCGCGACCCGCGGGAGGTCGCCGGCAGCCTCGAGTCCTACCGCCGCTACGTGCAGGCATCCGCCGCGGAGCTGTGCGTGGCCCGGGAGTCCTACGTCGTCAGCCGGTGCGGCTGGTTCTCCGACCGCAGCGCCGCCTACCTCGCGAGCGGCCGGCCCGTCGTCGCCTCGGACACCGGCTTCGGAGGGACTCTCCCCACCGGCGCCGGCCTCCTCGCCGTCGACGGGCCGGACGAGGCCGCCGCCGCACTGGAGGCCGTGGCCGCCGAGCCGGCCCGCCACGGCGGCGCCGCGCGAGAGCTGGCCGGGGAGTACCTCGACAGCGACCGGGTGCTGAGCGTGCTCCTGGACCGGCTGGGCTCGACCACGGCGCGAGCGGCCGCGTGACCGGGATGCACCGGTGAGCCCGCCCGTCGTCGTCGTCGCCGGGGCGATGGCCGCGAAGCCGGGCAACGGCGGCGAGGCCTGGGTGCGGCTCGGCTGGGTCCGCGGGCTGCAGCAGCTGGGCTGCGACGTGCGCTTCGTCGAGGTCGCCGACGTGCCGCCCGCTGGAGCGGCCGTCGAGTGGTTCTCGGCCGTCACGGGATGGGCCGGGCTGGCCGGTCGGGCCAGCCTGCTCGACCCACAGGGCACGAGCCTGGTCGGCCCGGACGCCTCGGCCCTCGCCGACGTCGCCGGCGTTGCCGACCTGCTGCTCGACGTGTCCGGGAACCTGCGCGGCGGCTCGGCCGTCGATGCGCTGCGCGGCAGCGTTCGCCGTCGGGCCTACGTCGACGTCGACCCTGGATACACCCAGCTGTGGGCAGCCCGCGGCCTGCTCGGCGACCACCTGGCGGACTACGACCTGCACCTCACGATCGGTGATGCGGTGGCGACCTGCGGGCTGCCGACCGCCGGGGTCCGCTGGCATGGCATCCGGCCGCCGGTGGTGCTCGCCGACTGGCCCGTCACCGGCGGCCATCCCGCCGTGCTGTCGACCGTCGCCACCTGGCGCGGCGCCTTCGGCCCGGTGGAGCTCGACGGGCGCAGCCTCGGCACCAAGGTCCACGAGTTCCGCCGGCTGGCGGCCGTGCCGCACCAGGTGCCACAACGCTGCGAGGTCGCGCTCGACATCCACGCCGCTGACGCCGCCGACGTCGACCAGCTGCGCGACGGCGGCTGGGAGGTACGTGACCCGGCCGCGCTGACCGGCACGCCCGCTGCCTACCGCAGCTTCATCCAGGCCTCCGGCGGCGAGCTGTCGGCCGCGCAGGGGGTCTACGTCGGCACGGCATGCGGCTGGACCAGCGACCGCACGGCGGCCTACCTGGCAAGCGGGAAGCCGGCGGTCGTGCAGGACACCGGCTTCGGTCCCGAGCTGCGCGGCAGCGCGCTGCTGCCCTTCTGCAGCCCGCAGCAGGCGGCTGCTGCCTGCCGTGAGGTCGCCCGTGACCCGGCCGGCTACTCGGCCGCGGCCCGCGACCTCGCCGAGCAGCACTTTGCCTCCGACCGGGTGCTCGCAGGCGTCCTCGACCTGGCCGGCCTCTGAGCATGCGGATCATCGTCTGCGGCACCGTCGTCGCGGCTGCCGGACAGGGCGGCGTCGCGTGGGCGATGCTGTCCTGGGTGCTCGGAGCCCGCGCGCTCGGCCACGAGACCGTGCTGGTCGAGCCACTTCCCGATTCCCCGACTCCCGCCCAGCGGGCGTACGCCCGCGCGGTCCAGCGGGCGACCGGCGTCCGGCCGCTGCTGCTCGCCCCGGGGGACGCGCTGCCGCGCGCCGACGTCCTGCTGAACCTGTCGGGCCTGCTGCCCGCCGAGCACGCGGCAGCCATCCCGGTCCGGGTCTTCGTCGACCTGGACCCGGGGTTCACGCAGGCGTGGGCGCTGTCCGGCATCGACGTGGGGCTGGCCGGCCACACCGCCCACGCGACCGTCGGTCTGGCAGTCGGGCGCGCCGGCTGCCCGGTGCCTGACCTCGGGTTGGCGTGGTTGACGCTGCCGCCACCAGTCGCACTGGAGGCGTGGCCGGTCGCCGAGCGGATCGAGACGCCCGCGGCGACGACGGTCGGCCACTGGCGCAGCTACGGCACCGCCCAGTTGGACGGCGTGACGCTGGGACAGCGCGCCCACACCGTGCGCGGCCTGCTCGCGCTGCCGGCACGGGCCCCGCTGCCCGTCCGACCGGCCCTGTCGATCGACCCCGGTGACGCCGCTGACCGGCGTCTGCTCGTCGCGGCCGGCTGGCAGCTGCCGGACCCCAGCCGGGTGGCGGGAAGCCCCGGCCGCTACCGCCGGTTCGTCCGACACTCGCGGCTCGAGCTGGGCTTCGCCAAGAGCGGCTACGTCACCTGCCGCACAGGGTGGCTAAGCGACCGCACTGCCGCCTACCTGGCCAGCGGGCGGCCTGCTGTTGTGTCGGACACCGGCATCGGCGGGCTGCTGGACACCGGCGAGGGCGTGCTGACCTACCGCGACGTCGACGAGGCGGTCGAGGCCCTTGAGACCGTGTTGCGGGACGAGCGGCAGCACGCCCGCGCGGCCCGGCGGTTCGCCGAGCGGCACCTCGACGCCCGCATCGTCGTCGGCGGTCTGCTGGAGCGCACGTGCTGAGCCCCGTGACCGTGCTGGCCTGCTGTCGCAGCGCGCTCGTCAGCACTCACCCGCTGTACGAGCTGACCCTGCTCGGGGCGGACGGCACGGAGGCCAGCGCCATCGGCAAGGCTGCGCCCGAGCGTGAAGTCCGGACCTACCGGCACCTGCTGCCGGGCGGCCGCTTCGGCTCGCCGGTCGTGCTCGGCCAGTCCGACGGCCTGCTGCTGCTCGAGCGGGTCGTCGGGATGCCGCTGTGGCAGTGCGAGCTCGACGCGTGGCGGCTCGCGGCGGCTGAGCTCGGGCGGCTGCACCAGCAGGCAGACGTGGACTGGTGCGCCACCGAGGATGTCGGGTGGTGGGACCGGGCCGCTAGCGCCGAGGCGCCGCCGGACCGCTTCGCCCTCCCGGCGGGCCAGGCCCGTTCGGTGCTCGCTGCGGCGCCCCGGGTGGTGGTGCATGGGGAGCCCTATCCCGGCAACGTGCTGCGGCGCGCCGACGGGCGGATCTGCCTGCTCGACTGGGAGTCGGCTGCTCCCGGCTCGGCCGCGATCGACGTCGCTGCCCTCACCTCCGGGTGGGGGACGGCTGAGGTGCGCGAGCTGCGCGCCGCATACGACGAGACGTCCCCGGCACCGGTCGTCGACGCCGAGCTTGCCGCGGCCCGCCTGCTCTGGGCGCTGCGCTGGGTGCGCTACCGCCACGTGCTCAAGCCGCCGTCGGGTTCGGTCGACTGGGCTGTCGAAGCCACAGCCGCCGCCGAGGAGCTCAGATGCGTCAGCTGATCGTCAATGCCGACGACCTCGGGGCCAGCCCCAGCGTCAACCTCGGCATCGCCCGGGCGCACGAGAACGGCATCGTCACGAGCGCCAGCATGATGGTGCTGGCGCCGGCGGCAACCGATGCGTTCCGCTGGGCGAGCACACGTCAGACGCTGTCGGTCGGGCTGCACCTGGACCTCGCCGAGTGGGAGTACGCCTGCGGCGAGTGGCAAGCCCGGTACGAGCGGGTCGACCCGGCTGATGCAGACGCCGTCCGCGCCGAGGTCGACCGGCAGCTCGGCGCCTTCCTGCGCCTTGCCGGCCACCCTCCCACGCACCTGGACAGCCACCAGCACATCCACCGGGAGGAGCCGGTGGCGACGGTCCTGGCCGAGGTCGGCGACCGGCTCGGGATCACGGTCCGAGGCGTCGTCCCGCCGATCGGGCCAACCGTGGCCTACCGCGGCGACTACTACGGGCAGTCAGGCAAGGGCGAGCCGTACTGGCAGGCCCTGACCCTGTCGGCGCTGCTGGCAGTTCTGGCCGGCCTGCCGGAGGGCATCACCGAGCTCGGCTGCCACCCTGGCTACGCCGACGACCTGGACTCCACCTACCGGATCGAGCGGGAGATGGAGACCCGGGTCCTGTGCGAGCCGGAGCTGGCGGCGTGCCTGCAGCGCGAGGGCATCCGCCTCATCCCGCACGGGGCGCCTGGCTGCGCTGCAGACTGAGGTCCAGCAACGCGGGACGCGCCCGGAACCACTCGACGGTGCGGGCCAGGCCGTCCTCCACCGAGACCTGCGGTGCCCAGGCCAGCGCCGACGCCGCAAACGTGATGTCGGGCTGGCGGACGGTGGGGTCGTCGACCGGCCGGGGGACGAAGACGATCTCGCTGTCGCTGCCCGCCAGCTCCCGCACGAGCAGGGCCAGCTCCAGGATCGACTTCTCGTCCGGGTTCCCGATGTTGACCGGGCCGGGCAGGTCGGACTGCAGCAGCCGCATGATGCCGTGCACGAGGTCGTCGACGAACATGATCGACCGGGTCTGGCTGCCGTCGCCAGCAACGGTCATCGGCCGACCGGACAGGGCCTGGCTGACGAAAGCCGGGATCGCGCGCCCGTCGTTGACGCGCAGCCGGGGGCCGAAGGTGTTGAAGATGCGCACGATTCGCGTGTCGACGCCATGGGTGCGCCGGTAGGCCATCGTCAGGGCCTCGGCGAAGCGCTTGGCCTCGTCGTATACGCCACGAGGACCGATCGGGTTGACGTGGCCCCAGTAGCTCTCAGGCTGCGGATGGACCTGCGGGTCGCCGTAGACCTCGCTGGTCGAGGCGAGCAGGAACCGCGCGCCCTTCTCCTTGGCGAGCCCGAGGCTGTGCAGGGTGCCGAGCGAGCCGACCTTCAGCGTCTCGATGGGCAGCTGCAGGTAGTCGATGGGCGAGGCGGGGGAGGCGAAGTGCAGCACAGAGTCGACGTCGCCCGAGACGTGGATGTATTCAGTGACGTCGAGCCTGGTCAGGGTGAATCCCGGCCGCCCGATCAGGTGCTCGACGTTGGCCGGGTTGCCGGTCACGAAGTTGTCCAGGCACAGGACGGCGTAGCCGTCATCGAGCAGGCGTTCGCACATGTGCGAGCCGAGGAAGCCGGCACCGCCGGTGACGACGACCCGAGGTCTGCTCTCGGGCTGCGCCCGGTCGGCCCGTACCTTCCGGCGTTCCTGCCTGATGATCACCCGTGCTACCCCACAGTCCGCTCGACGGCGCCGCGGGTCGGGTCAGTGCCGCGTCAGGTGCGGACTGGCGCCGGCGGCGACATCGCCGGCTCACCCTGGCTATCGGACGGCGGGAGTGCGAGGTGGAGTGCCGGGGCGGGCCGACGTTCGCACCGATCCGCCCGGGCCGTACAGGGATGCCCGCACGGGCGTTCCGGGCGACCCGCGGGGCCCGTCCAGGCGCGCCGCGGCCAGGTCCCTCCGCGACGGCCGCCGCGCGCCAGTGACGGCGGGTCCGCCAGCGGATGCGTGCCACACCCGTGGCAGGCTGGCAGCGGCCCACATCGAGCGTCCCAGGGGGTGACCGTGGTCCGGTCGAACCGTTACGCGCTCGCGGCAGCGGCCGGGCTGGCTGCCGTGTCGGCGCTGCACGCTGCCTGGGCGACCGGTTCCTGCTGGCCCGCCGTCGACCGCCGCAGCCTCGCCGACACCGTCGCCGGCGCGCGGGACATGCCCGGGCCGGCGGCGTGCCTCGCGGTGTCCGCGGCGCTCGCTGCGGCGGCTGCGGTCACAGCCGGCGTGGGAGGGGAGCAGCCCCTCGCCGTCACCGCCCGCGCCGGAGTCGCCGTGACGCTGTCCGCTCGCGCCGCCACGGGGCTGACGGGCGGGACCCATCTGCTGGTGCCCTGGACGCCGTCGGCCCGGTTCGTCGACCTGGACCGGCGCCTCTACGGCCCCTGCTGCGGCCTGCTCGCCGCCCTCGTCGCTGCCGGCCTGCGGGGGCGACGCCTCGCCCCGGCCGAGGGTCCACGCTGAGCGGCCTGCGGCATCAAAGGTGTGTAGGCAAGCCGAAGAGCTGAAACAGCGAGGTGTCGAGGAAGTGATGCACGTGCGCGATGCGGCCGGCGTCGATCTCGAGCACCTGCAGCGACCACGGGGCATGGCCGCCGCTCGGGTCGCGGCGGTACTGCCCGAAGGCCGGTAGGCCGTTGGCGTGCGTCGGCACGAGCCGGGAACCAGAGCAGCCGATGCCGGTGCCGAGGTACCAGTCGCGCAGGTCGGCTCGGCCCCGCAGCCACATGGCGATGGGCGGCATGGAGATGCTCGCGTCCTCGCGCAGGAGCTCGACGAGGGCGTTGATGTCGTAGGACTCGAAGGCGTTGACGTACCGGACGAGCAGGTCACGGTCGTCCGCCGCGAGCGGCTCGGGCGAGCGGTTCTCGAGGTCGAGCGCGCCCAGGGTGGCGCGGGCGCGCTGCAGTGCGCTGTTGACCGAGGCGACCGTGGTGTCGAGGAGCGTGGCCACCTCAGCGGCCTGCCAGCACAGCACCTCGCGCAGGAGCAGGACCGCACGCTGGCGTGGCGGCAGCGTCTGCAGTGCGGCAACGAACGCCAGCCGCACGCTCTCGGTCAGCAGGGCGCGCTGTGCCGGGTCGGCGGCCTGGGGCACCACCGCGGAGTCAGGCGCGGGCTCAAGCCAGGCGTTATCGGGCAGCATCTCCGTGGGCTCCGTCGTCGCCGGAACGGGTGACGACAAGTCCATCGGCAGGGCGCGCCGCTGCCGGCTGCGCAGGCTGTCGAGGCACACGTTGGTGGCGATCCGGTACAGCCAGGAGCGCAGCGAGGACCGTCCCTCGAAGCTGTCGAGCCGCTGCCAGGCCTTGAGCAGGGTCTCCTGCACGGCGTCGTCGGCCTCGAACAGCGAACCGAGCATGCGGTAGCAGTAGCCCCGCAGCTCGATGCGGTACTGCTCCAGCTCAGCGATCCCGTCGTTGATCTCGGCTTGCTGCTGCGTCAACGTGGTCATGCTCACCCCTCACGGCCAGGTGCACAGTCTGGCACGGCGAGGCCGGGAGTGGTGGAGCGCGGAAGACGCTGATCTCTTGGCAATTCTTGTCGGACCCCCTCGCTACCGTCGAACGTATGTTCGAGACAGCGGATAGCACCGCGAGCGGCACTGCGGGTGGCACTGCGGGTGGCACTGCGAGCGGCACTGCGGGTGGCGCTGCGGGTGGCGCCTCGTTCGAGGAGGAGCTGGCCGGGCTCGCTGATGGGGTCCGTGCCTGGGCCGCGCAGGACCTGAGCCAGCTGCCGGTGGTCGCAGTCCCGCGCCGGGTCGAGATCCTGCTGCGGGCGCGCAACGAGATCGACGGCGAGCTGCTGCGCGAGCTGCTGGTCTGTGACCGCAGCGGCGAAGCCGCACGGCTCGGTGGCGGGTCGACGGGTGGGCTGGCTCGCCGACGCCGGACGGCTGGACCACCGGCACGCCTCGTCGCTGGTGCGCACCGCGCGCGGGCTCGCCGACCGGCTACCCGCGACCGCCAAGGCGCTGTCGACCGGTGACATCACGTTGGAGCACGCCCGGGTGCTCAACCGGGCGGTCACACCGACGCGGGTCGCGCTCGCGCAGACCGACTACGCCGGTGGGATGGCCCAAGCCGAGGACGACCTGCTCACCGTC
>JAABUZ0100002453.1_pt1 | contig 30704 bp, 30 predicted proteins | sample 5562091 | NCBI WGS metagenome assembly JAABUZ01 (sample SAMN12813069, study PRJNA571459) | rock metagenome | isolation source: Antarctica rocks | place: Antarctica: Victoria Land, Linnaeus Terrace sud | collected 2015-12-21
GCGATCTATGTTGATCAAACTGCCCTAGACGCGACTGGCGACTGCTGCTCCCACGCACGAGCGACCGTCTGCCCTGCCGGCGCCGGGCGCTTTAAGGCTGCTGCTTTTGGTCCGCGAGCGCCGAAGCGGAAGTCGCGCTCTGGTGGCTGCAGCGGCGACAATGGGGAAGCGTCCCGGGGGACCGGCCCGGTGCCTGGTTTCGTTCCGAAGCAGTCATGTGTGTGGGACTGGCGGCGCCTCTCGACGTGGCAGGACGTTGCCACCCCGGCCCGTCAGCTTGCTGGGAGTCGGCAGCGGCTGCCACGCGACGTCGCTGAGGGCCTCCGGATTCGGTCTCACGCAGTCCTCGCGGTGGATCGCATAGCTGCGGTGCCGGCGGCCGCGGAGGTCGATCAGCTCGAGCCGGTAGTCCGTGTGGGCGGAGGTGGAGGCGGACGCGCAACCGGGCGAGTCGGTGATCGTGGTGACAGCGATCAGCCCACCGGCCGGCGAGAATGCGGGTCGACTGGCGACGACCCGGCGCGGACTAAGGCGCCGCAGGCCGCGTCCGGAGGCGTGGATCGTGTACAGCGCCCCGTCGCGCACGAACGCGATCGTTCGAGAGTCCCGCGAGCAGTCGGGCAGGCTCCCGCCGTGCCGGGTCAGCCTCCGCGTGCGGCCACCGGCGTCGCGCAGGTACAGATCACGCTGATGCACGTACACGATCGACCCGCTCGCGCATGGTGCTGGGTGGCTGGCGCCGTTGCCGGTCAGCCGCTGCAGCGCGGTGCCGTCGGTCGCGGCGGTGTAGAGGTCATACGGCGCTCCGGCGGTGGTCTTGCCGGCGAAGATCAGCGTCTTGCCGTCCGGCATGAACGCCGGCTCCTCGGCGTCGCCGATCGCCACCGGCAACAGCCGCGGGCTCCTTCCGTCGGCGTTGGCGAGGACGATCGCCTCGCACTCGCCTGGACAGTCGCGCAGTGTCGGGGTCCGGCTGCCGTCGTTGTGATATAGCGCCCCGGCGAACACCAGGCGCTTCCCGTCCGGGGACCAGCTTGGGCCGTCACTCGGATAGGAGGAGCCGGTGTACGGCACCAGCGGGCAGTACTGCTCACCGCTTCCGCTGAAGTCACCGCTGCCATCCCTACAGAACACACGCCTGGCGACGTCTCGTCCCGGCGGACGGACGAAGTCGAAAGAGTACTGGTCGCTTGAGGCCCCGTTATTGAGATAATCGATCGAGTCCGAGTTCTCCTGGAAGGTGATCGCCCCCGCGCGCCCTGGATATGACGCCGCCGCCGACCCCGCCCCAGCGAGCGTCATCACGACCGTCCCGAGCACCAGCAGCCACGCGCTCAACCGCTGTCGGCCCGCCACGATCCGCTTCCTCCTGCCCGGAGATTCAGCTGCTGTGTGCAACAAGATCCCGCTTTCGCTCCTTGCGCGCGTCGCCGGTTGGCGGTGGCTGCCACGTGAAACCTCCGCTGAGGCTATCGCATCCGCCGCCTTCGTCGCTGTCGATCTCGCAGTTGGCGAGCAGCTTCCAGCGGAAGCGGCCGCGGAGGTCTATCACCTGGATACCACGCCGGACGACGGACCGCACGCACACGAGCATGACGTCGATCGCGATCTGCCGGTCCGGTGGGCGAGAAGGCGCGGGCCGGCTGGTGTCGAGCCCCGGGATCTGCTGACCCGATCTCGAGATCGTGAACGAGTGGACCATCCCCCCAGCCCGAACCGCCAGAGAATCCGGCAGCGTCGGGGCAGGTGACTGCCTTTGAGCAGATCCGGCAGTCCACCCACCCGATCGCAGCGCTGCTGCTTCCACGAACACGGAGCAGTCTCGCCGGCGTCATGGCCTGTGCTCGATGCTCCTGCTCCCGGCCGTGAGCGGCAGTCTCAACCGACTCGCTTTCCACACGCCGTTGCTACTGGAACCCCGCCCGGGCCGGGCTGCCGGCCAGTGCCGGCCTCACGCCGCCCGGGCCGGGCAGCCGGCGACAGTCAGGCCCGGCGGGCGCTGAGCAGCAGGTTGTAGAAGATCGCCGGCGGCAGCAGTGGCTCGAGCACGGCCCCGTCGACGCGCTGCAGCGCGAGGTAGCCGTGAAACGCGTACTGGCGCCACCACATCGGCACGTCGCCGGGGTTCGCCATTGCCTCCAGCGTGCGGTTGAACCACCCGAACCAGTTGGCGGCCAGCTCCTCGCCGCGCACGCTGACGTCGGTGAAGCCCGCTCGCTGCGCGTGGCGGGTCAGGTCTGCGGGGGTGAAGGCGTGGATGTCCACGCAGCGCTCGAGCTCATGGTCGTGGTGATCGACGCTGCCGACCGCGGCCGGGGATGGCGCGGGGGCCGCGCGCAGCAGCCGGCGCCAGACGGGAGCCAGCCGGACGGCGCCGCGCTTGGGGAAGGCCGCGATCCGGTCCCCGACCCGGGACGGCTCGCCGGCGAACACGATCCGCCCTCCGGGTCGCAGCACGCGGTGAAACTCGCTGAAGGCCCGGCGCAGGTTGGGCAGGTGGTGCAGGACGGCATGCCCGAGCACGAGATCGAAGCTCTGGTCGGCGAAGGGCAGCGACTCGGCGTCGGCGCGGGCGGCGCGGACCGACAGTCCGAGCCGCTGCGCATTGGCGCTCAGGGTCGAGACCATCCGGGGTGAGATATCGGTGCAGGTGGCCTCGCCGACCACACCGGCCGCAAGCAGGTTGAGACTGAAGTAGCCGGTTCCGGCGCCGATCTCCAGCGAGCGGTCATAGCCGTCATCGAGCTCGGCGCCGAGCGCCTTGCGCAGCTTGCTCAACACCTGTTGCTGACCGGTCGGGCCGAAGTCGATGCCCCATTTGGCGTCGTAGCTCTCGGCGGCCACGTCATGGTACCGGGTGTTGACCTCGCGGATCTCGTCGGCGCTGCGCAATGCCTCCATGCCCTGCGGCAGATTACCCTGTCGCCGGTGAGCGCCGACCTCTACCTCCAGCGCAACCAGCCTCCGGGCGTGCCGCCGCTGGCCCTGACCGGAGAGCGCACCCTGCCCGATGTGCCCGAGGAGAACTACTGGTACCGGCGTCACCTCGCCGTCTACGAGTGGATCGGCGCGCGGGCGATCGGCCGGCGGGTGCTGGACATGGCCTGCGGCGAGGGCTACGGCTCTGAGGTGCTCTCCCGCGGCGCGACCTGCGTCGTCGCAGTCGACGCCAACCCCGAGGCCCACGAACACGCCAAGCTGCGCTACGCGCGCCAGAACCTCCGCTTCGAGCGTGGCCTGGTCGAGACCTTCGGCGAGCCGGCCAGCTTCGATGCCGTCGTCTTCCTGCAGACGATCGAGCACGTGCAGGACCCGCCGGCCGTGCTGGCGCGCTTTCGGTCGCTGCTGGCCGAGGGGGGCTTCGCGGTCATCTCGACCCCGAACCTGCTCACCCTCGCCCCACCCGGCGCCGAGAAGTCCGACAACCCTTGGCATCTGAAGGAGTACCGGGCGCACGAGTTCGCGGCGCTGTGCCGCGGCAGCTTCGCGCACGTCGAGCTGCTCGGGCTCTTTCACGCCCGCAAGCTGCGCCTGCATGAGCTCGCGCTGGGCCGTGGCTGGGACCGCGTCCACAAGGCGCTGCGGATCACCAAGCCGTTCTATGACCGTTTCGCGCCGGCGATCGCGGCCAGTGACTTCGCGCTGGCCCCCGGGCCCGATCTGGACCGGGCGCTGGACTTCGTCGCCGTTTGCCGGTGAGCCACGGGTGCTTTGGCGCCGGGCCGGCCGGAGCCTTCAGCCCCAGCGGAAGCTGCGCGGCGCCTCGCGCATCCGGATCAGCTTGGCGGGAATCCCGCCGATCACCGCGTCCTCGGGAACGTCGGTGGTGACCACCGAGCTGGTTCCGATCACCGCGTTGTCGCCGATCTCGACGCCGCGCAGGATGCAGGCGCCGTAGCCGACCCAGCAGTTGTGGCCGATCTTGACGTCACGCTTGTAGATCCCCTGCTCGCGGATCGGCCGCTCGACCTCGACCATCCCGTGATCGAAGTCGATGATCATCACCCGGTCGGCAACGATGCACTCGCGCCCGATCGCGACATGCTGAAAGGCGGAGATCGTGCACTCCTGGCCGAACACGGTCTTGGCCCCGATCTCGAGCTCGCCCTCGTGGACGCGGATCTTGCAGCCGTGCCCGATCCACGACCAGCGGCCGAGACGGACCACGGCATCGCGTCCGATCTCGAAGCTCACCCCCGGCCCGATGAAGCACAGCCCATCGGTCTGCAGGCGACCGCGCCAGCGCAGCTTGAGCCAGCACCAGCGCAGGACGAGCACCAGGTAGTTGCGGCTGATCATGTGGTTGGCGCGCGCGAAGCGCCAGAACGTGAGCGGCCCGCCCCGCAGGGGCGCCGGACCGCGACGAGGCGGGGGTGCGACAGCGGTGAAGCCAATTCGCCGCCGGATCTTCTCCTGGGTGCCGACCGGGCGCACGGCCAGATCGTAAGCATCCGCGCTCCGGCGCGCCGGATGACATGCGCGGCGCGCCCCGGCGCGCACGGATGACCGCGCGCGGCGCCGATGACAGCGCGGCCGCGCCCGGAACCCTCACCCGTCGTCGATCAGGCCCGTGAGCGGCCCGAGCAGACGAGACGAGCGCGTCGACACGCCGGGCAGCTCGAGCAGCCGGTGGGTCGGGGGCTCACCGGCCTGCTCACGTCGTAGCTGCTCGCCCGCGACGGGCTGCCACACCTCGTCGACGAGCGACACGGGCGAGCGCTGCGCCACGTCTGAGGGGTCCAGCTCGAGGTGCTCGGCCCACAACCGCACGCGGGTGTCGCGGGCCAGCCCCGCGTCGTCGGTGACCACGCACATCTCGGTGTCGTTGAAGAACGAGTGGGCGTTGAGATTGGCCGAGCCGACGATCAGCCAGCGGTCGTCGACCACGGCGACCTTGGCGTGCACATAGAGAGGATCCGCCCGGCCACCTTCGGGATCCATCGAGCGGATCGTGGCTCCCAGCACGCGTCCCTGGCCGGCGTCGGCGTCGGTCAGGACCCCGAGCTGGCCGCGGGTGTCCTCGGCGCCGTTGTTGGCCTTGGCCGGAAGCAGGATGACGATCCGGAAGTCGGAGGCGGGCGGGTTTCGCAGCTTGTCGGCGAGCACCTCCACGATCTCGGGCGACCACAGGAACTGGTTCTCGAGGTAGATGAACTCGCGCGCGCCGCGCAGGAGCCGCAGGTAGCTCTCGAAGATGCGAAACGCGCCTCGGGGAAACGCGTTGTACATGCCCTCGGCGATGGTCCGCACGACCTGCACGGTGCTGCTTCCGGCCGGCGGTGGCGCTGGCGTCACCGGCAGCTGCTCGCCGGTCAGCTCGCGCCAGCGGACCCGGAAGTGCTCGGCGACGTCGGCCACGGCCGGCCCCCGCAGGCGGGTGGCGACGTCGTGCCAGCCGAGCTCCCGGCGGCCGACGTGCGCCTGGGTGTCAAAGCGATCACCCCCGTCATCGGTCATATCGATCCCGCCGACGAAGGCCAGCTCGCCGTCGATCACCACCGTCTTCTCGTGGTGGCAGTGAAACGGATGCTCGCGCGGATCGCCGTAAGCCTGGATCCGGGTGCCGCGGCGCAGGTTCTGAAGCGTCGCCTTGACCTCCTTGCGGGTGGGGTGAAAGGCCGGCACCGGCGCCCCGGACCAGACGAGCACCCGCACGTCGATGCGCTGGGCCAGCTCGGCCAGCAGGACGCCGATCTGGCCCTGGGGATGGTCACGCGCGAGCGCGAAGGATGGGGCGACATGCCAGCCGGTGATGTGGACGAAGGACGTGGCCTGGCTGAGCGCCTGCGCGATCGCCGGCATCGCGTTGGCGCCGTCGATCAGCACATCCAGCGAGCAGCCCTCGCGGGGCGGGGGATCGCCGGCCGCGAACACACCCGGGGAGCGGGCAGCGAACACCTCGCCCCAGCCCAGCCGTGACAGCCGCCGGCGGTGCTTGTAGCGCACCGCCGCTTCGACCCCGTCTCCGACCAGGGCATCGGCTCGTGCCAGCAGCGGGATCGTCATCGCAGACACCTTCCCACAAACCCGCCGTCTCTACACGGGGGACGCGCGTGCCAATATTGCCCATCGCAGATGAGCGACGCCGAAACCACCCTCGCCCAGCGCCTGCTCGATGGCGACCAGCGCGCGCTGGCGCGAGCGATCACGCTGGTCGAGAACGACGACCCGGTCGGCTGGGATCTCGTGCGCGAGGTCTATCCCCGCACCGGCCAGGCTGCCGTGCTCGGTTTCACCGGGCCTCCGGGGGTGGGCAAGTCGACCCTGCTCGCGGCGCTGGTAAAGCTCGAGCGGGCCCGTGGCCGAACGGTGGCGGTGCTGTCGGTGGATCCCTCGTCGCCGTTCACCAAGGGCGCGCTGCTGGGCGATCGCATCCGGCTCACCGAGCATTTCCTTGACCCCGGCGTGTTCATACGATCGATGGCCAATCGCGGCGCGCTCGGCGGGCTCAGCGAGGCGGCGCTGCAGGCCGCCCTGCTGATGGACGCCTCCGGGCGCGACATCGTGCTCGTCGAGACGGTCGGGGTCGGCCAGGCCGAGGTCGACATCATCGATCACGCCGACACCGTCGTGCTAGTGCTGATGCCCGGCTCCGGGGACTCGATCCAGGCGCTGAAGGCCGGCGTGATGGAGATCCCCGACATCATCGTCGTCAACAAGGCCGACCACCCCCTGACCGACACGATGATCCGGGAGATCAAGGGTGTGCTCACGCTCGGCCCCCGGCCCGACTGGCCGGTCCCGATCATCCGCACCGAGGCGGCCCGCGGCGAGGGTGTCCCAGAGCTCGCCGACGCGCTGGCCGAGCATCGCGCTCACATCGAGTCCGAGGGCACCCTGTCCCAGCGCCGCCGGCGCAACCTGATGAACGAGGTCCTGTCGATCGCGAGCTTCCGCATGCGTCGCGAGCTCGAGGCCTCGATCCACGAGGACGCGGAGGTCCGCGCGTTGCTGGACCGCGTCGTGGCGCGCGAGCTTGACCCGGCGAGTGCCGCGACCACGATCCTCGAGCGTGAGACCGCCTGATGGGCAGCGCGCTGGCCGTCCCACAGCTGGTGGCGGCGCTCGTGCTCGGCGTGGCCGGTGCGGCCAAGCTTCGCGCTCCGGACGCCGCCGCCCGTACGGTGGGCGCCGGCCGGTGGCTGGTGCGCCTGCTCGCGATCGGTGAGCTCGGACTCGGAGCGCTCGTCCTCGCCGTCGGGGGAGCGTTGCCCGCGGCCATCATGGCCGTGCTCTACGCCGGCTTTGCCATCCTCACCCTGCGCCTGGCCCGGGCGGGGAAGGCCTGCGGCTGCTTCGGCGCCCCCCAGAGCCCTGCTTCGCCGCTGCAGTCGGCGCTCAGCGGCACGCTCGCCGTCGTCTGCCTGCTGGCTGCGATCGGTGGGGCGCGGTCGCTGGACTGGATCCTCGGTCGCCCGCCGGGGATCGTGACCGTGTTGGGATTGGGCGCCGCGGGGGCGGTGTACGGGGTCGTGCTCGCCTATTCCGAGCTGCCGCAGCTGTGGCGATCCTGGAGCCCGGCATGACTCTCAGCACCAAGCTCGCCGATTCGGTCGGCGCCCTGCTGGAGCGCCGGACGTCGCGCCGCGGCATCCTCGCTCGGGCGGCCGTGGCCGGCTCGGCGTTCGCGGTCGCGCCGGTGCGCTACCTCGTGCGCCCCGACCCGGCGATGGCCGTGATCGTCCCCGGTGACTGCCTGCCGGGCCAGAAGTGCACTGACGGCTACACCGCGTTCTGCTGCGAGATCGAGGCGGGGCGCAACACCTGCCCGGAGAACACCTACGTGGCCGGCTGGTGGAAGTGCACCGACTACCAGGGCGCGGGGCTGTGCGCCGGCCAGGGCTACCGCTACTACATGGATTGCAACCGGATCCCCGGGCACACCTTTTCGGGCGGCTGCCAGTGCGCGCGCGGTGACTGCCACCGCCGCGCAGTCGACTGCAACCACTTCCGCTACGGGCAGTGCAACCCGCAGGTGCCAGGCACGACCGAGGTCGTCTGCCGGCTGGTCGTCTGCCAGCATCCGGCGTCGATCCCCGGGATCAACTGCAACGCGACCGAGATGGTGGACAACAACACTTGCACGCAGGAGGCCGGCTGCCTGGAGGGCCTGGCCATGCCGGCTCCGGGGGGCGGGGGCGCATGAGCACCGCGATCATCTCGGTGGAGACGATCCTGCTGCTGATCGTGCTCGTCCTGGTGGCCGGACTGCTGCGCAGCCACGCCGAGATCCTGCGCCGGCTGGACGCGGTCGCGCCCGCCCCCGGCACCGACCCGCGGCTGGCCCCCGCGGTCACGCCCGGGCGCCCTCGCGGCACCCCCGCGCCCGCGATCGCCGGTCCGACCCCCGACGGCGACGTGATCTCGCTCGAGTTGGCCGCCTCCGGCAGCGATCCGACCCTGCTGGCCTTCTTGACCACCGGCTGCAGCACCTGCGCGGGCTTCTGGGAGACGCTCGGCGAGCCCCGTCTACCCGCCGGCGTTCGGACCGTCGTGGTCACCCACGGGACCGAGCGCGAGCGCCCCGCCGCGCTGCGCCGTCTGGCTCCCGATCAGATCCCGGTGATCATGTCCTCACGGGCGTGGCGCGACTACCAAGTGCCGGGAGCGCCGTACTTCGTGCTCGTCCACGGCACGATCCGCGGTGAGGGCGCCGCGACGAGCTGGTCGGCGCTGGGCTCGCTGGTCTCCGACGCGATCGAGGATGCCCGCGCGCCGCACGAGCCGGGCCGGCCGCGGGCGTCGAAGGGCACCGAGCGCGCGCAGACGGTGGACCGGACGCTGGCCGGCGCGGGGATCGGTCCCGAGCATCCGAGTCTGCATCCCGGTGCGCTGATCGTGCCCCCGGCGCCCCCGGCGCCCCCGGCGCCCCCTGCCCCCGCCGGCCGGGGCGGCGAGCGGTGAGCGAGCTGGCCTGGCTGGGCGCCGCGGCCGCCGCGGTCGCCGCCGTCCGGGCGGCGTGGTCGCCCTGAGGCGAGTCGATGCTGGCCAGCATCACCCCGCTCGGGGAGCGGGGCCGCCACCGCCGCTACGCCGTCACCACGGCCGCCTTCCTGCTCGGTGGCGTCGCGGCCGGAGCTGCGCTCGGGGCGGTGCTCGGGGCGCTGGGAGCGTTACTGCTGAGCGGCCTGGCCACCTCCGTGCGGCTCGTCGCGCTCGCGCTCGGGCTGGCGCTCGCGCTGGCCATCGACCTGCGTCCGGGACCGGCGCCGGGACCGCGGCGCCAGGTCGACGAGCGCTGGCTGGACGAGTTGCGCGGGTGGGTCTACGGCCTGGGCTACGGGGCTCAGCTCGGGCTCGGGGTCAGCACCGTGGTGAGCAGCGCGGCGACCTATGTCGCCCTGCTCGCGGCTCTGCTTTGTGCAGGGGCCGGGGCCGGGGCGGTGATCCTCGGTCTCTACGGGCTGATCCGGGGACTGACACCGCTGCTCGCCGCCGGGGTGCGCTCACCCGATCAGCTGGTGCGTTTTCACGCCCGCTTCATCGGCGTCCAACGCCTGGTGGCGATGGCCGGCCGGATCGCGCTGGGCGCAGTGACCGCGGTAACCGTGATCGCGGTGCTCGGGTGAGACTCGAGGTCCACGGAACCGCGGTTCCGGGGTGAGGCTCGAGGCCCACGGGATCGCGGTCGAGCTGCCGCGGGGGTGGAGCGGGCGGATCTTCCGCCGCGCCGGCGGCAACGCCACCCTGCACGCGGCCAGCTTCCCGCTCACCCTGCACGACGGGGAGTTCGGAGACGCCAGCACGGCCCGGCTGGCGCCGGGGGCGTCGTTTCTGGCCCTCGTCGAGTACCTGCCCGGCACGGGGCTTGCCGCCGGCCGGGGACTGTTCGCGCCGGCGCGGATCGAGCTGCCGCTGGACCCGACTCGGTTCTCGACCCGGGGCCTGGCCCATCCCCGGCCGGGCCAGCTCGGTCACCAGCAGTTCTTCACCGCCGCGGGGCGCCCGTTCTGTGTCTATCTCGTGCTCGCCGGCGACAGGTCTCACCGCCGCCGCCAGCTGCCGCTGCTCAACGCGACCCTGCGGACCCTGCGGATCAGCTAGCCACCCTCAACTGCCCGGCGGGGGCGGCGGGGCGGGCGCCGGCAGGCCGAGGTAGCGCGCCGAGTCATAGCTCGGCGGGCTGTAGCAGCGGGTGTGCCCGATCCGTTTACGGTTGCGATAGGCGGCCGAGAAGCCGGTCGCCAGGAAGCTGCCGTCGGGCTGGGGTGCGGCGGCGGTGACCGTGAGGGTGATCGTGTACGGGACGTCGCTTCCCCGGGGGTGCAGACGCCCGTGGCAGCGCAGCGGGGCGGCGAAGATGCCCGTGCCGGCGTACGTGCCGGGGGCGACCTGGCGCAGGAACAGCGCGTCACTGGCAGCACCCGATCGCTGCCGGCGCAGGCCGAGCAGCGGACAGGCGCCGGTCGGGCAGGGGGAGTTGAAGCTCCAGGTCCGCCGCACCTGCTCACCGCGATGCTCCCCGGCGACCCCCACCGCCTGGGTCACGACGCCCGACACGGCGTAGTCGCCCTGCAGGCGGGCGGCCGCGATCTCGGGGGAGACGGCCGCGCCGGCGCCATCGGCCCCGAGCAATCCGGCCAGCGCGAGCAGCAGAGCGCCGCCCGCTCGCGCCGTGGCTCGGCGTCGGATCACCGCGCGAACTCCAGCGCGAGGTCGCAGAGCAGGCGCACGCCCCAGCCGGTGCCGCCCTTGTCCAGGTACGGGGCGTGGCCCTTGTAGGCGACGCCGAGCATGTCCAGGTGCGCCCAGGGATGATCGCCGGCGAAATGGTGCAGGAACTCGGCGGCGGCGCTGGCCAGGCCGACCCGGGGCTCGGGGCGGTTGGTCAGCACGGCATGCCGACCGGCGGTCTGCTCGGCGTAGATCGGGTGCAGGGGCAGGCGCCACACGGGCTCGCCGGTGCGACGTCCGGCGGCGATCACCCGCTCACACAGGGCGTCGTCGTTGCTCATCACCCCGGCGTAGGCCCAGCCCAGCGCGGACTGGACGGCGCCGGTCAGCGTCGCGATGTCGACGATCGCGTCACAGCCCTCCCGCCGGAGATGGGTGATGCAGTCGGCGAGCACCAGGCGGCCCTCGGCGTCGGGATTGTCGACCTGGATCGTCGTCCCGTCCAGCGCGGTGACGATGTCGCCCGGCCGCACCGCGCCGGGTCCAGGTAGGTTCTCGACCGCGCCGAGCACGCCGAGCACGCGCACCGGCGCGCCCATCTCGGCCAGGGCCGAGATCGCCTCGAGCACGGCCGCGCCTCCGCACATGTCAAATTTCATCTCCATCATCCGTGCCGCCGGCTTGAGCGCCAGGCCGCCGGTATCGAAGGTGACCGCCTTGCCGAGCAGCGCCAGCCGCGGCGTGGCCGCGGACCCGGCCGCGACGCCGTCGTAGCGCAGCTCGATCAGCCGCGCGTCCTGCTCGGTCCCCTGGGCCACAGCGGCAAACGCGCCCATGCCTCGCTCCTGGATCGCCGCCCGGTCCAGCACGGTCAGCGAGAGCGCGTCGTGGCGGGCGGCCAGCTCCCCGGCGTATTGCGCCAGCGCGGCCGGGGTCAGGACATTGGCCGGGGTGTTGGCGAGATCCCGAGCCCGGTTCTGCGCCGCGGCGACGATCGCGGCCCGCCCGGTCTCGGCCGCGACGTCGTGGTGGGCGCTGATGATCAGGCGCTGCAGCGGGGTCTCGCCCGCCGGGGCGGGCTTGAAGCGGGTGAAGCGGTACCCGGCCAGCACGGTGCCGGTGATCAACCCGGCGATCACCTCCTCGCCGACGCGATGGGGCAGCTCCCAGCACAGGGTGCCGGCGCCGAGCTCGCGGGCCCGGGCGTGGACGGCCGCGGCCGCCAGCCGGGCGCGCTCACCGTCGAACTTGTCGCGCGGACCCAGGCCCGCGAGCAGCACCCGGCGGCCGCCGTGGTGGGTGACGGTGACCCGCCGCAGCCGTGGGCTGGCCTCACCGCAGGCGAGCAACGCGGCCAGCTCGCCGCCCGGGAGATCGTGTGAGACCTTCGCGGGGCCGTCACGGGACTCGAACACGCCGATCGCGATCGTGTCGGCATCGGTGGCGAGCGGGCTGTCGGTGCTCGCCGTGATCTCCACGCCGGGCACGTTACCAGCGGAGATCGGGCTTTCAGGTCGATCTCTAGGATGGATCCTCCCGACCACCGACGCCGGAGAAACCCTGATGCCCAAGACCGTGATCCTCTCCGCAGCCCGCACGCCGATCGGCAAGCTCGGCGGCGAACTTGCCTCCGTTGAGGCCACCGAGCTGGGAGCGACGGCGATCGCGGCGGCGCTGGAGCGCGCCGACGTCGATCCCAGGGCCGTCCAGCACGTGATCATGGGACAGGTGATCCAGGCCGGTCAGGGACAGATCCCCTCGCGCCAGGCCCAGATCAAGGCGGGAATCCCCCGGGAGGTCTCCTCGGAAACGGTCAACAAGGTCTGCGCCTCGGGCCTGCGGGCTGCCGGCATGCTCGACACCGCGATCCGCGCCGGGGACCTCGAGGTCGGCGTCGGCGGCGGGATGGAGTCCATGTCCAATGCTCCCTACCTGCTCAAGGGCGCCCGCTTCGGCTTCCGGATGGGCGACGGCAAGGCGATCGACTCGATGATCAACGACGGGCTGACCAACCCGTTCTCGGGCAAGCACATGGCCCAGGAGGCCTCCGAGGTGGCCACCGAGCTGGAGATGACCCGCGCCGACATGGACCGCTGGGCGCTGCGCTCCCATCAGCTGGCGATCAAGGCGACCGACGAGGGGCGCCTGCCCGAGGAGATCGTCCCGGTGACGATCAAGGGACGCAAGGCTGACACCGTCGTGGAGATCGACGAGGCCCCCCGGCGCGACTCGACGCTCGAGTCGCTGTCCAAGCTGCCCCCGATCTTCCTCAAGGACGGCAGTCACACGGCCGGCAACTCCCCCGGCGTCAACGACGGCGGCGGAGCGATCGTCCTCGCCTCAGACGGTTGGGCCCGGGCCAACGGCAAGACCGCGCTGGCCACGATCCTGGCCCAGGCCGCGGTCGCCGACGACTTCGCCTACCTGGCCCGGACTCCCGCCAAGGCGGCCGAGAGAGCGTTGGCCAAGGCGGGTCTGAAGGCGTCTGACATCGACCTGTGGGAGATCAACGAGGCCTTCGCCTCGGTCACCCTGAACTCGATCCGGATGCTCGGCATCGACAAGGACCGCGTCAACGTCAACGGCGGCGCGGTCGCCCTCGGTCATCCGATCGGGGCCTCGGGGGCCCGGATCCTCGCCACCCTGGTCCACGAGCTGCGGCGCCGGGGCGGCGGGCTCGGCTGCGCCGCGATCTGCTCGGGCGGCGGCCAGGGTGACGCGGTGATCGTAGAGGTCAACGGTGGGTGAGCCCTGGCCGCTGCGGGCCTGCTCGGCGTCCCGCCTCGCTTTTCGGCCCGAGTCGTCCGGCTGCGGCGGCCAGGGTGACGCGGTGATCGTCGAGGTCAACGGTGGGTGAGCCCTGGCCGCTGCGGGCCTGCTCGGCGTCCCGCCTCGCTTTCCGGCCCGCGCCCGAGTCGTCCGGCTGCGGCGGCCAGGGTGACGCGGTGATCGTCGAGGTTCATGGCGGCTGACCGGCAGGTTGACGCAGAGCCGCCCGCGGGTGCCGGGACCGACCCCGACCCGGCGGCCACCCGCCCCGACGCCGCCCCGGCCCGGGATGGCGCGGCCTTCTTCGATCTCGACAAGACCCTGATCCAGGGCTCCTCGGCCTTCCAGTTCGGCCGGGCCGCCTACCAGGCCGGACTGATGCCGCGAAGCCAGCTGCTGGCCGACGCGGTGGCCAACCTTCGCTTCCGCCTGCGCGGCGCCACCGACAAAGACTCGGTGGCGCTGCGCGACCGGATCTCGGCCTCGCTGGGGGGCGTGCGGGTCGTCGACCTCGAGCGGCTCGGCGTTCCCGTCCTGGCCGGGATCCTGCCCCGGGTCTACCCCGAGATGCTGGCGCTCGCCCACCAGCACCAGGATGCGGGGCGCCGCGTGTTCATCGTCACCGCCGCCTCCCAGGAGCTAGCCGAGATCCTGGCCACGGTGATGGCGTTTGACGGAGCGATCGGCTCAAACATCTCCGATGTCGTCGACGGCGTGTACACGGGAACTCCCGTCGGCCGGTTCGTCTATCGCAGCGGCAAGGCGGAGGCGATCGCGGATCTTGCCGCGACCGGTGGGATCGATCTCGCCGAGTCCTATGCGTACTCGGACTCCGAGTCCGACCTGCCGATGCTCGAGCTCGTCGGCCATCCCGTCGCGGTCAATCCCGACGGGGCCCTGGCTGCGATCGCCCGCGAGCGCAACTGGCCGATCATCCACCTGGATCGGCTCGGGCGGCGGCTGAAGACGGGCGCGGTGCTCGCGACGGCCGCCACCGCCGGCGGCCTGGGCGGCGCCATGGTGGTCTCCCGGCTGCGTGATCGCCGTCGCCGCCGGTTGGCGCCGCTGCTGCGTCGCATCGTCTGACCCGTGCCGCGGCCGCCGGTGCCCGGATCCCGACCGGCCCCGGCGAGCGCCGGGCTCTATGATCCCGGCCGATCCCGCCGGCGACGTCCGTTCCGGCGAGACCCCGCCGCATGTCCGCCACCGACAAGAAGATCCGCGTCGTCGTCGCCAAGCCCGGCTTGGACGGCCATGATCGTGGGGCGAAGATCATCGCTCGCGCGTTTCGCGACGCCGGCATGGAGGTGATCTACACGGGCCTGCACCAGACGCCGGAGCAGATCGTCGAGACGGTCATCCAGGAGGACGCCGACGCGGTCGGGCTCTCGATCCTCTCCGGGGCGCACATGACCCTGGTGCCGCGGATCATGGAGCTGCTGTCGGCCCAGGGCGTCGATGACGTCGTTGTGACGGTGGGGGGGACGATCCCCGCTGACGACGTGCAGGCGCTCAAGGCGCTCGGCGTGGCCGAGGTCTTCACGCCCGGGGCGCCCGCTCAGCAAGCGATCGACTTCATCCGCGGCGCCGTCCGCGCCTGACCGCGGCCGAGAGCTGCTGGTACGCAGATGTTCCAATCTCGCTTGGCGACCGATTGACTCGTCAGTCAACCCGGTAGTATTGGCGATCCCGACACGAGGCAGACCGCCTGTGGGCGGGCGCAGGGCGCCCGTCGCAGGACATTCGATAGGAGGCCACACTTGAAGATTTGCGTCCTGGTCAAAGAGGTTCCGGACGCCGCCGTCGAGAAGCGCATCAACCCGTCGACGGGGCGCATGGACCGATCCGGGGAGAGAAACCTCAATCCGTATGACACCCACGCGATCGAGGCCGCGATGCAGATCCGTGAGAGCGGAGCTGCCGAGGTCGAGGAGATCGTCGCGGTCACGATGGGCCCTGATACCGCCGTGCGGGCACTGCACAAGGCCGTCTCGCTGGGGGCCGACCGTTCGGTGCACCTGTCCGACGACGCCCTGGCGGGCTCGGATGTCGCCGCCACCGGCTACGCGCTCGCCAAGGCGCTCGAGCAGGAGTCCCCGGACCTGGTCCTGCTGGGCCAGCAGTCTGACGACGGCGCGTGCTACACGATCGGCGCGGTCGTCGCCGATCATCTCGAGATGCCGTCCCTGACCCAGGTGATCAAGATGGAGCTGGCCGGCCAGGTCTTGACCTGCGAGCGTCAGGCCGAGTACGGCTACGACACGGTCGAGGTGACCCTGCCGGCCGTGATCTCGGTCGGTGACGCGATCAACGAGCCACGCTATCCGTCGCTGAAGGCGATCATGGGCGCCAAGAAGAAACCGCTGCAAGCCGTCGCCTCGGGCGACATCGGGATCGACGCCTCGCTCGTCGGCGAGTCCGGTTCGCGCGTGCAGTGCGGTGACTTCCATGACCCGGCCGCCAAGTCGGCCGGTCAGATCATCGAGGACGAGGACACCGACGAGACGGTCGAGAAGATCGTCGCCTGGCTGGACGAAAGGAAGCTGATCTAAGTGTCAAACATCCTCACCTACGTCCTGCACTACGAGGGCGCCCTGAACAAGAACTCGCTCGGCGCCGTCTCCGAGGGCGCCGCGCGCGCCGCGGAGATCGGGGGCGAGTGCCATGCGGTCGTGGTCGGCGGAGATGACCTCACCGACGAGCTGTGCGGCACGCTGGGCTCCTACGGGGCGAGCAAGGTGTTGCGCGCCAAGGGCCACCCCGAGGGTCTCGCCCAGCCAATCGTCGATGTGATGGCCAAGGTCATCGATGACGGCAGCTACGGCTACGCGCTGTTCGGTGGCGGCCTGCTCGGCTTCGAGATCGGCGCCGGCCTGGCCGCCCGCAAGCACGCCGGGGTGACCATGGAGGTGACCGAGATCAAGGCCAAGGACGCAAAGCTCGTCGCCCACCGGCCGATCCTCGGCGACTCCAAGATCTCGGTCTCCAGCTACCAGGGCGAGCTCGGGATCATCATCGGGCGCATCAACGCGTTCGAGATCAGAGAGGATCCCGCCCGCGCCAGCGCCGAGATCGTCGACGTGGACGTCGAGCTCTCGCCGTTCTCACAGAAGGCCAAGATGGTCAACCGTGGTGAGCAGCGCGGCGCCGACGTCGACATCGAGGGCGCCGACATCCTCGTCGCCGGTGGTCGCGGTCTCGGCAAGGCCGAGGGCTTCGCGCTCGCCGAGGCGCTGGCCGGGGCCTTCGGTGGCCACGCCGCCGTCGCCGCGACCCGCGCGGTCGTGGACGCCGGCTGGTACCCCTACGCGGCGCAGATCGGCCAGACCGGCAAGACCGTGTCACCGAAGCTGTACCTCGCCGCGGGGATCTCCGGCGCGATCCAGCACAAGGTCGGCATGCAGTCCTCGGAGAACATCGTGGCGATCAACAAGGACGCCAACGCACCGATCTTCGAGTTCTCCGACCTCGGGATCGTCGGCGACCTGAACAAGATCATGCCCAAGCTGACCGAGGCCATCAAGGCGAAGAAGGGGAGCTAGCGCCATGGCCGGCAGCAATGGCTCACGGCCGCACGCGCCGAGCGAGTTCCCGCCCCCGGTAAAGCCGGTCCAGGAGTTCGTCAAGCGTGGCCTGGACGACGAGGATGAGCTGATCGAGGTCGGCGTCGCGATCGTCGGCGGTGGCACCGCCGGCCTGGCCTGCGCGAGCCGCCTGCTGCAGCTGCTGGGCGAGGACGAGGCGATGATGGAACGACTCGGCGAGGTGCCGGTCGCGATCATCGAGAAGGCCAAAACCTGTGGCGCTCACAGCCTGTCGGGCGCGGTGATGCGCCCGGGGCCGCTGCAGGAGCTGTTCCCCGACCTGTCCCGGGAGGACTGGCGCAACGAGAAGTTCGCCTTCGGGGAGGTGACCAAGGAGTCGGTCTACATGCTGACCAGCGCCAAGACCAAGCTCACGGTTCCGATCCCGTTGGTCCCGAACTTCAAGAACCACGGCAACGAGGTCGTGTCGGTGGCCGCCCTGGCCCGCTACCAGGCCCGGATGGCCGAGCAGGGCGGCGCCTACATCCTCACCGAGACCTCGGCGACCCAGCTGATCGTCGACGACGGCAAGGTGGTCGGGGTGCGCTCGGGCGACAAGGGTCGCGGCAGGGACGGCGAGCCGCTGGGCAACTTCGAGCCCGGCACCGACATCAAGGCCAGGGCGACCGTGCTCGCCGAGGGCTGCTGGGGGCATCTGACCGGCGTGGCGATCAAGGAGTTCGAGCTCGCTGACGGACGCGAGCCCCAGGTCTGGGAGCTCGGGGTCAAGGAGGTCTGGAAGGTTCCCAAGCCACTTGACCGGGTGATCCACACCTTCACCCAGCCCTGGCCGATGAAGGTCGCGCCCAAGTACGGGCAGCTCGGCGGCACCTGGCTGTACCCGATGAAGGATGAGACGACCGGGGAGGACCTCGTCTCGATCGGCCTCGTCGTGGACCTCAACTACAAGGACGCGACCACCTCGGCTCACGACCTGCTGCAGCAGTTCAAGCTGCACCCGCTGGTCAGGGGGATCCTCGAGGGAGGCGAGCGCGTCGCCTGGGGGGCCAAGGCGCTGCCTGGCGGCGGCTACTGGTCGATGCCCAAGCTGTCGATGCCCGGGGCCGTGCTGGTCGGCGACTGCGCCGGGATGGTCGACACGGCAGCGCTCAAGGGCGTGCATCACTGCATCAAGTCGGGCATCCTCGCCGCGGAGGCGATCTACCGCTCGCTGCGCAACGGCGAGTCGCTGCAGAGCTACGAGAAGGCGGTCGAGGATTCCTCGATCGGCACCGAGCTCTACCAGGTCCGCAACACCCGGCAGGCGTTCCAGAAGGGCTTTCTCAAGGGCAGCCTGATGGCCGGGCCGTCGATCATGTCCAAGGGCAAGCTCCCGCCCGGTCGCCAGGCCTGGCATCGCGATGACCAGGAGCCGATGTTCATCGGTGACACCCGCGACGGCTATCCCAAGCCCGACAACAAGTACACCTTCGACAAGCTGTCGTCGGTCTACATCACCGGCAACGCGACCCGTGACGACGCGCCCAACCATATCCGGGTGCAGAAGCACGTCCCCCGGGAGATCGCCGAGACCTGGCGCTACATGTGCCCGGCCGGGGTGTACGAGATCCCCGAGGACGCCGGGGAGGGTGGGACCGAATCCGGGCCGGTCGACGTGACCGTCAACTACACCAACTGCGTGCAGTGCGGCGCGATCACCGCCAAGGGCGGGCGCCTGACGCCTCCCGAGGGCGGCGACGGCCCGCTGTACCGGATCACCTGACGGCGCTCGCCCAGCCTCGGCCCGATTCGCGGCGGGGCGCTTCTACGCCAACGGCTTTCACATCACGGGCGAGATGGGCGGCATCTGGGCGCCCCCACTCAAGCTCGCCGACGGCGTCTGGTTCGGCATAAACGGCGCTGGGTCTCTCAGGCGAGGCGCTTCTTCACCGGCTATGGCTACACGCGCTTTCAGTTCCCGGACGTCAGCGGGCTGAAGGTCCAGCGCACCGATTTCGCCCCGGACGGGATCCGGGCGGCCCTGTTCGGCCTCACCCTGACCAACACAGGTGCGGCCCGGACCGTGACCGTCGCCGTCGATGCCCACTCCGAGCTGACCGGCGCGTACCCGTGGGGCACGACGATGCCCTACTCCGCGGCGGACATCCCGCCCGACCAGGGGGCCTACGACGGTCGTGCGCTCGTCTTCACCAATGACGGCTCCACCGGGACGGGGGCGCCCGCGCACCATTTCGCTGCGCTGGTCGGCGCCGGCCAGACGCCGGCGTCGGGCACCGCGGCCGCGACGCACGGTGTCTTCCGGGGCCCGCAGCCTCAGACCGTCTGCACCGCGTCTGACAGCACCTCACCCCCGAGCGCCTGCGCCGACGGGCCCTACGGCCACGGGACCGGTGGTGAGCTGCGGTACTCGGTGCGCGTCCCGGCGCGAGGCGCCACGACTCTGTGGGTTGCCGTCGCCGGATCCGATCAGGGTCTTGCCGACGCGCGCTCGCAGCTGGCCGGAGCGCTGCACGATCCCGCCGCCGAGCTGGCCGCCAAGATCTCGGCGCGCGCGGCCGTGGCCAAGCCGACCCGGGTCTCGCTGCCCGGTGACCGGCTGCTGCAGATCGCGATCGAGTGGGGCGAGCAGAACCTCGCCGACCTCACCCAGACGGCCAACGACCTGCATGTCCGCTGGACCGGCCAGGGCACGCAGTATCCGGCGCCGCTGGGCACCGTCCCGCACGCCCGATGGTTCGCCGCCGGCTACCCCGACTACCCGTGGATCTTCGCCACCGACGCCGAGTACACCGCCTACGCGGCGGTTGGCCTGGGCCAGTTCGCCACCATCGAGGACCACCTGCTCGCGCTGCGCGACGTCTCGCAGATCCTCAACGGGGCTTCGGGGATCGTCGCCCACGAGACCGTCTCCGATGGATCGGTCTACTTCGGACAGAACAGCCAGAGCACGAGCGCCTCGGGCACGACCACGAACAACTTCAACACCGACGAGACGGTCAAGCTGCCCAGCACGGTTGCGCTGATCTGGCGCTGGACCGGCGACACCAGGTTCATGCAGAAGATGTACGACTTCGTGCGCCGGGGGATGCACACGATCGGCGCCCGCTACGACGTCGACCGTGACGGCTGGCCCGAAGGGTCGGGCAACGTCGAACGCGCGGGGATGGGGCCCGAGAAGCTCGACAACGGCGTCCACTACATGCGTGGGCTCTATGACCTCGCCGACATGGCCCGCTTTGAGCACGACACCGTCACCGCCCGCTGGGCGACCGGCCTGGCGGACCGGATCCGCCGGCAGTTCGAGGCCACTTGGTGGGACCCGGCGGTCAGCCAGTACGCCGACTCGCTGATCGACCCCGGCAACCAGCAGTCCTTTCAGAAGCACTGGATCGGGGTGGTCCCGATGGAGGCCGAGCTGACGACCGGGGACAAGGTGACGCCCGGAGTCGCAGCCCGTGCGCACGCGCTCACCGCGCTAGCCGCGCGAGAGACGGCTTGCTTCAGTGGCTCGCGGCCGGGCAGCCTCGGCCTGTTCCACACCGGCTGCGGTGGTGGGGCCGACGGCAAGGGCGACTTCGAGATCTTCTCGCTGACGACCTCGATCATGGCCGTCGGCCTGGGCAACTACGGCCTGCTCGGCGCCGGCCAGCAACAACGCTACACCGACGCCAACGCGGAGACGATGTTCTCTGAAGGCGCCACCGGCGCCACTCCGGACGAGCAGCCCGGGGCGATGCCCGAGATCTTTCCCTCCTCGCCCAACGGCGACCCGAAGGCGGGCGTGCCGGCCAACATCGACCGCTGCTGGACGTGCCGCTCGCAGGTCATGCAGGCATGGGGCAACTACGGGACGGTCTGGCCGGTAGTCCACCAGCAGCTGGGTCTGCGCCCGTTCCTGCCCGATGCCGAGCTCGACGTGGTCCCCCAGGTGCCCGCCTGTCCCTGCGGCGGCTGGTGCTCGGAGTGACGGTGGCGCTTGGCTCCCGGGTGCGCACGGTGACGCTCGATGGCCGGCACCTGCACCACGTCTCGGTCCGGGCGTCGGACCGCGGGTTGGAGCTGACCGTGCCGGTGCCGCGGGCCGGCCGGGACGGCGGTCCCCACACGCTGGTCGTGACCGTCCGGTAGGGCCCGCCGGGCACTGGCGGGCGGGCTGGCTTGTGCTGCGACTCATAGGCTGGCTTGTGCTGCGACTCGTTTGGCCCGCGCGCGGGCAACTTTTGCGCCGCCAGACTGTTCAAGCCCGTGATGAGACCGATGCGAGCAATCCTGACCGCAGGGTGGGCGGCTGCCGTGGCGGCGGCGCTGCTGACCGCCGGCCCGGCCGGCGCGCGCGGCGCGGCGCCGCCGCGCGCCGAGCTGACCGGCTTCTCGTGTCTGACCGCGATCGATCCCGGCAACCGCGCGATCGCGGCGACAGCGGTCATGCGACCGGTCGCCGGCACGCGCCACATGGCGATCCGGTTTGATCTGCTGAGCCAGGCGCCCGGCGGGACCGTGACCGCGATCCGCGGGGGGGATCTCGGCAAGTTCACGGCGCCGGCCAACCCGACGCTCGGGCAGCTGCCGGCCGACGTGTGGCGGGTGCGCAAGCTCGTCGTGCCCCTCGCGGTGCCGGCCGTCTACCGCCTGCGCGCGGAGTTTCGCTGGAGCGGGCGTTCAGGGCGCGTGCTCTCCACGGTCACGCGGCTGAGCCCGAGCTGTCATCAGCGTGAGCTGCGTCCCGACCTCGTCGTGCGGGCGATCACCGTCAGCGCGGTGTCCAATCGCCCCCAGTCAGATCTCTACACGGCCCTGATCGCCAACACGGGCAACTCGGCGGCCGGACCGTTCTCGGTGCTGTTCGCACCGGCCGACGGCTCGGCGGCGTCCACGCGGCAGGTCGGCTCGCTGGCGGCCCACGCCCAGCGCACGATCAGCTTCCTCGGCCCGCTGTGCACGACGGCGGGCGCCCCGACGATCACAGCCGATTCCGCGCTGCAGGTGCTGGATCTCAACCGCGCCGACAACGTGCGCACCGCCGTCTGCCCGGTCGGATCCGGCGGGTGAGCCGCGCCCCCACGCCCGCGGGTCAGAGCGTGCGGACGCTACACTCGTCGGCCTGATGAACACCGAAATTCACCCCCACTATGCCGAAGCCCACGTTCGCTGCACGTGCGGCAACGAGTTCACCACGCGCTCGACGAAGTCACAGATTCACGTCGAGGTGTGCTCCGCATGCCACCCGTTCTACACGGGTCGTCAGAAGCTGATCGACACCGGTGGACGGGTGGAGCGCTTCCAGCGGCGTGTGGCCAAGGGCCGGCGCAGTTCCGCCCGGCGCACCGCCGGTTGATCGTCGGCCAGAGGTCGTGAGCGCGGGCGGCGATCAACAGCTGGTCGCCGCCCGTGACGCCCCCGTCGGCGGGCAGGCCGTGCTCGAGGGCGTGATGATGCGCGGTGTCGGCCACTGGGCCGTGGCCGTCCGCACCCCGGCGCCCGAGGGCGCTCCGCAGGACACCTTGGGCGAGATCGAGGTCAAGGACTTCCCCCTGGTCTCATGGTCGCGCAAGCGCCGGGCCTACCGGCTGCCGGTGATCCGGGGCGTGGTCGCGCTGGGCGAATCGCTCGGCATCGGCCTGCGCGCCCTCGGCATCTCGGCCAACGCCCAGCTGCCGCCGGGCGAGCAGGGGGGCACCGTCGGCGAAGCCGGTGGTCCGGAAGAGAAGATCTCCGGGGGCGCGTGGTTCGGGACCGTGCTCGTGTCGGTCGTGTTCGCGATCGGCCTGTTCTTCGTCGTCCCGGTCGGACTGACCAGCCTGATCAAGGACCAGCTCGGCTCCTCGCTGCTGTTCTGGGTCGTCGAGGGGGTGCTGCGGACGAGCATCTTCCTCGGATACCTGGTGCTGCTCTCGAGGATTCCGGACCTGCGCCGGGTGTTCGAGTACCACGGCGCCGAGCACAAGGTGATCTCCTGTTATGAGGCAGGTGAGGAGCTCACCGCAGCCCGGGCGCAGCGCTACTCGCGCCTGCATCCCCGCTGCGGAACGAGCTTCCTGCTGATCGTGATGATCATGGCGATCTTCGTGTTCGCGCCCGTCGGACTGCCGGCGTGGTGGATCCTCGTGTTGACCCGGATCCTCGGCGTTCCTTTGATCGCCGGACTGTCCTTCGAGGTCATCAAGTGGGCCGCCCGCAACCGTGCCCGGGCGTGGGTGCAGGCGGTCATGTACCCCGGCCTGCAGTTGCAGCGCCTGACCACCCGCGAGCCCGATCTCGATCAACTCGCCGTGTCGATCGCCGCGCTTGAGGCGGTGCTCGCGCTCGAGACTCCCGGCGCCAGCGCAGCCGACCTGATCGGCCTCGAAGTCGTCGCCTGAGCGGCGCGTCCGTGGCCCCCTCAGGGCACTTGACGAGCGTTTTCACCCCCCTGTATCCGGGTAGATCAGACCCAGGTTCTATTGAGCAAGGAGAACATATGTCGGACGGAAAAGCGGACGGAAAAGTTGACCAGGCCAAGGGCCGCGTGAAGGAGGCGGCCGGCGATCTCAGCGGCGATCAGAGCCTGAAGGACGAGGGCAAGGTCGACAAGGCCAGCGGGAAGGCCAAGGACGCGGTGGGCAACACCGCGGACAAGCTCAAGGACGCGGTCAACCCCGACCGCTGAGTAAGCGGCTCGCGCCCGGGCCGGCCGCGGTCGTCCCCGCCGAGCGCCGCTCGGACGCCGGCGCGTGACGCCGGCGGGCTCATAGACTCGCTGGCATGATCGACGAGCTCGTGCGCCAGATCGAGGAGCGCTTCTCCGCCCTGGAGGGGGAGCTGGGCGATCCCACCATCATCGCTGACCGCGAGCGGTTCAGCGCCGCCAGCCGCGCCTACAGCGAACTGGAACCGGCGGCGCGACTCGCCGGCGAGTACCGGCGGGCCGCCGACGATGCTCAGAGCGCTCGCGAGCTGCTGGCCGAGGATGGGGAGGACGCCGAGCTGCGCGCCCTGCTGGACAGCTCGCGCGAGCGCCTGGGTGCGCTGGAGGAGGAGATCCGCCTGGCCATGGTCGAGCGCGATCCCAACGACGACAAGAACGTGATCGTCGAGATCCGGCCCGGCGCCGGTGGCGACGAGGCCACCCTGTGGGCTGGTGACCTGTACCGGATGCTCACCCGCTACGCCGAGCGCCGGGGCTTTCAGATCGAGCCCCTGTCGACCGGAGGCGGTGACTTCACCTTCGCGGTCAAGGGGGACGGCGCCTACTCGGTGTTCAAGTTCGAGGGCGGCACCCACCGTGTCCAGCGGGTCCCCGAGACCGAGTCCCAGGGGCGCGTGCACACGTCGACGGCAACCGTCGCCGCGCTGCCCGAGGCCGAGGAGGTCGAGGTCGGAGTCGATGACAACGATCTGCAGATCGATGTCTACCGCAGCTCGGGCCCGGGCGGGCAGTCGGTCAACACGACCGACTCCGCGGTGCGGATCACCCACAAGCCGACCGGGATCGTCGTATCCATGCAGGACGAGAAGTCCCAGCTGCAGAACCGGGAGCGGGCGATGCGCGTGCTGCGCGCGCGGCTGTACGAGCGGGCGCTGGCCGAGCAGCAGGCCGAGCTGGGCGCCAGCCGCCTGGCCCAGGTCGGCACCGGCGACCGAGCCGAGAAGATCCGCACCTACAACTACGGCGAGAAGCGGGTCAAGGACCACCGCATCAACCTGCTCGTCCACAACCTCGATGCGGTTCTGATGGGCGAGCTCGACGAGCTCACCCACGCTCTGCAGGACGACGAGAAGCGGCGCCGGCTGGAAGAGAAGTCGCTAACCACGTGAGCGGCTCGAAGGGCGCCAGGCGGATGGCCGCCATACCAGGCGCCGGGCCGGTCGCGCTGGGGGCTACGCCGGCTGCGGGGCCGGCCACGGTGGGCAGCGCGCTGGCGGCGGCCCGCGAACGCCTCGCCGCTGCCGGCTGCCAGACGCCCCGCCTCGACGCCGAGCTCCTGCTCGCCGACGTGCTCGGCGTCGACCGCGCCCGCCTCGTCATCGACCGCTCCGAGGCGCTGGACGGGCCGGCGCGGCGGGGGTTCGCTGACCGGTTGGCACGGCGCGAGGCGCGCGAGCCGGTGGCCTACATCCTCGGGCGGCGGGCGTTTCGCCGGCTGGAGCTCGCGGTGGACCGCCGCGTGCTGATCCCGCGGCCCGAGACCGAGCTGCTGGTCGAGGTGGGGCTCGGGCTGGCGCAGGGGGCCTCGGTGGCCGATGTCGGGACCGGCAGCGGGGCGATCGCGCTCGCGCTGGCCGACGAACGGCCGGACCTGACCGTGACCGGCCTGGATGTCGATCCAGAGGCGCTGGCGGTCGCCCGTGCCAACCGTGCCAGGCTCGGGCTCCGGGTCAGCTTCCGGTGTGCCGATCTGCTCGACGACGGACGCTATGACGCGGTGCTGGCCAACCTGCCGTACGTATCCGACGCGGCCGCGCTCGCTCCCGAGAGCGCGGACTACGAGCCGGCTACAGCCCTGTTCGCCGGGGCCGACGGCCTGCAAGCCGTGCGCCGTCTGATCGCGCGGATCGCCGGCCAGGCGATCAGTCCCGCGCTGCTCGGGCTCGAGATCTCCCCCGAGCAGGCCGCGAGCACCGCGGCGCTCGTGCGCGGTCTGGGGTACACGAGCGTGCTGACCCACGTCGATCTCGCCGGCCGCGCGCGCGTCGTGGTGGGCGCGGCGTGAGCCTGCCCGCGCCCAGCGCCCCCGACGCGCGGGCCTTCGAGCGCTGCATGTCAGTCGGCGGGGTGGTGGTGTTCCCGTCCGACACGGTGTACGGGCTGGCCTGCGACGCGCAGAGCCGGGTCGCGGTCGAGCGGCTGTACCGGCTCAAGCGCCGGCGGCTCGACAAACCCTCGGCGGTGATGTTCTTCTCGCTCGAGCTCGCGCTGGCCGCGATCCCCGAGATCGGCGAGCGCACCCGGGAGGCGCTCGGGCGGCTGCTGCCCGGCGGGGTGTCGGTGCTGCTGCCCAACCCGGCGATGCGCTTCCCGCTCGCGTGCGGCGCAGACGGCCAGACCCTGGGTCTCCGGGTGCCGGATCTGCCCAACTTCGCGAGCGTGGGCGGGCCCGTGCTTCAGTCCAGCGCCAACCTGGCGGGCGGCCCCGATCCGCGCGAGCTGGCCGAGGTGCCGACCTCGATCCAGCGCGCCGCCGAGATGGTCATCGACGGCGGCCGGCTGCCCGGAACTGCCTCTACGGTCATCGACCTTCGCCGCTACGAGCGCGAGGGCAGCTGGAGCGTCGTCCGCCGCGGCATGGTCAGCGAGGGGATGGTGAGCGCTGCCCTGGCGGCCCAAGACCAGGCGTGAGCTGCTCGCGCGCGTTCTCGCCGCCCTCGCTCCGGGCGACCGGCGGCGGCGGTAGCATCCGCCACGTGAGCGACGACCTGCCGCCGAACTTCTTCAACCGGCCGCTCGCCGAGGTCGACCCCGAGATCGCCGAAGTGATCGGACTCGAGCTCGAGCGCCAGCAGCAGACGCTGGAGATGATCGCGTCGGAGAACTTCGCTCCCGCGGCGGTGCTCGAATGCCAGGGTTCGGTCCTGTCCAACAAATACGCCGAGGGGTATCCGGGCAAGCGCTACTACGGTGGCTGCGAGTTCGTGGACATCGCCGAGCAGCTGGCCATCGATCGGGCCAAGGCGCTGTTCGGGGCCGAGCACGCCAACGTGCAGCCGCACGCCGGCGCCCAGGCCAACAACGCCGTCTACCACGCGCTGCTTGCCCCCGGGGACACGCTGATGGGCCTCGAGCTCGCCCACGGCGGCCACCTCTCCCACGGCATGAAGCTCAACGTTTCGGGCCGGCTGTACGAGATCGCCGCCTATCAGGTGGACCGCGCGACGAGCCTGATCGACATGGACGAGGTCCAGCGGCTCGCCCAGGAGCACCGGCCGCGAATGATCGTGGCCGGCTGGTCGGCCTACCCGCGCCAGCTGGACTTCGCTCGCTTCCGGGAGATCGCTGACTCGGTCGGCGCCTACCTGATGGTCGACATGGCCCACTTCGCCGGGCTGGTGGCGGCCGGGCTTCACCCCTCCCCGGTTCCGTACGCCGACGTCGTCACCACGACGATCCACAAGACGATCGGGGGCGGGCGCGGCGGCATGATCCTGTGCCGCGAGGAGCACGCCAAGAAGATCAACTCGGCGGTCTTCCCCGGACAGCAGGGCGGGCCGCTCGAGCACATCATCGCCGGCAAGGCGGTGGCGCTGCGGATCGCCGCATCCGAGGCCTTTCGCGAGCGCCAGGTGCGCACGCTCGAGGGCGCCCGCGCGGTCGCCGACGCGCTGCTCGGCGCCGGCGGTGGCGTGTCGGTCCTGACCGGCGGGACCGACGTGCACCTCGTGCTCTGCGACCTGCGCGAGTCAGCGCTCGACGGGCAGCAGGCCGAGGATCGCCTGCACGAGATCGGCATCACCGTCAACCGCAACGCGGTCCCGTTTGACCCGCGCCCCCCGGCGGTCTCGTCGGGACTGCGGATCGGCACGCCGGCGCTGGCCACCCGCGGCCTGGCGCGCGACGACTTCGCCGAGGTCGGCACGATCATCGCGGCGACGCTGAACCCCCAGCACGAGTTCGCTGCGGTCCGCGAAGATCTCGCCGAACGGGTGCGCGCCGTCGCGCAGCGTCATCCGCTGTACGCGGATCTGGGCGCCCCCGCCGTCGTCTGAGCACCCGCCCGGCGCCACCCGCCCGTGTCGCCCACGCGCTGAGGGACTGCGTCGGCCCCGGCTGGCATGCTGTCCGCAGATGCCCTACCGGGACGCCGTGCTCTCCTTCTTGGTCGCGCTGGCCGTCTCGGCCGCGGTGACGCCGCTGGCGGCTCGCCTGGCGCGCCGGATCAACGCCGTTGACGTTCCGCGCGAGCGCGGCCTGGCCTTCCGCGAGACGCCGCGGCTGGGCGGCTTGGCGATCCTCGCCGGCGTGCTCGTCGCCGCCGCGATCTGGATGCCCGGCACGATCGCGCTGCCTCACACGGCCCGCGGGCCGAGGGGGCCCGGCGGCACGGTGCACACCTGGGGGGTGATCCTCGGCGCGTGCCTGATCGCGCTCGTCGGCGCGATCGACGACGCCCGCGATCTCAAGCCGCTGGTCAAGCTCGTCGGCCAGGTCATCGCTGCGGTGATCGCGGTCGAGGCCGGGGCCGTGGTCACCGACGTGACCCTGCCGATTATCGGTGCGCTGCAGTTCCCCAACACCGGCGGCCTGCTCACGGTGATCTGGCTCGTCACGATGATGAACGTGGTCAACTTCTCCGATGGCGTCGACGGGCTGGCGGCGGGCGTGTGCACGATCGACGGCATCGCCTTCGCGGTCATCGCCTTCGACCTCGATGTCAACGGGGCGGCGATCCTCGCCGCGCTGACCGCCGGGGCGGCGCTCGGGTTCCTGTTTCACAACTTCCACCCTGCGCGAGTCTTCATGGGCGACGCGGGCGCCAACCTGCTCGGGTACCTGCTCGGCGTGGCCACCGTCGTCGGGTCACTGAAGACGAGCGCCGCCGTCGCCCTCGTGGTCCCGCTCGTGGTGCTCGCGATTCCCTTCCTGGACACCGGCTTCGTGATCGCCAAGCGTCTGAAGTACGGGCGCAAGCCATGGTCGGCCGACGCCAACCACTTCCACCACCGGATGGCCCGGATCGGCTTCTCGCAACGCAAGACGGTCGCCTACCTGTACGCATGGACGCTGCTGATGGCCGGGCTCGCGGTGTCGCTTCGCCTCATCATCCACCATCACCACCAGCCGGGCTGGCTGGCGGTCGTGATCGGGCTTGCCGTGGTTGCCCTCGCCGCCAGCGTCTACCTCATCTACGTGCTCGAGATCTTCAAGTTCAAGGCCGTCCGAACGATCGAGCTGCGCCGCAAGGACCCCAGCGTCAGCGAGGCGGAGATCGAGGAGCAGGTCAGCCAGGACCTCGAGACTGACGAGTTCGAAAGGGTGCGGTAGTGCTCAGCGGGTTGACACGGGCCGAGCGCTACGGCCTGGCCGGCGTCGGCGCGCTCACGGTCCTGGCCGGCCTGTCGCGCTACGCGGGAGGGGTGTCCTCGGTGGTGGCGTTCGTGATCGCCGGGCTCGCCCTGGCCGGGGGGGCGTGGATCGTGTCGTTCGCCACCGAGCAGGTCGGCCATCGCTTCGGCCCGGCGATCACCGGCCTGCTGCAGGCCACACTGGGCAACCTGCCCGAGTTCTTCGTCGTCCTGTTCGCGCTCATCGCCGGCGAGCGGATCGTGGCCGAGACCGCGATCCTCGGATCGATCCTCGTCAACGCGCTGCTCGTGCTCGGACTGGTGATCATCGCCGGGGCACGGGCGGACCCGACCGGCACGATGCGCTTTGACCCGCAGCTGCCCAAGGACACCGCGACCCTGCTGCTGATCACGAGCTTCATCATCGTGCTCGTCCGGCTGGCGGACTCGGCCAATGATTCGGCCAGCCACCATCTGAAGACGATCTCGATCGTCGGCGCCGTCGCGATCCTCGCCGTCTATGGCTTCTGGGTCCGTCAGTACCTCTCCAGCCAGCCGCGGGGGGAGGCCGCCGCCGGGCCGGTCCGGATCGGGACCCGGGCGAGCTTGACGCTGCTGATCGTCGCCGGCGTCGCCTCGGGGTTCGTCTCGGACTGGTTCGTGCACGCACTCGTGCCGACGATCCACGAGATCGGGATCTCGCGCTCGTTCGCCGGCTTGATCATCGTCGCCACGGCCGGCAATGCCGTCGAGCATGCGGTCGGGGTCGTGCTCGCCGCCAAGGGTCACGCCGAGCTGGCCATCTCGGTGGTCAAGAACTCGGTCGCCCAGGTGGCGACGTTCCTGTTCCCGCTGCTCGTGCTCGTGTCGCTGCTGACGACCACGACGCTCACCTTCGACCTCGCTCCGGTCTACGTCGGCGCGCTTGTCGCCACCTCGATCCTCATCTGGCAGGTCACCGGCGACGGCGAGGCGACTCCCTTCGAGGGCGCGGCGTTGATCGCGGCCTTCGTGATCCTGGCCACCGTGGCCGCCTACGAGGCCTGACCATGGCCGCGTACGAGGCCTGACCACGACGCTGACAACGACGGGCTTCGGACGCCGCCCCGCGGCCGTGCGCCGGGCCGCCACGGGGTGCTATTCTGACGTTGACGTAAGAATCAGCTTCCTGACTTCAAGAGGTGGTTGTCGGTGTCAACGACGCAAACCGTGCCGGCGCAGGCCGAGCGGGCCCGCCGGATCGGGGTTTCCGCCGAGCACGCTCACTACAAGTGGTGGGCCCTCTCCTGCACCTCGCTGGGGATGCTGCTGGCGACGATCAACTCCGGCACCCTGATCATCGCCCTGCCCGACCTGGAACGCAGCTTTCGCACGAGCCTGCTCGAGCTCGTCTGGGTGATCCTCGTCTACATGATCGCCTCCACTGTGCTCGTGCTCACCGCCGGGCGGCTGTCGGACCAGTTCGGCCGCAAGCAGGCCTACGTGGGCGGCTTTTTGCTGTTCGCCGCCGCGTCACTCGGCGCCGGCTTCTCGGGCAGCGGCACCGAGCTGATCCTGTGGCGGATTCTGCAGGGCGTCGGCGGCGCGTTCCTGTTCGCCAACTCGGCGGCGATCGTCACCGACGCGTTCCCCAAGGAGCAGCTTGGTCTGGCCATGGGCACCAACACGATGGTCGCCGCCGTTGGTCTGGTCATCGGCCCGGTCCTCGGCGGCGCCCTGGTGGCGATCACCTGGCACTGGGTGTTCTGGTTCAACGTCCCCTTCGGCATCGCGGGCAGCCTGTGGGGCGCGTTCATCCTG
>JAABUZ0100002457.1_pt1 | contig 30657 bp, 40 predicted proteins | sample 5562091 | NCBI WGS metagenome assembly JAABUZ01 (sample SAMN12813069, study PRJNA571459) | rock metagenome | isolation source: Antarctica rocks | place: Antarctica: Victoria Land, Linnaeus Terrace sud | collected 2015-12-21
GCGGCGTGTGAGCGCGCTGTACACAGAGAGGAAGTAGGTGAGGATCAGGGTGATGGTGGAAAAGCCAAGCGCGGCTTCCAGTACCATCAGGAGCCGGTAGAGGTCTGTCTTGGCCACAATGTCGCCTGTGCCTAGCGTGGTGAGCGCGTAGGCGCTGTAGTAGAGTGCTGTCGCAAAGCCCGTCGGGGTCGGCCCGCTCGACGCCCGGATGGCGGAGCCCATGGCCGGCCAGTCGATGAAGGCGAACCCCGTAGCCAGAAGCAGAACCCAGGCCACCACGGTCGCCGTTACCAGGACCGGGCCGCTGTAGGCGAACAGGCGCTCACGCCGGCGCGGCGCCGCCCGCGCGGCGAGCCGGAAGAGGCGCCACACGCCCCGGCCCAGCGAGACGCTCAGGACGCCGCGTCCGCTGCCGGGGAAGAGCACGGTATAGAAAATGTCCTCACCGACCGCCAGCGCCAGGACGACGCCCACGACCCGCGCGATCCACTCCCACCACATTACTATCCTCCTGTCACGAACGGGGTCACGCGGTCATGAACGCGGTCACGATGCGTCCTTCTATCGGTCAGGCGCTGACGGAGACGTCCGTGCGTTGAGCTTCTCGGACGTGACCAGCGCGGCGGCGACGTCGGGCGCATAGGTGCGCAGGGCGATCAAGAGAATCAGGCCGCTCACGATCAGCACGGGCAAGGTAATGATGAACGCGAAGCGCAGCCCCGCGTCCCCCCCGCCGGCCAGCGCCCCCGACAGCAGGCCAAAGATGGCCGGCGCCCCCGCTTCGGCCGCGGTGCGCAGCAGTTGGCGTACGGCTTCGGCGCGCCCGCGCAGCCGCGGCACGATCACGTCGACGCGCACGGCGTCTAGGAGCGGCCCGGCCCCGGCGACCAGGAAAGCCCCCGCCGCGAAGAGCGGCAGCGCGACGGCCACCGCGTGCGTGCGGAACGCGAAGTATAACGGCAGCGGCGCCACGATATAGCCGAGCGCGCCCAGCCACAATCGCCCGTTCAGATGGCGGCGTGCGAGTACGGCGTCGCCGGCCCGGCCGGCGACGAGATAGCCCAGGAGCGCGCCGATGCCGACGCCCAGGATGGCGAGGTCGGCGAACCCCTGGCTGAGGCCGTACTGCCGCGTGGCGAAGATCACGCCGAAGGTGCCGACGCCGGCGAGGAAGTAGTCGCCGATGGCGCGCGAGATCAGCACGATGACATCGGTGCGCACGCGGACGACGTAGCGCGTGGCCGCCCACAGCGACATCTCGGACGGAACGTCGTCTAAGATAGCCCGTTGGCTCGGCTCGACCCCAGCCTCCCGCACCATTTGTTGCTCGCGGGTCTCCTGGTCCGCGTCGTCGCCCGTATCACCCACGGCATCGGCCGCGATGTCGCGCTCGTTCACGCCCGCGTCCGCCGCCGCGTCGGCGCGCGAGGGGCCGGCCGCGCCGGTACGCTCCGGCTCACGCACGCGCCACAGGGCTATCGCCATCACTACACCGCCGACCGCGAGCACCCAGAAGCCCCAGCGCCAGGAGAGGAACGTCGTGACCAGTGCGGCCAGGACATAGCCAATACCATCGCCAATGAGTTGGCCGCTCTCCACAAACCCCAGCGCGCGCCCGCGCCCGCCCGCCGACACAAGGTCGCCGGTCAGCGAGGGGACAGTCGGCCCGGTCGTGGCGGCGACCGCCCCGAGCAGCAGCCGCGCCGAAGAACATCGCGATGGTGACGGACGCGCCGGTCACCCCTGCGGCGACGGCCCAGATGAGCAGGCTGACCGCCAGCAACAGGGTGCGGCTGATGCGGTCGGTGAGGATGCCGAAGGGGATCGTGGCGAGGGCCGCGACGATACCGGACGCCGCCGCCAGGAACCCCAGCGTGGTGTTGCCGAAATGGAAGACCCGCTCCAGGGTCGGACCCATCGCGCCGATCAAGGTGCGTTCCCCGTAGTCCACGGTCAGGGCCAGGAGCAGCAACGTCAGCGTCCGCTGCTGGTAGGCTTTGAAGGAGCCGCCGAACAGGAGGTTGGTCAGCCACTGGAAGCGCCCCTTATGCTCCATGCGTTCGATCCCATGTCGGTCTGGGTGTCATTATGACGCCTCCGCGGGATGCGGTTCCATCGCCGAGGCAGGCGGCCGCCGGCTGAACGCGGCGCGAAACTCGCCGTGCAACACGCTCATGGCGACCAGGGCGATAACGATGGCCGAGCCGATGCTCAACAAACGGTTGATTAGCACGATGCCGACCGCGCTGTTGCGGTCGACCCCGATCGCCAGGAAGGCCCCCACCGCGCTCACCTCCAGCACGCCGATGTCCACTGGCAGCGGGAAGATCAGCGAAAAGGCCAGGCTGAAGAAGTAGACGGCCAGCACCTGCCAGAACGAGGCGGCCCCGATGCCCAGGCCGCGCACCACGATGTAGAGCGCCGCCCCCGCCAGGATCAGGTACACGGCGCTGAGTAGCGCCTCGATCAGCAGGATACGCGGATGGAATAGGTCCGCTGCCCCCTCCTTGAAACGCTGTAGCTCGTCCAACGCCTTCACCATGGCCTTATGCTCTCTGATCCACTTGGGAGCGCGGCCGGCGTGGTGCAGCTTGTGATAGGCCCAGGCGCCGAGCAGGAACGCCGCGACGCCGACGATGATGACGGGCCGCAGCCAGGATGTCCAGGTTCCTACGCCCAGGATGACCACGCCCAGCAGGGAGACGGCGACCTCGGTCAAGACGATGATCGTGGTGGCGGCGGAGGAGCGCCCGAAGTCCGTGCCCTTGGATTGCTGTAGGAGATAGTTCTGGAAATAATTGCCGATGGGCAGGCTCTTGGTGATCTCGCCGGCGGCGAAGACAAAGATCTGCGTCCGTACGGGCACATGGATACCCATCGACGTGAGCAGGAAGTGCCATTGCGTCCCGCGCACGACCTCATAGCCGATCATCAGCAGCAGGACGTAGAGCAGGTCAATCTTGTGGAACCCTTCCATCAAGCCCACCAGCTTCTGGGGGTTGGTCACGAAGGCCACCAGGGCGGCGAGAATCGCCACGCTCAAGAGGACGGGGATCAGGATTTTGGGGCGCAACAGTTTTTTCATCGTCAGTATCCATATCACTAGCCGGCGCGGCGCGGGTAGAGTCCCGCCATACACCGGTCTCCCACGGCGCCGTCAGCCAGCGCGCTCCCATGGCTTACGACGCGTCCTGCTCAGGAGCGCCGCGCGCGTCGGGCGCGTCGTCGCGCGTGATCACGCTGACGCGCCCGTCTCCTTCCATGCTGGCCTCGCGCACCCTGGACAAGTCGTCCACGCCCTGCAAACGGATCTGACTCATGAGCTCCTCGTCGGTGATCAACTCCTTGCGCATGTTGTGGCGCAGCATGCGCCCGTCGCGCACCAACGTCAGCCGGCGCGGCGTCAGGATCCGCTCGATCCAGCGCACATGGAAGCTCAGCCAGTTGAGCGCGTAGCTCCAGAAGACGAGCGTGACGATGAGCAGCAGGCCGTCGCCGATCGAGGTGTAGCTGCCGGCCATGGCGTTCTGCGAGGCGTCGCCCAGCAACACCAACACGAGCAGGTCGGTGGCGCCCAACTGGCCCTTCTCGCGGCCGAGCGCGAAGCGCAACAGGAAGACGAGGGCAAGGTAGAGGATCGTCCCGCGCACCACGGTCTCCAGGAACGGCTGCGTGGGCGCGAAGGTCTTCAACCAGTCGAGGCCGAAAGCCCAGTGCCTGAGATGGTCGATGTCCATGCCTCGTCTACCCCTGTCGCGTGAGCTCGATCAGGGAGAATCCTTTGCGTTCGATCTGGACCGTGACGCCCCGCCGCAGTCCGCCGGCGTCCGCCGGCTCGTCGTCGCCCCAGCGCCCGGTCATGCTGTCGTAGGCGCGCCGGCGGTAAGAGCCCGTCTGTTGGTCGTCCATGCGCAGGGTGACGGTGATGGTGCAATCGCTTGTGTTGCCGGCGAAAAGTAGCAGCCCGTCGTCCCGCCGCAGGCCGAGCGTGACGGCCTGGTCCTGGTCCCCGCTGACCCCAACGGCGTCCGTGATGTCCTCCTCGTAGAGCGAGGCGGGCGGCGACTCATCGAACGCGTAGGTGGTGTACAGGCGCTCCTCGGGTAGGCGCGCCACGAGCCAGGTTAGGCTCCGCCCCCGGTACGGCAGGGCGCGCACGCCCATCCACGACCAGTCGGGGGCCAGCCGCGGCGACAGGCGCGCCCCGTCGGCGTCCGCGTCGAACCCGGCCGCTCCCTCGATGGCGGCCCAGAGGTAGCGCGGCGGGAACCAGGGCGAGAGCATCATGCCCTCGTTGACCAGCGTCTCGCCGTGCAGCCACTCCGAGAACTGCCCCGGCACGGTGTTGTTCTTGCGCGGGTCGCGCGCGTAGTTCTCGAAACAGGTGCTAAGGGCCTCGGCCATGAAGGCGGGGCTGAAGCGCGCCGCCGCGAAGGCGAACCAGAAGGCCGAGCCGGCCCACACCCCGCCGAGCAGGCCGGAGCCCTGGTCGGGACTGTAGTCGGGCGCGTCGCGCGGGACCACACGGATACCCCCCTGGGTCCAGAAGTCGGCGCTGGAGAGGCGCTTGACGATGCGCGCGACCGTCACGTCATCAGCCACCCCGAACATCGCCGGGAAGACGAGGTCCGAGGTGACGTCCCCGCGCGCACGGCCATCCACGTCGATGTTCAGGTCATAGAGCCCGTTGTCCGGGTTGTAGAGATGGGTGTTGATGGCGGTCTTGAGGTCGGCGGCCGCGCGCGCGAACAGGTCGGCCTCCTCGCGCGCGTCCATGATCCGCGCCATCGTCGCCGCGCGGTCGAGGGCCGCGAAACACTCGGCGTTGACCTCGGTGGTGGCGCCGGAGAGGCGGTAGCCCTGCAGGGCGTTGCGCCAGCCGATGATGCCCTGACCACCCGTGCCGTCCGCGTCGCACCAGACCAGTCCCTGGTCGTTGCGCTGTGAGAGGATGCGCCGGGCCGCCTTCGCCACACAGGGGTAGACCTCGCGCAGGAAATCATCGTCACCGGCGATCGTGTAGTGGCGCCACAGGGCCAGGATGAGCAGGGGCGTGTCGTCGTTGATGTTGAAGCCGAGGTCGTGCGTCTCGCCCGTGCGCATATCGTAGTCCTCGACGATCAGGCCATTGTCGCGCTGGTTGCGCACGAAGGCCAGCAGCGACGCACGGGCGAAGCGCGGCGTGACGTAGTCGGCGCCAAAGGCGAACCAGGCGGTGTCACGGGCCACGGCCTTGCTGGACTTGGTGGGGTTGTTGGTGAAGCCCCAGCCGGTCGGCGGCTTGAGTTCGCTGCGCAGCATGTTGGCCTTGGCCCACAGCACGCCGCGGTTGATCCGCGCGTCGGGGGTCAGCAGCGTCGCACGCGTGAGCACGTCGTGGTAGTGCTCTGTGGTGCGGGCCAGCGCCTCCGCGGCGGTGGGGCAGGAGCGGTAGACGCGTGCGGCGCCCGACCGGCCGCCGTCGGCGAAGCTCAACAGATAGGAGAAGGATACCTCGTCGCCGGGCCGCAGCATATGGACGAGGTGGAAGGCCCCGACCGGCGCGGTCGTGGTCGCTTCGGCCGGACCAGGTAGCGCGCCGGGACAGGTCTCCGCGACGGCCCTGGCGTGGTCCAGCGCCGTGGCGACGCTGGCCGGGCGCGTGGAACAGCCGAAGACGTGGGCGCGGTCGGGCTCCTGGTCGTTCCAGGCGACCAGGGCGCACAGGTCCTCGTCGTAGACGACGGTGAAGCGGCGTGTCGCCGCATCGGTCGTCTCGCCGCCCAGCTGGCAGAAGGCGTAACTGGCGATGCGCGCCGTTTTGTCCGTGTCGTTGCGCAGCCGCACCGTGTAGTAAGTCGCGGGCGGGTCGACCTCATCCTCCTCCTCTCCCGGCGGTCCGTTGAGCACGACGATGTCCTCGTGCACGTCCACGCCGTTGGACAGGGTGAAGCGACGCTCCTGGTGTTCCGGGTGGAGGTAAAAGTCGCCCGCCCGCGGCGTCAGATGCGCGCCGGTCTCGTCGTCCCAGTGGTGCAGCACCACCGTGCCGAAGACAGTCTCGCCCCAATCGGCGCTGTAGACCTTCTCGATAGCGCCGGTGGCCTTGATGACCGTGCAAACCTTCGGCGCGCCCAGCGTGCTGCCCGCGGCCATCGCGCCGTCGGGGACGCGATACAGCCCTACGCGGTCGCTCGGTCCGATGCTCTGTGCGATGCTCATCCGTTCTCACTCCCCCTCACTCCGCGTTACGGCGCGCGACAGCCCGGCTATCGTCGTCGCCTTGCGCTCCCGTGCGCTTATCACCACGATCGTATCGTAGTGCAATACAAAAGACCGGTGCATACACCGTGCCAGGCCTGACCGGCCCACCGCCGTGCTCCTCCTCCTACCACGGACGACGCGGCGGATAGAGCGGCAACGCGCGGCGGCCACAAGGTCAACGCGCGGCCTCGGACGAGGCCAGCGCGGCGGCGACGTCGGGCTGGTAGGTGCGTAGGGCGAGCAGCAGGACCAGGCCGCTTAGCAACAACGCGGGCAGGGTAATGATGAACGCCGCCTGTAGCCCCGCCGTCCCGCCGCCGGCCAGTAGACCTGAGAGCACACCGATCAGCGCCGGCGCCCCCGATTCGGCCACGGTACGCAACACCTGCCGGATGGACTCGGCGCGCCCGCGCAACGCGGGTACGAGTACGTCGATGCGCACGGCGTCGAGTGGAGGCCCGGCCCCGGCCAGAAAAAACGCCCCCAGCGCGAAGAGCGGCAACGCGATCAGCAGCGTGTGCGTGCTGAACGCGAAGTATAGCGGGACCGGGGCCAGGATGTAGCCGAGCGCCCCCAGCCATACCCGGCTGTTCAGGCGGCCACGCCGCAGCAAGCTGTCACCGATCCGGCCGACGAGCAAGACGCCCGCGAGCGCGCCGACACCTAGGATCAGGATGGCCAGGTCGGCGCCGCTCTGGTTGAGCCCGTACTGCCCTGTGGCGAAGATCACCGCGAAGGTGGTAATGCTGGAGAGAAAAAAATCGCCGATGGAGCGGGCGATCAGCACGATGACGTCGGTGCGTACGCGCAGGACATAGCGTACGGCGGCCCACAGGGACATCGTGGACGGATCGTCCTTCAGGATCGCCCGCCCGCTCGGCGCGATGTCCGCCTCCCACACCAACCGCTGCATGTGAGTTCCCTGCCCCTGCTCCATCTCCTGTTGCCTGTCACGGGCGCCTTCTCTCTCTGTCTCTTTGCCTTTTGTACCGGCCGTCTTTTTGCCCATGCCTATGCCCTCATCGACCGGGCCGGCCGCGCCGGTGCGCGGCGGCTCGCGCAGACGCCAGAAGGCCACGGAGAGCCCCAGGCCGGCCAGCCCCAAGAGCCAAAAGGTCCAACGGAAGGAGAGGAACGCCGTGACGATCACGGGTAGCACAAAGCCGAGGCCGTTACCGACCAACTGCCCGCTGCTGATGAAGCCGAGCGCGCGACCGCGCTGGTCCGCCGGGACCAGATCACCCGTCAGCGACGGGGTGGTGGGACCGGTGACGGCGGCGACCGCGCCGAGCAACAGCCGCGCCCCGAACAGCATCGCGAAGGATACCGCCGCGCCCACCAGGCTCACCGCGCCGGCCCACACCAGCAAACCCACCGCAAGCAGCACCGTGCGATTGACACGGTCGGCCAACAGGCCGATCGGGATCGTGGTCAGCGCCCCGACGAGTCCAGCCGCCGCCGCCAGCAGCCCGAGTTGCGCGTTGCCGAAATGGAAGACGCGCTCAAGGGTCGGGCCCAGCGCGCCGATGAGCGTGCGCTCCGCGTAGTCCACGGTGAGCGCCAGCAGTAGCAGGCTCAGGGCGCGCCGTCGATACGTCCCGGTCCACCGGGCGCGCAGCGCGTGGACCAGGCGCCCCAGCCGCGTCTCCTGTTCCGGTTGGCTAGCCGGCGAATCCGTCCGCTCGCCGCCGGCCGCATCGTCCGCTGTCATTCCACGCCCTCCTCTTGTTGGTGCTGGACACCGCGGCCATAGAGCCTGGTAAAGGGGGTCGCCGTGACGCCGAAGGCGACGACCGAGGCGCAGATCACGAGGCTACCGACCACCCAGACCTTTGCCAGCCCCGTCTCGCGCAGGCCCAGGTTGGCGTAATAGAGCGCCGAGATGCCAATCGGACCAAACCAGCCCGCGAACAACACGTCGCGCCGCCCGCGCACCGGCGCGAGCAAGCCGCGCAACGTCCACAGCCAGGGCAGCCGGCGCAGCAGCAGCAGCGCGACGATCAGGAGCGGCCCGCTCCAGCCCAACGCCAGCCAGCCGCTCCAGGGGATCGCCAGTCCCAGCAGCACAAAGATAGGGAGATTAAAGAAGCGCGCCACGACATCCTGCACATGCTCTTGCTGCTCTTCGCGGTCGCTATGCGCCACCCTATTGAAGGCCACGCCGGCCACGAACACGGCGAGGATGCTGTCGCTGCCCATCACCTTCACGATCCCCATCACCGTCAGCGAGAGGGCCAGGGTGACGCCCAGGAGGGAGGTCTGCCCCGTGGCGTGGCGCGCGTTGGCCCAGCGCAGCAACAGACCGGCCACGGCGCCGAGCGCGGCGCCGGCGACGACCGCCATGCCCACCTCCCAGAGCAGGGTGTAGGTGAGCCAGTGCAGCCAGGCCTGGCGGGGCGGATGGATCAGCAGCAGGATGGGCAGCAGCACGAAGGGATAGCCCAGGCCGTCGTTGGCCCCCGAGGCGGCCGAGAGCAGATGCCGCAGGCGGCCGGGGACACAGCGGTCGGCTAACGCGCCACTCAGGATGGAACTCGACACGACGGGGTCGGTGGGGGTCAGGATCGCCCCGATCAGCAGCGCCACCAGGAGGGGCGGGCGCAGGATCAGCCAGACCAGGGCGCTGCCACTGAGCCACATGGCGGTCAGCAGCGGCCCTAGCAGCACGGCGAGGGGTCGCCACTGGCGCAGAGGATAGCCGTCGGGCAGGCGCAGGGCCGCGCCCATGAGCCCGACGGCCAGCGTCAGGCGCGACGCCTGCTCCAGGATAGGTTCGCGCGGCCCCCAATCGAAGATGTCGAGCAGGCCAAAGCCATGCGGTCCCAACGCCGCCCCCACGACGAGGGCGACCAGAGGCTCGGAGACCCACAGGCGGGTCTTGACCACGTTGGAGACCAGCCCCAGCAGCAGGATCAGGCCGCCGATGGCGGCCACGGCGGTGTAGAACTGGTTCATGGAACGCGCTCCTCTGGCTCATCGTGACGGCGCGCCGCGCGCTCTCATTGCCTGACGCCCACTAGCTAGGCCAGCCCTTCCTTGGTCTTCTCGCCCGACTGCTCGCCCTGCTTGCCGCGTTGGACGATGTCGCCGTCCTTGAAGAGGATGCCTTGCAGCGTCGTGCGCCACTTGGGCTTCTGGCGCAGCACGAACTCCAGGTCCATCCCGAAGTGCTTGAACTCCTCCCCCTGGGCGTCCTCCATGATCGCCTTGGCCTGCGCGTTCTTCTCCACCGACATGCGCTGCTCGTACCAGTCGATGGCGTCGGCCTCCTCGATCATCGACATGATCATGCGCGCGAACGTGCGCACCTCCTCAGACAACTCGTTGGCTGGCTCATGATATTGGTCGAATGGCATATGGCGTTCTCCTTTTTTTATTTATCGGTGCGGCGGACCAACTAATCCCGGCGCGCGCCTCTCTCGATCGTTCCTGCCGGCTGCGCTCCGCCGCCGATACAACATATCACGACAAGATATTTAGCACGACGCATACCAGGTGATACCAGATCCTCATCCGGGGCCGATAGCGGCGTGGGAACGGGGGCAGCGCTCCCACGCTGTCGCGATCGTCGGCAGCGATGAGCACTACGCGGCAGGGACGCCCCTTCCTGCACGGGGCGCGGTGCGCCACCATCTACCAAAGCAGGATGTGGCGGGAGATGGCCGGACACGCCGGCCTAGATAACGGGTCAGTTGTCGTAAAAGGAACTGCTGACCACCGTATAACCGCTGGCCTTGACGGCGGCGACCGAGCGCAGGCTGTGCGCCTGATAGCCCGGCGGGACCAGGACCCAGTTGTTGTGCCAGATGGGGCTGTAGCTGGATTGGCCCGGCACGGCGCTGTAGATCACATGCCCGATGACCGGCGCGTTGTTGAAGCCCTCCACCGTGGTAGGGAGCGGCGCGTGCGCGGCGATGACCAGATACTGCTCGGCGGTCATATAGCCGGGCTTGGTCATGGTGACGCCTAGATCTAGGTGGACGATCTCCTTGCCGTCGTACCACGCCGGCTTGACCGTCTGGCTAAAGGGATTATCGTAGCGCAAGCTCTCCACTCCGCCGGCGTACGGCGGGGTGGCCGCCGGCACATCATCGTGGTCTGGCGGCTCCAGGCCCGCTCCCGGTCCCCCGATCACGCCACCGGTGGGCGCGTCCGGCGTCGATAAGGCGCGCGTGCTCTGTGCAGCGGCGCTAGCCGGCCATACGCTCAATGCGCCCGCCCCGACGAGGCCGAGGCGACGCAGGAGAGCGGTGCGCGCCAGGGGGGGCTTAAGATAATCCGTGGACCGGTTGCTCATGGCGTCCTCCTCATCCCTTCGTATCCGTCTGATAGCGTGGGCGCGTCGCGTTGTCTTCCTGAATGACCGGACACGCCGGTCTAGATGATGGGTCAATTCACCCAAATGGAACTCGTGACGACCGGGTAGCCGCTCGTCTGGATGTCGGCGACCGATCTGAGGCTATTCGTCATGTAGTCCTGCGGGACAAGGACGAAATAGTTGTGCCAGATGGGGCTGTACTCGGGATCACCCGGCACGGCGCTGTAGACCTCGTACCCGATCAAGGGCGCCATGAGGAACTGCAGCACCGACATGGGCAACTGGAACCCCTCGGCGTAGACCGCGTGGTACTGCTGGGCGATCTTGTACTCCGGCTTGATCATGGTGGCGCCCAGGTCGAAGTGAAAAACCTTGTGGCCGTGGGCCCAGGCCGGATTGACCACCTGGCCGAAGGGGTTGTTGTAGCGCAGGTTCTCCAGGCCGTCGACATACGGCAACAAGCCCGGCGACGAGCCGGCGCCGGTTGGCCCGCCCGCTGGGACGGCGTCAGACCCTGCAGCCAGGGCGGCCGCAGGGCCCGCCGCCAGCGCCCCGGCGCCGGCGAGGCCCGCGCCTTTGAGCAGGGTTGTCCGCGACACCGGCCTGGTGAGATACTCCTTGAGGCGATCTCTCATCGCATCCTCCTCTCTGTCTACCCCTACGTCGCCGCAAACGTCATGAGCGTCCGCAGGCCCGCGCCCGCGTCGACCATGAGCCCTGTGACGATGTCGACCGAGCGGCGCACACCCGGCGCCGCACTCGACTGATTCTCATAGACTACATGGTTTCAAAGGCGATGGCGCCGCCCACTGCCCCGGCCGCGGCCCGGCAACCTATCCCCGCCCGATCCGCCATCCAGGCGCGTCGCGCTCGTCCCCCCGCATGCCGGATGCCCCCGGCGTCCACGCCGTCGGGGGACAAAGAGCGCCCGCGCCCTCGTTGGGGCGCGGCCTTGGCGCGACACGCGCGTCGGACCTACAGCGCGCCCGCGCCGGTCCCGCGCGGCCCTCGCCGCATGGCGAGGGTCCCGCTGTTCGCCAGTGCAATGACCCAGGCGGCCAGGATGAAGACGACGGCGCCCACGATCCAGGCGTCCCAGGACGCGCGCCGTACATCGGTGAAGCCCAGCACCCAGGGCGAGATGAACAGCCACACGCCGAGCGCGGCGTTGAGCCACTCCGCCCACCGTGCCACCGGCCGCGCCAGCGCCCACAGCGACACCAGCACGATGACGGCGCCGGCCCACCAGTTGTTCCACGGGGTCGATTGATGCGTTGTCCCATGGGTCGTGCCGAGCACCCAGGGCGCCACGAAGAACCAGGCTCCCAGCAGCAGGTTGCCCCAATCCTGCCAGCGCGTCCATGGGCGCGGCGCCGGTGGCGTCAGTGGCGCCCGCTGCGCCCCGCCCACACGGCCGATCGCGCCCACGGGTTCATCTACTCGTTGTTCTCCAATCGGATCTCTCATTGTCGTTTCCTCCTTTCGACGTCTTTAGCGCCCCATATCTTTTTCTGTCACCACGCGATTATATCGCATTAAGATACGCTGCAAGAACTATGCCAGAGATAACGCGTTGGGTCGAGCAGGCAGCCGCCCGTTGCTGGCGGCGTGCGTCGCCGCCCCCAGCATGGCGCGGCGCACGGGGCGACGAGTGCGCCCGCCGGATGTGGTCCTCGAACACGTCACCCGTCGCGTAGACCGCCCCGCAGGCCAGGCATTGGACGCCATGGTAGGCGTGCTCCAGGTGCGCGTCCAACTGTGTCCGCGCCGCGAAGGTCGCGCCGCAGGTCCCGCACCGATAGCCCAGGTCGGGCCTCTGGCCTGCCGCCCCAGCCCTGCGGTCGGGCGCCGGCGCGGCGCTTTCAGTCATACGCATGGCGCTCCCTATCGTCACGATCACCACCTCTCATCCGGCCACACCTGGGGCGGGCCATCGACGGTGCGCGCCGCCTCCGCCAGGACCCCGGAGCGCGGGGCGGCATCGACATAGCTCTCCCCCGTCACAAGCAGCAGCGCGGCCGGCGTGTCCCCCCCATTCCGCCAGTTGAAGGCCGTGCCGGCGGCGACGTAGACGGCGTCGCCGCCGCCCAGGGGCGTTGTGACGTCGCCGCCGCCCAGGGGCGTTGTGACGTCGCCGCCGCCCAGGGGCGGCGCGGTGTCGTCCAGCGTGAGCGTCATCATCCCGGCCAGGACCACGGCGATGGTCTCCTGGCGTTGGCTTGTCCGCGCCCCGCCGGCGCCGCCCGGCAGGGCCAGCACCACGTTAGCCGCCAGGGTCCGCTCCGGCGCCCGCCCTGCCAGGGCCGCGATCCTCGCCGCCGCGCGGCCCGCCCAACGCGCCCTCCCGCGCGTGCATTACCATCACCATGTCCGGTCCCTCCTCGTCGTCCTATTCCTAACTGAATTATTTCGACTGACGGCCGCGCGGGTTGGCCGATCGCTCCCGCGTCCCACGCCGTCCGCTATCGAGCCCCTCGCTCGCGCCGGCGCGCGACCTGTCATCGAGCGCCCGCCATAGGGTGTCATCGACCCACGCGGCGCGCGGGGCGCGCGGGTCGAACGCGCGGGCGAACAAAACCGCTCCGTCGTTGGGCGTCGATAGGGCACAGTCGGCGTTGTCGATGATGATATCCATGTCCGTCCTTCCGAACTGTGGCTCGCCGACCTACACGTTCGTGAGCGCCACGAGGCGCAGGCGCATCTCCCCGACCGGCAGGCGCACCGCGACCTCGGCCCCGACGGTCTGGCCGAGCAGGGCACGCCCCACCGGGGAGGCGACGGACAGACGCCCCGCGGCAATGTCGGCCTCGCAGGGATCGACAAGCTGGAACGCGTCGCGCTCGCCGTCGGCGTCGATCTCGACGCGGCTGCCCAACGCCGCCACCCCATCGCCGGGCGGCACAACCGCGCCCGCTGTGGACAGGAGCCAGTCGATCTCGAGAGCCCGGCGCTCCGCGCGGCTGTGCTCCTCCACGAGCTCGCGCAAGCCGCCGTCCTCAGCGCGCGTGGCGGTATCCGCGCGCGCCTCCCTGAGCAGTCCCATCAGGGCCGGCAAGCGCTCGTCGCGCAGCACGCGGAGTTCCCGGCTCAACGCCGCGCGGCCGGCGGGCGTGAGAGCACGCGCGGTGGGCGCGATCCCGGCCGCGCTTCTACCCATGGGGAGCCATGTCTGTGTCTGTGTGTGTCATTGGTCTCTCCACGCGTCAGGGGGTGGGTTCCAGGGAACGCCCCGCCAACGGTCGCCGACCTCGCCCACCTAACGGGCGCTGCATCGCGCGGCGGGCCACGGCGAGCCCGGCCCACGCCAGCAAGAACACCACGACGCCGACGATCCAGGCATCCCAGGCCGCGCGGGGGACACGGGCGAAGCCCAGCACCCACGGCGAGATAAACAACCACACGGCCAGGGCCATGGTGATCCACTCGGTCCAGCGCGCCCAGGGCGCCCCGAGCGCCCACAGCGCCACCACGACGATGGCCCCGCCCGTCCACCAGAAATTGCCGGGGCTGGCCGCGTGCGCCCGGTTGAGGTGCAAAACCCACGGCGAGATAAACACCCACGCGCCCAGGATCAGGTTCGCCCAATCCACCCAGCGCGACCGCATATCGGCCCACGTCCTCATCATCGTACCCTCCGTGTCGTATAAACACGCTCCATCTGTCCCTCTCCTTCAGCTCCACGCGCGCCGTCCTGTCGGCGCGGCGCGTGTGCTACCGCGCCGGCAACGTGTGCCCACGCCCCAGGCCGCCCCCGCGCCGGTCCCTCTCCTCGGCCTCCACCCACCACCGGGCGATCCCGCGCCGGGGCCAGGGCCACCACCAGCGCCGCCGCTCGGCGCCGATCAACTCGCTGCGCAGCACCGCCACCAACCAGTCGGCGACCGCGGCCCGGTCCTCCGCCGCCTGCCATCCCGCCTCGGCCGCCACGGCCCGCGCCTCGGCGTGGAGCCGCGCGGCCCGCTCGCGCGCCACGTCCGCGCGGCTCACCTCCGCCAGGGTGGCCCCGTCCGCGCCCCGCGGCGGGGACCCGGCCCGCGTCGTGTCCAGGCCAGGCATGAGGTCATCCCCCTTCATCGTCGTCATGCCGGATCACCGAGCGGGCTGGGGTGCAATGTCCCGCCACCGCCATCGCCATCGCCCGCACTGTATCTCGATGCGATATTTTGGGCGCAACCGTGCGCCTCTCCCCCCCTCGAACGGGCGGTGCCGGGAGGGTGTAGAGGGCGCCGCGGCCGATGCCCCACCGCGCCAGCCGACGGCGCGCCACCAGCGCCTCCAATGTGCGCTGCACCTCGCCACCATCCGGCGCCAGCCCCAGGGCGTCGGCGAGTTCGTCCGGCGCGCAGCCGCGCGGATCGCCGCCGGTCAGCATGGCGACGATCCCCTCCTCGACCGACCCCGCGCGTCCCCCTCTCGTCCGCGGCGTGCGCGGCGCCGTCGCGGCTCTGCTTTTTCTTACCATCATACGGACACCTCCATTGAGACATGGTGGGGCTGCCGGGGCTGGGGCGTGTCGTCGCGCGCACACAGGGCGGTCACGACGCCGAGGAGGGCGTCCAGATCGCAGGGCTCCTCGATCACGGCGGCATACCCACGCGCCTGGTGGTCGGCGTACGTCGCGGCGGGGTCCCGCGTGCAGATCACGATGGGCGCGTCCGTCCGGGTCCGCAGGCGGTCGAGCCAGGCGTAGGGCGCGGCCGTGCCCCGCGCGAAGTCGTCGCTCAGGACCGCCCGGAAGGCGTCGCTCAGGACCGCCCGGAAGGCGGCGGGGCCGCGCGCTGCGAGCAGGGCCAGCGCCTCGGCGGGGGAGGCGGCGCACGCGACGACGTACCCCTCCTCACGCAGGGCCAGGGCGAGGAACTGCGCGACGGCCGGATCGGGCTCGACGACGAGGAGGTGATCGTGCATCTGGCTCTCGTTCCCCGCGCATCGGCGCGTTGATCCCCGCGCATCGCGCGGGTTGGCTTGGTCGTCAGACGGATGATGGACGCCCGGGGTTTCCACATCAATGTACACGGGCTGCTCCCGCGCCCGGTACGGCCGCTTCCACGTCGCCGGCGCCCATCAGGCGTAGCCTCACTCTAGCGCACCGGGGGCCATGCGGGCATAAACAGCGCCCTCACAAAGGGTCAACAAGTATGAACGGCGGCCACGCGGGCGGGGCGGGGACGAAGCGGTAGCCGGTGTTCCACTCGGTCTGGATGTAGCGGGGGTGGTCCGGGTCGTCGCCGAGCTTGTGGCGCAGCCGGCGCACGAACACGCGCAGGTAGTGTGCCTCGTGGCCGTACTCCGGCCCCCACACTTCTTGCAACAGATAGCGGTGCGGGAGGACGTGGCCGGCGTGGCGCACCAGTTCCTCCAACAGGCGGTACTCGGTGGACGTGAGCCGCACCACCGCGCCGCGCACCCACACCTCGTGCCGCGTCGTGTCGAGGGCAATGTCACCCTGGATCAGGTCGGGGACGCGGGCCGGCGACGCGGGCGGGGGCGTGTCGGCGCCGGTCAAGGTGTGCGCGCGGCGCAGGAGCGCGCGCAGGCGGGCCAGCAGTTCAAGGTGATCGAAGGGCTTGGTCAGGTAGTCGTCGGCGCCCAGGTCGAGCGCGCGGATCTTGTCCACCAGGGTATCGTGCGCGGTCAGCATCAGGATGGGCACGGTGGAGATGTCCCGGATGCGGCGGCACACCGCGAACCCATCGGGCGGGGGCATGGACACGTCGAGCACCACCAGGTCGGGGCACCCCTCGGCGAACAGACGCAGGGCCTCCACGCCGTCGGGAGCTACCTCCACCCGGCAGCCTGGCCAGGTCAGGCGCGCGCCGTAGGCGACCATCGTCGCCACGTCGCGGTCGTCCTCCGCGATCAGGAGGGTCAACGTCACCCTGCTCCTCCCCCCGCGTTTCCCGGCCCCGTCCGCCTCTCTGGCCCCTCCCGCATCACGGCGGCGCGGGGCATGGCGGCGTGGGAAGCGGCGGCGCGGGGCGAATCTCCTAGGGGCGATGCGGCGACACGCGGCGATGCAACCCCGTGTCGCACTAGCGCCAGTATGCGACCGGTGCGCGGCCGGTGTCAAGGGCGCCCCGCGCCGTGTGCCCCGCGCCGTGCCGGGGCGCCGGGGGCGCGTCATCGCGCCGTCGTGCCATCCCCCTGTCCGTCGGGCACGCGCGGGAGCGTCACACAGACGAGCGCCCCGCCGCCCTCCACGTTCTCGACCCACAGGCGGCCGCCGTGCGCCTCGGCCAAGCCCCGGGCGACGGTGTCAACGCCAGTGAGATTTGACCCAGCAATCGCCAATTTAGCTTGACCCTCATTAGACCACATGGCAAAGGCCTCGATCCGCATCTACCAGAGATGAGGGCGCACGCCAGGAACGAGCTACTTGAAAAAGATGGGTCAAGCCAAATTGGCGCAAAGAGACTTCGTAATTGACGTTGGGACGCGCATAAGCATGCAGGTTCACCAGCCCGACGGCCGTGATCTTGGGTCCATGCACACTCGTACGACCCACAGGATCGCGTGTTGCAACGGGCGCATGTGGCTGACAGTGCATAGCTATCCGGCCTACCAACGTCAATTACGAAGTCTCGGCGCAAATGGGTCAATTCTACGTCGCCGTGTACAACGGAGAGGCCCAGGCCCAGGCCGCCGGCGTCGGGGTCGTCGCGCCGGGGGGAACTGCGCCCGACGAGGGCCTCCACCTCCACGACGGGGAGGCCGGGCACGCACGTCGCGGACGACGAGGTGGACCGCATCGGGCGGCGCCTGGCCGGAGACCGCGACGTGCGTGCCCGGCGGCGTGTGACGATGGGCATTGATCAGGAGGTTGCCCACGACCTGCCCCAGCAGGCGGCGGTCGCCCTCCACCGGCAGCGTCTCTGGCAGCGCGACCTCCAGCGCCTGGCCCTTGGCCTCCAGCAGCGGCCGGACCGCCGCGGCGGCCTCGTGGACGACGGCGCGCAGGTCGAGGCGCACGGTCCCCTCGTCGAGCCGGCCGGCGGCGAGGAGGTCGGCGATTTGCAGCCGCAGGCGCGCGGCGTTCTGGCGCGCGGCGGCCAGTACCGCCCGCGCCTTGGGCGGGAGGCCGGCCCCGATGCCGGCGTCGAGCAGGCCGAGCCCGGCGTAGACGGCGGTCAGGGACGTATGCAACTCGTGGGTGGCGCGGGCGAGGAAGGCGGCCCGCGCGCGGGCCGCCTCAGCCCGCCGGAGGGCCTCCGCGCGCTCCTGGGCCAGCCGCGCCCGCTCGATCAGTAGCCCGTGAGCGGGGCCACGGCCTCCAGGACGTGCAGAGCCTCGGCGGGGAAGGCGTCCGGCCGCGCGGCGGCGGCGGCGAGCACGCCCTGGCGCCGCCCATCGACGATCAGCGGGGCCGCCATGCTTGACTGCACCCCCAGCTCGTCCCGGACGCGGGCGAGTTCCCGCGGGTCCGCGTCCGCGCGCCCGTTGGTGAGTAGGAGACGCCCGTCCGATAGACCGCGACGAACCCGCCCCCCGCAGCGAGGGGCAGGCAATCCAGGCCCAGCGCCCGCTCGCGCCGGCCCAGTGGGGTGTCGCTCACGCCGAGGGCCACGAGGGCCTCGCGCGCGGGGTCGTACAGGAAGGCGTCCACCTTGTCGGTGCCGAGGGCCGCGGCGAGCAGCCCGGCGGCCTGGGTGAGCGCGTCCGCGAGGTCGCGGCCCTGGATCGCCACGAGCTGCCGGAGCGTCGCGGCGGTCCACGCCGGCACGGGCGCCCCCGCATCATCGGTCATCGGTGTCTCTCCTTCGGGACGCGGGGGCAACAGGGGCGGGGCGGGGGGGCGGCACTCCCCTCAATGATACGCCTTGCGGGAAATGATACGCCTTGCGGGAAATGATACGCCTTGCGGGAAATGATACGCAGGCCAACCCGACGGCGTGGGCGCCACTGGCGGCGATGCGGGGTGGTGGTCCCGCGCGGGCGCGTGGGGCGGGTCTGGCCGTGGTCCACGCCGGCGCGTCGCACGGGGGCCGCCCCGCGGGCTAGCTACCTGGACGCGGGCGGCCCCGTCGTTCGGTAGGCCCGCGTCCATGGCGCCGCGATTGTCACATCTATCCCTGCGCCAACGCCGGGGCCGTGGGCGCCTAAAAATCGGAGTGGAGTCAGGATGGTGGGAGGTGTCATGGGTCGACCCTCTCGTCCTGTCCCCTCGTCGCCGGCTGTGCCCCCCCCTCCGGCGCGGCGTCAGCCGCATCGTGCGGCAAGGCGACGTGGAAGACGGCGCCGCCCTCCTCCGCGTTCTCAGCCCACAGTCGGCCGCCGTGCAGCGCGACGATCTCGCGGGCGATGGACAGGCCCAGGCCCGAGCCGCCGGCCGCCGCGTCCGCGCGGTGGAAACGCCCGAAGATGGCGTCCACCTCAGCCGGGGGGAGGCCGGGGCCGTCGTCGCCCACGCACAGGCGCACCTCGTCGCCGTCGCCGTCACCATCGATGCGCGCGACCCACCCGGCGAGCGTGACGCGCGTGCCAGCCGGCGTGTGCCGGTACACGTTGGACAGCAGGTTCGCGACGACCTGCCCCAGCAGGCGCGCGTCGCCCGCGACGGGCAGGGGCGTGGGCAGGTTGAGCGCCACGGCCTGTCCCTTCTCGTCGAGCAGCGCGCGCACCTCGGCCAGCGCCGTCCGCGCGACGGCGGCCAGATCGAGGGGCACGCGCACGGGGTGGAGGGCGCCGGCGTCGAGGCGGTTGGCGAGGAGGAGGTCGTCGACGTGCCGCCGCAGGCGCTCGACGTTGCGCCCGACGGCGTCGAACAGGTCGCCCTCGTCGGGGCCGAACTGGTCGCCCACGGCCCGCTCCAGGAAGCCCAGCCCGGCCCGGATCGACGTGAGGGGCGTCCGCAACTCGTGCGAGACCGTGGCCACGAACGCACTCCGCGCGCGATCGCGCTCCACCGCCAGGTCCTCGACCCGCCGACGCGCCTCGACCTGCACGGTGACCTCGACGCCGTGGATCAGGACACCCTCGACCGTACCGGACGCGTCGCGCAGCGGCTGGAAGACAAAGTTGAAATAGGTGTCCTCCGGCGCGCCGTCCCCGTCCCGGTCGTAGCGCACACGCATCTCCGTCCGCGCAACGGGCGTCCCGGTACGGTACGCCTCATCCAGCAACGCGACGACGCCCTGATCGGCCAGCGCGGGGAAGGTGTCGCGGAATGCCCGTCCAGCCAGGGCGCCGGGGCGCCCGGCCACGCGCCCATAGGTTGGGTTGGCGACGGCGACGGTATGCTCCGGCCCGGTCAGCAGGGCGACGGCGGCGGGGGCCACGTCGATCATTTCGCGCAGGCGCGCCCGCTCGGCGGCGACCTCCCGCTCCAAGTGCCGCTGCTCCGTCACGTCGCGCACGCCCAGGACGGCGCCGGACGGCCGGCCCGCCGCGTCGCGCAGCGGCGCCCCGCTCACGTTGACGAGGGCCGTGCGCCCGTCGAGCGCCCGGATCGTCAGGTCCAGCGGCGGCGCGAGCGTCTCACCCTGCAAGACACGCGCGAGCGGCCACGCCGCCGGCGGGAGGGGCCGGCCCTCCTCGTCGCGCGTCACGAAGAGATCGACTCGCTCCCCCAGCGGGGGCGCGAAGGCATCGGGCCGGGCGTCGAGGCCGGAGAGGGCGCGCAGCGCGGCGTTGCCGCGCACGAGACGCCCTGCCGCGTCGAAGACGGCCAGGCCATCGGCGCTGGCGGCGAAGACGGCCGGGCGCTGGGCGGCTTGGTCCCGCGCGTCGCGTCGCTCCCGCGCGACACGGCTGGCCAGGGCGCCCAGGCAGCCGCCGACGACGAGGAACAGGCCCTGCACCTCCCAGCGCCCGGCCTCGCTCTCGGCGATGTGGAGGGCGGGTGAGCGCAGGAGCGCACCGAGCAGCGCCGTGCCCGCGAGCGTTGCCAGCAGGCTCGGCCCGGCCCCCCAGGTCAGGGCCACGAGCGCGACAGCCAGGAGGGAGAGCAGGGTGGGGGACGCGATCCCATGGGACACCAGGGCCAGCACGGCCACCCCCGCGACGGCGACCACTTGCAGGAGGACGGCCGCGAGATAGCCGACGAGGGGATGCCGCCAACGCGCGGGTAGCCAGGGCGGCGTGAGCGTGTTGGCCCCGACCCAGTGGCCCAGCGCGCCCAGGGAGGGGACGCGGCGGACGCGTGGTGGCGCGGGGGGACACTCGGACTGCATGGATTTCCCGTCCGCGGGACGCGTCACGCGTCACGCGACTCTCAGGGGCTCATGCCCTGTACTGTACCCTGCCGTCAGGGGACGTGTCCACCCGGCGCCGGCGTGAGGGCCTGCAAGCGCGCCAGAAGGTCGGCGGGGTCGAAGGGCTTCGTGAGGTAGTCCGTCGCCCCGAGCGCGAACGCGCAAGCATGGCCCGCGGGTCCCTCGCTCGCGGTGAGGATGAGGATGGGTGCCCCGGACGTTTCCCGGATACGGCGGCAGACCTCAAAGCCGTCGGGGGGCGGCATCGCCACATCGAGGATCACCACGTCCGGCCCCTCGGCCGCGAAGTGGCGCAGGGCCGTCCCGCCGTCGTCGGTGAGCAGCGTGCGGCAGCCGGGCCAGACCTGCCGCGCGGCGTAGGCAACGATCCGGGCGAGGTCGCGGTCGTCGTCAGCGATGAGTACCGTGAGCGACATATTGACCCTCCATCGACATGCCAAGGCACAAGTCGGGGGCGTCGATAGATTATATCACGTAACGATATGTTGTGAGAGGACAAGCCACAGAGGAAGCCGACCGCAACAATCAGGCCAGCGCCACAGTCCAGCGTGACCACGATGGCCGCGATGCGGGGTCGGCCGACGTTCCCCTGTCCGTCGCGCCTGACCGGCCATGCCAGCAGCGCACCCTCGTCGGCGTCCGCACCACTATCCGCTTGTGAGGCCGCGTGACGACGCGGGCTCGTGCAGGGCAAGGCGTGGCGCCCTCCCCAGTACCTCGCTCGGGACGGATGACCCGCCCGCGTCGGCGGGATAGACCGCCGGCTGCGCTACTGGAAGGGTGGACGGCGGGGTGGGTAACGGAGGAGAAGGGACACCGGCATGAGGGAGCCGCTGCGTCGGCCGCAGGTCAGCAGGCCAGGCTGGAACGACCGCGCCGCCGTGGCGCTCCTTGTCCTCGTCACGGGGTGCCTGCTCGCCACGGAAGCGGAGCCCCTGACCCCCGACCGCCTGGCCCACGTCGTCGCCGCCCATGACCTCCCCGCGCTCGTCGCCGCGCTGGCGGACAGCCCCAGCGCCCCGGTCCGCCACGGCGCCCACCGGCTGCGCCGCCTCGTCCGCGCCGGCCTGGCCGGTGTCTATGTGCGCGTCCTGCCGGGTCTCCCCGTCGCCCTCGCCGATCCCTCCTTCCGCCTCGCCCTGGCCCGTGCCGCCGCCACAGCCGGCCTCGACCTCTTCCCGCCGCCCAGTCTGGGCAGGTAAGCGCACGGGGTCGTGACCGGCACCCTTATCCACACCGGCGCATAGGCCGACCTGGTACGCTCCGCGTAGAGACCCTGGACCACACAGGAGGCCGCATGATCCTGCCACCCATCCCCGCCCCCCGCCGTGCTCACCGCCGCCCAGGAGCGCGACTTGGCGCGCGCGATCCGCGCCGGCCGCCGTGCCCGCCTGCTGGCCCAGCGCCATCTCGCCGCGCGCCTGCGCCGCGAACTACCCCCCGCCGTCAACGCGCGCGCCGCCGCCGCCGTCCTCGTCGCCCTCCGTCCACAGCTGCCCCTCGCCCCGGACGCCCTCCCCGCCGTCGTCGGCCCTCTCTTGCCCCACGATCTCGCCGCCGACGCCCGCGCGCGCCTGCTCGCCGACCTGGCCGCCTGGCCCCTCGACCAGGAGGTCCTCCGCGCCGGCGACGCCGCCCGCGCCGCCCGCGCCGCCTTCGTCGCCGCCAACCGCCGCCTCGTCCACACCGTCGCCCGGCGCTACCGGAACCGGGGCATCCCCCTCGACGACCTCGTGCAGGAGGGGACCGTCGGCCTCCTGCGCGCCATCGACCTGTTCGACCCCGCGCGGCTACAAGTTCTCGACCTACGCGGTCTGGTGGATCAGGCAGGCCGTCACCCGCGCCCTCGCTCGACAGGGCCCCCTCGCCCACGTCCCCGACAACGTGCAGGTGGAGCGCGCCCGCCTCGCCCGCCAGGCCCACGCCCTGCACGCCGCGCTGGGCCCCCCCCCCGCCCCCGCCGAGATCGCCGCCGCCACGGGCCTCCCCCGCGCCCGCGTGGACGCCCTCATCGCGCCCCTGCCCGCGCCTGTCCCCTTCGACCTCCTGGTGGGCGACGACGAGGCCGGCACCCTGGGCGACCTCCTCCCCGACCCCGCCGCCGACCGGCCCGACGCGGAGGCCGAGGCCCACGCCCTCGCCGCCGCCGTGCACGCCGCCCTTGCCACCCTGGACCCCCGCGCGCGGGCCATCCTCGTCGCCCGCCACGGCCTCGACGGCGCGCCCCCGCGCACGCTGCACGAGATCGGCCAGCAGCTCGGGCTCACCCGCGAGCGCGTGCGCCAGATCGAGGCGAAAGCGCTCACGCGCCTGCGCGACCCCGCCCTGCGCCACTGGCTCGCCGACGACACTCCCGCCGCCTCCTGACACGTCCCCATCCGCGATACGGGGGGCGCAGTCCCGCACCGCCAGGGGACGCGTGGACGGCGCGACGCCGCGCACGGGACAACAAGGGGACAGATGAGCCAGGGGAGGGACATATGACCGACGCTCAGGCTCGCGCCCGCGTCTGGACGCTCTGCCTCGCCGCCCTCGTACGCGCGGCGCTCACCAGCCCCGTCGCTACCCTCCTCACCCCGCCGGCTCATGCCTCCGCACCCGCCCTCAACGTCGTGGCCGCCGTCCTCGCCGCCGCCCTCGTCGGCGCCTACGTGGCCCTCGCCGTCCTGCTCATCGTCGCCGTCCGGCGCGTCGTGCGGCCCCGTCCGGACGGCCACCGCTAGCCCCTCTTGGGAGCGCCGCCGCACCCATCCGGCGTGGCGCTACTGACCCGTCCAGGGGCCTCAGATCGTGGCGCTATTTTGGTACTATGGGGCTCCAACGGGCCTCGGATCATGGTACCAACGGGCCTCAAAACGTAGTACCATCCGTAGCTCTAGTACCAAAAGCATGGAGCTACGATAAAGCCACGTTTTACACGGGAAAACGGGGGGTTGGCGCGACCTTGGAGCTACTCTTTATCCTGGGCGCGGTACTACCCGTAGCTCTAGTACCATCGCCGCGCTGGTACCATCGTTGCGCTAGACGCACGCGCAGACCGGGCGTGAGACCGGCCCCGCGCGCAGCGACGGGGCACAGGGGACGGCCAGGCGTTCGGGTTCAAGGGCGCTCGCGGTTCAGGGGCGCTCGCGGATGGCGGCGAGGGACGCGTCGCCGGCGCACGACAGGCCGCTGGGATCGCCGGTGCCTGCGATACTGCGAGGGGGAGGGGCGGCGTGTCGCCACCCGGAGCTACGGCGAGGGCAAGAAGCGAGAGCAGGGCAGGGGAGCATGGCACGGACGACGGTCGCGTATTGGCAGCACGCCGACACCGGCGAGGTGTTCGCCGTGCGGGTGGACGCCGACGGCCGGATCGTGAGCGCCCGCGACCCCCTCACCGCCGCCTCCATCGGCGTCGCGCTCTTCGGCGATCCCGCGCGCGGCGCCGCGTTGCACGACCTGCCCACGCCCGCCAACGCGCCCGCCGACAAGGAGCCCGACGCCGCCTCCCTGGACCATGTGCGCGGGCTCAACCTCGACCGGGAGGCGGACTACATCACCCTCCCGCCCTGGCGCTCCGCCCGCCAGGCTACCGCACATCAAGACGATGACGGGGACGGTGCCTGATGGAGCCGACGCGTCGGCCACCTCCCGTCGTGGCGGGCTGGAACGAGCGGGCCGCCGTGGCGCTCCTCGTCGTCGCCGGGCACCTCCTCGCCGCCGTCGAGGCCGGACCCCTGACGCCCGACCGCCTGGCTCACGTCGCCGCCGCCCACGACCTCGCCGCGCTCGTGGTCGTCTGTGAGGGGAGCCCGCGCGAGCCGGTGCGCCACGGCGCCCACCAACTGCGCCGCCTTATCCGCGCCGGCCAGGCCCAGGTCTACGTGCGCGTCCTGCCGGGTCTCCCCGTCGCCCTGGCCGACCCCTCCTTCTGCCTCGCTCTCGCCCGCGCCGCCGCCAAGACTGGCCTTGACCTCTTCCCGCGCCTTGAGAACCCGCTATTGTAGCTGCTATGGTCGGGTAGGGAATAGGGGCGGTAGGGTCGGCAGGCGATCCTCTCGGCCCCGGTGGATCGGTCACTCGGAGCGTCGCCGCGGCGATAGGAAACGGCCGCACGATCACCTGTCGGCGTCGTATGCTATGGGGGGAAGGGGGGTGATGCGCCCTGCGCGCCCCATGATCGTAGAGGAGATGGAGAGAGAACCGATGCCCACGCGCACCTTGCCCACGCGCGACGTGACGCTCGCCGATGGGCGGCGCCTGTATTACCAGCAAGGGGAGAGCCGCCAGTACGCCGCGTCCGGGAAGCACGCGTCCGTGTACATGACCAAGCGCGGCCCCGACGGTGCCCTGCGCATCCTCGTCACCGTGGACGACGAGCCCGACTACGGCGAGCATTACCACCTCTCGGGCAGCTACCCGGAGCGGACGCCAACGCCGGACGAGATGATGGATGCGCTCAAAATGCTGATCCCCGGCGGCGGCCAGTTCGGCGCCGTCACGCCCGCGCGCAACCGCCACGCCGTGCACGGCCATGTCGTCCACCTGATCGAGGAGACCCCACAGCACCTCGCCCGCCGCGCACGCGAGGGGCAGCCGCGCGACGACACCACCGCCGAGGTCTACGCGCGCAGCGAACCGTCCCCATCCGCCGATCCCGAAGACGACGCGGCCACGCACGCGGAGCAGTTGCGTATGGTCCGCGACGACTTCGGGCTCACTCCGCCTTTCACCACCGCCGAGTTGCGCGACGCCCTCGACCAGGTGCGCGCCCGCCGCGGCCTCCCACTGGGCTGGCTGCCCGCCTACTCCTGTACCGAGAAACGGGACAAGGATATCATGATACCTGTCCCCTCGAACCTACCGGGCGCCGAGCAGGAACACGCCAAGTGGCACGGCATCGCGCACATCGTCCTGGAGCACCCGCAACTCGCCATTGGCGTCTACTCAACCGAGCAAGAGCGCGAGGCGGAGGCGTGGGCCGACGTGATGATGACCTACTCCATCTGCGGCGGCCCGGAAACCCTTTTAGGGGATGCACTCAATAGGTGAGCTAGCCCGGTTGCTGCGACGGCACACCGTACCCGATCAACTCGGTGTAGGTCGCTCCGTTGACGCGACGGCCGGCGTGTGTGCCGTTCACGGTGCAGTTGCCCTCGTAGTACGCCGTGCGATAGCCCATCACCGACCAGCTATCAACTAGCTCTTGATCCTTCACCGTCGGGCGCACGATTACGTCGAGCTTCAGGCTCGGCACGCGCACATGCCACCCCGATGGGTAGACGATGTGCGTCGTCGGGCTACGCCACTGGCCGAGCGGCGTCATGGTCACATCCCTGATAACCGGAACTTGTTTGTTGTTGGGCAGCAGCGCGGACGCCCCCCCGAGCACGCCGTGCATGGTGTTCTGCACGGCCATGTTAATCCCGGTACCATCGGAGAGTTGCATGCCCATCCATTCCCAGTCCTTCACTCCCGCCGGACGGACATCGACCGACGCCCAGTTACCCCATTGATGGTCGAGCCAACTGACGCCATGGACGGCGATGTGCCGACCACCGATAGTCAGCGTCCCCCGCGTGCGCATGCTGGTAAGCGTGTAGTAATACGTGTAGCCATCGCCCCAAGGAATGAGGCCACCGCCCACCAGGAGGGCCGGTCGCGTCGAGGTGACGGTGAGATCGCTCGCCGCGCCGGGCACGGAGCCTTGGACACGATACGTCAGCCCGCGCGGGTCGCCGATCGTGGTGATGCGCGCCTGGCCGGCATGGGCGTCGAGCGCGCGCGTCGAGAGCCCGGCGTCGTTCGGTCCCATGAACGACATCTGTTGATAGAAGCGCCCCGCATGATCATCGGTCACGGAAACGTCCGTGTGATAGTCTGTATCGTACGGTGATCCGGGGATGATTTGCTGAATGCCGCCGACTTTAGCGATGGTGGTCTCGAAGCCATAGGTATGCCCCGCAGTGTCGGACAGATGTCCAACGACGTACCACCACTCGCGTTTTTCCCGTGTATGCGCGGCCGCGTCGGCCGGCAACACGATGGAACGGCGCAAGCCGCGCGGCTGGGGAGCTCCCGCATGCGGCTGTGTGGGGACGACGCGCGCACGGCGCGCAGGGATCGTCGACGAACGTTGACTCGATGCGCGGGAGGGGCCGAAGACCAACGCGCCGACGAGCGTGACGCCAACGCAGACCGTGAGCGAGCGTGAGAACATCGCTACTGAATCTCGCCACTGGGTACATGCGCGTAGCCCCACAGACGCATGAACGTCAGGCGCACGCGATAGATTCCCGTGTGATCAAAGCTCAAGCGCTGATGCGAGGTTGGTCGCTGTGTCATCAGGAGGCCGTTCGTTTCGGTGTGCGCGCGTCCCAGCCCCAACAGTCGCGTGAGGTCGAACTGGCCGATAGTGATAGGGGGCTTCGCCGGATCGGTCATGACCACCAGGGGCATCGCGTTGGGGATGCCTCCGCCGACGAAGTGGAGATCGCCGCGCACTGTGACGACGCGCCCGGACCACGCGTCCGGATCCCGCGTCAAATCGGTCGCGACGTCCGCCACCGCATAAACGCGCTGGGGCTGGCGTGCGACGACGTGCGTACGAACCAGCGACGATGCGCCCACGCTGAGGAGGCCCACGCCGCCGAGTACTAGTACTAATGCCTTCATACTTCTAGGATACCCGTTCGCACTATTATATTGCGGGCCTACCGTGACCGCGATCCCTTGCTGATCCAGGACCCCGACGATGATCGCGGCCACCGCACGATGCCAAGGCGCGCGCGCGCGCCTCCATCCGCGACGATACCACGGACGCGTCGAGCGGTGGACGAGGGTGAACAGGCGCCAGGCGTCGATGTAGAGGGCGTCTTCGCAGTCCGGGCGTTGGTCCTCATCGGTGATCAGTGTGGGTTGCAGCGCCAGTTCGCGGCTCACAGGGAGCGCCGCGCTGGATGCGTGGGCCGTCAGCCACCGTGTCGCCTCCATGGCTGCGTACCGCTGATTCGTGGGGACGCCCTGGGCCGCACAGGCCGCGCCCACGGCGCGCACGGCATCGAGATCCGCGTGCCGAACCACGATCACGCGCTCATCGAGGAGGGCTGTATGCGACGCTTCACGCTGCTGCGCGACCTCCTGACGCGCTGAGTCAAGCCAGCCCATCACGCCTCCCTCTCGCGCGGATGATGGGGAACGGCATGATGGATGGTTCCACCGGTGGGTCGTCCGGGACGACGGAGCGCCGTACCGCGCGCAAGGTCGTGGCGGCGCGGCGCAAGTCACGGGCCATGGGCGCGTGATCCGGCTCGACCAGCCGTAGCGCGAAGCGTCTACCCTTGCGGGACTGGATTATCCGGCTCGTCACGAAGATAATACAGACCAGGGCTGTGAACGCCCCGGCCATATTCGCCCATTGGATAAGGTCCGCAGGTTTGCCCCCCAGCGCGGTCTTGATCGTCCCAGTCGCGATGATCGCCGGCTGCGGCAACACGCTGGCCCATAGCGCGATGGCGGAGATGAGATAGGAGCGATCCGCGCCAGCTCCTCGTGTGCGCAGTACATGGACGTGGTAGGCGATGAGCTCGATCGCGACCCAGGCGTACGAGGCGGCGATGTTCATGTTCATGAGGAAGGCCGGCCACGGCCGGGCGGCGAACCCGCCGTAATACGCGCCATCGCCCCCGCCGCTGAAACGGATAAGCAGCCACGCCAGGTTGGAGAGAGCCAGGAGCGCGACGGGTCCGCGCGCGTGGCGGCACCACTGCTTTGTGTCGTGCGTATAAAGCGTCGCGATCTTGAGCCACACGAGCAATGCCGCGAGGAGGAGCGATTGATAGACGACGCGGCTGATGCCGGTCACCCCGATCCACTGATCGACCGCGCGGGCGGTGTCGGGGTTCGTGAGTGTGACGAACACGACGACGAGCGCCCAGGCCACGGCGTTATGAGTCGCGAGCGGCGTAATCTTACGTCGGAAGGGGAGGAGGGCCAGGGCGAAGGCGATGGCAACGACGAGAACAGGGACGGACATGCTTACCACCCCATGTCGTCGTACAGCGTTCGGAAGTCGTCGTCGAGGTGACGGCCGGGCCGGGCCTCGCCACGCGCGTAGAGACCCATGAACGCGGCGACGTCTTCCGCCCTGCGCTCGCGCGCGGTCTTGAGATCCTCACCACGCTTCGAGCTCTCCCCAACAGCGAGATCGAGGTAGACAATGTGACTGGCTTCGTGCCATTTGCCCCACTCGACGTGACGGAGGCTAGCCTCCGTCACCGTCCGCGTATACACTAGATAGTCGTATCCCGCCTGCCAGCGTGACAGATGCGCGCACCAGGCGTAGACCTTGGCATCGCCCATATCGTAACGACGAAACACGATGCGCAGCCACTTGTAGCGCCCGTAGGCGCGGATGAACAACTCCGCGTCCAAGGGGACAGGAAGGCGTAGCTCCGCGATCAACGCCGGCCATAGCTCGTCTATGGGCAAGGCCGGTAATCCGCGCGATAGACCGTCGCGCGGCTTGCTGCGCAGCTTTCGCCGCCGGTTACGCCCCGACGACGCGGCGTGCCGTGCTGGGTTGGATAGATCGGACATACATAACCTCTTACTCTGGAAGGTCGTCGGACTGTATAGTTACTCTGGAAAAATCGTCGGGCTGTATAGCTTTACTCTGGAAGGTCGTCGGGTCGGGCTTCCTCGTCGTTGAGTCGGTCCGTCGTACGACGGTTTCGCCTCTCGCCCCCTGCGGACGCACCGTACACGAAATCGAGCGCGTCGTTCACCATGCGCATGACTACCGACTTCTCTCGCGGCCCTAACTTGCCTGCCCGCAGAGCGAAGTCCTTGATCCGGGAATCACGGAGGGCCTGCCGGATCGCGACGTCCGCGTCGCCCTCGCGCGCGGGGGTATCGTCGAGCGGCGCCTCCCCCGTCAGTTCCTCGATCGTGGCCCCAAAGAACCGTGCGAGGCGCTGCACCCTAGCCGCCGATGGCATCTCCACCTCGCCGCGCAGAAGCACGCGGATATAGGTCTGCGATAATCCCGTACCCTCCGCAATCTCGCGCACCGTGTAGGGCTCTTGCGTCGCCGGGTTGCGCGACGACTCCCTGATGTTACGCAAGCGCTCCGCGAACGTCGTGCCCGCGCCTGACGGCGACTCACTACTCATTTTCTTTAAATCCCTTGACAGTCCGGGACCGGGCTGCTATTGTATGCATGAAGGCGAAAACAAATGTTCCAAACAAAAATTATTTGATGGGGACATTTCTTTTCGCCTTTGGGTAGGCGCGTTGTTGCGGCCGCATATCGCAACCGTTGTGCCAGATCCCAGTTGCCACTAGCATAGCACACGGCTGAAAGGGGGAGGAGTAGGCTACCTGACCGAGGAGCACGCATACAAGCTGGCACTGCGCATCACACGCCGGGCTACAACGTCGTTGAGGTGCGCCGCGTGTGGTCCGCCATGTGGGCCTGGCATGTCGAGGCCGAGGATCGCCGCACGGGCGAGCGCCTGCTGCTCCTCTCGGAAGACCAGTTCGACGGTCGCCTCGCGGTAGGCAGGCCCACGACAGCCCAACCGATCACAGTCCAGACAATCAAGCGCGCGGCCGTGAGCTCCAACTAACCGGCCGCGCGCAGGTCACGGTAGACCCGATCTTCGGGTCGGAGCAAGAAGCACACCAGCAGTACGCCTATTGACCCATTCGGAGGACAGTTCACCATGCTGCACGAAACAGTCGCGGTCGCCACAGCGGCGCATTTCGCCCTGACGCACCCCGCCGTCCTCGCCGCGTTCCAGCCCGTCCTCGCGGCCGGCACCGACCCCTTCGCCGGGCTCGCCCAGGCCCTCCTCGATGTCGCCAACACGATCAAGGTCCCCTTCGCCGCTATTGCGTTCATCA
>JAABUZ0100002458.1_pt1 | contig 30654 bp, 22 predicted proteins | sample 5562091 | NCBI WGS metagenome assembly JAABUZ01 (sample SAMN12813069, study PRJNA571459) | rock metagenome | isolation source: Antarctica rocks | place: Antarctica: Victoria Land, Linnaeus Terrace sud | collected 2015-12-21
CGTTACCAGCGACGTGGACGCGCTGAATGAGATGTTCACCTCCGGTGTGCTGGCGATCTTTGAGGACGTCTTCGTTCTTCTCTTTATCGTCATCATCATGCTCGACATGAGCTGGCCCCTGGCACTGCTGGCTTTAGCTGTGCTTCCGGCGATCCTCTATGTCACGAAGATCTTTCGCAAGTACGTGCGGGACAGCTACCGGCGCATACGATCCGCCATCGCCCGGATCAACAGCTACATGCAGGAGCACGTGAGCGGCATGCAGGTGGTGCAGCTCTTTAACCGCGAGCAGAGGGCCTACGACGATTTTGCGGCCATCAACCGGCAGCACATGGACGCATTCAAGGATGCAATCCTGGCCTACGCGCTCTATTACCCTGCTGTCGAGCTCCTGAGCTCGGTCGCGATCGCGATGGTGATCTGGCGTGGCGGCGCCAGCGTTCTCCATGGGACGGTGACGCTGGGTGTCCTGATCGCATTTATGCAGTACGCGCAGAGATTCTTTCGTCCCATCCAGGACCTGAGCGAGAAATACAACATCCTCCAGGCCGCCATGGCTGCGAGCGAGCGTGTCTTCAAACTGCTGGATACCGTGCCCGAGATCGTCTCGCCGGCATCACCCGTGGCCGGCGATGGCTCGGGCAGGATCGAGTTCCGCAACGTCTGGTTTACGTATGAGAGGCTGACGCCTGAGGAACGGGTCGCGCTTGAATCTGTACCCGCAGCAGAGCTCTCCGTGAGGTCGGGGATCGAGTGGATCCTGCGTGACGTCAGCTTTGTAATCGAGCCAGATGAGACGGCGGCGATCGTGGGCCATACCGGGGCAGGAAAAACGACAATCACCGCGCTGATGATGCGCTTTTACGACGTGCAGCGCGGGCAGATCCTTGTGGACGGCGTGGACGTTCGTGAGCAGGACCTCCATGACCTGCGACGCCGGTTTGGCGTTGTGCTGCAGGATCCTTTCCTGTTCACGGGAACGGTCGCGACGAATATACGGCTGGGATCGGACTGGATCGACGACGCGCAGATGGAGAGGGCGGCCGAGGACGTCAACGTCGCGGACTTTATTAGGACGCTTCCCGCAGGGTTCAATGAGCCGGTGACGGAGCGCGGCGCGACGTTGTCCACGGGGCAGAAGCAGCTGATCAGCTTTGCGCGCGCGCTGGCCCATGCTCCCGGAATCCTGATCCTCGATGAAGCGACCAGCTCGGTCGACACGGAGACGGAGCTGCGGGTCCGAGCGGCGCTCGAACGGATGATCTCGGGGCGGACCAGCGTTCTGATCGCGCACCGGCTCTCGACGATTCAGCGAGCGGATACGATCCTGGTGATGCACAAGGGGCAGCTGCGCGAGCACGGGTCGCACCAGGAGTTGCTCCTGCATAGAGGTCTCTACTGGAAGCTCTACCAGTTGCAGTACAGGGACCAGGAGATGGGAAGCGCGGCGGTTCGAGCCGAGAGCGTTCCTGCGGATTAGATCCTGTCCGCGATCTCCAGTGCGTTCTCGATCGCCTTCTCCGCGCGCCGGGTGCGAGCTTCCGGCGTCTGGTAGGAGAAGATGCCGAGGAGGTGAGATCTGCGCTGCGCCGGAGTCATCGCCTTCCAGCCTGGGCGCGCCCGAGGGTTCTTCGCGAACAAAGCCTCCAGGACGGGCGGTGTGGTCTGCTCCCCCTCCATCGCAAGGAGCAGACGCTCGGCCATCTGGGCTGCCCGCCGGGAGCGGACCGCTTCGCTCCTGACGCCGGCGATCCACTTACCGATCTCTCTCCTCGTCGGTTCGCTCAGCGCCTCGGCATATCGTAGAAGCTTGCGGTCGCCCTGAAAGGCGGCCGTGAGCGTGCCCGGAAGCTCTGCGGATCGCTCTTCGAGGTCGGGCTCAAGAACCACGTCCGCCTCCATGCCAACGCCTACGCCTGCACCGGCCTGCATACGTCTGTTTACGAGCAGGAAGTGACCGGGCTGACCTCCCGGGAGCGGAAACAGCGATGTGCGGAAGGCAAAGCCATTGATCTCACCGCGGACGCGGAGCCGGCGCATGGAGCTCCAGGTCTTCGCAACGTCGAAGGGAACCCGGGCGATGACCCACTTCAGGCTGGTGTGATCCGGCTCGAGCAGGGCGCGAAAGCTCTGCTGAGAGCTCCGCGGCGTTTCAGCCGGTATGACCGATCGTGTGCGCGTCTCCGTCGACTTCGAGATGCGCTTCTTCGAATGGTCTTTCTTCACTGCCGTCATCGGCGATGCCTTCCTGCCAGACCCAAAGCCTGCCTTAACCCCCGCGACAGATGCAAGCTAAACTCAACCCATAAGCTATGGGTCCCAAGACAAAGGTGTTCCTCTCCGCCGGGGAGGCTTCGGGCGATCACTACGGTGCTCAGATTATCGAGGGGCTCCGGGCGGTGCTGCCCGAGGCGGAGTTTACTGGTTTGGGCGGGTTCGAGATGGAGCGCGCAGGCTTCCGGCGGGTGGTTCGTGCGGAGGATGTCGCGGTGATGGGGATAACCGAGATCCTGCTGCATGTGCCGAAGATCTATCGGAGCTACCGCAGGCTAGTCCGGTCGATCCGTGAGCAGAAACCCGACGTGGCCGTCCTGATCGACTTCCCGGACGTGAACTTCAGGCTGGCGAAGCACCTTCGCCGGGCGGGTGTGCCCGTAGCCTGGTTTGTGAGCCCGCAGCTTTGGGCGTGGAAGCGGAGGCGTCTCCGGTGGGTGCAGGAGCGGGTCGCCCGCATGCTCGTGATCTTTCCGTTCGAGGAGAGCTTTTATCGCGCGCGTGGGGTCGCGGCGGAGTTTGTCGGGCATCCGATGGCGGAGCTTACTGCCCAGGGCGCCGCTGGGAATGATTCGAGGGCTGCCTATGCGGCTGCGCACCGGCTTGACCCGGCCAGGCACTGGGTCGCGCTGCTCCCGGGCAGCAGGGAGAAGGAGGTCAACGCCAATCTGTACACCATGCTGCAGGCGGCCATTCTCCTGAACGGCGACGGGGAGTTCGAGTACCTCCTCCCGGTCGCGAATACACTGGGCTTCGCCTGGATGGAGAGGCAGATCGAAGCGTGGGTGGCCCGGCGCAAGCACTTTGGAGGGAAGCCCCTGCCCACGCTGAGGCTGGTTCCGGACGCCCGGGCCGCGCTCTTCCATGCGCGGGCGTCCGTGGTTGCGAGCGGAACGGCAACGGTGCTGGCAGCGGTCGTGGGAAATCCGTTCGTGGTGGTCTACCGCGTCTCGGGGATGACCTTCCGGATAGCCAAGCGGCTGGTGCGCTACCCGCCCGAGATCCCGGCCGAGCGGGACGCGGCCGGCAACCTGCCCATCGCCATGGTGAACCTGGTGGCCGGACGCCGGATCGTACCGGAGCTCCTGAATGAGCGGTTCACACCGGACGAAGTCGTCCATGCGTTGACGCCTTTGCTCATGGAGGGGTCGGCTCGAGAAGAGCAAGTCCGCCAGCTCGCCGAGGTTCGGAAACGATTGGTGCCGCGAGCGGGGCAGACGGGCATCGGGCGTGTAGTCGAAGCGGTTGTGGATCTGCTGGCGAGGTCGCGGCGATAGAAGTCCGAAACCACGCCAGCCGCGTCTAAAGTTATGTTGGCGGGAGCCAGTCGCTGGTCACGACAAAGGCGAGATGCGGGAGCTCCCTGCCCTGAGGATCCGGCTTGTATGTTGAAGATTGTTCGAGGAGCATTCCTCGCCCTGGCGTTCGCGACGGTGTCTTCGCGGTCTGGCTCTGCCGCGCCTCTACGGCAACCCCTGCAGATTACGGGCTACGTGATTACAGCGGATCTCGATCCGGCCACGAACAGGCTTTCGGCCACGGCTGCGGTGACCTTTACCGCGCTCGAGGATCTGACGTCGGCCACGTTTGAGTTGAACAATGGGCTGCAGATCACAAAGCTTACGGATGCCGCGAGGAGGCCCTTGGGGAACGAGCGGCTGAGCACCAACTCTACGGTTCGAGTCGCGCTTCCCGCGCCCATGGTGAAGGGTTCAAGCACCACGTGGAACTTTGAGTACGGCGGTGTCCTGGTTGGGTCTGAGACGAGCCCCGTCGAGGGCATAGAACTCGCAGCCGTGGCTGACCCTATCAGCATCCTTCTTTACCCCGGCCGATGGTTCCCCATGGTCGGGCTCTGGACGGACCGCTTTATCGCTGTGATGCACATCCGTGTGCCCTCGGACGAGCGCGTCGTCGGAAGTGGGAGCGGTGTTGCCGCCGTAAAGAGCGTCGCCGGAAACCGGAGCGAGTACAGCTTTAACTGGGGGAAGCCCGGATTTCCGGGAACCATCATTGCGGGCAAGTTTCTGGAGCCGATCTCGGCGCCCGGCGTAAACAATGTGCGGGTCTGGGTAACGGAGAAGCGGAAGGCAAACGCCCCGGCGTTTGCACACGATGCCGCCAACCAGTTTGAGTTTATGACGAACACCTTTGGGCAGCCTGAGTCCCCACGCATCAATATCGTTGAGCTGCCGGATGATGCCGTCTCCGCGGCATGGGCGCCCGAGATCGTCGCGATTGCGGGAAGCCGCATCGCCGATCCGCGTAACGCGCAGCGGCTGCTGGCGAATACCCTGGCGCACCAGTGGTGGGGATCGGAGATCTCCCCGGCGACTCTGAACGATGCGTGGATCACGAACGGCATGAGCCGGTATGCGGAGCTGATGTACCTTGAGGACTCGGCGGGGAAGACCGCGTTTCAAGCCGCGGTGACTGACGTCTCGGCGGGCGCGCTGGCCTACGACACGGAGCCACTGAGCACGGTCGGTCGGCTTGATCCGTTCTCGCCCCAGTTCCAGTCTATGACGCTTGAGAAAGGCGCGATGGTCTTCCATATGCTGCGGTGGGAGATGGGCGACGAGGCGTTCACCAAGTTCCTGCGCGGTCTGCTCAGTCAGTTCACCGACAAGAGCGTGCGCAGCTCCGATGTCGAAAAGGTAGCGGAAGCGCAGACCCAGCTGCCGTTGACACCGTTCTTCGCCCAGTGGCTGGATGGCACGGGGGCACCGACGTTTACGGACAAGTTCACGGTCTACCGGCTCGGCAGCAATAAAGGCTTTCGCACGGTTGGATCGATTGACCAGGATCTGGATCTCTTCCGAATGCCGGTCGAGCTGCGTATCGAGACGGACGGAAAGACGGAGGTACGTCGCGTCGACGTTTCAGGGCAGGAGTCGCGGTACACGGTGGAGACCTTTGGGCGGCCGCGCCGTATCACGATCGATCCGCAGAACTGGCTGCTAAAGAGCACGCCCGATCTGGCGGTGCGGGTCGCTGTTCTGCGCGGGCAACAGCAGGCGGCTCAGGGCGATCTTACCCAGGCGCTGATTGAGTACCAGAAGGCGCTGGATGCGAACAAGACCTCTTCGCTCGCGAGCTACCGGATCGGCGAGGTGTTCTTCCAGCAGAAGAACTATCAATCGGCTGCGAACAGCTTCCGTGATGCCCTGCGCGGCGATGGAGATCCGAAGTGGACCGAGGTCTGGAGCCATGTAGAACTGGGCCGGATCTTCGACGTGACCGGCCAGCGCGACCGGGCGGTGAACGAGTACCGGCTGGCGGTGCAAACCAACGACAACACCCAGGGAGCGGTCAATGAGGCTAGGGCGTTGATGCAAAAACCGTATGAGCGGGCGCGGACGGAGAACTAGGCCGGAGGTTCAGTCGTAGCGTAGAGCTTCAATCGGATCGAGGTTGGAGGCTTGGATCGCGGGGATCATGCCGCTGATGGTACCCACGATAATAAGAATCGTGGTCGCGACGATGACGATGGGCAGGGAGACCAAAAGGTGGATGTCGGCTGCGTCTGCGTTTGAGGCCAGGGCGCTGTAGAAGGTGATGCTGCCGACCGTCTTCGCCACGGTGTACGCCAGGGCAACGCCCCCAACTCCACCAATGCCCGTGATGACCATCGCCTCTGCCAGAAACTGAAGCAGGATGTGACGCTTGCGCGCACCGAGTGCCTTTTCAATGCCGATCTCGCGCGTACGCTGCTGCACGCTGACCAGCATGATGTTCATCAGGCCGATGCCGGCTATGCCGAGGGTGAGGGCGCCGATGAAGAGCAGAAGCGCCTGGAGACCGAGCGAGATCATGCGGAACTGCGTGAGCTGCTGCATGATGTCGGCAACGAAGATGGCATTGCGATCTGATGGCCGAAACCCATGCACGGTCGCGATCTCGTTGCGCAACGCCTGCTGCACGATTGTGTGATCACCGTGGTAGCTCATCCAGATGCCGTCGATGTACTTGGTGTCCTTGATCTCGGACATGGTGCTGAACGGGATGTCGACGACCCGGTTGAGATTGTCGTCGCCCTCCTGCATCTTCGCCTTGAGGACGCCGACAATCTCGAAGCTGACTCCGCTAACACGGATGGTCTGCCCGAGGGGAAACGCCCCGGAGAAAAGTTTAGTCTTCGCCTCCGAGCCAATCAGCGCGACGTGCGCCCGGGTCTGGATATCGGCGGCGGAGATGCCACGGCCCTCGACGACCTCCATGTTCTGGATCTCCTGAAGCTCGGGCTTGATGCCGTCGACCTCCCAGGTGTAGGTGTGCAGGTCGTTGGCTACTGTGACGTTCTTCCAGTCGATAGGCGTGGCGTGGATAATGCCCGGTACGGTCTCCTGGATGTGCTCGACATCCTCAAGCTGAAGGCGTACCTGGACGCCAGCCTTCGATCCTCCGGCCTGCTCGCTGGTGCGGCCCGGAAAGACGCCGATCATGTTGGTGCCGAACTGCGCGAAGATGGTCTCAAAGGCGCGGCCGAAGCCAGCTCCGTATGCGAGCAGGAGGACGACGGTGGCGATGCCCCATGCCATGCCGACGATGGTGATGAGGGTACGCCGGCCGTTGTGGCGCATCGCCTCGACAGCCTGAGCGAAGATATCCGTGAGCATTCCGCTACTCCTTCCTGAGGGCGTCTATTCTTTTCGAAGAGCTTCGACCGGCTCGAGCATCGCCGCTTTACGCGCAGGGTAGATGCCGGCCACAACGCCGCAGAGAGTAAGTGTGCCGAGGGCGATCGCAGCCGACCACGGCACAAGACGCGGAGGATCAAAGCCCATATCGTTGTTGCCCACTGCCGATCCAAGCAGAAGCATAAGAGCTGCGGCCGCGACGATGCCGATAACTCCGCTGAGGCCCGTGAGAAGCAGCCCTTCCATAAAGAACTGCATCAGGATACTTCGATTCGTGGCTCCGAGCGCCTTTCGGAGACCGATCTCCTTTGTGCGCTCGGTGACGGTAACAAGCATGATGTTGATGATGCCGACTGCACCGAGCGCGAGCGTCACAATGCCCACGCCGCCCAGGAACCAGTCCATGGCTGTGAAAATAATGCCGACCGTGCGATTGGACTTGATGGTGTCCCACTCCTCAAAGGCGTCCTTGTTGCCGGGTTCGAAGCCGTGGCGGCTGGCGACGATGGCGTGGACCTCGGCCTTGGCGGTCTCGTTCAGGTCTTCGGTGGTGGGCTGGTACTGAATGGAGGTGATGGAATCGCGCGGGATGTTGAAGCCGGTTATCGGGAAGGAGTCCAACATCGTCGTGAGCGGCAGATAGATCTTCTGGTTATCGTTGCTGTTGTTGCCGCGCCCAATCTTGCCCGCCGTACCGATGACAAGGTAGCGGTAGCCGTTGACCGTGATATACGAGCCGACAGAGGGCCGGCCGGGAAAGAGCAGTTCGTTGTTCTTCTGGCCGAGGATTACCACCTGCCGACGCTGGGAGAGATCGTCCGCGTTGAAGAAGCGGCCGTGAGTGATGGGCAGCTTGCGGATCTCGGGAAAGTTGGCCGTGACGCCCCAGACTGGACCGCTGGCGCTCGAGAACTCGCTGACCTCCTTGAGGTCTCCACGTTGCAGTGTGGCCGTCACGTTGCGGACGTGCGGCGCGTCTGCCCGGATAGCCTCGGCATCGGAGACGGTCAGCTTATAAGGGCGCATGCCGGTATGCTGATTTGCCAGAGCGGGGACATTTCCACCCCAGAGCATGATGATGTCGGTGCCGAGCTCCGACAGGCTGCGGCGTTGGCCGGAGCGGAAACCCTCTCCGAGGCCGATGAGCAGAAGCAAGGAGGCGATGCCGAACATGGTCAGAAACGAGCGCAGCTTGTTGGCGGCGATCGAGCGAAAGACCTGCGCGAATATGTCGAAGAGGGAACGCATGTTGGCAGGGGCGGGGGAACGGCTGCTGTGTAAGTACGCTTGGCTGGACCCCAAGGTTCCCTCATACTCAGCAAAAGTTAGAAATTCCCTGCCCCCTAGAGCGCGTTCTTAACCAGCATGGGCGCATCCGGGTCGGCCAGGGGAGAGCTCTCGAAGCCGAGGCGCGAAAGAAGGCCTTGTAGCGCCTCCAAGGCTCCGGGCGAAGTGGCTGGCGGATACAGCAGATCCAGACGAGCGCCTCTGACCGACGCAGACGCGAACGGCAGGCCGCGAAGGGCGAAGCATCGCTCCGGACGGTAGATACAGGATGCGAGGTCCGTAATGCTGAGGACCTCCGTCGGCGTGCAGAGGATGGTACGAGGTGGCGCCATGCGGTCGATCATGCTGAAGATCTCGAGCTTCGACTCGAGTTCGTCCGGGACAAAGTCGATGGCGAGGTCAGCCTGGCGGACAGCATCCTCAACGGTCGAGACGAGCGTGAGAGATCCGACAGACGGTGCGAGCTCCGCCTGCGCCCGACGGAGATTGGCAGGCATAACGTCTTCAAGGACCACGTCCAAACCTACGCGCAGGCAGCTTGCCGCGAAGTCCCTGCCGGCAGCCCCCGCCCCAACGATGGCGACAACGCTGATCTGATCTGCGGGCGGGAGAGGTTCGCTTTGCATCGGTTTGAGTCCCCCGAGAGCTAGGTCGACTTATTTGGCGGTGGCGACGGCAGCGAGAACAGACTCGTAGCTAGGCTCGGCCTTGCCGATGTGCTCGGAGATGCGCTGCCGCTCCTCGGTGGTGAGCAACGGAAGCGTGGCTAGGATCCGGCGCAGCGTCACAGAGATGTCGTCAACATAGTTCATGGTACGGATGGCTTCGCCGGAGAGAGGCATGCGTGCTCCTAAATGGTGATCTATGGACAGTCTAGACGATGGAGCCGAGTTCGGCTCGAAGGCTGGCTTCATTGCTGGGCTTGCCTGCCTCAGAGCCCTCGATGGGCGCCTCGTAACCATCACGATCGGTCACTTCCATTAGGCTGGCGAGCTGTGCCGAGAGGTCGGGATGAAGGGCGTTCAAGCTGAAGCGCCAGCTCCAGTTCCCTGCCCCGGCCGAGGGCGTGTTCATGCGGCCTTCGCTGCTGAGGTGCAGGACATCCTGCAGGGGAAAGATGCAGAGGTTGGCCACGGACCGCGCGGCAGCCCGGATCATGGCCCACACGATCTCCGTGTCGCGCTGCGGGCCCAGGTAGGATTCGACGGCGGCGCGCTCTACCTCCGTTGCGTCGCTCCGCCACCAGCCAAGGGTGGTGTTGTTGTCGTGGGTCCCGGTGTAAACAACCGTGTTGGGGACGTACCGATGCGGAAGATACAGGTGGCCGCCTCGGTCCGCAAAGCCAAACTGCAGAATGCGCATGCCCGGCATGCCGAAGTGCTCCCGGAGCTCGTCGACCTCCGGCGTGATCAACCCGAGGTCCTCCGCGATAAACGGAAGATCTCCGAAGACTTCGCGCAGGCGGGCGAAGAGCGCATGCCCTGGAGCCTTGACCCACTGTCCGTTCACAGCGGTCTCCTCTTCGGCCGCGATCGACCAGAAGGCTTCAAAGCCGCGAAAGTGATCGAGGCGAATCGTGTCGTGCAGCGTCAGAGCACGGCGAATGCGCGCGACCCACCAGTCGAAGCCTCGCTCCTGCAGCAGGCTCCACTTGTAGAGCGGGTTACCCCAGCGCTGGCCCGTGGACGAAAAGTAGTCCGGCGGCACACCCGAAACGCGAAGGGGGCGGCGCTGCTCGTCGAGTTCGAAGATCTCCGGGTTCGTCCAGACATCGGCGCTGTCGTAGCTGACGAAGATGGCGACGTCACCGAGAATTTGAACGCCTCGCTGGCCGCAGTGGCTTCGCAGAGCACACCACTGCTCGTTGAAGAGAAACTGTATGGTCTGCTCGATCGCGAGCTCACGGCCTCTCTCGCTCATCATGCGCGTAAGAGCGCTGGACTCCCGGTGTGCGTACTCGACCGGCCACTCGTGCCAGCTTTGGTACGCATACGTTCTCCGAAGCACGGTAAACATCGCGTAGTCCGGGAGCCAGGAGACATTGTCGGCACAGAACTTCTGGAAGCGGAGCCGCTGCTCGCCGGTGGCGTGTTCGAGGAAGTTCCCGGCAGCCTCTTGAATGAGAGGCAGCTTCAATCCCTGCACGGTGCCAAAGTCAACCGTATCCTCGTGCCCTGGTAGACCCTGGATACGGTCGGCAGTTAACCAGCCGTCACGCACCAGCAACTCCAGGCTGATCAGCAGCGGATTGCCGGCAAATGCTGAAAGCGCAGAGTAAGGCGAGCTGCCATAACCCGTGGGGCTGAGCGGAAGCACCTGCCAGAGTCTCTGCTTGCCGGCATGGAGGAAATCGACAAAGGCATAAGCCGCAGGTCCGAAGTCTCCAACCCCCCCGTAAGAAGGCAAGGACGTGACATGCAACAGTATGCCCGAGAGGCGATCCTGCTTGTTTGATTCTGTGCCCATTCATTCCCCCGTTCGCGACTCACCCTATGATGCTTGCTTCCCTTGACTCTGGCGCAGACGAAAATGCCCCCGTTCCTTGACCGTCACCGGTGCCGGAACGAGGGCTCGATCGCGACCTGGCGCGCTAGCCGCCCAACGGGGAAGAGCCTGGCGCGGGCTGCTTCCGGGAGTACCGGATGGCCCCACTCTTCTCGTACTTCTGCGCAAGCGTGCCGAGATAGATGCGGAAGATCTCCTCATGCTGAACGCCCAGTAGTTGCTCGCGTGTCTGGGCAAAGTTCTTCGCGATCTCCTCGGGAGTTGGCTCCTGCTTGTCGATCACGGTAAGCACCGCACCGATCCGTCCGACGTTGATCGGCCCCGAGATTGCGCCCTTGGGCAACGTGAACGCGACTGCGCCCGGGCCGCTCATCGCGCCAAGATCTGGCACCTGGCCATTCTTGCCGACCAGGTCGCTCGTCTTGACCGGAACGTTCATCTCAGCAGCGGCCTTTTTCAGATCGTTCAGCACCTTGGCCCGGTCGTCGAGCTTGGTCAACTGCGCGCTCAGCAACTGCGGTACCTGCTGCTCGCGGAAGTCATCCAGGATGTGCTGCCTGTACTCGGCGAAGTTGGGGGCATGCGCCGGCTGCACGTCGGCAACCTGGAAGACAGCGAAGCCGTCACCCGTCGAGACCGCCTCGGGTGCCGCACCCCTGCTCACGGCGAAGGCCTTGGTGAGCAGGCCAGAACTGTCCGCAACACCGGGAGCAACTCCATCCTTGGCGACAAAGTCGGTAGTGACAGCATGGAGGCCCTTGGCCGCGGCGGCCTTCTCCAGGCCATTCTTCTTGGCGTCGTCGGCGAGCTGCGAGGCAAAGGTCTGCTCCGCCGCGCCCGAGCGCTGCTGCTCGAGTATGGGCAGGATCTCTCCCTTCACCTCGGCAAGCGATCGGGTGTGTGCCGTCTTCTTATCCTCGACCTGCAGGATGTGGTACCCGAACTGCGTCTTGATCACGTCCGACGTCTGGCCGGGTGCGAGCGCAAAGGCGGTCTTGTCAAACTCGGGAACAGTCTTTCCTCGGTCCAGCCAGCCCAGCTCTCCGCCCTGCGTCTTGCTGCCGGGGTCGTCGGAGTTCTTCGTGGCGAGGTCGGCGAAGTTCCCTCCTGCCTTGATCTGCTTCAGGAGGTCTTCCGCCTTCGCTTTGGCAGCGGCGTCGGCCTTGGCGTCACCGGGAGGTGTGGCGATCAGGATATGCCGGACCTTGACCTGTTCCTTGACCTGGAACTGCGCCTGATGGGCGCTGTAGTAGGCCTGGAGATCGGCGTCGGTGACTTGCGGCTTTCCGCCCGGCAGGTTGTCCGCGGTAAAGGCCACGTACTGGATCTTTCGTGTCTCCGGAATGGCAGTCGCATAGCGTGCCGAGCTCTGCTTGAAAAACTCCTGCAGCTGGGCGTCCGTGGGATTGATCGTCTTCCGGATGTCCTCGGCGGAGACGACGGCGTAGTCGAACTTCACCTTGGTGCCCTGGGCGCGGTAGGCGTCGCGAACGGCGTTATCGGATACGGTGACTCCTCCCGTGATCAGTGCCTGCAACCGGTTCAGCTCCATATCGCTCTTCACCTGCGTTTCGAAGTCGGAGCGCGTCGTCTGAAAGGCAGACTGGACGAAGTTGATGTAGGCGTCATCCCCGATGTAGGCGCCGTTCGGAAAGAGGTACTGTGCAAACGGCCCGGTCTGCAACTCGCGGCGAAGGTCTTCATCGGAGACCTGGAGGTGCATCCGATCCGCCTCGTGCTTCAGGATCTCGCGCTGGACCAGGATCTGGCCGGCACGCTGTGACATATAAGGCAGCAGCATCTCAGGGAGCCGCTGCTGCTGAAGCTGACGCTCCGCAAGCTGGTTCACCTCGACCTGCTTGATGGGCGTGCTGTCCACGCCAAAGCGGCCGAGCACGCCAGGATCGCGAACGGTCGCGAAGACGGTGCCATCGTTGCCCCCGGCGCTCGCATTATCGAATATGCCCGGAACGAGCGTGATGACCATCGTGACGACGGCGAGGCCGATGATGACGGCGAAGATGATCTTGGTAACACGATTGTTCTGCTGAAGAAGACGAATCATACGTTGGTTGCGACCTTTGGTTCGTGCGGCGACGACCCCGTCTCCGGGAACTGCCGGTGCCCGTAATTTTGCTCGGTCCGGCAATGGTCCAGGGACGCACGCCAAGCCATTTGCAGGGCAAGCCCAAAGTATAAATCAGCACGGAGCTGTCAGCCGTCCACCCCTAAACCCACCTTCCGGGCATCCTGCTGAGGACGGCCGCAGGCTTCTTGTGCAACCTTGCCATCGCGCAGGCTTGGAGGAACAAGAACCCTCAGTAAGGGTACGGGTACCGTGGATAGGGGTACCGTGGGTAGGGGACGGGGTACCCGTACGGCCTGGGCTGCGCGTACCTCCGCCGCATCTGCGCCCCGACGGGAACTCCGTAGCCAAGCCGGTCCATCTCCGCCTGGGAGACGGTTGCGAGCGCAGCTGGCTGTGTGAGGTGGAAGGTCAGGATAGCCTCCGGCGGGACAATCGCCTGTCCCCCGCCCGAGGCTGCGGAGGCGCCCACGCCCGCCACGCCACCAACTCCTGCTCCGATTGCGGCTCCCGCACCTCCGCCCGCCACTCCGCCGATGATCGCGCCCACTGCGCCAAGGCCAAGCGCGCTATTAACCGTGCGGACCGTCTTGTCGCTGCCGACATTCGACCACACGTCCGAGGCGATGGGGTAGCTTCGACCGGCAAGCGTTACCCGTGTTAGCTGGAGCGCGAGTTCCCCGCGGCCTTTCAGCGCTCCACTCTGCTGCGAGTCGACGACGACGCCCCCCACTGTTGCACCCCGTGGGATCGCAACAAAGCCGTCAGCAACGACGTCGTTCAAGACCACGGCATCGAAGACGGCTCCAGGCTGAGTATGCTGGCTGTCAAGCCCCTCGTTGATACGAATCCGCAGCATGGAACCTGCGGGAACCGTGACTGGGTGCCCGCCCTCCTGTGCACCATAGGGCGCAGGCCCGGCGCTCGGCTGCGGGGGATATCCGGCCGGCGGACCGTACCCAGGCTGCCCATACGAAGGCGGGCCATAGGTGGGCGAAGGCTGTCCATACGATGGCTGGCCGTTTGGTGGACGCCCATAAGGCGGGCCATAGGGGGATCCATCAGGTCCACCCTGCTGCTGTGATGGCTGGCCGCCACTCTGGGCCTGGCTGTTACTTGGTTGACCGTAAGGCTGCTGGTTACTCGGCTGACCGTAAGGCTGCTGATTTCCCCCCTGCTGCCCATAGGGCTGCTCATGATTCGACTGCTGTCCGTACGGCGGTTGCGCCTGGACCTGCGGGGGCGGCCCACTCTGTCCTTGCTGGGGTGGGTAGGGCGGCTGTTCCCGTCCCTGTTGATCATGGCTGGCCGTACCTCCCGGAGGCGCGGGTGCCCCATCGGCTTGGAGGAGCGGGTTCGATCCTCCGCTGGCATCCGAGGCCGGTGCCGTGGCGCCCGTGTTCTGCGCCGCCGGGCCTGTTGCCGTACCAAGTGTCAGTTCGTCGATCACCTTCTGCACACCCGGCGTCCGCGAGACGATGGTCTCCGCCAAGGTGCGAGACTGCTCGTCACGGACGCTGCCGCTCAACGTCACGGTGCCGTAAACGGTATTCGAGCTGATCGTCTGATCGGCAAGCCGGGCATCTCCTGCGAGCGCCTTCAACACATCGGACTCGACCTTTGCGTCCGGAACCGTCGTCACCTTCGCTTGAGCAAGCGATGCCGTCCCCCCCAGAGCCATACCAGTCGCGACTGCGCCTCCAATGATCCATGTAAACTGCTTCATCTTCGCCTCCGTGAGGAAAACGGCATCGCCCAGGACACAACCGAGATCTCTCCCTATGCAAACGCAGATCTCCGATAAAAGTTACGCTCGCCGGCGTCATGGAGCGCGGCGGCAAGGCAGCATTGCACCGAGCAGATTGGTCGCCGGCAGCAGCGGAAACGCACCTCCCCGCACGATTGACCGCACCGCTTCCTTGCGGTATATTTGAGTTGCGGGGTGGAGCAGCCCGGTAGCTCGTTGGGCTCATAACCCAAAGGTCGTAGGTTCAAATCCTACCCCCGCAACCATTAGCAATTGCGAGCAACGAGAAGGCCCCCAGATTGGGTATCTGAGGGCCTTTTATTTGCTCTGTTCCCCTCTGTGGTTGGCGGCCTCCCCCACCACAGGCGACATTACTTCTGGGAATCTTGTTTTCACGTCACTCCTTATACTTCCAAAAGAAATGCGCCAACGATCCAGAAGTTGAGATCCAAGGAGTTGAACTGAGATGCATCTCCGGCAAGTTGACAGGAGTAAACTGCCGGCACCACACGCCTCGGGTTCGCCCCATTTCATCATCGTGGCCGACGACCTCACTGGTGCCTGCGATGCCGTGATCGCGTTCGCCCCGGTGAGTAGTCCGGTGCGGGTCCACCTTGGCCCCGAGTTACTCTCCACACCCGGTGTGTCAGCTATCACCACGGGCAGCCGTCACCTTCCTTTGGAGGACGCAGAATCGCGCCTCGCGACCATCGCCGGGCAGCTCCCGCCCGGGGCCGAGCTCTTCAAAAAGATCGATTCCGTCTTTCGCGGCAACACCTTTGCGGAGATCGCCACCTCCATCCGCCTGTTCCCTGCCGACCTGGTCATTCTCGCCCCGGCTTACCCTGCTATGGAGCGCCGGATGCGCACCGGCGTGCTCCATGTCCAACACCCCGCTAACGAACACACGATGCCTCGACCTGAAAGCGTGCGTGTAGAGGAGCAGCTGCGCGCAGGGGGATGCCGTCCTCGCACCCTCCCCGGGGTGTCCAGCCACGAGCCCGGGGTGTCCAGCCACGAGCTCCTGTCAGATCAAATGCAACGCGCACGCGCCCAGGGCAGCAAGGTCATGCTCTGCGATGCATGGGAGCAGGCGGACCTGACCGCCACCGTCCAGGCGGCGCGGTCTCTGGACGTGCGCACGCTCTGGATTGGCTCCGGCGGTCTCGCCCACGCGCTAGCGGCCCAATGGAAGCCGCTGGGCAGCGGGGCCGAGCCACAGCTCCGAGCCGGGCATACCGTCTTCTTCATCGGCAGCGATCACCCGGCTACACGCCGACAGGTCGTTGACCTGCAGCACAAGAGCGGCCTGCCCGCCTACGTCTGCGGTCGGGAGGCTCCGCGCACGGGTGACCTGCTGCTGACCGTGCCTCGCGGAAGCACGTCGGAAGACGACGTTTGCCGCGCTACGGAACACCTCCAGCCCCAGGACGTCGCCTGCTTGTTTGTGACCGGGGGGGACACTGCGCTGCTCGTCTGTGCCGCCCTTGGCATCCGGTCGCTTCGGCTCCGGCATGAGTTCGCGCCAGGCGTTCCCCTCGGAATCGCAGAGGGAGGCCGCTTCGATGGCATCTCTGTCATCCTCAAGAGTGGAGGCTTCGGCGAACCTGACGTCCTGTGCCGCGTTCTCGATGCCTTCAGAAGAAAGGAATGTGTACTCGGCTCATGACCCAGATAGTTCGGCCAAAGGTCGTCGTCACGCTCGGTGATCCAGCGGGGGTCGGCGCGGAAGTCACGCTCAAGGCTCTCAGCGATCCGGAGATCAGCGCCTCAGCACACTTCCTTGTTCTTGGGGATCGGTCCGCTGTTGTCCCCGCCGAGCGCAGCACCGGCGTGAGCCTCCATGCTCTGCCCGTCGAATTTCGCGACTGTGGCATGCTCCCAGCGGGTGAGCCCGTGCAGATGGGTACACTGCGCGCGGTGTACGGCGCCGCCGCGTTGCGCTACGTTCACGACGCCACGCTGATGTGCCTTAGCGGTGAAGTCGACGCGATGGTGACCGCTCCTCTCAACAAGGAGGCCGTGTCGCTCAACGGCATATCCTTCTCCGGCCACACCGAGTACATCGCGGAGCTCTGCGGTGCGACTGACTCGCGCATGCTGCTCGCCGGCGTCAAGCTCAGTGTCGTCCACGTCTCCACGCATGTCAGCCTGCGGAAAGCCACCGAGCTCGATACCGATCGCATCATCCGCACCATCCAGCTCGGGGACCAGGCCATGAAACTGCTCGGCAAATCCGCTCCGCGCATCGCGGTGTGCGGCCTCAACCCCCATGCCGGCGAACACGGGCTGTTTGGAACGGAAGATGCCCAGTTCATCGAGCCCGCCGTTCGGGCCTGCCGCGCCCAGGGCATCGACTGTGAAGGACCTGTCGCCCCAGACACGATCTTTTTCCGCGCTGCTCGCGGATCGCATGATCTCGTCGTCGCCATGTATCACGACCAGGGCCACATCCCCATGAAGCTCCTCGACTTCGAAGCCACCGTCAACACCTCGCTCGGCATACCGATCATCCGCACCTCTGTCGATCACGGCACCGCGTTCGACATCGCCGGCAGGAACATCGCGAGCGAGGCCAATATGAAGGCCGCATTGAGGATGGCCGTCACCATGGCCCACCATCGCAGACAGCAACAGGCCCAAGCCTGACAGGAATCGGCAGCCGATGCGCGCCTGAGATTTTTCCGTTCTCGGGTCGGATGTCTGGGGCGATGGGGTGCAACGAGCTCGTCATCGAGTCGAGCCGCGGTGGATTCTACGCGGTGCTTCCCGGGCGGGAGATCGGTGTCGGTCAAACTCTATGGCAGCTTGGCTGCTTCCGCCTCGGGATCCCAGTTGTCTCTGCCACGCAGAAAGACCCGCGGCTCGAAAGCTTTCGCCTCTGCTGGCGTAAGCTGCTTCACAAACCGCGCACGTCCCGCGGTTCCTCCACCCGGCCCAATCGACATGTACTCCGCGTAGAACATTGTCGTCGGATCATCGCCGTCGCGCCACAGATTAAACCCGGTCCGGGCCACGCCCGCATCCATCTCCGTACGGAGATACACCACACGCGAGAACGGTCTCCAGGGTCTCCCCAGCGATACCTTGCCGGCTTCCACGGCTTCCGTCGTGATGCGGCTGTTGCGGATCACGTAGCCGGTGGTCTCATCCGGCCTGAGGCGGCTCTGCGCCGTCACATAGCCCTGCCCGATCGAGTGGATCTCCACATGGTCAAACACCGCCGTCGCGTTTCCGAAGATGTAGTCCACTGCGCCCGAGATGTAACTGTCCACGTAGTATTGGCGGCCCCAGTTGGCAAACAGCGTGTCCTGGTAGCCCGTAAATCTGCAGTGCTTGAAAATAGCTCTGTCCGAGAGCACCGAGACGGCCAGCGCCTGGCCCACTCTTCCGGCAGTGTTCTCAAACGTCACGTTGTCAGCCTGAAACGATTCGCCGTTCACCTCCACCGTCTCGGTAAAGAAAGTTCCTCCCGCCTCCTTGGCGAACTGCGCCGCGCTGATCACCGTGTCTTCCGGCTTCGCGCCGAGGCCGATCAGCGTCATGCGCGGCCGGTTCTGCGAAATCCAGACACGTTCGTGATACACCCCCGGCGTGATGCGAAGAATCACCCGTCCGCCGTCGGCCGCCTCCGGCGCATGATCCACCGCGTTCTGGATCGTCGGAAACGTGTCCGGGCCGTTAAGGGGAGAGCCTGGTTTCACCAGCACCGTCACGTCCGCCGCGTAAAGGGCAGGCACCGTAAACAGTACGAAGCCGAGTAAAGATCCACGTAAATTCATCGACACTCCAAACGGAAATAAGCGCCGCCAGGTCCAGCACGGCAACGGCAAACGGCGGCAGATCGTACTTACTTCCGGCAGGCGCCTCAGCGGCCTCTCCGATCTGCACCATCGTCGCACCTGGCCGTGCATAGTCGTCAACAGGCGCAACGCTCATGCTATGGCATCCATGCATCAGAATCCCGCCCTCACCTGCCGGGCTGGATGGCGTCCCGTCGAACACAAGCATCTCGTGCCTTACGACATCCACCTCAAGGGACCCCGGCAAGGTAAAAAGACCTGTCACACATGTGACGATCCCGGCAATACACTTTCCAAAGCTCGTAAGCGATCCCCTTTGCCGTTGCTTTCGCCTTTGGCTCTCTTCTGTCATCCTCCAAAAAAAGGATACGCTCCTCGCTCTCGCACAGGACTTCCATGAATCGAAATCTCGCCGCCCTCCTTTGCCTCCCTCTCCTGCTTACGCCCAGCCTCGCTGCCCAGCCGGTTCTCGGCCAGTTCCAGGACGATGCCAAGATCCCGGCTAACCAGATCATCGATCCGCTGCGCTTGGTGAACGGTCACGCGGTCACCACTCCCCAGCTATGGACCACCGAGCGCCGCCCAGAGATCCTCGGTTTGTTTAAGGACAACCTCTTTGGCTACACGCCCGCAGCGCCTGAGCACGCCGTCATGCACGCCCGCGTCATCGAACACGACGAGCACGCTCTCAATGGCCTGGCCATCCGCGAGCAGATCGAGCTCACCTTCGACCCCGCCCCGGGTGTCACACCTCCAGTCACTGCCGAGCGCACTCTGCGCCTGCTGCTCTACGTTCCCGCAACTCACCGTCTCGCGCCCGTGGTCCTCGGGCTCAACTTCGGCGGCAATCAGACCGTGCTCGACGACCCCGCCATCCAGCCAACGCCCATTTGGACCAAGCCGAAAGGAGCGACTGAACTCCTCCATACGCCGCCGGCCGGCACCACCCTCGGCTCTGCCACCCAGCAATGGCAGGTACGCCTTCTGCTCGAACGCGGGTACGCCGTCGCCACCGCCTACTACGGAGACCTCGAGCCCGACTTCAAGGACGCCAGCCAGTTCAGCGTCCGCCAGCTCTTTCGCACGCCCGGCCAATCGCAGCAGCCCAACGACTGGGGCGCAATCGGTGCCTGGGCTTGGGGCCTGAGCCGCGCCCTCGATTACCTGGTTACGGACCCGCTTCTCGACGCCCACCACGTCGCCGTCACAGGCCACAGCCGACTGGGCAAAGCCGCCGACTGGGCCGCCGCACAGGACACCCGCTTCACCGCCCTGCTCTCCACAGAAAGCGGCCACGGTGGCCAGTCCATCCAGCGCCGTGCCTTGGGAGAGCCGGTGGCCCACCTCCAGCACTCCTTCCCCTACTGGTTCGCTCCCGCCTATGCCCAATGGGTCGACCACGACGCCGACATCCCCGCCGACGGCAACCTCCTGCTCTCCCTCATCGCACCGTGCCTGCTCTACGTAGCCAGCGCTCAAGGCGACGACTGGTCCGATCCACAGGGCGAGTTCCTCTCAGCCGTCAGCGCCAGCCGCGTCTACCGACTGCTCGGCCGTCCCGCCCTCCCCGAAAACACACCCATCCCGGCGATCGATGAAGCCATCGGCCTCGACGGGGACGTCGCTTACCACGACCGCTCCGGCAAGCACGACGTCACGCGCTTCGACTGGGAACACTATCTCGACTTCCTCGATGTCCACTGGGGCAAGCCCGTTGACCTGCCCCTCACCACCCCCACCGGAGCCCCACCTCCGCCTGCCGCAGCTCTCCCAGCCCAGGCAGCGCAGATCACCACCTGGCGCAGCGAAGTCCGTCGAGCCCTCTTTATTCCCGACCCGCTCCCCACTCCCGAGACCGAAACGTACTCCACATCCGAGATCACGCCCGGCGTCACCATCGAAAAGATCAGCTATCGCACCGGCTACGGCCTGCGCGTTCCCGCCGTCCTTTACCGCCCCACAAACCGCCCGCGGAGCGGTCTGCCCGCCATCGTCGTGGTCAACGGCCACGGCGGCGACAAATCAAGCTGGTACGCCTTCTACACGGGCATCCTCTACGCACGCGCAGGTGCCGTCGTCCTTACCTATGACCCCATCGGTGAAGGCGAACGCAACGGTGAGCACAAGGACTTCACGGGCGAGCACGACCAGCTCATCCCCGCACCCACGAGCATGCCGGCACGTCTCGGCGGCCTGATGGTGACGGACGCCATGCAGGCGGTCAGCACCCTGGCCGCGCGGGCGGACGTCGATCCTCATCGCATCGGGGTGCTGGGCTTTTCCATGGGCTCATTCATCGCCTCGCTCACGGGAGCGGCCGACCCGCGCATCCACGCCCTTCTCCTTGTCGGCGGCGGTGACCTCGACGGTCCCGGCGGCTACTGGGACGCAGGCCACGCCATCATGTGCCAGGCCGCTCCCTACAAGGCCCTGCAACTCCTCGGTGATCGCCCCGCCATCCTCTTCACCCTTAACGCTCGCCGTGGCGACACCTTTATCCTCAACGGCACGGCCGACACCGTCGTCGCGATCCCCTCCCATGGCCCTGATTTCTTCGCCGCTCTCCGGCAGCGCGTCGTCGCGCTCAACGGCAGCGATCGCGGCGTCTTCACGACCGCCTTCGACGCTGGTGCCAGCCACCGCCCCTCCTGGATCACCCCACTCGCCGCCCATTGGCTGGATTCCAAGCTCCACTTCCCAAACTGGCGCAACCACGGCATCGATAAGCTACCGACCGAGACCATCCGGGCCTGGGCCGACCATGTCGGCTTCCCACTAGGCAAGAGCTTCAGTCGCGAAGACCGGGACGCCGGCATCGTAGCCCTCGCGACGGACGTCCCTTTGCTCACGGCCGGACAGCTGGATGTCCTCCCCCGCACTGAATGGAACCGCCGCAAAGCCGAGTTTGTCTACGCGTCTTGGCTCGATCGAGCCGCCCTCGCCGCCGCTCAGCAGGGAAAGCTCGCCGACCTTCCCGCTGATCTCACGATCGATCAGCCTGCTCAGCCGTGATCCCGATCCGCCGACGAATTCACTCCGCCGCCCTCCTCCCGCCAGAGATAGCAGCGAGCCCAGCGTCTGTGGCAGAGGCAGCATGGCTCGACTCGCAGCCTGCAAATTGTGCACATTGCAACTTAAGGATTGAGACAAATCCCGTTTACGACATCGACCAGATCGCCCATTGCGGTCCGAAAGTCTCAGCCGGGCGATCTTCAACCTGACCTCGGGAGAGCTCACGAGTCCGGCTCCCATTCCGAGCCGCGGATCAGGCGATGGAGGCCCTTGCTGAGTGGCCCGCTATATGCCTGAGATTGTCCGCAGGTAGTTGAAGATTTGGTAGCGTTATCGGGGCTCGAACCCGAACTCTTCGCCTTGAGAGGGCGACGTGTTAACCAGTTACACCATAACGCCACATCCGTCGTTCGCAATGCGTGGAGCCAGACCTCCTCGATCTCGCCATCCTTTGAGTAAGTATACCAGCCAAATTGGCTTGCGATACACCCTCCAGCGACCCCCAGACGTCCCGCAAAACTGCCGCTGCCTGGACCTATTTCTTCTACAAATTCGCCATTCAAGAACCGGACCCTAAACCGACTTACAGCCCGAGTTTCTTCACCTCATCGTTGTAGTACTTCCGGTACAGGATGTCCCACTCCTGCGACCCCTCAACGATGATCTTGCGCTGAGAAGCAATCTTCAGCCGCGCAGCCTGATCGATCCTCAGCTCCTCCATCAGCAGCTTTTCGAGCGCCTTCCGAGCCTCCTGCCGGATCGTATTGCGGTCTTCCTTGAAATCGACCTCCGGGATCTCCGCCAGCGTATCCGCCACCGTGTGCGCCAGCTTGTTCAACTTGTCGCGCGAGATCCTCACAGCACCGCCTTGTACTGGTTCACCAGCTTCATCTTTACCTTTTTGAACATCTCCGGATAGCTCACTCCGCCCTTGTGCATGTCCTCCTGGATCGCCTCCAGGATCACACGGACCTCGTCGTTGATCCGATCCTCAAGCGACAGCTCCTCCACCATGGCCGCACCCACCCGCTCGTTCGCCAGGGGCAGCTTGCTGCTTTCGATCATCTTCGCCTCGACCAGATGCTTCACCGTCTGCCGGGCCAGATACTGGACGTAATCTCTTGAAAAAATCATTGGAGTTTCCCAAATCTTACCACGCTGATTTTGCGCTGCTTACACCAGCTGGCGCGTCACTTCTTGCCTTTCCTGTGTGGACATCGCTCCGTGTTCAGGCAGCTCTCGGCCAACCGCAGCCGCTCCACCGGGCGGCCTCCTTGGAGGTGCTCGCGCACAATCTCCTGGACATCGCCGGCCTTGACAAACCCGTACCAGACCGCCTCGGGATACACGACCACCACGGGCGCATGCTCGCACTGGTCCATACACCCTGAGCACTGGTCCATACACCCTGATTCGTTAACCCGTACCCGGTGCTTCAATCCCGCATCCTTGATCGCGGCCTTGAACACGCTCTTCAACTTCTTCGATCCCTGGTTCAGGCAGCTCGGTCGCGACGCGCTCTCATCCCGCTCGTTTGTACACACAAAGACATGCCTCTCGAACCTCGCCAATGCCGTTGCTCCTTCTGCTGCCCTCCACTTCGATGCGGCTTGAGGGCTGATCTGCGAAAATAGAGGTCAATGCAATCTGACAACCTCATCACGCTCAAAGACGACATGATCGCGTTCATCGCTGGGCACGGCATGCGTCGTCTCCCCGCCTACGTCTCAGAAGATGTTCCCTCCGTCCTCTTCGAAGAAGAGACTCCTGACAGCTGGAAGGATTTCGTCGAGCACGCAAAGGCCGCCGGAGCCTCGTTCGTCACCATGAGCGAGGTCGTCTTGGAGAAGTCCGACATCACCATTCTCCTGGAGCAGATCCGCGATCAGAACTTCCCGGACGCCGAAGCTCTGGAGATGGAAGACGCAGAGTACCTCGTCAAGCACGTCGGAAAAATTGGTTATCTTCAGCTAGGCTTCGCGCACCAGGGAGTCATGTTTCTCTTTGAAACGGCCACGGAATGGTACGACCGCTTTCAGACCCTTATGGAAGCCGTATCAGAGCTTGGTGGCATCGTCGTCGACGATCGCGACGACGAGTAACGTCCGCAATACGACACTCGGAGCACACTCTGACCGTGGGCTTGCCGAAGGGAAACAATCCCCGCATTCTCACGTGCGATCACCGAACCGCATCCATCATCCACCCCATAGAACCCTGTCATCCTGAAGCACAGCGAAGGATCCCCGCACGTGCCCGACCCCGCCCCGATCCCCTGGCACCTCCGCCCCGCTGACCCCGCCGTCGTCCGCACCCTTACCGACTACCTCCATTGCCCCGAACCGATCGCCCACCTCCTCGTCTCCCGCGGCATCACCACTCCAGCCGAAACCGACGCCTTCCTTCACTCCCAACTCACCCGCCTCCATCCGCCTCACCTGATGCTCGGCATGGATCGCGCCGTAGCCCGCATCAGGCAGGCAGTCGCCGGCAGCCAACCCATCCTCATCTATGGGGACTACGACGTCGACGGCACCACCGCCACCGTCATCCTCAAGACCGCCATCGAGCGCATCGCCTCCCCGGACGTACCCGCACAGGTCACCTGGCACGTCCCCCATCGCGTCCGCGAAGGCTATGGAATCCAGACCGCCCGCCTCGCCGAGGCCGACGCCGCCGGCATCCGCCTCGTCATCTCCGTCGATACCGGCATCCGCGCCTTTGCAGCCGCCGAGGAAGCTCGCGCCCTCGGCCTCGATCTCATCGTCACCGACCACCACCTTCCCGACGACTACGCTGGCCTCCCCGACGCGCTCGCCGTCCTCAACCCCGCTCAGCCCGGCTGCCCCTATCCGTTCAAGTCCCTGTGCGGGGCCGCCGTCGCGTTCAAACTCGCACACGCCCTCCTTCTCGCCCACGCTCACTCTCAACCCGACCCCACAGCCGCACTCACTCACCTCAACACCCGCCTCCTCCCCTCCTTTCTTAAACTCGTTGCCATTGCCACCATCGCCGACTCCGTCCCCCTCGTCGGCGAGAACCGCATCCTCGTCTCCCTCGGTTTACAGCAGCTCGCGAACCCCGTCCAGCCCGGCCTTCGGGAGCTCATGCGCGTCTCGGACCTCCCCCTCGACCGCGCCCCCACAGCCACCGAGGTCGGCTTCCGCATTGCACCGCGCATCAATGCAGCCGGTCGTATGGACGTCGCAGATGATGTCATCGAGCTCTTCCTCACCCGCTCTCCGCACAGGGCCACGGAGCTCGCCGAAAAGCTGAACCGTCTCAACGAGGAGCGTCGCGCCACGGAACGCGCAGCTCTCGATGAGATCGAGCGCCTTCTCGCCGACATCCTCGGCCAGAACGAGCTGTATCCCGCCGAGACCATCGTGCTCGACCATCCCGAATGGCACCGCGGTGTGCTCGGCATCCTGGCCTCGCGCATCGTCGATCGCACCCGCCGACCCGCCCTTGTTCTCACCCATGAGGGTCAGCAAGCCCACGGCTCCGGCCGTTCGGTCGTCGGCTTCCATCTCCTGGACGCGCTCTCCGCCGTTCACAACATCGCCTGCGACCAGGCCCCTGCTGCAACGCTGTTTACACGCTTCGGCGGGCACGCTCACGCCGTCGGCTTCTCTCTCCCGTCACCGCACATCACCCTTCTACGGGATCGGCTGCGCGACCACGGTGCCGCCATCCTCAGCCCCGATCTCCTCAGGCCGCCCATCTCCTGCGACACCGAGGTCCCCCCGCAAAGCCTGACTCTCGAGCTCTGCGACTGGCTGGACCGTTGCGCTCCCTTCGGCAACGCGCACCCCGAACCGGTCCTGCTCACCCGCGCGCTTGTGCTCGCCGCGCCCGTCCGCCTCATCAAGGATCGACATGTCTGCCTGCAGCTCATCCCGCACGCCGGAGCTGGTCCCATCCAGGCCATCGGTTGGAGCCGCGGCAACGACTGGCCCCGCCTCTGCCGTGACCTGGCTTTGGGGATCGGCGACGCCGTGGACCTGGCCTACCGCCTCCGCTCGAAGTCGGACGCCTGGTTCAAGGGTCTCGAGCTTGAGATCGTCCACCTCCGGAGAGCCGAAGGGTAGTCCGCCATCTTCACAACAGACCTTGCTTGCCATTCTTCTGCATCGGAATCGGTAGGAGGTCAGTCTTATATACTGCGACTCGACACCCATGACCACGGTTGAAACAAAACGCCGCAGCCCCGCACTCGTTATCTCCGCCATGGTAGTTCTTGGGCTGCTCGGCATCGCTGCGATCCGGTCGTTTACCCGCGAGACTGTGGAAGTTCGCGTCTCGCCCGTCACTCACGAAAATCTCATCAGCTCCGTGCCCACCAACGGCAAGGTCGAGCCGGTGAGGGAGTTTCAGGCACACGCGCCTGCTCCAGGTGTGGTGCAGAAGGTCTACGTCGAAATCGGCCAAAAGGTCCATGCCGGAGATCCTCTCCTCAAGCTCGACGATGCCGATGTAGCCGCTCACATTGCCACAGCAAATGCCACTCTTCGCACCGCGCAGGCAAACGCCAGCGACCTCCAGCAGGGTGGAACTCAGGAGGAGCGCAACAGCATCTCCGGTGACCTCTCCCGGGCGCTCCTGCAGCAGCAGCAGGCCACCAAGGACCTTGCCGCGTTGCAGGCACTCCAGGCGAAGGGCGCCGCCTCTGCCGCTGAGGTGGCCGCAGCGGAGGGACGCCTCCAGAGCGCAAACACCGCGCTCCAAACAGCGCAGCTTCGCCAGAGCCAGCGCTACAGTCAGAACGACCGCACTAAAATCAGCGCGCAGATCGCCGATGCGCAACAGGCCCTCACTGCCGCCCAGCTCACCTTTTCCAAGTACAACGTACGAGCCCCTTTCTCAGGCACCGTCTACTCCATTCCAGTCAGCGCCTACGACTTCGTTCCTGCCGGGGAGGACCTCATGGACCTTGCGGACCTCGACCGCATCCGCGTCCGGGCCTACTTCGACGAGCCCGAAATTGGCAAACTCGCCCCCGGACAGGCCGTCAAAATTGTCTGGGATGCCAGACCAAACCAGACCTGGCACGGCCATATCGAAGTCGCTCCCACGACCGTCATCACCTACGGCACCCGCAACGTCGGGGAGTGCATCATCACCGTCGACGACGCCCGCGGCGACCTCCTGCCCAATACAAATGTCACCGTAACGGTAACAACCTCGCAGCGCTTCAACGCCCTCAGCATCCCGCGCGAAGCTCTCCATTCCGAGAGCAACAGCAACTTCGTCTTTCGTGTGGTCGGTCATAGGCTCGTTCGTACGCCCGTTCAGGTCGGTGTCGTCAACCTCACCCGCGTAGAGATCACCGCCGGCCTCAGCGACAAGGACACCGTTGCTCTTACCGCAACCAGCAACAGGGACCTGACAAACGGCATGCAGGTCAGCCCCGTCGAATAAAATGCCTCGTCTGCTCCGTCTCCATCTTCCGCTCGTCCTCGTTCTCTACCTGTCCAGTTTCGCTCTCCATGCAGACCCCGTGCCTACGGATAGAGCTCTGCGAGAGGGTCGGGTGGGGGACGCTGCATCGACACTCAAACCATGGCTCGCCCAACATCCTTCGGACGCGGACGCGCATCTGCTTCTCTGTCGTTCCTTCTACGCGCAGGATATGGCTGACTCGGCTGTCTCTGAATGTGAGCTCGCTGCGGCCAATGCTCCTGCAAGCAGCGAGGCCCAGCTCTGGTTGGGACGCGCCTTTGGCATGAAGGCAAGCAGCGCAAATCCGGTTCTCGCCTTCTCCCTTGCTCGCAAGGTCCGCGACGCCTTTGAGCGTGCCTTGCGCCTCGACGGCGCCAACATCCCTGCCATGAGTGACCTCGGTGAGTTCTACGTCTCCGCCCCTGCCATTGTCGGAGGCGGCTCCGGAAAGGCTCGTGCGCTCGCGGCGAAGCTGCACACCCTCAATCAACCAGTTGCGGAGGCGCAAAGCCACCGTATCCTCGCCATGCTCGCGGAAAAGGAAGATGACCTCGCAACCGCCGAGGCCGAGTTCCGCCGCGCCGCCTCCGGCGATCTGCCCTCCGCATGGATCGACCTCGGTGCCTTCTACGCCCGCCGTCATGCGTCCGATCAGGCCGCCGCCGCCATTCGCAAGGGCGTCGCCTTCGACCACACGCATGGAGCGACTCTGGTCGACGCCGCCAGCGTCCTTACCGAGGCTGATCGCGACCCCGATCTCGCTCGCCAACTCCTGCGCGACTACCTTGCCTCTCCCGCCAAGTCCGACGCCGCTCCGGCCTTCAAAGTGCACCTTCAGCTCGGCGATCTGCTCGCCCGCTCCGGAGACCTCGCTTCCGCTCGCAAGGAATACGCTCTCGCCCTCGCCCTTGCTCCCAGCTTTCCTCCCGCGCAACGATCCGCCGGAGGCCCAGAGCAGTCACGCAGCCGCTGACCTCAGACTCGACGCGGAGGTTCTCGGGCAATCTCCCACATCGACCCGAACCACACCCAACACGTCGCCTCCCGCACGCAGGCGGTAAGATGAAAGAGACTTAACCCCACGTCGCATGATGCGCTCTGTTCACCGGATACTAGCCACCCTTGCCCTCGCCTTCGCCGCGACCTCGCCGGCTCTCGCACAGATCTCGCTCACGACCGCCGTCGACCTCGCCCTCCGCACGAACCCACGCGTCCGGCTGGCGCAGGCCGACGTCGAAAAGGCGCGTGCTGCTCTGTCGGAAGCTCGAGACGTCTACATACCGAGCATCGTCGGCGGATCAGGCCTCGGCTACTCTTACGGCTTTCCCATCGGGCAGCCTTCTATCTTCAACTTCAGCGCCCAGTCGCTCGTCTTCAACTACTCGCAGCGCGATTACATCCGTGCAGCTCGCTCCGGCCTCGCCGCCGCGAACTTCGCCCTGATGGATGCACGCCAGGCTGTGGCCGAGGACACGGTGCTCACCTACGTCGCGCTTGACCGCGACATGGACCGCCTGGCTGCACTTGGCCAGCAGCAAGGGTTTGCGGATCAACTCGTATCCGTCGTCCAGACCCGCCTTGACGCCGGGCAGGATACTCCGATCGATCTCACGACGGCGCGGCTCTCCGCCGCCCAGCTTCGACTCGCTCTGCTCCACGCGCAAGATGAGCAGGCTATCGATCAGCTCCGCCTCGCCCACCTGACCGGGCTTCCACCTGATGCTATTCTCATCGCCGCCGCAAGCATACCTGCCATCACGACGCCCTCGCCTTCTACCTATACACCTGGCGCAGCTCCATCTTCGGCCATCGATGCCGCCTTTGCGAATGCGCGCGCAAAACGTGAGGTGGCCTTTGGCGACGCTCGCTACCTCTATCGGCCCCAGGTCGCCTTTGGTGCCCAGTACAGCCGCTTTGCCCGTTACAACAATTACGATCTCTACTATCAGCGTTTCCAGCAGAACAACGCAGAGATCGGGATTCAAATCACCATCCCGTTTTATGACATGGCCCACAAAGCCAAAGCCCGGGAGTCGGCAGCGGATGCCGTTCACGCCGAACGTGAGGCGGAGCAGCTTCGTGATCAGTTCACCGAGGGCCGGCTCCGGGTACAGCGCGCAACGCTTGAACTCGTGGCCCGCGCAGAGGTCGCCACGCTCGATCAGCAGCTCGCCCAGCAACAGCTCGACGTGCTCCTCGTCCAGCTCAACACCGGCAATCCAAACGGGCCGCAGATGACCCCGAAGGATGAGCAGAACTCGCGCATCGCTGAGCGTGAAAAGTACCTTTCTGTTCTCGATGCCACGCTTCAGATGCGCCAGGCGCAGGTCAACCTGCTCCGCCAAACTGGCGAGCTCGAGGCGTGGCTCAAATCAGCCGCCCAAAGCCAGCTCCCGACCCACGCCCAGCCTTCATCCGCCACCAACATCGTCCCCTAGCCTGAACCCTGAACCAGTTGGCCCTGCTTCGCCCCCCGGATGTCATCCATTGCTTGCAGAATCCGCTGAGCCGAATCGCTCCTGCTTCTGCCCTCGCTTGGTCTCTTTCTGAAACAGCCTTCTTGAGATACGCAAGATGACGCCTTCCTTGGAGCCGCCGTACCGCGCCGAATACCCGTTACCTCACCCTCAACCCTTTGCAAAATGGTAAACTTACAGTACACATGGCTCCTCTCAAAACGCTGTTCCTGAACCCGCCCTCCTTTGAGAACTTTGATGGTGGAGCCAGCTCCCGCTGGCCCGCAACCCGCGAGATCGAGTCCTACTGGTACCCCGTCTGGCTCGCCTATCCCGCCGGCATGTTGGAGGGCTCCAAGCTTCTCGACGCGCCGCCCCATCACGTCTCCGCGGACGAGACGATTGAGATGGCCAGGAGCTATGAGTTTCTGGTGCTCTTCACCTCCACCGTCGGCTGGTCAGGCGACCATGCCCTGGCTCGGGCGGTCAAGGACGCAAATCCGACCATCAAGATCGCCTTCGTGGGGCCGCCCGTCACCACAGATCCCGACCGCGCTCTCAACGAGTGCGAGGTCATCGACTTCGTCTGCCGGCGTGAGTTCGACTTCTCCGTCGTCGAGTTCGCCAACGGAAAGCCGCTCAATGAGATCCTCGGCATCTCCTACAAGGACGCGTCCGGGACCATCCAGCACAACCCCGATCGCCCCCAGGTCGAAGACCTCGACGCCATGCCTTGGGCGACAAAGATCTACAAGCGCGACATGGACGTCACCAAGTACAACGTCCCCTTCCTGCTCCACCCCTACATCGCCCTCTACTCCACCCGGGGCTGCCCCGCCCAGTGCACCTTCTGCCTTTGGCCCCAGACCCTCTCGGGCCACGCCTGGCGCAAGCGCTCCACCGACGACGTAGCCGCCGAGATGAAGTGGGCCAAAGAAAACTTCCCCCACGTTAAGGAGTTCTTCTTCGACGACGATACCTTCAATATCCAGAAGGCCCGTACGGTCGAGCTCTGCGCCAAGCTCAAGCCCCTCGGCATCACCTGGTCCTGCACCTCGCGCGTCACCACCGACCGCGACACCCTCAAGGCCATGAAGGAAGCGGGCTGCCGCCTCCTAATCGTCGGCTTCGAATCCGGCGACCCGCAGATCCTAAAGAACATCAAGAAGGGCGCCACCGTCGAGCGCGCCCGCGACTTCGTCAAGGACTGCCACGACCTCGGCCTCATCATCCACGCCGACTTCATCCTCGGCCTTCCCGGCGAGACTCGCGAGTCCATTCGCAACACTATCGACTTCGCCAAGACCCTCGACTGCGAGACCATCCAGGTCTCCGTCGCCCACGCCTATCCCGGCACCGAGTTCTACGACTTCGCCCACAAGAACGGTTTCATCACCAACGA
>JAABUZ0100002459.1_pt1 | contig 30649 bp, 28 predicted proteins | sample 5562091 | NCBI WGS metagenome assembly JAABUZ01 (sample SAMN12813069, study PRJNA571459) | rock metagenome | isolation source: Antarctica rocks | place: Antarctica: Victoria Land, Linnaeus Terrace sud | collected 2015-12-21
AATGACACTCTCCATCCTCCTCGCCTCCCTCTCCCTCTACTACGCCTTCCGCCCCACCCGCCCCTCCCGCCTTCACAAAAAACAGGATATCCACATCGCAACCATATTGGGAAGTTTATATTTCGCCAGTGGCTTCACCGCGGCGCTGTATCCGGGTGCGAAGGCTATTGATCCGGAGTTTGGAGAGGGGTTTCCGCAGGCGGGGCTTTTTGGGGTGGGGTTGGGGTGTGCGCTTGTGGGGGGGTGGTTGGAGGGGAGGAGGGTGCGGTAGAGGTGGAGGGGGGGGAGAGGGGAAGGGGAAGGGGTGGGTGGAGAGGGATTGCTCTTGACAAAGTGGATTGCTCTTGACAAAGTGGATTGGGGGTGTTTTGGTTGGTCCATGTGCCAGCAGGGTATGGGTGCACTGTGCCCTGGTACCTGGGAGACAGACACTGAGGGCTTTGTTCTCTTACGAGATGGCTTGTGTTCGTTCAAGTTGTTAGAAGACTTGGCTATGTAAGGGTTGTCACTGGCGGATCAGCCCATCGTCATCCTCCAGTAGTCTTTCGGGAGTCGTAAGAAAGAAATGCTCGTCTGGCTCACTGAAGAACGTATCCTACTGGATAAGGCAATCAAATGGAAAGACATTCATTTTAGAGTGTAAAGCGATATCGCACGACAAGCGTTCGGAGTCACAATTATCTGCAATTGCACAAGAACATGATGAAAGAAATATGTATGCTATGCTATCGCTCCCAAGGTCTCCATCAACTACTATAGCATTGCCACACTGCAGCAGTCTGTGACAATGCCGTTGGTTGGCGGGTGGGACCTCGGGGTTGATCGTGCTCGCTAGTATCGCTTGCTATTGTACACATGAAGCCTTCAAATCCGTGGTATCATCGCCGCCGTCCGGTCGCTATGCATCGAATCGACAAATTCTCGAAGTCATGGATCGGCTAAAGGAAATACTCGGTGCGCCTCCCGGTGGCCGCGGGGACAGCGCGCTGGTTGTCGGGCACGGCGGAGAAGATCGTGAAGCGTGGGTTTAGGTCCTCGCCGAGGTTCATGATGGAGGCGACGTTGCCGCAGCGGTAGCAGTAGTTTGGAGCGCTCCATACTGTGACGACGGATTTGTCTTCGAAGTGCCACTGCGTGATGGCATCTGGTCAGCGAAGGGAGTGTGTGACGTGCAATGGGTGAGTGGGGAGATTCACCTTGTAGCCCTCGTTGACCAGCTGATGAGCACGCGCAATCAACTGGAATCCATTGACATGGTTGAACTCCGTTGCGACTTTATCCCCGAACAGCCACCCCGCCCCACGCGGCGAAACAGCCCAGGTGCCAATGTCCTCCGGATCACTCCAGACGAGATCGCAGAAGGCGCCTTCGTGGGGGATCTCCTGAGCGCGAGCAATGACACGGATCTGGTCAATTGTGCGGATTTCAGGACTCAGCCCACCGTGGACGCAGAGGACTTTGCCGTCAACGACGGCGCCGAGGACGAGGAAATCGAAGACTTGGCAGCAGGCTTTCCAGACGGAGGCGTTGCCGTATTTCTGCTGGCATTCTTCGTAGAAACCGTACACTTGGGTGATCTGGCGCGACTCGTGGTTGCCGCGGACGAGGGTGATGCGGTCGGGGTAGCTACGAGGCGCGTTAATTGTTGTCGCGCAGAGGTGGGAAGAGAGGAGCTTACCGGGCCTTCAGGCATAGAAGTAGAGTCAAGGTCTCCAAGCTGAAGTAGCCACGGTCGACGAAGTCGCCAAGGAAGATGTAGTTCTGATTGCCAGGGATACCGGTGTTGCCCTCCTTGTGCACACCCAATGTAGCTGGGCTGCTGCCACTACCGCGCTTACGTCCACGCTCTTCCTCCTCTTCGGCGTCATCTTCATCGTTGACACCACTGCTTTCACCGCCACGGCTGGGGGAAGTGCCACTCTTCATCTTCTTCTTGAGCTTGGGGTCGGTGATTTCGGTAGGCGGCTCGATGTCTTCGGAGGTGATGACACCCTTGGGGGCGGAGGAGGCTTCTTTAATCTCGTCGCTTGGGATACCGCCGGCGACACGGAAAAGCTCGAGAACATCGTAGAACTGGCCGTGAAGGTCTCCACAGATGGTGACGGGGGTAGATACAGGTTGGATGTTGGATTCTGGAATCAATGGCGCGTTAGCTGCAAGCTTGATATGAGATGAGAGTAAAGTTACCTTCCATGAGAAGTTCCTTGCACATCTCACATAGCCTCTTCATCACATGCTCCGGTAGATGCTGGTTGCGCAAAGCACACTGCAGCCATTCGTCAGGCCCCGAACGCGCCGTAAGCTTGGCCGGCCCGGGCTGAGGAATCTTCTTGTCCGGCATCTTTCGTGATGGCACGTAGGTCAAATTGGGAGAGGTGTGCTGGGTAGCAAAGATCTGAGGCCTTGACTGGGGTGCTGTAGAATTGCCACGCTAAAATTGTGCAATTTGGTTTGTGATAAGAGCACGATACTCGGCCTGCTGCTCAGCTGTTCGCTCAAAGTAAGTTACGTCAGGCACATCAGCGCCTGCCAAGTCGGATGTACTGGGAACCGCAACAGGTGAGTATGGCTGTGAGATCGCATTGGATCGACGGCGACCTCGAATGTGTAGGTTTGGTCCATCATCATCTGAAGCCATGGCTGTTGACCTAATCGCGTTAGTCGTGCCGTGGATTAGCCGTTGGAAAATTGATTCAGCGTTATCGATTAATGGACATGAAAGCTTAAATCCCAAGCAAGTGGCGATCCACGCACCTTGCTGCAACAACCCCCAAAGTCTGGGCAGTCGTTGCTTATGATGTTGAGATTCTGATGTTTGGATTTGTGATTTCAAGAACTGAGCTCAGATAATATCTGCACTAGTGCATGATGGCGACCACGACCAATCAGGTGCAGGCTAGAAACCCTGGTCCTCCCCGTCCGAATGGCCTGTTATCAATACCGGTGTCTGCCACCAAGAAGCAAGCTTCAATTCGCACAGAAGCTATGTCTCTGAGATCGACAGCCCCTCGACCCAAAATGGTCATAAGAAGATTACCACCAGGTCTCACTCAAGAAGAGTTTGAGTCTTCAATGGGGGAGCAATGGCAAGTCCATGCTGGCAAAGTGGACTGGGCTGTTTACAAGCCAGGCAAGATTTCAAAAGAGTATGTCCTTGTCTCCGTCTTCACTTTCGATAAGTAGCGCTAAAGGACAATATTCAGTCTTGCAAAACCTTCGAAGCCATCCCGCGCCTATCTACATCTGACGAATCCAAAATATATCAATGAGCTTGCCGATAAGGTCCGCTCTGTCACCTTCAACGATGCCAAAGGCTCTGCCAAAGAAAAACATACAGCCCCTTTAGTAGCACCGGTAGTCGAGTTTGATCCCTTCGGACGTATTCCAAGCAACAAAATACGCAAGGACCTTCGTCAAGGGACGATTGACCAGGACCAGGAATTCATTGATTTTCTTGAAAGTCTCACGAACCCTATTCCAAAGGTGGCCACTGTGGACCAAGAGGACGAAGCTGGAGCTAAAGCGAAGGAAAAAGTAACAGTTACACCACTTGTCCAATATCTAAAGGATAAGAAGGCGAACAAGGGCAAAGAAGGATCCACATCGAGCAAGGGACCTAAACACAATCGCCAGGATGCGAAAGATGGCAAGCCAAGCCCGAGCATGGAGAGAAAGGCTGCTCTCAAGCCGACTACTATATCCCCTCCAGATCAGCGAAGTACACAAGCTATCAAAGTAGAAAATGCTGCTCGTGACGCAGTCAAGGTGCTGAACAAACAGGCCACGAATGCGAGTAAGCCTTTGGCAACGCCAGTTCCTGCGTCATCAGCGCCCATACCTCCGAAAGAGGCAGCCTCTGCACCGTTAGCCGAGAAGAGACGTGAGCGAGGCAACGCCAGCGTCGCTGCTCGTATCCTACAACGAGATCTGGGAATCAATGGAGGAAGAGGCGGTCGAGGAGGTCGGCGTGCTGCGCTAACAAATCCTACTCGACCCGAAATAGAGAAGGCACCGCCACCGACGATGCCCTCAACGCCAGTGAAGGAGCCAACGACCGACTCGAAACCTGCACCTACTGTCAATTTGCCCATACCTAGTCAGACCTCAATAACGATACCCGATAATTCGGAATCTGTACATACGAAGCCCACATCTGCCCAACCACCCACCGGCCCCTCCGCATCCCGCAACCTACCGAAAACTCCACCTCATTCTCGCGGCAACAATGCTGCTCCGGCTGCACCTCGAACATCCAGCGTTTCCCCTACCGCCACACAAGCCTTTCTCAAACACGCCAACCCCTCCCAAGGCATCACCGAACCTCTTCTCGAAGTTGCTTTTGTACCCTTCGGCGCTGTTACGAAGGTCGAGATCGACAAGAAGAAGGGCTTTGCTTATGTGGACTTTGCTGAGCCGGAGGGGCTACAGAATGCCATCAAAGCGAGCCCAGTGAAGGTCGCGCAGGGACAAGTGGTAGTCTTGGAGCTGAAGACAAGGCCAGCGCTGCAAGCGAGGAACATGAGAGGAGGAGCACTAGGACCCATGAGAGGTACTCAACAGAACATGACGGGAAGTAGAGGTGGAGCCTCTACAGCTCCAATAGTAGTAGTACGAGGAGGAGCAGGAGGAGGTCCACCTAGCGGACCAAGAGGGGGGAGAGTAGGAGCGAGAGGAAGAGGAGGCATGAGTAGAGGAGGTATGGTTGGGCACAACACTGGCGCGACGAAGCCTGCTCAGGCGGCAGAGAGCGTACCCGAACAGGTGGTAATTTCAGCAATAACGGCCAACCCGTCATCTGAGCCAGAGATGTCGCCACATGAGCCTTAGATCATCATCTGCTTATGGGACATTATAATAATGCATGGCCGCCACAACTCCGTTTTGATGGTGGACCTTGGCTCTAACTTGGGTCGCTGGAAACTACCTCGTCCTGGGTGTGCGGCCGAGCATAATCTCGACGAGAAGACAAACGAGCTGGTAAGCTACACCGACTTGATGGTGTCCTCGACGGATTCAGCTGGTGGGGAAGTCACTCGTTCAATTCTTGAAGTCGACAGCTAGCTTGAGCTTGTGTACTGTCCGATTCTCGAATGAACAAAGAAGAATAGTCACGGTCAGTCCCGGCAGGTAGGCATCGATTCTCTATATCTCGTCACATTCTCCCCTGGTGCCAAATGCTTGATCAAATGGGAAAGGCAGCAAGATCAGCCGCTAGCTGATTGTGAAGCGGCATACCTGTAACAATAAGAATCACCGAAAGATTGAAACTTTCATCTTGCCGCTTGCCTCTAGATTCTCCACCAAGTACAGCAGCATTACGCTTCAGCAGTTCTTTCGTTATCTCACCGATGCCTATACTTCCAGCAGTTAATCCTCGACATTGAATTCAATGCCAACAATCGGGTCAAAATTCAAGGCAACCTGCTCCGACTGTTTCCGAGACAACATGCAATCAGGACTGCCTCTGTCAACCAAGACTTCATCTTTCGTTCCCCAACGCCACCATAGACCCTCCAACTTCTCGGGTACCACGTCCAATCTATAACGGTGTCCGACTTCCAGCCCATCTACACCTTGAGCGTGCACGCTGCGACGAATCTTAATCTCCTTTCCATTTTCGTCAAGCTCCCATCCCCTCTCGATCACGCTTTTCGGCTGAGGACGAGCGTCGCCTCCCCGACCGAATGGGGTGGAGACAGTGATGGGGGACTTGGGGTAAATTGTCAGATAATACCTCTCATCTTGACTGCCGCGGATGCGCGAGAAAGCTTGGTGCTGAAGATGAATGAATGTCTGCTTGACCTCGGCACCATTCGTGAGGTCTGTCATGACGAAATCGCGCTGGGCAAGTGCTAAATTAGGCCATAGGATACTATGCCAGGCGAAGACGGTCAACGGCCTTTCGCTGTTTGAAGTTATCGTCAATGATAGTCCTGGCGGCGAAGGTTCCGAAAAATGGTAGGTCGTTGCGGACAGCGAGAGGATGATGGAGAGTGTTGGTGACGCTGTTGTCGGCATAGTCGCCGGAACCACGTCATTCGTGACGCACGAGCACCGAGAAGGAGGTCGTGCAAGCTCAATATCTCTTGTATGAAAGTATTCCTGTGTTAGAGTCAGAATAGAAAGAGTTCAGTATTGGAGCAAGCAAGGAACCACATTCGAAAGAGAGTACGTTACCAGATGGTGAGATCGAGGCTGTTAGGTGAACCGAAAGCTCGAGGAAGATTAAATCAACAACAAGTATTTACGAGCTGACTATGATCTCATACCTGGAACCACACTATGATACATATAGTGAGCTGGGGCTCATCGATGTCGACAGTGCAAAATCCGTCTCCTCTTCCGCGAGGCAATCAAATCGAGCTTTGTGGCAATACCTAATAAGCTTCAAGGGCCGGGATCGACGACAATGATCCAGGTTGCGGTGGATCGACGTGCAAGCCCTGATCACCCGTGGTAGGTTGCAACACCTTCAGATATATGGAATGCATCTTTCTCGAACGGTTTTGTGAGGCGCGGTAACCGGGGGCTGCTTTTTGATCTTTTTCTTAACGACGTCCGAAAAGTTGGAAATAGATCCGAATTCATCAATTAATCTGCACCTCATAATTCCCAAGTTGAAGAATCTAAGATATTACGTCTGTATATCAGGTGTAACCTCGCCGTATTTGCTCCTTGGTAAAAAGTGGCCTGAATCGAGCGAATGTCAACTGCCCAACGAGCACAGTTCTGGAGCGCAAAAGATTCCGAAATTTACAAGAATAATGCACATCCGGCAACTCCATCAGCGCAGGTCTGTTGTTGATACACCGCTACATCCTTCCCGTAGCCCTGATGAGAGTGCGACTTGAAATATTCGAATTCGCGTAGCTATGCCTTCAGAAAGAACCGGCCTTGATTGTCAGGATCACCTTTGCGCTTCAAGATCCATTGCACCATACGAACTTGTCAAACATGGACTAATTTCCTATTCCAGCGCAGAGACGTGATGTGAAATGCTGCAATTGAAGTAGGCTGGACTCTTCCTATCGCCTTCGATCTGCGTTTTCGGTGAAGATGGCCTCCCTTATTGGGTTTCTTGGCCGCAGCCGGGAAGGCGCCAAGGTTTTGGTGACCCCACTACACAAATAATGATTTTTCGCGCAATTCGATTAAAATCTCTTTTATCTGTTCAATTAGCATTTTGATTAGACAGTATTTGAAGTCTTTAATATAATTGTGTTATTTACGTGTCTTGTAATTCTCTTCTTACTATAATGTTTGCTCTAATTAACAATTAAAGAATTGCAATTATCAATTGTAATAAAATCGACAAAGATAGTGCTTATATATTATATCTAGTAAGCGTATTTAAACAACAAATACGCAAAATAAGATATAATATCAAGTTTAGACTAATCGCGCTAACCCGGAAATGTCACGTGCAAATGCCAAGACTTAGGTAAAAAAAAATTCGAAGAATCGAATCGCTCAAAGTAGTTTAGTCGATTACTATAAGTAATTTAGCGCGCTTCGCGCTAAACTACTTTGAGCGACTCGATTCCAAAAAATCGTCATGACTCGATCTTGGCGTCGAGTCAAGTTAGAGAGATGATATTATAACTTGACTCGACGATTAGTCTAATCGAGTTATACAACTTTGTTGTTGTCTCTTAATATAAAAGAGATTTTGATAGATTAATTAATAAAACAATAAAGAATGATCTTTTAAATTATATTAATCTTTATCTTATTGTTTATTTTGACAAGATATGTTTTTATTTATATAACAAATTTAATATTATTGTCGATATTAATACAATTGCAAGAATGTTTCGAAGAAAGAGATAAATATATAAGAAAATTAATATATAAATATCTTTTGTACTTGTATATTAACAAATACTTTGCAAATTTTTTATTGCGCGTTGCAAAGAGATTAGACACAATATAATATTTAACAAGTACAACTATATTAATAGAAGATATATTAATTAATATTTCTAAATAAATTTGTTATTTGCAAAAGAATTAACAATAGAAAATATAAATAATTGTTACAAAATTGCAAAGCAAAGATATATACAATATTTAAACAATTAAAGAAATAATCTATATTGCTCGCATTTATAACTAAAAAATATATTACTTAAATTATATATTATAAGTTGATTACTTAGATAATCTTTAATAACTTTGTTTGCAATTATGTTCTTTTACTTATTATATTAACAATTAACTAAACTAATCGCGAGAAATCGAAAATATTACGTGAGAGCGTTAAGATTCGATTTCTCGATTTTGTTCGATTTCTTGACAATTCGATTCGATTTCAAATTTGGAATCGAATATTGAATCGACGATTAATTTGCAATTAACAAAAAATCTAATTTAGTGTTACGCTAATACTTTCGTAAAAGATATTAGAGCGAGTTATGCTATTAAAGAGATTTGTAGACGTCTTTAAGCAATGCAAGCAATCACTTAATAACAAGAAATTGCAAGTATTAACAATCTTATGTTTAATAAATTTTCACAAGTAATTCAATGAACTAGAGTAACAATAAGTAAAGACTTAAGATAAGTTAAATACGATTTATAAAAAAGTCGTATTTCTAGTTTCTATATACTAAGAAGATATAGATTGCTCGCCTTGTTCGTTCGTCGAACATAGCAAACATTATGTTTGAGATGCTCGTTCGTCGAACATGTCGAACATGATAACAAATGCGCTCGTAACGTGTAGAATCTAAATCATTAATACAACTTAAATAAGCTCGTAACACTATTTCTCTTCTTTAGAGTTTTTGTTTCGAAAACTTAATGTTTTCTCACAATGCCTTCAAGAAAGATTAATACTAAAAATTCTTCTTTTCGTAAAAAAGATCTTTTTGACGCTCTAGATCTCGTGTGTTTAACGATGCGTTCTTGTCGCAATTGTGCGATATCTAATAAAGTTTATTGTGTGAACGATAATTTCGAAAAATGTGTGAAATGTGTACAATTAAGTCGTAATTATGATTTGACAATTCTGTTTATTTTGATAAAACGAATTTATAAGAAACGATTACGCTTAAAGAAAGAAGTGTGCGAAGCGCGTACTAAGTTAAGTCGCTTAAAAAAGCAACTAAATTTCCTAAAAAATAAAGAGAAAAAAATGATTATAACGAAGTGAAAAAACATCGACGATCTAGAAATAAATGAAGCGTTCTTTGCTAAGTTTATCGCAAAGACTCTTGAGTTGCTATTTGACGTATCGTTCGAACAATTTTAACTTTCAACTAATTAAAATTAAATTATCGTTTTTTTGTCTAGCTTTAATAAAACTTTCTTAAAAGATTTTAATAATAATTAAGATTCTTTTTTGACTCTTATGTATTTTTCGAAATAAAATATTCTTTTTATTTGATAAAATATTTTTGATTTTCTTATTTTCTTATTTCTTTAATCTTATATTGTTTCTTTTTTTGTAAATAAAAATAAAATGTATTCTATAAAGACGTAATTAAATTCGCTAATTTCAACAATAAAATATAAAATACTAAAAATACTTTGACGTTCTTAAGTAAATCAAGTTCGTAATTAACTAATTTCTTTGTCTTCTTAATGAGAAACGATTCGACTTTAACATAATTTAATTTCTTGCTTAACTTTCTTGTCTTAAGATTTTTCGTAAAAAGATATATTTTATTTTTTTTCTTTAATTAAGATGTCGTTTTTCGTTTTTCGTTTTAATATTTAATTAACTTCTTTTGCATCTTTAAGATGTTGTCGTATATCTTTTTTAATGTTGTTATTCTTTCGATAACTAACTAAGCTAATAAATGTTTTCGTTCTTCTTCGAAAAGATTAAATTCTCTATTATAATTGACGAAAAATGAAGTTATTTTAATAATATTCGAAATCTTTGCATTTAATGTTAATTGAATCATAAATAAAAGTAATATTCAATTGCTATAAATATCGTTGACGTAATGTCTTAAATATTGCTTTAAACTTAAATTTGTTCGCTCTATTTAATTATTTGTGATCGAATAATAGATAGTAAACATTCTAAGTCTTGTTTCTAACATTGATAGAAACGTCTTTTAATAATTAGACGTAAAGAGCTTGTCTTTGTTATTAATTAATCTCTTAAGTATATTGTGATATCATATAAGTCGATTTAATACAATGTATTTTAATTGTTTTGCTATGAACTTTTTCTTGCATGCGATAATATATAAATACTTGATAAGCTTGTTAATTATTATTAGTATCGAATTATATTTGTCTTCAATTGCTAGATTTGTTAACTTAAATAATTTAATAATAAAGTTTATCGTAACTTTATTTTATAACAATTTAGATAATTTCTAATATTAAATTTCGTCATAATTCGCATATGTATTATGTTTGTTTTACTAATAGTTAAGACATTGTTTAATATATATTTTGACAATTTGTTTTATTTAAGAAAACTAACAATATTAACGTAAAAGTTAAAGAATTTTGATCATTCTTAAATGCTTTTGCAATAATTTATCATAATATTTCTTTATATATTTGTCAATTTTGTTAATAAATATTTAAAGTTTTTCTTTTTTTATTAAAAACTCTTTCTTATTGTTTTTAAATATTCGTAAAATAGCATTTAGCTCGTATTTATTTGCTAATAATGATTCGTTTTTGTTAATCTTAAATATATTGTAATTAAACGATTTTTTCGTTTTTATATGATTACTTTTTCTATTAAGTGCGTTTATTTTATTATTATTTTTGTCTAATATATATTGTATTTTAAACTTGTATTGTTCGAGTCGCTTTAATTATCGCATTTGTCTTTTGTTAAGCTATTTAATAATAATGAAATATAGAAGATTTTTGTAATTTATAAGAATCGTAAGTTTTGATAATTTTTCAATGTATACTTTTTATAATTCTAGAAAAATTACAATAGCGAGTAACTTTTTGTCGTAAATATTATAATTTTGTTCAATTAATAAAAGTTTTCTCGAAAAATATATTATTAAATGTTACATGTTTTCATGCTTTTAATTGAAGCATATTTTGATAATTAAATTTAATGCGTCGATTTTAATCTTGTTTAACAATCGTAAATCGTACATTTTTAATATTAATTTCTTTAAGTATTCTAGCTTAAAATTCTAAAATGATTTTTTTTTATTAATTTTCATATTTATGACGTTTTTTTTTTCGTAAAATTCGTTAATAATATTGCATTAACGAAGTAATTTTTAATGAATTTCTTGTTGTAATTTATGAAATTTAAAAAGAATTAAACTTTTTTGACACTAATAAATGATTTTTATTCTTTGATTGTTCGTAGCTTTTTAAGATTTATGCGTACTTTATATTGTTCAACGACAAATTTAAGAAAATTAATTTCTTTTTAATGAAATTCGCATTTCTTTAATTTGAGATATAAGTTTCTTTTATTTAGACATTTTAATACTTTAAAAACATAATCTACATGTTTTTTCAAAATATTTAAATAAATTATGATGTCGTTCAAGTATGTTATAACAAATCGATTCAAATATTGTCGTAATGCATTATTAATTATTTCTTAACACATCGTTAAAACGTTCGTAAATTCGAACGACATTATTGTGTATTTGTATAGTTTATATCGTATGCGAAAAGTTGTTTTTTACTCTTCTTTTATCTTTATTTTAATTTAATTATACGCTTTTTGTAAATTTAATTTGATAAAATACTTTGCTTCGAACAATCGATCTTAAAGTTCACTAATGTTAAATAGTAAATATTAATTTTTTATCGTAATATTGTTTAGTTTTCGATAATCAACATATAGACGAAAAGTTTCGTTTTTCTTAAATACAAAGAGAATTAAGTATTCTACTTGTAATTAAGATTTTTTTATAAATTTTTTTTTTCGTTTTTTGTCAAGTATTCGCGAAGAGTTTCTAGCTTTTTTTCGAATAAAACATATATAAATTCAAACGTAAATTGCTTGTTTAATTCAAGTCTAATCTCGTAATTTTACAATTAATGTTTAGATAAAATCTCGATCGTTTTTTTTTAAAACAAATGCTCTCAATTGTTATATATTCGTAATATGTGCTTTAGCGATTTTCTCGCTATATTAAATAGTTTAAAACTCTCAAAAATTTCGCAATTTTTTTTACTTATTTTAATTTTTTAATTTAATTAATTTTTGTCAATATTTATTGAGTCGAACTTTATTAAATTATTCTTTTGCAAGAATGCAAGTTCGTTACTTGCGATCAAATTTCGACTTAATTTTTTATTTATTATTGAATGCTATTAATGCGTAAATTAAATGTGAATTGCGTAATTACATTGTACGAATTTAAGTATTTGTATATTTTAGTTAACTTTTAGATTATGTTGTTTTAATTAAGACATTTCTAGAACAATATTATAAATAATTATTTTTACTATATTAAAAATTAGTTTCTCGTAATGTTACTAAATAGCTATCGATAATAATTTTGTTTCTTTGTTTAATTTTTTATTTCTTGCGAGTAATGAATTTTTATTTACAATTATTAAATTGTAAGCGTCAAACTTCTTTCGAATAAAATATTTTTCTCTCTTTACAAAAGCTCTAGTTATAAAATTATCTATTGCATCAAAATCGATCATTGCTATAAGTTAACGATCTTTGATCTTAATTAATGTGATAAAACATTGTGTGTGCGTTATTAAGTTTAGTTGTTGTTGTTATTAAACTAACATATTGCATTTCTCTAATATGCTCTTTATTAAAAAATTTGAACTTTTCTTTGCTCTTGTGTTGTAACTTTTGCTTTAAACGTTTATTTGCGCTAATCTTTCTTTTGTTGCTAAATTGCTAACTTTAACTTTCTAAAAAATTAATTAATTTCGTTCTTTTCTTTTAAGTAAGTTTAGCATAAATTCTCGTAGCAAATTGTTTAATTAAAATCTACGTACGCTATAAGATTCAATTGTTTCATAATAATGTCAAGTATATTCTTTTTTGTAATAACATTGTTTTCTAGTTTCTTTTTATATTTGTTTATGATCTTCGATAAATTAACTAAAGTCTTAAGATGATTCGTAATGTTTTTTATGCATTCGTAAAAATTCTTTCAATTATACTCTTCGTCTAAGTCAATAATTAAGCTATAAGATTTAATAATTTTCTAAAGTGCTTAATTAACTTTTTGCGTAAATGCGAATGCCTTATCTAATAATATTTTATCTAGAATTTTCTATAATTAATTTAAGTTCTTTATCAAATAATAATTATCGTTCGATTTAATTTTAAGAATATTCGTCTTTATGTTAATTTGCTTTCTAATGTCGTTCTAGCTATTAAGTATTTCTCTTAACATGACATTAATTTGTCGACAATTTATTAAGTTTCGTAATTAACAATCTCTTGCGAAATAACTTAATTTGTCATATAAATAGCACGTTTTTTAGAATTTGTTATTTTGCTTTCTTCTAAAATTCTTCTCTTTACGTCGTTAAGTAAAATTCAATTTTATAAATGTAGATTTACGATAGTTTAGATTATTGTATTTCTAATTAAAACGAAATCTTTTCTAATAATATTTGATCGTCGATTCAAAGAAAGTTTCTATTCTTTCGTAAAATTAATTGTATCGCTTTTTTATAACTCTTTTATACAATTTATCGTCGAAATCGATAACTACTTCGATAAAATTAAACATGTCGCTAATGAATTTGCTATCGCGCATAATTTCGTTCTTAAAATTGTTCTTAAGATTTCGTCGAAACATTGTTATAAATGCGACATCGTTTCACTTAATAAAATTAATATACTTTTGAAATCTTGCTACGTAGTCTATTGCAAAAATTCGTTAAATTAAGTGTTAAATCACTTTTTTCGCAATTTGTTTCTCATTGAATGTTTCGAAGATTCTTCGAAGTTCTCTTTTAAAGTTATCGAAGTTCGTAAACATCGCACGAGAATTTTCGTCATAATTCTTCAAATACTTGCGTAAATTTGACTTGAGTTAATGCTAAATTCTTTCTCTAAAAAATGTTAATACGAAAATCGTTTTCTTGTTCGCTAAAACAAAATAAAAAATGAAATAAATATTTACTTGCATAAGCTAGTTCTCTAGACTAATACAATCTTCATAATAGACGTTAAATTTGTTAATTCTTATTTTATTGTCTTTATTAACAAAGAATTGACGTAATGTTGTTAAGCTATTGTTCAAGATAGAAGCGCGTTAATCTAATACAAACATTCTTAAAGTGTTCAAAGTGTTACGCTAATACTTTCGTAAAAAGTATTAAAGTAAGTTATGCTATTAAAGAGATTTGTAGACATCTTTAAACAATGCAAGCAATTACTTAATAACAAGAAATTGCAACTATTAACAATCTTATGTTTAATAAATCTTTATAAATAATTTAATGAATTAGAGTAACAATAAGTAAAGATTTAAAATAAGTTAAATACAGTTTATAAGAAAGTTGTATTTCTAATTTCTATATACTAAGAAAATATAGATTGTTCGCTTTGTTCGTTCGTCGAACATAGCGAACATTATGTTCGAGATATTCGTTCGTCGAACATGTCGAACATAATGATAGATGTGTTCGTAGCGTATAGAATCTAAATTACTAATACAATTTAAGTAAGCTCGTAACATTTAATACTTTATTTAAACAATATCTTTACTTACAAGAGCAAAAAGCTTTAGAAAATATATAACTTTTGTAAATATTACTTTAATGTTTCTTTCTTTGTACTTTTGCAACTTTAATTTTATTAAAATCTTTTTTGCAATATTTAAAAAATAGATAAAACAATATAGATAATATGCAAAGAATTATAATTACTTTATAAAATTCTTGTAAAAGACTATTCTTGTACAAAAATAAAGATATAATTTTAATAAATTTTTTATAATATTAGAAATAAACTATTTATATTATATTTAATTACTTAAAAGTTAGAAATAAACAAAAAACAATATTGTCTAATATTAATTTTAAAGAAAAGACAATAAGTATTAAATTAAAGACATTTGCTCAATTATTTAATCTCTTTGCTAAATAAAGACAACAAGTTTATCTTAATTAATATATTTAATATTGCAAAAGAGAACAATAATATTATCGAATTTAACAAAGTATTGTTGTCGAAGAAAGCTTTAACAATAATACAAAGAATAAAGTTATAACTAGAAAGTTTAATTCTAAAATAATAAATTCTTCTTGCTTAGATTGATCGTTGAGCTAGATTATAATATCACCCCTCTAGCTTAACCTAATGCCAAGATTGGGTCGTGACGATTTTTTGGAATCGAATCGCTCAAAGTAGTTTAGCGCGAAACGCGCTAAACTACTTATAGTAATCGACTAAACTACTTTGAGCGATTCGATTCTTCGAATTTTTTTGACTCGAGTCTTGACATTTGCACGTGACATTTCCGGGTTAATGCGACTAGTCTATTCTTGCTTTATATATAACTAGTTATCTAAATAAAAGATTTGTAACTTGTAATTTTCTAATTGTTCTTATATTTTTTGTGTTAATTTTTTTTCTTTTATATAGTTTAACAAATTGTTGTTCGAATTCTCGTTCTTGTTTATATCTCTATATTTTGATATTTTAACTTAAATCTTGTTCTTGTCGATTAATAGAAAAATAAATAATTGTAAATAAGTTGTTAATATTTGCGTCTACATTTGTGTTTCTAATTGTATTTAGAAAAAAGATTTTACTAAAGTTTTATTTATAAGATTCTTCGATAGCAATTGTAATATATTAAGTAAAATATTGTTTTAATAAATCGAAAGATTTTTATATTTTGTAGATCTATTGTTTATAAATAGTACTAGCTCTATTAATTAATAAATAGACAAGAATTAAGATTTTGCAACAATAATAATAATAAATTAGCAAATATATATTCGAGAATAAGATTTTAAATTTGTATGCAATTTTGTCGAATATTGTATTAGTAGTAATTAAAGTTTAATTCTTGTAACGCTAGATTTTATACAATTAAACTTTGTTAATTTGCAATATTGCTAGTAAATTTTAATTATCAAAATTTTTTCTCTAAGTGACGCTAGACTTAATAGAAGTATTTTTTATTGTTATAGATATTTTATAGAGATAGAAAATTTAATTTATTATGAATTTTTTGTATTATTTTATTAAAATTTCTATTAATTGTCTTTTTGTTAGATTGTCTAGTTTTTAGATAGTTCTTGTAGACTTTAATCTTGTATACAAGAATAATATTAACTTTAAATAATATATTGATCGATAGCTATTATTTAGTATTTGTTTTCTAATTTTGAACTATTCGCAATATAAAGAATTGTTTGTTTAAAACGTTATTTGTCTCTAGTATTATATTGCAAAGAATATCATTAAAAGCAAAATCTTTCTTGCGAACAACTTAATTGACGAAGTTTATTATAATAAACTTATTAAAGAATATTCTAACAAAATTGTTTAATAAAATAACAAAAAAATTGTTATTTGTATTAGACAAATATATATAAGCTCTAGATTTGTTGCAAAAATATTCTTTATTTATACTATTAGTTGTTTGTTATTTGTAACAACAATTTTTAATATATTTTTGTTTAAGATCAAGTTCTATTTAGCGCTTTTGCTTATATTTGCAAATTTTAGTCTTTTATTTGCGTTTACAATTTTCTATTATATTTATAAGACGTAGATTAAGTATTGTTTTAATCGAATTAGATATAAAACTAGTTGATAAAATAAATATCAATATAGAAATAAAAATCTTAGAAAAGATATATTCTTCTTCTCTTAACATATCTCTTCTATTATATAAATTGCTATTAAGCTCGATTATCTCGCAATAATATTTAATGTAGTTGAAAGACTTACTAAGTATATATTAATTAATTATATGCTCTTTAATTTAATTATTAATATTCTCTTAATTAAATTTAAAATACTTGTTGCTATTTAAATTATATTTTTTTGACTTTTATTTATATATTTGTATATTTACAATTTTTATACTTGTATTAATTTACAATTTCTTTTGTTATTGCAATTTTATTATTTTTAAGTAAATTTGCAATTTTTATTTTGCAAGTTGTTTTGTTTTTTACAATCTTTGTTTTAAGCATAAATATAATAGATAATTTTTTTGAAAAAGAAGAATTTTTTAGATGCAATAAAAGTATATTTGATTTAACTCTATTATATAAGAAAGATATACAAACTATTATTTTTTACTTTTTAGATTGCAAAAAAAGCATTATTTAATGCGCAAAATTATATTAAATAGAAAATTAGTCTTTTTTCTAAATTTTGTAACTAGTCTTTAATTAAATTTCTATTTTTTTTAGAAAATTATTGTCTCTAAATTCTAATTAATAATATAAGTAATATTATTTTTAATATATAGTATTGCTCTATTTTAAATACAAATTTGAATTATTGTATAAATTTTACTTTTAATATTGTAAAGAACAATAAACTTATTGTTTTGTTTAAAAGAAATATTATTATTGAAGACAATAATATAGACTAATATATAATTCTTTAAAATAAGTAGTATATTCTTTTTTTTAATTTGTTTCTCTTTCTATATAGTTTCGAATCTCTTATTTGACAAATAATGTTTGCAACAACTTGCAATTTTATCGATAATAAATCTATCTTTCTTATTTAAAAAAAATCTTTGTTACAATTGCTATATTAATAGACGTTTTGCTATTTATATTATTATCGAAGAATTTAAGTTAAAATCGAAAAATACAACAATAGATAAAAGAGTTTTGCTTGCAAGTTTCTTTGCAAAAACAATGAAATTTGTTGTTAATATATTTTTAATTTTAAACTTTAATTTAGTAACTTTAGACTTTGCAAATTGCGAGAGATTATTAAAGACAATAACAATAATTTTTTTAAAAAACTTCTTAATTTTGATAGACTTATCTATAGCGATAACAACGAGAAAGAATTAAGAGAACTAGAAAAACTATCGACAATAAGACAAAGATAGATAAGTATATTGTTTATATAAATTTACTAAAGACTTTACAATTGCAGATTAATTGAACAGGTAAAAGAGATTTTAATCGAATTGCGCAAAAAACCATTATTTGTGTGATAAGATTACCAAAACCTTGGCGCCTTCCCAGCTGCGATCAAGAAAATCTTATCGATAAGAGCAAACCAAAATATTTGAGCAGAACATCCCAGCTACACATTTATCATGTCCACCACAAATGCCTGATCTGCTCCTCAGCGAGCTGTGCTCTATATGGTCCGACTCTGGTTCCTCTTACTTTGACGTCGACATGCTGATCGCCCACAAGCCACATCCGACCCCATAAATACCGCTGCCCCCGCTGTTCGGCTCGCACATGCTCCCTCCCGTGCATTAAACGTCACAAGCAATGGTCGCAATGCAACGGCATCCGCGACCCTGCGCTTTACATCAAACGCTCTGATCTTACTACTCCACACGGCATCGACCACGATTACAACTATCTTACAAGCATTGAGCGCCAGCTTGACGATGCCGATCGAAACGCTCACGAAAGGGGCATTGTCGTACAAGATGCGCAAACTGATCAAAAAATTTGGAGAGCAAAGGGACTGGATGGACCCAAGAAAGGTGAGGAGCCGCTGAGAAGAGCGTTGGAGAGCTGCGGCGTTGTTATCAAGAGAGCACCAGAGGGAATGGGCAGGAAAAAGCAGAACGCAACGCATTGGCATAAGAAGTAAGTGTCGGTCGGCTACCGTGCTGGCTGTAAGCTGAGGAACATATAGGAAGAAAAACATCCTCTGGACAGTTGAATGGATACACGCCGATGGTCGATCGGAGCTGGGGAGCTGCCTGGGGGATGTTCCAATCGCGAGAGCATACACTGCGCAATTCGAGCAACAACTATTCAAGCGCGAAGACGAAGGACCTCTCAGAAAGCGGCAGAAAATGCACAAAATCAAAGATACACCACAGGATGCTACTACTCTGGCAAACGGAACAAGTCTTGAAGCAGCAACGAGCTCTCTTGAGGCCACAGTTGAACCAGCAGAATCTGCCACAGAAGCTCAAGCTACCACTTCTCCACAGAACGGCTCTTCCACTGAAGCCACCTTCCGTCACAAGATCCCCGAAGAATCATCAAACAATTCCGGGACAGGGACTTCTCTTCCGCCAGAAGATTCCCCATCTCGTCCTACGTCACCTATCAGGGCACCTGATCCAAACAATGATCCAAACAAATATCTAAAAGTCTCGGCGAGCGATGCAAATCATATATCATGTTCTGATGATTACGCCAGAAATTCGGATTCGCCAAAGCCTTCCGACGGAGCTCGAGCTCTATCAGTTCATTTCTACCTACACGCGCCTTGCCTCCCTTCGCCTCGCCCCGTGCTGATACCGCTTCCTCCAGAAGCTACACTCACAGATATTCTCCGAAGCCGTCTTGTGCTTGAGTTCCCGACCATATATGTTAGGTATGATCCACCGGAAAAGCTTGGGAACGATTACATCTTAGAGGAAGACTTTTCTATGAGAATGCAAGAGAAAGAGTATAGAGAGAAAATTGAAGCCAGACTGACTGGTAGGGAAGAAGGGCAAGTGATTGAAAGGCTGGATCAATTGGAAGATACGGTAGACGAGAGGAAGCTGGAGGAAGTTTTGAGAAGAGATCTGACATCGTTTCAAGGAGTGGCCGTGTGAAATGGTAAAGCCAAGAATATCCGAGAGACAAGAGATCAGCTACACGAGATCTGGGGTAAGTTAAGACTATGGCATTGTCCGACGAGCATGCAAGTCTCATGTCTTCTCTATCAAGATCTCATTTCCCATCCAGCATCCATCGCCAAAATCAACCTCCTGTTCAATCATACTGCCACGCCGAATGACCATCAAACGCCGTCGCCAACGCATCAAATCCAATACACGAGCTCACATTGTTATTCGGCACATTCTCATCACTCAGGCTCGGCAAGTCGGCGTACACCTTGTACACAGTCCCGTTGACCGGACATGCCAAAAAGCCGCTCGCTTTCCCCACGCCGGAAAAGGTGAAGAAGCTATACGTCGGGCCTTTGAAAAGCGCAAAAGACTTGACCGATGCATTCACAGGGATGACGTTCGAATGCGCGATGGTGTATTGCAGGGCTCCGTCGGTGCTGTTGACATAGATGGCTTGACCGGCTGGGACCTCGACATCCTGAACGAATTTTAGCGATGGCTTCACAGCAGCCGTCGAGGGAGGGTTTTCTCACCATACTAGCCCTACCAGTGGAATACGTCTGCAGCGCCGTGACGTTGCCAACTGGACACTTCACTCCTGGGATTGTCGGACAGGAGGATACGGTGGTGTTGCCGATGTAGAAGGCGTTTCGCTGGGCGTTGATGAGGAGCTGATGGATGGGGCTTTCGGAGTGGGAGGCTGTGATTGTGAAGGGGGTGGATGCGGAGGGCTTGACGATGGCTTTGAGCATTTTCCATGCTGAGGAGGAGGAAATGAAAGAGGCGATGAGGAGGGTGGTCGGGAGAGTGGTTGTTGAGAGGTACATCTTGGCTCTGGTGTGGCTTTTATTCCTCGAGGCTACTCTGATCGAACAACAAACGATGGAAAGGATGGCCTGGAAACCTAATTGTCACAGAGATACTTGCTTGCTGCAGCGATCGGAAGGTGTGAGCATCCTCTTATATACATCCTTCAAATTGGCCTCTGCGCAAATAGGTACGTCCCCGCAAATACTCAATGCGAGCGTATACTCGCCATGTCTTCAAGCGCAGCTCATGACTTGCGGTCCGTGCTGTGTCGATTGGTCGCTTGTCCATATAATCTCCCTGTGAAACACGCACGATGCGCCCCAGCCGTTCGGATGCAAGAGCGGCTGCAACTCATTCTTACAGCGGAGATGCGTTCACGCGCAGAGCCGCGAGGACGTTGACGTAGCGGGTCGATGTAGGGCTGTTTGTGTGTGTTATTGTTGGAGATTGATCTGGGTTGGGGGTGGTTGGTAAGGTTCTCCTGTGTATCTCTTGATAGGTGTGGTTGTTGTTTGGGTTCACTTTGAAGAAGTATGTCTTTTGTCTTTTTGCGAGAGATGTCTACGGAAGGGAATAAAAGCAGCTGAATCTTAATGGCATTTCGAGCTTCTGTTTAGCTTGATACTGTGGGCTCGCGATCATGGTTGCTGTGCTCAGTCCTTGGCTTAGAGTTGTCGCCGGGCTCGAGATGTCTACGTTTCGTGAGTGAGGTTGGTTCTCTTGTTGTCGCTATTCTGTCTCAAATGCGGATCGCAAAATTGTCTGTGCCGAAGAGTTCGAAAGGTTCAGTTTGGATGTCAAAGTCGGGTGGAAACTTGCTGTCAGATGATGAGATGACTGCGTTTTCGAAGAGTACACAAGATCTGGGCTCTGGAGAGATGGCGGACACCATCGTCAATCATCTAAAAGCTCTATGCCAAGTTCAATTCCTGATACTTCAATTCGTCAAACAATCCAACCATACAACCGAAGGGCTTTCCATATTTCCATGCTGGCATCCATATCAGTCTCTGTCCCCATCCGCCGCTCAATCAGGCCATCTTCCCCAACATAACCGGATGCCCAGCACTCAACCCCCCATCCACCGCCCACGCCTGGCCATTGACATAGCTACTTTCCTCGCTGCCCAGGAAGAGCGCCACTCTCCCAACCTCGTCCGGCAAGCCCCCTCTTTGCAGCGGGTTCAGCTGCCCAATTTTCTTTCCACTGCCTCTCGCTCTCGCAGCATCGTATATCTGTGCCGTCATGCCGGTCTCGATGAGGCCGGGACAGATGGCATTGCACCGGATGCCTGTCCCGGAGAGCTGGTAGGCGGTCGTCTGCATCATGGAGATGACGGCGGCTTTGGAGGCCGAGTAATCGGTAGGCCCGGCGTTGGACCGTAGACCGGCGACGGAGGCGGTGGCGATGATGGAGCCGGACGGGTAGGGTTTGTCTTTCGACGTCTTCATCATGGCTTGTGCGGCGTACTTCGCGGCGACGAAGACACTATTTCCCCCCAATCGTCAGCCGCTTCCCATGTTTGTACGTCGACATTTCCTGTCCCCCGTTCAGTCTCGAATCTAGATGCACTCACCTCACAACATTCGTCCTCAGAACCCCCAATACCTCGTCCGCCTCCACATCCCTGAAGTCCCGGAGCGAGCCCGAAACGCCCGCATTCGCGAACATGACATCCAGCCGCCCGTATTTACTCACCGCCTCCTCCACCACCGCCTTCATCGCTGCTTCATCCGCGGCATCGAACTTTCTTGCATGGACCTCCGTTTCTGGATACAGGCTCTTGAGCTCTCGCTCATGCACCGTGAGATACTGATCGTTGAAATCGCAGAGGTAGATTGCGCGAGCGCCATTCTGCGCGAATTGGTGGGCGGTGGCGCGGCCGATGCCGAGGGGGGAATTGGCTCCGGTGATGATGGCGACGCGGGATTGAAACCTTCTGGGAGGGAATCAGCTGGAAGGGCGATGGGGGAGAATGGCAGGGAAGAGAGGTGACGGACGGGCCGCAGGAGTCAGGCGCTATGCGGCGGATCTTGGGGATGTTCTCGAAAGTGCCGGGGTCGGCGGCGGGGACGACGAGCTGCTCGCTGAGGGCTTGGACGCGGCGTTTGGGGGCGGAGGTCATGGCTGGATAATGTGGAATGGGACAACCGTACAGACTGTCAGGTCAGTTTCTCGGTGGCGGACTATCATATCGTTGTGAAAGCGCGGGTGAAGGATGAAGGATGGGCTCAGGATGGGGGGTTTGTGGGTTAAGCCGAGGTCCTGAGGTCTTGTAAGCTAGCCGAAGTGTTGCCGACACTAGCGTTCCAAGGCCAGCATCAAGGCAGTCAAGGCATGTATGTGCTAGTATTCGTACATGGAACCTCCACCTTAGAACGGATTTCAACCTACTATAAGTACGCAAGTCGACTTAGAAGGCACATAAGGGCTGTTACCCTGCCATCCTGGTAGCAAAGTCATACTGACGATCGATATGATGCGGGTCCTGGCCTGTAATATCGACGGAGCTGCACGCATGTAACGAAAACTTGCAATAATAAATCAACTTCTTTGATCCTTCTGGTTCCCACTGAATCTTCTATGATAGTTGCTGCCCGTTGCCCATGGATTTGATGATGTTTTTCCCTGAGACAATACGGTCAGATGAGCGAACAGGTCCAATGCACAACGAGCTCAACGTCCGTCTCATTAGTAGTCTCCAAAGTATCCCATCTTGCTGCGCTTCCAATTTATGTTCACGACACGTAATTGGCCGGTCAGATCGTTGCTACTATGAGCCACAGTGGGTGTGAATGTTCACCGCCAACCATTTTATGTTTTAATGCAATCAGTGGATATTCCGCCGCTGGCTGGATGCATCGCCCAGTAGCTTCAGCCGTGATGAGTTGATAAACCAAGGTGCTAGAGCGAAGGCTATTGATGAGACTTGGTTGAAGGAGTACCGAAGTGCTTGGAGCATATCGTGTCTCTCATTCCCCTCTTGCCAATATAGTCTATTTGCCAGTAATGTCTGCCTTGAGACTCGAAATTCCGAGCAGAAAGAGAATGCGGTTCCTGGGCTGTCAATTCTGGAACAACAGGAGTTCCTGTATCCTCACCCCGGTAACCATGCGGCTTCGTGTACAGCCCAGAGAGAGGTCCCTCCATTCAGAAAGCGAGCTTTGATAATCATTCTCCTTCGGGCGAGCGACTCGGACGACAATGTGGATTGCTTTTCCTCGTTACCGACTTGACCTGCGCTTTCAAATGTCCTCCCCAAATACTTTCCTCAACGATCATTAAATTTCGGACAGAGGGCAGGGTTATGGAAATCAATAAGATAGAAATCTTAGAATGAATCATGTAGCAAGGGGAAAGAGCATTTGAGAAAAAGAGGAAGATCGTAATGTCCTACATGATGTATATTAAGTTGGTTCTTGAGTGCTCGATATCATAGGTACTTCGTGTTCGGGGAGTTAAATGTTATATCTGACAGGGTTTATTAAGGTGAGGGCTAGGCAAAATAAACCCTGTCAGAAATAACAATTAACCCGCCGCATACGAAGTAGGAAACAGAGCTAACACGAGCTATCCTCTGTGCTGGCAGCATGCTTAATTTGAGGGCTCTGATGAACGTGCTAATAAAATGGCGATGGACTGAATGGCCATTGGCCATTGGTCAGTGATCATTCCTTGCCAAAGCTGCAAAGCGTGAAAAACTTTGAGTGACATAATTGAGGAATCTAAGGAAGGAGCAAGCGACGGGTTCCCTGTGGCGGGCTGTTTAAACGAATTAGCGCCCGCTAGAGCCAGCGCAGGGGATAGCCTTTTCGTATTCTGTGGGCTAGATGCTCTACGTAGAGTATATATTTAAGATATATTAATTATAGTATACGCTTGTTTTCGATGCATTATCATCCTAATGTAGACAATATAATATCGAAAACAACACTATCTACAATTATTTGTCTATAGCTAATAATTAGAATATTGTATCTTGCTTGCGATCTTGTATAATTTTATTATCTAGATTGTTGCGATTGCAAAGACAATAGTTGTAATTATATTAATTGCTTCAAATCTTATTGTCTATAAACTCAATTAATAGTATTATTGCTAGCTTTATTAATATATATAGATTTGCTAATTCTATTATTCTAATGTTTAATCAAGAGTCTAGCAATATAGATATTAAGAAAACTAGTAAATTTTACGCTTTATTAATTTGTTAACTTTGCGACAATAATCTTATCTATTGTATTTCGCAATTAGAAATAATCGAAATAATATATAGTAACTTTTAGTAATATATATAGATATTGTTTTTAAGTTTTAAATTAATAGTAGTAGTAAAATAAAGATAAAATTGATGCGCAAAAACAGTAGTTGAAGATTTTTTCTAAAATCTTCTTTTAATTAAATTTGTATTTAGATAGATTATTACAAAGTTCTAATTTAAACTTTAATTAATATCTCGAAATATTATTATTTAAATACGCAAAACTTATTAGAGAAACTCTTAAAGAAATCTTTAAGAAGTTTGTTTAAATTGTTTGTATCTTAATTCTTTTAATTTTTAATTTATTGTTTTTATATTATATTTTGCATAATTTTTTTGCTTGTTTGCAAGACTATTGTAATCTTTCTATATATACTATTTCTTGCAAGTATTTACAACGCACAAATATCTCGCAAATACTTTTAATATAATTAATTTAAATTTTATTCTATTATAATAGTATTTGCGCGCGTATTTCGATCTAATACAAAAATATTACGTCTAGATCTTAAGATCGATTTCTTCTAACTCTATTAGTAGCAAATATAAGCGCAAAAGTTTGACGCTATATATTCTTTGCAAGATCTAATAGTCTAAGTTGTATATTACGTTGTCGTATAAAGCAAGATATAAGTATACTTGTTTAATGTAAGCAATATATTGTGCGTAATCTCTAAGTATAACATATAATTGTGCTAGTCGAACGCGACAAAAGATAATAGTACGTACTAAGTATTATATCTTTAAAGTAATCTCTAAGTGCGCAATATATCAAGAATTTTTCGATAATTCTAAAGTAATTCTTAGTAAATTCTAAAATAGTCCTAAATCTTAAGACGAGATTCTTGAGAGAAAAGATAATTGTAGTCTTTCTATATATATTACTTTCTACAAATGTTTGCAATGTGTAAATATCTTGCAAATACTTTTAATATAAATAGTTTAAATTTTGTTCTATTACAATTATTTCTTCGAATTTTATTTACATTAATTAGAAGTTTCTAATATTAATTGTCTTTAAAAACATTATTGTCTATATATCTATTTGTAAGAAATAGATATTTTAGATAACTTTTTTTAATTGTACGCAAGATTGTCTTAAATATAGAGATATTGCAATTTGTTTATTTATTATAAATATATACTATATTAGCTATTAGAACAAAGCTTGTATTATTAAAATAATTAATTAATATATCTATTTTAAAAGCTAGTCTTGTTAGAGATAAATTACCTCTATATATATTGTTACGCTAGTACTTTCGTAAGAGATATTAGAGAGAGTTATGCTATCGAAGAGATTTGTAAACGTCTTTAGACAATGCAAACAATTATTTGATAATACGAATTGCAACTATAGACAATCTTATGTTTAATAAATCTTCACAAGTAGTTCAATGAATTAGAGTAACAATAAGTGAAAACTTAAGATAAATTGAATACGATTTATAAGAAAGTCGTATTTCTAGTTTTTATATATTAAGAAAATATAGATTGTTCGCCTTGTTCGTTTGTCGAACATGACAAACATCATTGTTTACGATGTTTGCTTATTAAACATAGCGAACATCATGTTTAAGATGTTCGCTTTTCGAACATGTCAAATATAATAACAAATTCGTTAATAACGCGTAGAACTTAAATCACTAATATAGCTTAAATAAGTTCGTAACACTATCTCTCTTTTTCAAAGTTTTCGTTTCGAAAACTTAATGTTTTTCTACAATGTCTTTAAGAAAAATTAACATTAAAAACTTTTCTTTTCGTAAATTTTTTTTTTGACGTTTTAGATTTTGCGTATTTAGCAATGCGTTCTTGTCGCAATTGTGCAATATCTAATAAAGTTTATTGTGTAAACGATGATTTCGAAAAGTGTGTAAAATGTGTGCGATTAAATCGTGATTGTAATTTGATCATTTCGCTTGCTTCGATTAAACGAATTTATGAGAAACGATTACGCTTAAAGAAAAAAGTGTGCGAAGCGCGTGCTAAGTTAAGTCGCTTGAAAAAACAATTAAATTTTCTAAAAGATAAAGAGAAAGAAATGATCGTATTAAAGTGAAAGAATATTAGCAATTTAAAGATAAATGAAGCGCTCTTTACTAAGCTTGTTGCAAAGACTCTCGAGTTGCTATTTGATATATCGTTCGAACGATTTCAACTTTCGATTGATTAAAATTGAGTTATCGTCTTTTTGTTTAATTTTGATGAAACTTTCTTAAAAAATCTTGGCAACAATTAAGATTTTTCTTTGACTCTTATGTATTTTTCGAAATAATTTTTTTTTTATTTGATAAAATAATTTTTATCTTTCTATTTTAGAATTTTTTCAATCTTATATTGTTTCTCTTTTTGTAAATGAAAATAAAATATGTTCTATAAAGACGTAGTTAAATTCGTTAATTTTAATAATAGAATATAAAATATTAAAAATACTTTGACGTTCTTAAGTAAATCGAGTTCATAATTGATTAATCTCTTTGTTTTCTTAATGAGAAACGATTTAACTTTGACATAATTTAATTTCTTGTTTAACTTTCTTGTCTTAAGATTTATCGTAAAAAGATATATTTTATTCTTTTTTTTAGTTAAGATGTCGTTTTTCGTTTTTTGTTTTAATATTTAATTAACTTCTTTTGCATCTTTAAGATGTTGTCGTATATCTTTTTTAATGTTGTTACTCTTTCGATAACTAATTAAGCTAATAAATGTTTTTGTTCTTTTTCGAAGAGATTAAATTCTTTATTATAATTGACGAAGAATAAAGTTATTTTAATGATATTCGAAATCTTTGCATTTAGTGTCAATTAAGTTATAGATAAAAGTAATATTTAATTGTTGTAAATATTGTTAATGTAATGTCTTAAATATTGTTTTAAACTTTAGTTTGTTCGCTTTATTTAATTATTTGTAATCGAATAATAAACAATAAACATTCTAAGTCTTGTTTCTAACATTAATAGAAATGTCTTTTAATAGTTAGACGTGAAAAGCTTGTCTTTGTTACTAGTTAATTCTTTGAATATATTGTAGTATTATATAAGTCGATTTAATACAATGTATCTTAGTTGTTTTACTATAAACTTTTTCTTGCATATAATAATATGTAAATACTTGATAAGTTTGTTAATCATTATTAGTATCGAATTATATTTATTTTTAATTGTTAAGTTCGTCGACTTAAGCAACTTAATAATAAAGTTTATCGTAACTTTATCTTATAGCAATTTAGATAATTCTTGATATTAAGTTTCGTCATAGTTCGCATATGTATTATATTTATTTTGCTAACAATTAAGATATCGTTTAACGTATGTCTTAATAGCTTGTCTCATTTAAGAAAACTAACAATGCTCACGTAAAAATTGAAGAGTTTTAGTTATTCTTAAGTGCTTTTGCAATAATTTATCATAATGTTTCTTTATATATTTGTCGATTTTGTTAATAAATATCTAGAGTTTTTCTTTTTTTATTAGAAATTCTTTCTTATTGTCTTTAAGTATTCGTAAAATAGTATGTAGCTCGTATTTGTTTATTAATAGTAATTCGTTTTTGTTAATTTTAAGTATATTGTAATTAAACGATTTCTTCGTTTTTATATAATTACTTTTTTTGTTAAGTGCGTTTGTTTTGTCATTATTTTTGTCTAATATATATTGTATTTTAAACTTGTATTGTTTAAGTTGCTCTAATTATCGCATTTGTCTTTTGTTTAGCTATTTAATAATAGTGAAATATAAAAAAATTTTATAATTTATAAAAATCGTAAGTTTTGATAATTTTTCGATGTATACTCTTTATAATTTTAGAAAAACTACGATAGCGAATAGCTTTTTATCGTAAATATTATAATTTTATTCAATTAACAAAAGTTTTTTTAAAAGATATGTTATTAAATATTATATGTTTTTATGCTTTTAATTAAAGCATGCATTGATAATTAAATTTAATGCGTCAATTTTAATTTTGTTTAACAATCGTAAGTTGTACATCTTTAATATTAGTTTCTTTAAACATTTTAGCTTAAAATTCTAAAACAATTTTTATTTATTAATTTTTATATTTATGACGTTTTCTTTTTCGTAAAATTTGTTAATAATATTGCATTAGCGAAGTTGTTCTTAATGAATTTCTTGTTATAATTTATAAAATTTAGAAAGAATTAAATTTTTTTAACATTAATAAATGATTTTTATTCTTTGATTGTTTATAAATTCTTAAGATTTATGCGTACTTCATGTCGTTCAACGACAAATTTAAGAAAATTAATTTTTTTTTAATAAAATTCGCATTTCTTTAGTTTAAAATGTAAATTTTTTTTATTTAAATATTTCAATACTTTGAAAACATAATTTACATGTTCTTTTAAGATATTTAAGTAAATTATGATGTCGTTCAAGTATATTATGACAAATTGATTCAAATATTATTGTAATGCATTATTAATTATTTTTTAACACATTGTTAAGACGTTTGTAAATTCGAACGACATTATTATATATTTGTATAATTTATATTATATGTAAAAAGTTGTCTTTTACTTTTTTCTTGTCTTTATTTTAATTTAGTCGTACGCTTCTTATAAGTTTAATTTAATGAAATACTTTGCTTCGAACAATCGATCTTGAAGTTCGCTAATGTTAAATAATATATATCGATTTTTTATCGTAATATTGTTTAGCTTTCAATAATTAACATATAAACGAAGAGTTTCGTTCTTTTTAAATACAAAGAGAATCAAATATTTTGTTTATAACTAAAATTTTTTAATAAATTTTTTTTTTCGTTTTTTGCCAAGTATTCGCGAAGAATTTCTAGCTTTTTTTCGAATAAAATATATATAAATTTAAATGTGAATTGCTTGTTTAATTCAAGTCTAATCTTGTAATTTTACGATTAATGTTTAAGTAAAATCTTGATTGTTTTCTTTTTTTAAAATAGATGCTCTTAATTATTATATATTCATAGTATGTGTTTTAGCAATTTTCTTGTTATATTAAATAATTTAAGACTCTCTAAAGATTCGCAATTTTTTTCATTTATTTTAACTTTGTGATTTAACTAATCTTTGTTAATGCTTATTAAGTCGAACTTTATTAAATCGTTTTTTTGCGAAAATGTAAATTCGTTATTTGCGATTAAATTTCGATTTAATCTTTCATTTATTATCGAACGTTATTAATGCGTAGATTAAATGTGAATTGCGTAATTACATCGCGCGAATTTAAGTATTCGTATATTTTAGTTAACTTCTAAATTGTGTTGCTTTAATTAAGGTATTTCTAAAACAATATTATTAATAATTATTTTTACTATATTAAAGATTAGTTTCTCGTAATGTTGCTAAATAGTTATTGATAATAATTTCGTTTCTTTGTTTACTTTTTCATTTCTTGCGAATAATAAATTTTCATTTATAATTACTAAATTGTAAGCGTTAAACTTCTTTCGAATAAAATACTCTTCTCTTTCTATAAGAGCTTTAGTTATAAAATTATTTATTGCATTAAAATCGATCATTGCTATAAGTTAACGATCGTTAATTTTAATTAATGTGATAAAACATTATGCGTACGTTATTAAGTTTAATTGTTGTTGTTAAGCTAACATATTGCATTTCTTTAATATATTTTTTATTAAGAAATTTTAGACTAATCGTTGGGTCAGGTTTCGATACCAACATTTTAATTTAACCCAAATACTTGATATCAATCTCTTAACTCGACTTGGAATCGATTTGAGTCAACGATTTTTTAATTCGACTCGATCGACTCGTTAAGCAATCGAAAATGACGTCAAAATGCCAAGATTTTCTATTTTTAAAAAAATTCGCATTATTTAAATTACTAAAAATAGTTTAAAAATAATAACGCACAAATAACGTACAAAT
>JAABUZ0100002461.1_pt1 | contig 30636 bp, 27 predicted proteins | sample 5562091 | NCBI WGS metagenome assembly JAABUZ01 (sample SAMN12813069, study PRJNA571459) | rock metagenome | isolation source: Antarctica rocks | place: Antarctica: Victoria Land, Linnaeus Terrace sud | collected 2015-12-21
TGCGTGCGGGAACTCTGCGGCGATGCCGTCAACGGGCAGGACCGGGTTGCGCGGGACGGCGTTGTAGTTGCCCTCGATAGCGGAAAGGGAGGCGGCGTTAGGGCCGACGACGGCGATGGTGTGGATAGAAGGTTGGAGCGGAAGAAAGCCTGCATCGTTCTTCAGCAGAACCAGGGATTCATTTGCTGCCTGGAGTGCGAGCGCCTGATGAGCGGGCGAGTTTACCTCAGAGAAAGGAATGCTGGCGTAGGGAATCTTTGCGGCGGGATCAAAGAGGCCGAGACGATAACGAGCCAGAAAGAGTCGCTTGAGAGAGACATCAATCTCGGACTCCTGGATCAGGCCTTTCTTCACGGCGCTGGTGAGAGCGCGGTAGGTTGTGCCGCAGTTGGTGTCAGTACCTGCGCGGATGCCGGCTACCGAGGCGGTTTCAGCATCAGGGGAGTAACGATGTGCGGTCTTCTGAAAGAAGTCGTCGACAGCTCCGCAATCGGAGGTGACGAAGCCTTTGAAGGCCCAGTCTCCACGAAGAATGGTCTGGAGGAGTTCCTTGTTGGCGCAGGCGGGCGACTTGTCGACGGCGTTGTAGGCGCACATGATCGAGTACGCCTTGGCCTCGGTGATCGTGGCGCGAAAGGCAGGAAGGTAGGTGTCCCAAAGATCGTGTGGTGAGGGATCGACATCGAAGCGATGCCGATCGGACTCCGGGCCGCTGTGGACCGCGTAGTGCTTCGGGGTCGCGATGGTTTTGAAGTAATTGGGATCGTCACCCTGCAGACCCTTGACGAAGGCGACACCAAGTCGACTGGTAAGGAATGGGTCTTCTCCATATGTTTCCTGCCCACGACCCCAGCGCGGGTCGCGGAAGATATTGATGTTTGGTGACCAGATAGTAAGGCCGTAGTAGATGGAGTGGATGTCATGGCGGAGGGCCTCGTTGTTTTTGGCGCGGGCCTCCGTGGAGATGGTTGTGCCGATGCGGCCGAGCAGAGGGGCATCCCACGTGGCAGCCATGCCGATCGCCTGCGGGAACATGGTCGCGTAGCCGGATCGGGCGACACCGTGCAGGCCCTCATTCCACCAGTCGTATGCTGGGACGCCCAGGCGTGGCACTGCGACCGAGGTGTTGATCAACTGGGAGACCTTCTCCTCGAGGGTCATACGCGAGACAAGATCATCAACCCGTTGCTGCGCGGGAAGGGAAGAGTTTTCGTAGGGCTGGGGCTTTGTGTTCTGTGCCAAGGCGACTGCCGCGATGCCGGAGAGGGTGCCCACAAGGAGCATTGCAGCAGTAAGTCGGTGGGATGGCATGGTATTCCTGTACCTCCGATAGTAGTGACGCGAGAGAGGATTAAGTTTGTAAGGAGGCGTGCCGTGACTTACTATCCGACGCGAACTTTATAGTCGCCAAGAACCGGTGTCAAGAGATGCCCGGCTTCGAGACGAGCCGCCAGCATGCAATACCCTCCATGGTGCGAATGGCAAAATGATCGCGCCGCAGGTGCACGGCTACGAGCAAGTTTGTTTGCTACGCCTTCTTCGCCTCGTCCCTAAGCGCCCGGCGACTTCGCCTGCCAGCAACCGGCATGTGAGTGGACTTATGGTATCCGGAGTGGCGCTGAAGAACGATTGCGGCAGCGCCTCGAAGGCGCGAGAGCTCACTATCACTGGTGATACGAAGTTGCGGGGCGGCACCGGCGAGCATCGTGTTATCGAGCTCCTTCTGAATGATCGGGCCGAAGCGTGCCCATGAGGTAGTCAGGTCGCCGGTGACGAGGATGACCTCTGGCGCGAGGGCGGCAGTGACGAGGCGCAGACCGCGGCCGAGGTGGGCAGCCTGACGGGAGACTGCGGCGATGGCTGCGGGGTCGCCCTCCTCGGACATCTGAAGTACCTCCTGGATGTTGAGGGTGCGGCTGCTCAGATTAGCCTCAGCGTAGAAGCGAAGAGCCGCGGTTGAGGAGGCGAAGACCTCCCAGCAGCCGCGCTGTCCGCAGCCGCAGACAGGGCCATTCGGGTCGATGGGGAGATGCCCGAACTCACCTGCAAGGCCATTACGACTGGTGACAATCTGTCCGTTGGCAAGGATGGCGGCACCGATGCCTTCGGAGACGGTGATCAGGACGGCGTTGCGGATACCGTCGAGTCTGCCGGACCAGAGCTCAGACAGAAGGCAGGCGTTGGCTGCATTAGCCAACTCGACCTGAAGCTGCATGTTTTCTTCTACGGCACCCTTAATGTCATAGCTGCCCCATTTCAGGTTGGGCGCGAGAATCAGGCGCTGGGTCTCAGGATCAACCCGGCCCGGCATGCTGATACCGATACCTTCGAAGGATCGGTCGCTATGAGTGGCGCGCATGCCTTGCATGCACTGGATTATCTTCGCGACGGAACGCTCGGGCTCTGACACGAGGGGAACAGTTTCACGGGCCAGGAAGCGACCGTTCAGGTCGACGAGAGCGACGATGGTCTGGTTGGGACGGACGTCAGCCACCAGGATAACCAGGTCGTCGTTGAGCGACAGAAGCGTGGGGCGGCGACCACGCGGGCGACGAGCTACGGCGCCTTCGGAGACCCACTTCTCGCGAATGAGCTGCTCGACGATTGCGGAGATGGTGCTTGGTTGCAGGCCGGAAGATCGGGCGAGATCGGCCCGCGCGACAGGCTGCCGAGATCGGATGATTTCAAGGACGATATCGCGATTGATGTCACGCGCGTTTTCACTGGAAGCGAGTTCAACGTAGGCGAGGTCGACACGCTTAATACCGTGGGTGATGGTCTCAGGGCGTGAGGTGGGCGGCATGCCTATTGGTTGACTCCGCTGGCGAGGTATCCACCGTCCACCGCAAGGATCTGGCCTGTAGTGAAGGCGCTTTCATCAGAGGCGAGGTACAGGGCAGCTCCGACCACTTCGTCGACCCTACCGAACCGTGCCATGGGTGTTCTGACGATCAGTTCTCTGCCCCTGGGGGAGTTGAGGAGGTTGCGGTTGAGATCAGTAGGAAAGATACCGGGCGCAATTGCGTTGACGCAAACGCCGCTCTCTGCCCACTCTACCGCGAGAGAGCGGGTGAGAGCGCCGACAGCGGCCTTGCTTGCGCCGTATGCGGCGACCTCGTGGAAGGCGACAAATGTGGCAAGCGAGGCGATGTTGATGATGCGACCCGACTTTTGCCCGAGCATGGTCTGACCAAAAATTTGACAGGTGCGGAGGGTGCCATTCAGATTGACATCCATGATGCTGCGCCAGATCTCTTCGGGAACATCGAGGGTGGGTATGCGCTTCGTTATGCCTGCGGAGTTGACAACGATATCCACATGCCCGAAGGACGAAAGGACGGCATCGTGCAGAAATTGGAGGGACCGGCGATCCAGAACGTCTGAGGTGAGACGCAAGGTTCTACGCCCTGCCTCTTCGATTTCACTCGCGACAGTTTCGACGGCTTGCTTCGATCGTGATGACGCCACGACATCTGCCCCGGCGGAGGCTAGCCCAAGTGAGATGGCTCGGCCTAGCCCTAAGGTTCCACCGATAACAACAGCGCATTTTCCAGCGAGATCAAACATACCTGATAAAAATACCTCCGTGCTCTCTCGCAAGACCACGCACGAGATCATTCTGACTTTTACACCAACAAATCTACAGTGTCACTACGGTCGGCACGCCTACACCCGCTTTTCCCGGCGGAAGCTATTGTGCTGCAGGGAGTTCTCCGTTCCGGCAATGCCCCGGTATGCTGTCGTGACCGGCTTCCAGTCCGCAAACGATGCCGACCTATTCTTCAGAAGGAGAATAAAACGTACACACGGCTTAGCTGACATCCCTTGCAAGCCCCTCTCCAGCACATACCTCAGTTAAAGCAAAGAAGCTCCAGGCCCTTAAGGCAGGTTTGCCGGGGGCCCGTGGTCCAACCCTGATCGAGAGAGCTCCATCTTACGGACCCTGAGCCCGAATTTCGGAGCCAGTCCTTGCCTACATGGCGCAGTCTGTTCTCGTAGATCGGAGAAACGTGTCTCACTGGTATAACTTGCCCGAATGTTTCGGAGGTCTGCGTACCACCCATTTCGGAGCAAACAGGATGAGCTGTCGCAAGCGAAACCAGGATCTCATCTCTGCGCTGGCAACGGCAGTGTGGGGTAGGAGGTGAGATGCATCTTGTCATCTTTGGTCTAAGCATCTCTTCGTCTTGGGGGAATGGACACGCGACGCTCTGGCGATCTCTGGTGAAGGCCATGCTGCGACGTGGGCACACCATAGGTTTTTATGAGCGGGATGTGCCTTACTATGCAGACACTCGCGATCTCTGGGAGCTACCGGAGGGAGGCAGGCTTCACCTATACCAATCGCTTGAGGCGATTCGGGCGGAGGCGAAACGAGATCTCGACACTGCGGACCTGGCGATCTGTACGAGTTACTGCGCGGATGGGCCGGCAGCATGTGATCTGATTCTCGAGTCAAAAGCTGAGGTGAAAGCCTTCTACGATTTGGACACGCCGGTGACGCTTGACGGTCTGCAGCATGGGCAGTGTGTCGAGTATCTGCCAAGTGAGGGTCTCGGGGCTTTTGATCTGGTGCTGAGCTTCACGGGTGGGCGAGCCCTCGAAGAGCTGAAGAGCCGGCTGGGGGCCCGAGTGGTTGCCCCGCTGTATGGATCGGTCGACTCGGAGACGCATTTCCCAATTGGAGCAAAGGAGGAGTTTCGGGCGACACTGTCCTATCTGGGCACGTACGCCGCCGACCGACAAGATGGCGTGAATCGCCTGTTCCTTGAACCGGCCCGATGGATGCCGGATCAGCGATTCCTGATCGGAGGGGCGCAGTACCCCGATGAGTTCCCGTGGGCATCGAACATTGCCTTTGTTCGGCACCTCCCGCCATCGTTACACCCGGCGTTCTTCTGCTCAGGGCGGGCGACGTTGAACGTGACCAGGCGCGCGATGGCGAGCTATGGTTACTGCCCGTCGGGGCGCCTCTTTGAGGCTGCCGCCTGTGGCGTCCCTATCGTGACAGACGTGTGGGAGGGACTCGATGCATTCTTCGAGCCAGGACGTGAGATCCTGCCTGTGGGTTCCGCTCAGGACGTGCTGGATGCCCTTTCGCTGTCCGATGCGGAGCTTCGAACCCTCGCGGACGCCGCGCGGGAGCGTACTCTGGCGAAACATACAGGCGAGCAACGGATCGTAGAACTAGAGCAGATGTGCGAATTGGTCCGCCATGCGAGCGGGCAGGAAGCGATGGCATAGGCGTTGAGCAAAAAGCCGGGGGTGTGGGGCATCGTTCCAGCGGCGGGAGAGGGCAGCCGGATTCAACCACTGGCTTTCTCGAAGGAATTGCTGCCCGTAGGAAGCCGCGTGGAGGATGGGAAGGAACGGCCGCGAGCGATAAGTGAATATCTGGTCGAGCGCATGATTCGTGGCGGTGCGGACAAGCTGTGCTTTGTGATTTCGCCCGGAAAGACTGACATCCTTGAGTATTATGGCTCGCGACTCTGGGGGGCAGATATCGCGTATGTCGTGCAGGGAAAGGCGGGTGGGTTGTGCGATGCTGTGTTTCGTGCGCTTCCCCTGGTGCGGGAAGACGAGTCGGTTCTGATTGGGTTGCCGGATACGCTTTGGGCTCCGGAGGATGGCTTCTGCGAGCTGCCGGAGGATGTGCTCTCGTTTCTCCTGTTTCCCGTGGACCATCCAGAGCTCTTCGACGCCGTGGTGACGGATGCAAATGGATTGGTGCTGGAGATTGAAGTCAAGAAGAGCGGAGCGCGGTCGAACTGGATCTGGGGCGCGATCAAGATGCCCGGCAGCGTCTTTCATCAGCTGCACACTCTTTGGTGCCAACCGGAACGAGGCGATGAGTATCTGGGAACGCTGGTAAACGCCTGGATGGCGGGCGGAGGGAGAGCGGTGGGAGTCCGGGCGGGAGAGGCGTACGTCGATGTCGGTACGCTGCACGGTTACAGATCGGCCATCCGGTTGCTTGAAGAGAAGGGCGATCGCGGCATTGACGGAGCGTCGCAAGCGAAAGGGGAACGATGAGCACTGCACCGCTGAACGTGGTGAATGGAAGCCATGAGGAGTTGGAGAGGCGAATCACGGAGCTTGGCCCCTGGTTTCACAATATGAGATTGGGAGACGTGCAGACTGCTCCGGATCACTTTTTAGGTGATTATCCGCAGGTAAAGTACGAACGGTTTCGCAATGCTTTACCCCATGACCTGAGCGGCAAAAGTGTTCTCGATATCGGCTGCAACGGGGGATTTTATTCGTTTGAGATGAAGCGGAGGGGAGCTTCCCGTGTGCTCGGCATCGACACGGATGAGCACTACTTGAGGCAGGCCCGCTTTGCTGCGCAGATGAGCGGGCTTGAGGTGGAGTTCGAACAGATGCCGGTGTGGGATGTGGCATCGTTGGGCGAAAGGTTTGACCTGGTAATTTTCATGGGTGTGCTGTACCACCTCCGGCATCCGCTGCTGGCGCTCGATCTGATCCACGAGCATGTGGCGAAGGACCTATTTTTGTTTCAGAGTATGCAGCGTGGAAGCCGCGAAATAGCGGGGGTTGCCACGGACTATGAGTTCAATGCGCCGGCTCCCTTCGACGATCCGGGATACCCGAAGATGCACTTTATCGAGCACCGGTATGCGCACGATGAGACGAACTGGTGGGTACCGAACCGGGCGTGTGCCGAGGCGATGCTGCGGTCCTCCGGCTTCGCTGTCGAATCTCAGCCTGAGGAGGAGGTGTACGTGTGCCGTTGGCAACCCGTCGAGGTTCCGCCAGACGGACCGCATTGTGTGTATCCGGCGAGTGAGCGAAAGGATGGGCGGATTTGAGCGTCGCGGAAGAGCACTCGGCGGCTCTTTTGGAGCAGATCGGAGTTGCGGAACGTTTGCTCGAACAGCGGCAGCTTCGGGAGGCGGTACGAGCGTTCGATGTAGCCGAACAGATGGGAGCCGACCAGGACGGTTGCTCCGCCGGGAGGTGGATGGGGGCCATGCTCCTGGGGGACTTGGAGGCGGCGTGGTGTGAGAGCGACGCGATCCGGCAACGGGGTGGAATCGATCCGCACCGATTCTGGATGGGGGAGAATGTGCGCGGGAAGCGCGTGATTGTGCGTTGTCTGCATGGATTCGGAGACGCGATCCAGTTCTTGCGATACCTGCCGAGACTCCAGGCGCTTGCTGGGCACGTGATCGTAGAAGTGCCTCCGCGGATGCTTTCGCTTGCGCCCTTGCTGGACGGCGTCGACGAGGTAATTACGTGGGGGCTTGAGGCATCGACTCAGGCTCCTGTCTGGGATGTACAGATCGAGGTCATGGAACTGCCCTACCTTTTCAGGACGGCACAGAGCGATCTACCCGGCAGCAGGGAGTATCTGAAGGTGCCCGCGCGGGATGTGGACGCTGCGGCAAAGGAGATGGGGCCTGCGCGACGTCCCCGGGTTGGGCTGGTGTGGGCAGCGGGTGAGTGGAACGTCGAGCGGTCGATTCCGCTTGGTAGCCTTGAGCCGCTCGTCTTAGCTGACCGCGCCGAATTTTGGAGCTTGCAGGGTGGAGGGGCTGCCGAGGATGCGGCGCAGTGGGTGAGCGCTGGTCTCATCCGGGACGCAGCTGTGTGCGGTGACGGACTGAAAGTGCTTGCGGCAGTGATCGCCAATTTGGATCTTGTGATCACTATCGATACGTTGGCAGCGCATATGGCGGGTGCCATGGGAAAGCCTACCTGGATCCTGTTGCAACATGCAGCGGACTGGCGTTGGATGGCGGAGCGGTGCGACACGCCGTGGTACCCAAATACAAGATTGTTTCGTCAGTCGATCAAAGGTGATTGGAACGGCGTGGTCGAAAGGATACGAACGGAGTTAGTCAGGCAAAGTTTTCCCTGCTCTGCCGATGGGGTGACAACGTGACGTCGGCAGAGAAGATTAATGAGCCAATGCGGACTGCATGGGACGACTACGACGCATATCTCTTCGATATTGACGGGACGCTGCTGCACTGCACCGACGCGGTCCACTATTTCGCGTTCTGCGAGGCACTGAGGTCACTGGCCGGACGACCTCTGAATCTTGACGGCATCACGGCGCACGGCAACACGGACGTTGGCATTCTGCGGGATGCGCTGGCTCTGGCTGGGGTGAGGGATGAAGTTTGGCGGCATCGACTGGAGGAGACCCGGGAGGCGATGGTCCGCTTTGTTGCCGAGCGAAGATCCGACCTGTGCGCGACTGTGCTCCCGGCAGTTCCGGAGGTACTGGATCATCTGCGGGCGAGGGGCGCGGTGCTCGGGGTGGCGACCGGCAACCTCGAAGGGATCGGGAGGCTGAAGCTCGATCATTGCGGTCTTCTGGAGCGCTTCGATGTCGGTGGGTACAGCGACGCCTACGAGTACCGTCGCGATGTCTTTCGTGGTGCGCTCGTAAAGGTGCGAGCATCGGCGGGACCGGAGGCTTTGGTATGCGTTGTGGGGGACACGCCTGAAGACGTGCGGGCGGCACGCTCGAATGCGCTGGACGTGATCGCGGTGGCTACGGGTATCTACAGCTTCGAGGAGTTGCGCGCGGAGGAGCCGGACTGGTGTGTGCGGTCGCTCGGCGAGTTGCTGGGCCAAGGTCAACCTGTAGGCGTGCGCTAGGATGCGGGACATCCAGAGACGATCTGCTCGAATTCACGGGCGCGGTGCTCGGCCGTGTGTTGCGATAGGATGCGATCCCGGGCGCGAAGACCGATGCGCTTTATCTCGTCCTCGCCCATGTCGCGAAGAATCGCTGTGATCTCCGCCGTGTTCTCGGGCAGGAGGATCTCGGTCCCGGGTGTGAGGAACTCTTCGAGGCCAGGCCAAGGATCGGACAGGATGGTCGCGCCACAGGCAGAAGCTTCGAAAAGACGAACGGATGGAGAGTAGCCGGCAGCGACCATATCATCACGCGTGAGGTTGAGGGTGAAACGCGAGGAGGAGTAGAAGGCGGGGTGGTCGGGTGGGGAGACATGGATCAGCCGGCGCACGTTGGGCTGCCAGCGGAGGTGTGTGGGGTATTGCGGCCCGGCTACGATGAACTGCATACTTGGTGATGCCACTGCCACATCGCCAAGAAAGGCGGACAGCTTGGGCTGTCGGTCGGGAGCGTAGGTGCCTAGATAGCTCAAGTCGCACTGAAACTCAGGTCGCGGTGGCGTGGGGTGATAGAGCTCTGGATCGACAGAGCAGAAGAACGGGACGGCTCGCGGAGAGCCGAAGCGCTGCTCGAGTTCGCGGAGGGCGGGACCTCCGGTGAAGCTCAAATAGGCGGCAAAGTGTGGGATCAGCGCCGACTCGATGTAGTCGGTGCCGCCCTTGGCGCGTAGCTGGGCGAGAGTGATGGGTGTATCGATGTCGTAGAAGAGAAGGGGGCAGTGCCGGGCCCCAAGTAGATCGTGGGTAACATCGATTGCATTAGGGAAGTAGGAGCCTATAACGATGACGTCGGCATCCTTTGAAATTTGGAGCAGAGGTAAACGGTCCGCCGCCCAATTGTCGTAGAGATGCACCCTGCAGAACTCCGGTTCGGGAAGATCGCGATTGCTGCGGTACCACTCAACATCTTTCTCGACAAAGTGGATCTGATGTCCGCGACGCGCGAGAGCTTTGCAGAGCGATCGGTAGGTAGTGGCGTGGCCGTTACCCCAGGAGGAGGTAATGGTGAGGCCGTAGAAGACGATCTTCACCGGCCGACTGCTCCGGCTGCACGAGAGGACAAGCAGAACTGGAACGCCTGCTCTGCTTGCGCGGCCCGTTGCGCGTAAGTGTGATCGCGAAGGGCACGGGTATGAAAGGCCTGACCGATCTGCTCTCGTGCGGTTTCGTCGTATCGAGCCAAGGCGCCAACGACATCTTGCGCCTTGCGGATGACGAGGATCTCTTCTCCAGGGACGAAGCAGTCGTCAATGCCTGGCCAGTCATCGCAGAGCAGGCAGGTACCCGCGCCCGCGACCTCGAACACCCTCGTTGGCGGAGAGAAGCCGGACCGCGCCATGGAAGCGCGGTTGATGTTCATAACCATGCCTGCCGAGCAGTTGACGCGATTGTGATCGGCAGTGGGGACATGCCCGATCCAGCGGACGTTGGGTGGCATGTGCTTGTCGCCCCAACCCTCACCGCCGAGCAGAAAGCTTTTTTTCGGGTCGAGTTCGGCGGCCTGGAGGAAGAGTTCTTCGACACGAGCCTCGCGGTCCGGAAGGCGGTTGCCCAGGAAGGCGACATCACAGGCGAGCGAGGGGTCGGACGGAACCGGGAAGTGCGTCTCGGGGTCAAGGCCGTTGTACATGCTGAAATAGGCCCTCGCCCCAAGAGCGAGGTATTGCTCGCGACACCAGGGGCCTCCACCATAGGTAAGGACCGCGTCGTACTGCGGCATGGCTGTGCGGAAAGCGTCGGCGGGATCGGCGTGCATACGAGCGATCGTTGCGGGCGCGTCGACGTCCCAGAAGGTGATGGCACAGGTGGACTGCAACTCGAGAATGCGGCGATCGAGGGTCTCGTCGTCTACGCCGATACCGCTGTGTTTGACGATGATGTCCGCAGAGGCTGCACGGGCGAGCATGTCGTCGATGCCAATTCCGGGTTCATAGACCAGCGACTCGACGTAGGAGAAGTCGTCGGAATCTCGATGCTGTTGGCGGCCATAAGCGTCGGGCTCCGCGAAGGTAATAGTGTGGCCGAGGCGGGCGAGGTATTTGTAACAGCCGCGGTAGTATGTTGCGGCGCCGTTCCAGTACGACGAGACGATACTGGAGCCGAAGGCGAAGATCTTCACGAAAGGAGGTCCTCACAGATAGATGTAAGTTGCCGGGCGCGGTGCTCGCAGGTGTGATGGCGGAGCACGGTCTCGAGACCACGGCGAGCCTGTTCCTGTGCTGCCGACGGATTCGCTAGGAGGTCATCGAGCGCTGCCTTCATCTCCCCTCCGTTCGCGACGAAGCGGAGGTCTCCGGAACGGAAGAGCTGTTCCGTATCCTGCCACGGCGCTGAGATAAGCGGAATTCCGCAGGCGAGAGCCTCGAAGACGCGGATGGTCGGTATGCCGACCATGGCCGAGGCGTACTGCTGGCGCGGGATGTGCACCGTGAGCCTGGCGGACGCATAGACGCGGGGTGCCTGGAGATTTGGAAGATAGCCCCCGTACTGGACGTGCGCCTGTTGAAGGGCTGCCAAGCCCTCCTCTGGATAGCGGACTCCGTAGATCCTGGCGCGGATCCCCGGGCTGTTAGCGACAGGATCGAGGAGGAACTCGCGTATCTCCGCCGAGCGCTCACCCTCGCCCCAATTACCGATCCAGACAACGTCTTCCCGCTTCTCTGATAACGGGAGCGGATGGAATTGTGTGACGTCCGCGGCTTCGTGAAGCGTCCAGACGCAGTCAAGGCCGAAGCGGTCGCGGTAGATCTTCTCAAGAACCTGCCCAAAGGCGAGTATGCCGTCAAACTGATCGAGGTGGAAACGCCGCATCTGTTCCGGTGAGGAGGACGCGCGGTGGTGAGTGTCGTGGAATAGAAGCCGGAAGCCGAGCTTGCTTCTCAACTCGAGAAGAAAATCAGCGAGTTCTGGTGGATTCCATTCATGAAGGATGACAACGTCGACCTCCTTGAGGTGATGCAGCAGGGTGCTGGTGAGGTCACGGGGAGCATAGGTCCGAATCTTCAGATCCGGGTAGGTGGAAGAGAAGTCGGAGAGGGCCTGCACGCCCAAGTCCTCGGCCTGAAGATTTTCGATGGACCACTCTGTCTCCGGTTCGATGGCTGTAACGCTGTGGCCCAGCGACGTCAAAGCGCGAAGAAGACCTCGAAGAAAATGGGCGTTGCCGTTATTCCAATCAGAACGGAGTGAGTGAGCAACGTAGGCAATGCGCAGGTTAGGAGGCACGTTGTGGCACCTCTGCGAGTGCGTGCACGGGAAGGAACGGAGAGTCCGGCGCAAGGAGATGGCGGTACAAGCGCAGGTAGAGCTCAGTCATGCGCGAGCGGCTCATCTTCCGAGCGCAATTGAGCGCTAGACGCCGGAATTCGCCAAGGAGTTCGGGATCGCCTGTCAAACGACCCAGCAGAGAGCTAAGCGATCTGGCATCCTGGAAATACAGAGCGGCATCACCCCAGACCTCGCGTAGGGAAGCAATGTCGCGGGCGATGACGGCGCAGCCACAGAGGGCGGCCTCGAGCGGCGCTAGGCCAAACGGCTCGTAAACCGAGAGTGCGAGATAGATCGAGCTCGATCCGAACAGGTCCATAAGCAGTGCTTCATGAAGCTGCCCAAGGAGGGTTGCATCACCAACAGACTGCGGTGCTGTACTCCGTTGGTGGTCGAGCTCGCCTGCGACAAAGATCGGCATTGGTGAGCTCACCGCACCAAGAAGTGCGAGACCCTTCGCTTCGTCCCAGAGTCGGCCAACAGTAACGGCCTGCAACTTACGGGGTCCTCTCGTAAAACCTAAGGAAAGGTCGCGTCCGTTGGCGATGACATATGCCTCGCCAGGCAAGGAGAAGTGATCAGCTAATGCCAGGAGCATCCAGTGTGTAGGTGCAACCACGGCGTCAGCGGACGAAAGACCCTCCTGCACCTGACGCTTGTAAGTGTTGAGCCACGGCGACGGTTCGAGACCACAAGGACGGCAGGCAGCGGCCCAGCTAAGCACGTCGCTATGAGCTACGACGAGCTTCGGTATGGAGACGGGCAGCCTGCCAAAGCAGAACTGATTGCTATGCACGAGGTCCGCCCCGAAGCTTTGCGCAGTATGGAGGAGGAGGTTCTCCGCGCCTGCGTAAGCGGAGCCGTTGGCATCCATCCACTCCAGCGGGGTCTCTGACGCTGTGTAGTGAAAGTGTTCTGGATATTTGGCGCAGATCGCGGAGCACCATGCGCTTTGATCTGCGGATGGAGATCGGCCAAAGCTAATTAAGGCGATCGAGTGGGAACGTTGCAGCAGGCCTTCCGTGAGCTCTTTCGTATACGTCCAGACACCGCCGATTGTGTCGGTGGTCAGCAGGACACGCATTCGAGCTCCTGGAGAGAGAGAGGCTGCTGCTCCTGGATATCGCTATAGCCTTTCTCTGCGAATATCTCGAGATAGAAGGAGTGGGCGCGTTCCCACGCCTGCTCATCGGGCTGGGCGCCGAAGGTGGTTACATATTGTGGGCTGCCGGGAAAGGGAAACATGGGTACTGGTTCGCTGACCCAAACGCCGGCTGCTTTCAGGCGAGTTTGCCATGAAGCCACCAACGCGGCGTCATCCTCTGGAGTTTTGATCAGGTTGGCCTGGACCCAGGGGATGTGCTGCCGGGCAAAGATGAGGAGTTCGCTGATGCGGTCGGTCGAGAGGCGGCAATTCTTGTTCATCGCATCGCGGCCCGCTTCGGTGATGGATTCGACGCCACACTCAAATGAGACACAATGAGCCCGTCCGAGGAGCTCAAGGAGGTCTTCATTCCATAGGTCGATACGTGATTGAAAGCCGATCGCGACGGGGCGTTTCGCGATCTCTTCAAGCAGCGTACGGACCTGTTTGCCGACACCGAAGATCTCGTCAATGAAGTAGATGTAGTCGACGCCGCGTACGATGAGCTGGTCAATCTCCGCGAGAACGGCCGAGAGTTCCCGCTCCCGAAATTTGTTTCGGAACAGCGTCTTGTTGCAGAAGGTGCAGGAGTAAGGGCATCCACGAGCAAACTCGACCTCTGCGCCGAGCTTGAGGTAATCGGCCCCGTTCCCAGGAAAGATGTGGTGCTTGTGGGTGTGCCGCTCGACGGGATAGTCTGTGTAGTCCAATGGACCGAGGGCACGCATATCAGTCACCCCCAGACCCGGACTGGAACGAAAGGCGCCTTTTGCATCGCGCCAACAGCAGCCGGCGATCATCTCCCAGGGGAGGCTGGCGAGCTGCGGAAGGGTCTGATCCGGCTCGCCACGAAGAACGATGTCTGCACCGGTCTTTTCGAGCGTAGCCAAGGGTGTAACCGAGCCATGGGGGCCTATCACGACGGTCTTCGAGGGTCGGTTAAGAGCAGAGATCCAGGTCGTGGGAATGCGGAGCTCGGGTTGGGGACAGCGCCAGAAAAGGTACGACGGGGCCGTCGGGACTACCAAGAAATCTTCATCGAAGCCGAACAGACGGTCGCGTGTTTGTGCAGGCGAGAGTTGCTCCATGTTGGCGTCGACGAGCAGGACATCATGCCCGGCGTAGCGTAGAAATTCACGAGCAGAGAGAAGCTCCAGCGGGAGGTGAGGGTCCGGGCAGCCGAAATAGGTCGATCCCTCAAAGCTCCAGTGCGGATTCACGAGGGCGAACTTCATGCGACCTCCTCAGCGACCAGATCAGCTGACATGGCGGACGCACGCTGCGCAGTGACAAGCTGCCGATTGCTCCGCCAGAACTTACGGATGGACTCAAGTGTTTCAAGAAGCGAATGTTGGGGACGCCAGCCAGTCGCAAGAGAAAGCTTGGTGGTATCGGAGATGTAAAGGGGCTGGTCTCCCGGCCTGACCTGGCTATGTCGAAGCTTCGGCTGCATCCCTGTCTCCTGCTCGATTGCGCGAAGCATCTCCAGCACGGACACCGCTCTCTCGAGACCTCCGCCAACGTTGAAGACTTGGCCTATGATCCCTTTGGTGTTCTCAGCACTGGCCTGCATAGCATCGATCAGATCGGAGACGTGAAGCACGTCACGTACCTGGAAGCCATTTCCGTAAACAGTGATGGGCTTGCCCTCGAGAACGCAGTATAGGAAATGAGCGACCCACCCCTGGTCTTCGTTGCCGAACTGTCGTGGGCCAGCTATACAAGACATCCGAAAGACGACCGAAGGGAGATTGTAGATGCGCGCGTAGTCGCGAACATACTGATCAGCGGCACCTTTTGAGCAGCCATATGGAGAGTGGAAGTCTAATATCTGGTGCTCCGTCACGCCGCGAAAGGCCGGGTCTTCGGCACAGTAGCGTGTGCCTTCGATGGAGACGGGCACGGACTCCAGAGATCCGTAGACCTTATTCGTGGAGGTGAAGAGAAGGAAGGGATGGCGGCCGGAGCGTCTGGCGGCTTCGAGGACATTGAAGGTGCCTTGCGCGTTCACCTCGAAGTCACAACGCGGATCGGCTACGGACGTGGTAACGGCAACCTGTGCTGCCAAGTGGTAGATCTCTGTCGCGTCTCGAGCTGCATCCGCAATGTCTGCAGCATGACGAATATCCCCCTTCACGAACTCGAGCCGAGCATGCCCCGGGAGCGAGTTTAGCCAATCAAGATTGTGCGTGACGCCGGAGCGGGACAGGTTGTCGAAGATGCGCACATGTGTCCCGGACTGCGAGAGAAGACGTTCCGCCAGATTGGAACCGATGAAGCCTGCTCCGCCAGTGATGAGAATGTTGCGACCTCTTCCGCTCCTCATCTTTCAAAGTCCTTTCTTCCTGCGCGATGCCGAGCTTGCCTCTGCTTCAGGCGGTAAGTCCGTAAGAGTTAAGTTCCCGAAGCATTGTCTCAGCTTTATCCTCTGCCTGCTGCTTGGAGAGCCAGATGGCGAGTTCCCGGAACCCCTCTTCGTGTGTGACCTGAGGCTCGTACCCAAGCAACGATCTGGCCTTGGAGAGGTCTGCATAGCAGTGGCGGATGTCACCGGCACGGTACTTCTGCGTGATAACCGGCTCGACCTCGCGGCCGAGAGAAGATGCCAGGATCTCGGCAACGTGGCGAATCGTAATGGGCTTTCCGCAACCAATATTGATCACCTCGCCATCGGACTCGTGGCGCTCCATGGCGAGGAGGTTTGCGCGGACGATGTCGTGGATACTGACAAAATCTCGCATTTGCTCCCCGTCCTCGAAGACAAGTGGTGGTAGGCCATTGATGAGGCGCGCTGCAAAGATGGCGGCAACGCCTGTATATGGATTAGAGAGTGCCTGGCGGGTCCCGTAGATGTTAAAAAACCGGAGCGCCGTCACCGGGATGCCGTATGTGCGGCCGTAAATGAGGCAGAGCTCCTCCTGATCTCGTTTCGAAAGCGCATACACGGAGTTGATCTCGGACGGTTTGTCCTCTCCCGTCGGCATAGGTTTCAGAACGCCGCCGCACGAGGAGCAATGGAGCTCCCATCGGGAGGCTTTGAGCTGAGAGACGGGGCGCACGGGCGGGGAGGCCTGCCTGCCGCACCCTGAGCAGACGTACCGGCCCTCTCCATAGATCGACATGGAGGAGGCGACGATCAATTTTTGTGGAGTGTGCTTGGAGTCCAGCAACGTTTGAAGCAGCTCCGCCGTGCCTTGTGTGTTGACACTCATGTACCGGCTGATCTCATACATCGACTGGCCGACGCCCACAGTAGCAGCAAAGTGGAAGATCACATCTACACCGGAGATGACTTCGCGGAGGCGGTTTGGATCGCGGACGTCACCGACGACGAGTTCGACCTGAGGCGGAAGATAGTCCGGAGGTCCGTCGCTATGAACCTGTGGGGTGAGGTCGTCGAGCACGCGAACCCGATGTCCTTCGCGAAGGAGTCCATCAGCCAGGTGAGAGCCGACGAAGCCCGCACCGCCAGTGATGAGGATCTGTTTCGATGGTCGGCTTGGTTCTGTCATAGGGTGCTGCCTCGCTGTGTGGATGGCGTTGCTGTGGACACGGAGGCCGACGTGAGCGGGGGAGCATACCGGGAGACGGCCCAGGCAGCGAAGTCGGCGAATTGCTGTGGATCTTTTGGCGGACTGGTGTGATGCTCCTCAAGACCCAGATGCTCCGGGGTGAAGCAAAGCGTGAGCGAGACGCGGAAAGGCTGGAGCGCCTCCATCTGCCGGTCGAACCATCGGGTCGCATCGGGCCGGAAAGAATCGGCCCAACTGAGGCCTGTACGCAGGTACTCCACATTGTGGGCGTTCATCCAGCTGACTGCTTCGTCCAGGCGGTGGTCTTCGTAGTGGAACCATTGACAAAAGCCGACGCTGCCATCTGTGGGGAAGATGTTGGCAGCCAGCTTGGGACTACCATCGGGCTTGACCAGGCCCAGATAGTAATGCCGGTAATATGAGGAGCCTTCAGCCTCCTTGTGGCGAGTCTCGGCGGGCCAGCTCGGGGGCAGGTCGAACAGGCTATACCAGTGAATACGCTCTACACGGCTCCGCAGAAGCTCCAGGGTTCGCTGGAGGCCAAAGGCCTGCACCTCTTCAGCTCCGAACGAAGAGACACCAACTTCGGTGACCCAGATAGGCTTGCGTGTGATCTCGTGGGCCTCTGCGATCCGGTCAGGCCACTCGGCGAGCTGCCAATGATTCCAATCCAGCGGAAAACCATGCACACCGACTGCGTCCACGTGCTCCATGACGCCGTACGAGACCATAAGGCGTAGGAAGTCGCAGTCGCATGAAGAGACCCCCCCGAGCACGATGGGCACATCCGGATTGACAGCTCGAATCGAGGCCGCCGCCATCCGGACCATCTCAGCGAAACGTCTCCAGTCTGGGTCCAGATGGAAGTTCCAGTGAGACAGATTATTCGGTTCGTTCCAGAGCACGACTGCTTCTACCATGTACGACGTTCCTCAGGCTGCCCTAACCACATGCAAGCATGCGCGAGGTTAGGGAGGCCCAGCCTTGGCTGGTGTCCCATCGGATTGAGGGCGAACAGGAGCAGAACTCCTCCCACGTCCTTGTTTATACCTTTAATAGGAGTATGAAGGAATGTTGAAGGTCTGAGTTGCCTGAGAACACAATCCTTTGCCTCGTTGCGCGAATATATTTCAGTCTTCAGTACATATGCGTCCAAACGGTGTAGCTGAAGGCCTTTACAAGGCTCGCCGGGTTGTCCAGGTAAGCTGGCATGACCGGGTGCTGCCCGAGTTCGTGTCAGACACAGGCCACTGAACCTCCATAAGGGGATGGGCTGCCTGCCGCCACCTTTCGGCGCCGGGACCTTAGAGGTTGGCGCTGCTGATGATGACTGCGGTTGATCGTATGGATTCTGCTCCTGCCCATTGGGAAGGAGTGTCTTCGATCGGAGGTAAACTCTTGTTGGTGGAGGGTTAGCTATGTGTGCAAAGTGGTGGGCAAGGGTTGTTGTTTTCGGTGCAATTTCGGCGGCGGGTGTCTGCGCCTTTGCGCAGACAGGCGTTTATGCGGAGTTTACGGGTGGCAAGATCAGCGCCGCAAACACGCCCTGGATGTATGGCCCGACCTTTGGGCTCTACCACGATGACGGGTTCGGTCCCATTGCGCTGGGTTTGGATGTTCGGGGATCGTTTCTGCGTCGGGGTGACCAGAGTGGAGCGGGTAGTGATCAATCCTTGAACACGCTTCAGGGTGGAGTGCGGCTGGCGGTAACCCCCCATATCCTGCCGATCAAACCGTACGTCGAGGCCTTGGGCGGGTACGGCGGCTTGACCACAGGCCAGGGGGCATCGAGGACGAGCGCGAGTCACGTGACCTATCAGTTTCTGGGTGGGGTGGATTTCACTTTTTTCCCCCGGCTGGATTGGCGGGTTGTTGAATTCAGTTATGGGAGGCTCTCGGGGCTAAGCAACACCTATGCTCCCAAGACCCTGAGTACCGGCCTGGTGCTGCGGCTGCCGTAGGTTCGATTGGATGCGAGGGAGCTCGCATGCTACCGTTTTAAGTACCACTTATGACCACAGAGACATTGACCGAGACCGCAGTACCGGCGCAGGCTCACGCGTCCAAGTACACACGCAACAATCCTTACCTTTCCACTGTTCAGGCGAACTACCTGCTGACGGCGGTGGGCTCCGAGAAGGAGACCCGGCACATTGAGCTGACGCTTGAGGATGGGATGACGTATATACCCGGGGACGCGGTCGGCATCATCCCGGAGAACCGTCGCGAGGCTGTGGATGAGGTGATCGGGGCGCTGAAGTTCACCGGCGATGAACGCGTGCTGGATCACTACAAGGTCGAAATCTCGCTCGATGAGGCGCTACGAACCCGATTGGGCATCGGCAAGCTGGCCCGCGGAAGCGTGAATCAGTTTGCAAAGCTGGCCCCGGGGCACGAAGGCCTGAAGGTGCTGGTTGGGCCGGAGAATAAGGCTCGTGCGGAAGAGTACTGCTATGGTCGCGAGTTCGTAGATCTGGCCAACGAGTTCCCCGGTGTTTTGACCGAGCCTCAGCAGCTCTTCAATGTGCTGCAACGGCTCACTCCGCGGATGTACTCGATTGCGTCGAGCCAGGCGATGCACCCGGACAACGTCCAGACGACGGTGAGGGTGGTGCGATATGAGGCGCATGGGCGTGAGCGGCAGGGCCTAGCGAGTGGGCACATGGGCGATCGCGCTCCAGTGGGGTCCAAGTTCCCGATTTTTCTGCATGCGAATGCGAACTTCCGGCTGCCGGAAGACACGTCCACGCCGGTCATCATGATCGGGCCTGGGACCGGCATCGCACCGTTCCGGGCGTTTCTCGAGGAACGGCAGGCGACGGGGCAGACGGGCGGCAACTGGCTCTTCTTTGGGGAGCAGAGAAGATCCATGGACTTCCTCTATCAGGAGCAGTTCGAGAGCATGCACAAGAGCGGTCACTTGACGCGGCTGGATACGGCGTTCTCGCGCGACCAGGCGAAAAAGGTCTATGTCCAGGACCGGATGCAGGAGCACGCGGCTGAGCTGTATGCATGGCTGGAGCGTGGCGCTTACTTTTACGTCTGCGGCGATGCGACCCGAATGGCTAAGGATGTGGAGTTGTCGCTGCTGGATGCAATCGCGAGAGGCTCGAACGGGACACTGGACCATGCGAACGAGTACCTGGCGAACATGAAGAAGCAGAAGCGCTACCAGAGGGACGTCTACTAAGGGTCGGGCTTTGGACGGTGTGTGTGGGGGTACCCCCCGGGGGGTGGTCCTGCTAAAACTAGCGTTTGCATCAGATAGCGCAAGAGACTTGCGTAATTCCTCTCTCCATTACGTTTAGAGCTAAATTCTTCTATCCAAAGGAGATAGCTCCGTGTGGAGGTGGCGTGGCTCTGCTTCCTTGCAGACCAGATTTCTCCTTGCTCCCATGTTAGAGCGTCCTGCCGGGTACTTACGCCATAGCTAGGTACCTGCCGACCAGAGACTTGGGGGCACTTGCGGCTTGACAGAGGCAGAGTTCAGGATCGCACCTCTTTGCCTAGACCCGGAAGTGATCCGGCAGCCAGTGGACGATGGCCTGCTTGATCTGCTTCTGCGTGAGCTTTTCGGTGAATGCGCGCTTTGCGAGTGCGGGAAGTTCGGAGTCAGGGGCGAAGCGGAGAGCGACGAGCTGGGCCTCGGTGAGGGAGCCAATCTCCGGGAGCTCGGAGGCGGGGAGGAGGGCAGCCAGGCGAAGACGCTCTTCCAGGCGGATGAGGCGGTCCTGCACCTTGAGGGCGGAGGTGCGAGCGACCAGGGCGAGGATGATGAGGGCGACCGACATGACGATCCACCAGAGAAAGAGCTCGCGATGCTGCGGCCAGTGGTGGATGGTGGCGTAGATGGAGAAGCCGAGATTGAAAAAAAGGACGGGCATGAGAAAGAAGTGAAAGGGCGGGTGGTAACGGGCGTGGCTGCTGGCGTTCTGCGTGTAGGCATGTGGGGCTTGCTCTTTCAGCGGTAAGGTGGCGTGTGAGTGAGGTCTCAACGGCCTTGCGGGTTTCCGTCTGGGATCTTGAGATCCAAGGCAGGGTGTGTCGCTCTGTTTTGCGCACTGAAAAACGGGGCCGGTCTACGAGGTCAGGCGCCCTTTTTGTCGTGCTGACCGGCGCTGTGCGGATGGGCGGCGAGGGCGGCGAGGATCTTGACGACATGCGTTCCATGGACCCGGATGGCCTCGTGGAGAGCGTCTCCGGTGACGCCGAAGTGCTGGCTCCAGAAGTGAATATCAGATGCAATCTTGGGGTTGATCTCGTCGGGGCTGCTGGGGCCGTGCTGTACATTTTCCGGCATTCGTCTTCCTTTTTCTGTGGGGTTATAAGGTTGATGTGCAAGCAGCGTTCGAGGATGGCTGGAGGCGGTGGGTCTGACGCCGGGCACTGCGATAGCCTAAAAGGATGGCGGACGGGCAGAAGAAGCGGATTGGGGTGCACCTGGGGGTGGCGGGTGGGTGCTGGACGGCGGTACAGCGGGCGGTGGACGCGGGGGCGAACACGTTTCAGATCTTTAGCTCGAGCCCGCGGACGTGGAAGGCTGCGGCGGTAAAGCCGGAGGAGGGGGCGAAGATGCGGGCGCTGCGGCTGGAGCATGATGTGTCGCCGCTGGTGATCCATGCGAGCTATCTCATCAACCTGTGCAGCCAGACGGAGAGCGTTCGGAAGAATGCGGTGAGCGCATTTCGTGGCGAGGTGGAGCGCGGCCTGGCCTGGGGGGCGGAGTTCCTGGTGCTGCATCCGGGAAGCTGGAATGGGTTGACGCGAGAAGAGGGGTTGCGGCTGGCGGCACGGGGGATCGAGCAGGCGGTGGATGGGCTAGACCTGAAAGGCGGCGGTCTGCGGGTGCTGATTGAGAATACGGCGGGAGCGGAGTTCTCGCTTGGCGGAAGTTTCGAGCAGGTCGCGGAGCTTGTAGAGCGGCTTCGCGAGTGCGTCCCCATAGGCGTTTGCCTGGATACCTGCCACTGCCATGTGAAGGGGTATGACATGGTTTCGGCGGAGGGCTACACCGAGACTATGGAACTGGTGGGATCAACGATCGGGTTCGAGGTGGTGAAGGTGTGGCACTGCAACGATGCGAAGGCGGCTCGGGGATCGAAGCTGGACCGGCATGAGCATATTGGCGAGGGCACCATCGGCGCCGGGACGTTTCGGTGGCTGCTGCACGATCCCCGATTCGAGCATGCCGCGTTTGTGGCAGAGACGCCCGTGGATCAGCTGGGGGACGAGGCGCGCAATGTAACGGTGCTGCGGGCCTTGTCCGTAGGCTGAAGGCTCTCCCTTGCCGGGAAGGACGTCGTCGGTTAGCAGCGGAGACCGGAGTGCGCCCTGTAAGTTCGTTCCCCGTCGGACTGCGAGGCAGAGGGCAAATGCGCGCCGTTTTCAGCGGAAGGCGATGCGGTTTAGCTGCTGACAGCGAGCGGCACTCTTGGTCTGAATCCAGGCGAGTTGCCATATGAGCTCCGGCGTGCAATCCATGTGGACCGGCGTCAGGATCATGTCCCTGCCTGTTTCGATGCCCAGCTCGCTGCCGATAGCGGATTTCGTTCCATCGCTGGGAAGAACGACGAAGACGATCCCCTTTTGGCTGAGGTACTGCGGAACCTGCCCTCGAATGAGGTAGTCAAGGTAGTCAGGCTCCGTTAAGCCGCCGAGGTCCAGGAGATATGGGATGCGGGTGTAGCCGATGCGCCCTATATCGAAGACAGCCACAATCGTTTGGGGAAGCTCGGCGTGCAGGTAGGCCGCCATAGCTCCGTGGCTGCCCTCGATAGGAGTGACGTCGCTGGCGAGTGTTCTTCGCCAGAGAGTCAGTGATACCCCAGCGATGGCGAGCAGGCAGGCTGCCGGGACGATGATGGCGCGCTGGACGTGGCGGGTCCCCAGGACGTTGCTGGTCTTCAGGAGCTGCGCGGCGGTGAAGAGACCGAGGGCGAAGAGGGGAAGAAAGAGCAAGAGGAGAAAGGGCTGATAGCGGCCGCCATGACCGGAGGTGGGAAGCAGAGCCAGGTAGAGAAGCGAGTGCACCGCACCCCATGCGCAGACCAAGGACGTGCGCCAGAGGCGGTTCCGGATGAGGAACCAGAGGCCGAGCGCGCAAGGGATCAGCATGGCGATTGCGAGCGCGTCGACGAAATGACGGCCGTGCATGGAAAGTTGCGAGCCATCGAGAGGCGTAACGGTCTTGAACAGGCGAGTGATCCACTGCTCGACGATCTGGGTGCGCCAGTCGAGCGGTGTGCCGTTGTGCACCGAGTACATCCACTTCCGGCCCTTGAAGGTGACCGGCAGCAGAGCATGCGAGGTGATGAGATTGACAGCGAAGGGGCAGAGGGCGAGGGGGGCGGCGACCAGGGCGGCAACGCCGGCTTCCGAAAGGCGGCGAGCGACCCCGTGATTCCGAAGGGTGCGGAAGGCAGGCAGCAGCAGAAGGAAGCTGAGAACGATGCCCTCCGGACGGGTCATGACAAGGGCGCCGAGGGCAACGCCCGCTGCAATGGCCGACGCAAGGGGATGGCGGCTTCCGGGGGCGAGCCAGAGAGAGAGGAAGGCGAGCGAGAGGGTGACGAAGAGGATGTGCTCCATGCCGGTAAACGCGAGCCAGACGAAGTTTCCATCGAGCGCGGGAGCGGCGGACCAAAGGAGCGCGACGAGCGGGTGGGCTCCGTCGACCAGGGCGATGCGCAGGAGCATGAGGCCAATGGCGAAGAGGCCCGTTGCGTTGATCGCCAGGCAGAAGAAGACGGGGTTGAGGTGCGGGAAGAGGGTGTAATTCAGGGAGAGGACGAGGGTCCAAAGCAGACTGGTGGACCCGGAAGAGACCTGATGGGGGAAGTAGCCGAGGGAGTGGAAGTCCGCGAAGTTTCGCGCCACGGTCTGATGGATCCAGGAGTCGTCGAGGGGGAAGCCGGTGCGGGGCTGGAAGGAGCTGCCCACGATGGCGAGCGAGACTGCATAGACAGCGACGAGGGCCAGGATCAACCACGGCCGGGCGGGCTGCCGAGGGGAGGCGATCAGGTCCTTGGCGCGAGATGGGGCAGTCTCAGGCTGCATGGAATCCGGGGAGGAGCACGCGGCCAGTGGATGCTTGCATTCTTCAGGCAGGATACGTGAATGACCTCCGGTGCTCCAAGACGCTCTTGCAGAGAAGCTGCGTTGGGGTGAGTCACGGTGACCGAGCGAGGCACGTACAGGTACTTCTTTACAATGAGAGGTGATATGCCAGAGACGCAGATGAGTGAGATCGAGCGAGAGGCCCAGGCGCAGCGGTACATCCCCGCCCAGATCGAGCCGAAGTGGCAGGCTCGGTGGGATGCTGACCCAAAGATGTACGCGGCGGAGCCGTCGGGGGCTGGGAAGCCGAAGTTCTACTGCCTGGAGATGCTGCCGTATCCGAGCGGCCAGCTGCATATGGGGCATGTGCGAAACTACGCCATCGGCGACGCGCTGGCGCGGTACATGTGGATGACGGGGCACAATGTGCTTCATCCGATGGGCTGGGATGCGTTTGGTCTGCCGGCGGAGAATGCGGCGCTCAAGAACAACACGCCTCCCCGAGAGTGGACGCTCGCAAACATTGCAGCCATGCGGAAGCAGATGCGGCGGATGGGATTGAGCTACGACTGGTCGACCGAGGTGACGACTTGTCTGCCGGACTATTACCGCTGGAACCAGTGGTTCTTCCTGAAGATGTACGAGCAGGGACTCGCGTACCGGAAGAAGAGCAAGGTGAACTGGTGCCCGAAGTGCCAGACGGTGCTGGCGAATGAGCAGGTTGTCGGCGGCTACTGCTGGCGCCATGATGACACGCCCGTCGAGCAGAGGGACCTGACGCAGTGGTTTCTGCGGATTACGAAGTATGCGGATGAGTTGCTGGACGGGTTGAAGAACCTGGAGGGGTGGCCGGAAAAGGTTCGCACGATGCAGGCGAACTGGATTGGGCGGAGCGAGGGGGCGTTTGTCGACTTCGCGGTCGAGGGTGCGGCCGAGAGGGTGACAGTGTTTACGACGCGTGTGGACACGATCTTCGGGGCGACATCGGTGCAACTGGCTCCCGAGCATGCCGTGGCGAAGGCGTTTGCGGAGACTGATCCTGGATTAGCGGGGGAGATCCACGCGATGATCGCGCAGCAGAAGCTGGCGCGCGAGGCGGGAGATATCGGCGGGATTGAGAAGCATGGCGTGCCTACGGGCCGGTTCGCGTCCAATCCGTTCAACGGCGAGCCGGTGCCGATCTGGATTGCGAACTATATCCTGGCCGACTACGGGACGGGCGCGATTATGAGCGTGCCGGCGCATGACGAGCGGGACTTCGAGTTTGCGACGAAGTACGGGTTGCCAATCACGCGGGTGGTGGCCCCCAACGTGGATCAGAGCCCGGAAGGGCTGGCGCTGCCGTACCTGGGCGAGGACGAGGGTGTGCTGGTCGACTCTGGCCAGTGGACGGGTGAGAGCTGCCTGGAGGCGCAGGAAAAGATGGCGGCGTTTGCGAAGGCGGGTGGATTTGGTACGCCGACGGTTACATACCGTTTGAAGGACTGGGGGGTGAGCCGGCAAAGATACTGGGGAACGCCGATTCCGATGGTGTACTGCGAGCGGGGGCATGGCAGCCCTGAGCCGGGGATGCAAGGCGTGGAAGCCGGTGGTGTAGTTCCGTTGCCAGAGAGTGCGTTGCCGGTGCTGCTGCCGGAGCAGGTGGAGATCACGCAGGAGGGCGGGTCGCCGCTGGGGCGTGTTCCGTCCTTCGTGAATACGACGTGCCCGGTATGTGGCGGGCCGGCGCGGCGCGAGACCGATACGATGGACACGTTTGTGGATTCGAGCTGGTACTTCTACCGGTACACGGATGCGAAGAACGACCGTGCGCCGTTTGACTCGGAAAAGGCAAACTACTGGTTTCCGATCGACCAGTACATCGGCGGCGTGGAGCACGCGATCCTCCACCTGATCTACTCGCGCTTCTGGACCAAGGTGATGCGGGACTTGGGGCTGATCAGCAACGGTGAGCCGGCGGAGCGGCTGTTTACGCAGGGAATGGTGATCAAGGATGGCGCGAAGATGTCGAAATCCAAGGGCAACGTGGTGAGCCCGGACGAGATGATCGAGCGTTATGGGGCGGATGCGACGCGTATGTATGCGCTGTTTGCGGCGCCTCCGGACCGGGACCTGGAGTGGCAAGAGGATGGAGTTGCGGGCGTCAGCCGATTCTTATCGCGGGTGTACCGGATGGCTGCTGCGCATACAGCAAGTGCACCTTCGCGCGTTGCAAGGGGAGTGCAACGATCGTCGGCCGACGCGGCCCTGCTGCGGACGCTGCACCAGACGATAGCAAAGATCACGCAGGACTTTAGCGGGCGTTGGCACTTCAACACGTGCATCGCTTCGATCATGATCCTTGTGAACGAAATTACGGCGAAGGAGCCGGCAATCACATCGGGCGAGGTCTCGCAGAAGGTGATGGCGGAGGTGTTCCGCACGCTCACGTTGCTGCTCGCGCCGTTTGCGCCCTTTCTCGCTGCTGAACTCTGGGAGCAGCGGGGTGGCGAAGGTGTGGTCTTCCGGCAGGCATGGCCAGTGGCGGATACGGAGCTGGCGCAGGAAAGTGAACTCGAGGTGCCGGTGCAGGTGAACGGGAAGCTGGTGACAGTAGTGACGGTGCCGGCGGGCAGCGACGAGGAGGCGATGAAATCGGCGGCTCTGGCCGACCCGAAGGTGCAGCAGCGGATTGCCGGGAAGATGCTGGTGAAGACGATTGTGGTGAAAGGTAAGCTCGTGAATCTCGTGGTGAAGTAGTGGGGGCAGATGGCAGGGAACGAAGAACAGGGATGAGGGAAGTGGTTGTGCCGGTTCGGGGAACGCAATCGTTTGTGCATACGATGTCCTGGTGCTGGCGTCACCCTTCGCTGGTGGGGCTGGAGGTGCTGTGGCGTTGGATGTTCGGCGCCGGAGCTCTGTGGCTCGTTGGGACGTATGCCCAACGGATCTTCCTAACGGCCACCGGCGGAACCAACGATGTCCGCCGGTTGGGGCTTAACGACCTAACCGTGACAGATCCGATGGGTTCTGTCACGAAGCTGGCCGGGGCCGTTGTTCTGCTGCTTCCGATGGTGCTCCATGTTGCGCGGTGGCTGGCCCCATTGCTGCTGCTGATTTGGGTGGTGATCTCGTCCCTGGGGAGGACGCTGGTTCTGCGGAGGGCCGACCGCTCCTTATTACCCAGGCCTTTCACGCTGATCGCACTTCAAGCCGTGCGAATGATCGCTCTCGGTGGAAGCCTGGCAGTCTGGTTCTTGTTGATGACGTGGGCTGGCGCGACCGCTGTCACAGAACCTCTGGGCAGAGGCCAGGAGCCGGAGCTCGTGAAGTACTTCGCACTCGTGATCGTCGGGACCTTAGGCCTGTTTACGCTTTGGGCGGTCATCAGTTGGGTGCTGGCGATCGCGCCGCTGCTGGCCATGCTGCGGGGTTATGGCGTGGCGCAGAGTCTGGCTGCTGGCCTTCGGCTCGGACCTTTGAAGATGAAGCTGGTCGAGATCAACCTGGTGATGGGTATCGTGAAGATCGCGCTGATGGTTTTAGCACTCGTATTCTCAGCGTGTCCGTTGCCGTTTGAGAGCGTGGCCTCGCAGGAGTTCCTGACCTGGTGGTGGATTGGGGTGGGCGTGTTCTATCTCGTGGCCTCAGATTTTTTTCACGTAACCAGACTCGTCGCGTATCTTCAGCTTTGGCGGGCTTTTGAGGCTGCTTGATGCACTCCGGGCCACGGTGGCTGGGATAACACACGTGCAGGCAGAGCTCCTCGCGCCATCTTAGATACGGAGAACGTCCATGTCCTTTGCCCTTTATGCCCTTGGTTATTTGATTCTGATTGCCGGTGTGGCTTACCTTGCGCACCTGATGCACATCCCGCAGACTTACATTATCGCGGTTGTTGTGATTCTGCTGGGCATCGGTGTCGTGACTGGTGTGACGAATACGCGTCACAAGGACCCAAGCTAGGGCGTCCTGTCGGGTTTAACGCACGTTTACACTGGGCGTGTGGACACCCTGACAACCTCGACAATCGTGATCCTGGACTTTGGCTCGCAATATACGCAGCTGATAGCGCGGCGTATCCGCGAATTCAACGTCTTCTCCGTTGTGCTGCCGTGTACCGTAGCTTTGGCTCGGATTCAGGCACTCGCGCCAAAGGGCCTGGTGCTCTCGGGCGGGCCGAATTCCGTATATGACGCGGACGCACCCGCGGCAGATCCCGCCATATTGGAGATGGGTGTTCCGGTGCTGGGCATCTGCTATGGGCTGCAGTTTATCGCGCACCATCTCGGTGGCAAGGTAGAGCCAGCACCGCGAAGGGAGTACGGCCATGCCGAGGTGGAGCTGGTCGCGGAGAGCCGTCTCTTTCGAGGTCTGCCCGGGACCATAAACGTCTGGATGTCGCACGGGGATGAAGCCAAGGAACTGCCCGAGGGCTTTGTCCTCACGGCGCAGACGGGCAATGCGCTGGCGGCGATCGAGAACCCCCAGCGCGGGATCTGGGCGGTGCAGTTTCATCCGGAGGTGGCGCATACGCGAAACGGCACCGAGTTGCTGCGGAACTTTGTGCTGGACATCTGCGAGGCTGAGGCGAACTGGACGCCGGAGCACTTTATCCAGACGACGGTGGACCGAGTGCGGGCCCTGGTGGGCGACGGTCATGCGATCTGCGGGCTAAGTGGAGGCGTGGACTCAAGCGTGGCGGCGGTGCTGGTCGCGCGCGCAATTGGAGACCGGCTGACATGCATCTTCGTCAACAACGGCGTTCTGCGCAAGGATGAGTTCGCGAAGGTGCAGCGGACGATGCGCGAGCTGCTGGGGCTGAATGTGGTTGCCGTGGATGCGAGCGATCGGTTTCTGCGTAAGCTGGCCGGTGTGACGGACCCCGAGGGGAAGCGGAAGGTGATTGGCAACGAGTTTATCGCGGTCTTTGACGACGAGGCGCGAAAGATCTTCGAAAGCGAACGTCATGAGGGCGAGGAGGTCGCGTGGCTGGTGCAAGGGACGCTCTACCCGGATGTGATCGAGTCATCCAGCGTGCACGGACCGTCGCACACGATCAAGAGCCACCACAACGTCGGTGGGCTCCCCCAAGACATGAAGCTGAAGCTGATTGAGCCGCTGCGGGACCTGTTCAAGGATGAGGTGCGGCGGATTGGGCGGGATCTCGGCATGCCGGAGGAGATCATCGAAAGGCAGCCGTTTCCGGGCCCGGGGCTGGCGGTGCGGATTCTGGGCGAGGTGACGGCGGAGGGGGTGGCTATGCTGCAGGAGGCCGACGAGATTGTGGTGGACGAGATCAAGAGGGCGGGTCTCTACCGCAAGGTCTGGCAGAGCTTTGCCGTGCTGCTGCCGGTGAAGTCGGTCGGGGTGATGGGCGATCAGAGGACGTATGCGAATACGTGCGCGATCCGTGTGGTCGAGAGCGAGGACGGGATGACGGCGGACTGGGCGGCGCTGCCATACGAGGTGCTGCGGACGATCTCGAGCCGGATTGTGAGCGAGGTGCTCGGGATTAATCGCGTGGTGTACGACATCACATCGAAGCCGCCGGGAACCATCGAGTGGGAGTAGGGCGAGCGCTCGGATCTCGGTTAGGATTTGAGAGGGTAAGAAGGAGGATGTCGCTATGAACTCGTCGAAGGAATCGCAGTCCTGGATCGATACGTGGTGGCCGCTGCTGGTCATGCTTTTTGGGGCGATTCTGGCCACGACCATCGCGGCCACTGCCGGAAGAGTGCAATGAGCCGCGGCATCTGCTTGCAGTCGGGCCTGCATCTGCTTGCAGTCGGGCATGACGTCCGGCGGACAGCGATCGGGACTGCAAGCAGGATCGTAAGGGAAGCGCGCGAGATGCAATGGCGCACGACGTGACGTCATGCGCCGGGAGAGGTCGAGTGGTATAGCTTATCGATATGGCGTTCGCGGTGGGTTCTCCGCGGGTGACGGGTCAGCGTGAATGGCGGCCGAGCGGCGCACTACCGTTTGCACCACAATGCGGGTATCACGGGGGAAGACGACCTTCTTGCCGCGTGCGATCCAGCGATCGTAGACAGCGAGCGCGGCTCCGTAGTAGCCGATGCCGGCGACGGCGTTAGGTGAGATGCCGGAGACGCCGATGATGGTTCCGATGAGACCGAGGCCGGCTGCTCCAGCGCCTGCGCCCTTCGCGGCCTGGTGATCACCGACGCCGTTTTCCCCGCGGTCGAAAGGGCGCGTGGCAAGGAGGGCAAGGATAAGGGGAACGCTGATTTTATCCTGCGGCTTCGATTTGACCTGGCCTTCGGAGTTGAGGGCGAGGCCAGCGGCTGAGTCTGCGCCGGTGAGCGTGGCTTCGACGTTTTGCGGCTCGCCTCCAGGCAGGGTCAGCTGGCGGAAGTTGAAGCTGAGTGTGCTCCAGTGCGGCCGAAACGGCGTGCGGGCTGCGCCTTTGCGACGATGCCGACCAGGGTGGCGCCCTGGGGGATGGCTACTGTGCCATCGGGATTGAGGATGGGACTGGCGACGGTCGCATGGATGGGCTCCCCGGTCTTGGTGGTTTCGGAGCTGAGGGGCTGGTCGAGGTAGGCCTGAATCGTCCATCGTCCTGGATTGTTGTCAGGCGGGGCCACGACTGGCGCTGGCTCCTCCCAAAAGTGGCGCTTGCGCGACGGCGGAGCAGCGACGACCGCAGGGGGTGGGGGCTGGGCAGGAAGGGAGATCGGGGCAGCTGCTTCGGTGGTCCAGGCGGTGTTCCTGTCGATGCGTTCGGGGTGGTAGGGCAGCCGGTTGTAGACCAACTGGGTGAGGCGGTCTGCTTTTCCAGGGGCGCTAAAAAGGGCGACATCGCTTCGCACTACCGTCAGGCCCATGTCGATTTCCTGGCGCAGGAAGCCGCCCTTCGCAGCGAGGGGGGCGACAGCGCGAAAGATGGGGGCGCCGTCTGTCGACGATTGGGTGTCGATAGCAATGTGAACGCCATCGGGCAGGACGAGCTCTGTGAAATGG